>PDWJ01002529.1_pt1 | contig 19307 bp, 13 predicted proteins | sample 1430881 | NCBI WGS metagenome assembly PDWJ01 (sample SAMN01162460, study PRJNA174530) | Oral metagenome, whole genome shotgun sequencing project. | biome: Marine environment; feature: Marine mammal; material: Swab sample of the gingival sulcus; isolation source: swab sample of gingival sulcus...
CCATGTGCAGTTCTCTGATCTACCAGAAGAGGACAGGTTCCGGATGCTTGGTATGCAGGGCAAGTACTTTATCGACACGATCAAGCTTATAGCCTATCGTGCGGAAACAGCCATGGTAAATATCGCTCGCCAAACCATGCGACGTCAGGATGATGCACGAAGGCTGGTCTGCAGCTTGTACGCGATGGACGCAGACCTCTTACCGGATTACGAACAGAAAAAACTGATTGTCCAACTGCAATAACCGGCAAACCGTGCCAGCACTGAGACAATGCTCAATGTATTCCACGAACTCAACGCTACAAAGACGCTTTTTCAAGGAACCGACCTGCGCCTGGTTTACAAACTGGTGTCCTAACAAAATCTTAAGAGGTCAGGAGGTCTGAAATTGTTGCCCTTATATTTTTACTTAGCGTATTTTTTTGCGCGAATGTTCGTGGTACCCTTAACTGATCACGGGTGCTTCATCTTTACCCGATCACTCTTTCCCGGATACTCACGTATATCAGAAAAGAGTGTCTGCCCAATTCTGTTGCACCCGTGAGCAGTTACATGTCATCTCTTCTCTGTCCCTGCTGCTGTAGTCTGGCTCTCTTCTTGGTCAATATGGTTTTTGAGACAGGGCTGATAAACCTCCATAACGAGCCGGCCCAAAAGATTTCAAGCCTTTACTGTCGCATTCACACGCAGCTGCACCATACGAGACGCGTCGTGGAACTTCCTGACATGGCGCATGAACCGGAGAAACCAGTGATAGTGGCCCATCTGCCACATAATGCTTGTGGAGGAAATCAGCTGCAGGGCCGGATGCCATGTGGTAAATGCCTTGTCATCGTCAATTCCCCATTTAAAGGTGGCCTGCATTTTGCGTAAGGTATCATGGCGTTTTGTGTTTTTGCTGGACCAGAGGCTGAGGACGTCAAAGCAGATTGCAGCGCCCGCAAAGGTATCGGCAAGAGCGCATAAGAACGAGCGGACTTCGGTTTCTTCAAAGTACATGAGCACCCCTTCAATGATGAACAAAAAATCTCCGTCAGGGTGAGCGGTCTTGATTTTCTCCATCCATGCGGGGTCAAACATGGAGTACCCTAGCTGATGATTATTTTCGGTTTCTGGCAGCAGTTTTTTACGAAAAGCGATAACCTCCGGCAGATCAAGTTCATAAAAAAACGCCTTGCTTTCACCGCCAAGACGATGGTATCGGGTATCAAGGCCACTGCCGATCTGAACAATGACGGGCTGGTCGTGTCCGGCGATAAATTCCCTGGCACAAGTATCAAAGTATTTGAGCCGTACATTGGTGCCCAGTCGGCTCATCATCGAACCCTTGGCAAATTGTTCAAAGTCATAGTCAATCTGCTGCATCAGCTCAACACTCTTCTGGTCTTTGAGAATCGGTCGTTTTTGCCGGGTATCAAAGGCTCGCAGGGCGACGGTGAGCAGCAAGGTTTCCGCTATTGCATCCTGGGTGAAATCGGGTTGAATTTTTTCCATTTTTTCTCCATTTCCTTCAATCAGAAATTTATACATGCCAATGCTTGACATGCTCCTAAGCCTGCCACATGGCCTGATAACGGCCACCGGCTGCCAGCAGTTCTTTATGAGTGCCCTCTTCGGCCAGCCTTCCCTGATCAAAGACCAGGATTTTATCTGCAGCTGCAATAGTGGACAGACGATGGGCAATAACAAAGACTGTACGTTCCCTGACCAGGGCATCCACCGCCTTTTGTACGGCAACCTCACTTTCCGTATCCAGGGCAGCGGTAGGTTCATCGAGAATAACAATGGGAGCGTTTTTCAAAATAGCCCGGGCAATGCTGATTCGCTGGCGTTCTCCACCGGACAGGCGGCCACCAATATCGCCGACCTGGGTGTTATAGCCTTCGGGTAGACGGTTGATAAATTCATGGCAATGAGCAGCTCTGGCTGCGGTCTCGACCTCTTCATCACTGGCATCCTGGCGGCCCATACGGATATTGGCGGCAATAGTATCATCAAAGAGATAGACATCCTGGAAGACAACAGAGACGCACCCCATTAAGTCCTCTGGCTTCATGGAACGGATGTCTTTCCCGCCGATATGGATGGTACCGTGTTGGGGGTCAGCATAGCGCATGAGCAGACGGGTCACCGTAGTCTTACCCGCTCCACTCGGCCCAACTAACGCGGTCATGCTCCGTTCCGGAACCGCAAAAGAGACCTCTTCGAAGACATTGCAATCACCTTCGGCATAGGCAAAACTTACATTATCAAAACTGACGTCAAATCTATCGGGAACCTGAACAGGCTGCTTGACTGGCAGAGGCTCAATGGCCAGAGTCTCTTCAATCCGGCCAAAACCTGCCTCCATGAGATCAAAGACGGCAATGAGGCCAAAAAGAATAGCAATAGGTTCGGTAAAACGCACCACAACGACCAACAGGGCAGCAAGAGCGGCCAACTGCAGGCTGCCGCTCAAGACAAAGTGCAGGCCAAGTCCAACAATGACCAGCAGGCCTCCCTGCACAAAGGTAGAGCTCAACAGTTGAGGGCGGACGGAAGCAAGTACATCCTGACGCTGCACCTTGCGCAGATGATCCAGTACCTTGGCGAGGCGTTGCTGCCGTTTTCCGGTGCGGTTCACGGAACGTAGTACAGCGAGTCCCTGGACATATTCCACCAGCTCTCCCTGAAGATTGGCATTTATTGCAGCAAGTTCCCGCAATTCTTTTCCTTTGGCGCGCCGCCGCTCCCGATAAAAGGGGATGACCAGCGGAAAGACCAGCAGCATACAGATAGCCAGCCGCCAATCGACAAAAAAGGTTGCCAGGGCCGTCACCACCGGAGTGATAATAATACCAAGAAAGGCAGAGCTCATGATGCCCATCGGCATCACCACCTCGTTGACACTGCCGGCCAGTACCGAGGCCAGCTCGCCGCTGCGTTTGCTGTAGAGGATTTCCAGCGGAATACGGCGCAGCTGTTCTCCCAGGTTCATCCGCAGTTCATGGGTGATGGCGGCAAAGGATTCGGAATAGTCAAATTCTCTGGCAAGCCAGCGGCCAAGAGTATCCACAAGGGCGAAAAACAGCAGGGCTGTCAGCCAAAAGAGGACTTTTTTTTCATCAATGGGCGAGGCAAACAGAGCCGAGAAGAGTGGATAGAAACAGGCAAAGGCCAGTCCCTGGGCAATGGCCGCCACTATGGAAAAGAATAAGCTTTTTTTCAGGATTTTTGCCTCCTGTCCCGCAGCGAGAAGCATCCGCTGCCAGGTCTGGCGCAGGGGGGGATGGCTGTGTCGTTCATAGTCTCTTCCTCTCTCAGTTGTGCAGGCTCCAGCCCTGGGCCTGTTGATATTTATTCCATAATCGGGCATAGACCCCGTCTCGTTTCAGTAACTTTTCATGCTGTCCTGTTTCGCTGACCTGTCCTTGGTCAAGCACCACAATCTGATCCACATTCTGGATGGTTGCCAGACGATGAGCGATAATAATTACGGTTTTCCCCTGCATCAGGTTGACCATGGCTTCAATGATGGCAGCCTCGTTTTCCGGATCGGCAAAGGCCGTCGCTTCGTCAAGTACAACGATGGGACAGTCGCGCAGAATGGCCCGGGCAATGGTCACCCGCTGACTTTTTCCACCGGAAAGCCTGGCGCCTCGCTCTCCGGCAATGGTGTTATAGCCATCTGGCAACCTGGTAATAAAATCGTGGATCTGGGCGGCTTTGGCTGCTGCCTGAACGTCCTCATCTGTCGCTTCAGGTCGGCCAAGACGGATATTGGCAGCAATGGTATCCTTAAATAAGAAGGTATCCTGAAAGACGAACGAGATATACTCCATCAGGGTATCTGTTTGCAGGTCACGCACATCAACATCACCCACCCGCACGGATCCGGCAGTTACATCCCAAAAGCGGGGGATAAGCCGGGCTACCGTGGTTTTGCCGGCACCACTCGGGCCGACCAGGGCGGTGACTGTTCCCTGGGGGCATGAAAGCTAACCTCCCGTAATGCCTCGTCCTTGCGGCCTTCATAGGCGAAACTGACCTTTTCAAAGGTCACCGAGGCATCACGGGGCTGGCGGGCAAAGGCAGAGCTGAACTGCAGTTTTTTGTTCTGAAGCTGCTGAATCCGCAGGGTGCTGGCATTGGCCTTACGGATCAGGTGGTTAAGCCACATGAGCGGCATCAGGGATTCTGCCAGTCCGGTTCCCAGCAGGAGAATGGCCGTCCATGCCGGGATGGAGATAAGGCCATCGCGAAATAAAAGAAAGCCGACACAGGTCAGGGCCAGCAGGGTGGGCAAGGGGCCAAGGAGAACAAAACCGATTCTGCCGCTGGTTCCGGCAATTTTAAACCACCGGATCAGGACATCCTTGAATCCTTCCAGGGCTGTTTGATAACGGCCAAAAGAAGATGCACCATTATCAAAGGTGCGCACTACGGGCATGGCCTGGACAAATTCAATCACAGTTCCGGCAACACGCTCCTGCAGCGAATCATACTCTCTTTGCAACTCTTTATTACTGCGCATAGCCAGCGACATTGCAGCAAGTCCCATGAGTAAAACAGCCAAAGAAACGAGCGTTAAGCGCCAGTCAATGATGGCAATCAATATCAGGGTAACAGCGGGCATGGCCACACTGCGGCCAACCATGGGAGTTGAATCAGCAACAAAGGCGTGCAAATTGCGGACATCGTCCTGGTTTACCTTGGCAAGAGAACCTGTCCCTTCCTGGAGGATGTAACCTAGAGGGAGCCGACCTAAGCGGGCGGCCATATCGCTGCGCAAAATCATCTCCAGATCAAAGGCTGCCAGATGAGAGACCTTGAAGGCATGGATGCGTAGAAAAATGCTGCCAATGGTAAATATCCCCGTGCCCCAAAACCACCACCAGGGGTGGCCGCCAGCTGCAAGCAGCCCGGCCAGGCAGCCGGCAAGAAGCGCAATGGCACCAAGGCCAAGAATCACTCCCAAAGCACCCATGGCCATGGCCGTGGCGATACCTTTTTTCACTGGGGCCATCAACGCCCAGATTCCTTTGCCAACGGGCGGGGAAAGTTCTGAATCCACCTCTGTTAGAGGCTGCTGTTCTGCTGTTACTTCCATATCTTACTCCTTGATATTTTATACGGGAAGAAGAAACCGTAATCGAAAAAATATAAGAAAATGCGAAAAGGTCAGAAGGAGCCGGCCAGGTTATCCTTCAGCATCACTTCATTTGCTGATCTGCCGTGGTAAAAGGCCGAAACCAATCGAGCAATACCGGGGTGACGAAATAATCGGCCGCCAGGGCCGCCAGAATACCAGCAGGAACCAGAATCCCCATATTGACATAAGCCTTGGCCAGTGAGGCCAGGTAGGTCGAAAAGTTCAAGACAAGCACCATTGAGGTAAGAAACAGAGCGACTCCCACGGTTTTGAAGACCCGGTGCGTACTTCTGCTGTAGCTGCCGGTACGGCTATACTCCAGCTGGTAATGGTTGATAAAATGAATAGTATCATCCACTGCCAGCCCCAGCAGCATGGGCATGATAGTTACGGTCATGATATCTAAGGGGATGCCGGCAAAGCCCATGATGCCGCCAACCACAAGGGCTGGTGAGATGTTGGGGATCATGGCGATCAGGCCGGTCTTGACGCTGCCAAAAACCACAATCATCAGCAGCCCGATAACACCCAGGGCGATAAAAAAGGAACGTACCTGCCCCCAGGTCACGTAATCCATCATCACCGAAAACTGGGAGATCGAGCCGATAAGCAAGACCTTGGCATCGGGAAAGAGCTTTTTGGCCTGCTGTTGAATCAGATGGAGTTCCCGGGTCGCCTCTCTGGAATTATAATCGGTGAGCTCCACCATAAGCCGCAGGCGCTGATAATCGTAATCCACCCATTTCTCAACCTCCACGCCACCGGCATTCTCATAGAGCAGCAAAAGCTGGGCGATCATCTCCCTGCTCTCGGGGATACGGTAAAAGTCCGGATCGCCATTGTTAAGGACCTGGTTCATATCTTTGATGATATCCAGCAGAGAACTCACCTTTTTGGTCAGCGGGAAGGTCTTGACCTCGCTCACCAGCTGCTCAAAATTTTTCAGATTCTCCGGATCCTTGGCAGCATCTGGCTGCTCAAACTCAATGGCTACATCATAGGCATAGAGCGAGCCAACCGGGGTATTGCTGATATAATCAACCCGGGCGATATAGGGAATCTTAAGCCCCATGGTGCGACGGTAATCAAACGAGACCTCGAACCTGGAAATGCCAACCAGACAGACCACCGCAAGCAGAATAAAAATCACCATGGTAGTTTTGGGCCGCAACAGCACTCGGCGGCTAAGGCTGTCCATGAGTCGTTCGAGCAGTCGCCCGCCTTTTTCGGCATAGACGGCATCGGGTTTGCGATCCTTGCCAAAGCTGAGCAGCGAAGGCAGCAGAACAATCACCAACAGGTAGGTAACCCCTACCAGGCAGGCGGCCGAAACGCCCACCCAGCGGATGGGCCGCATAGGGATCAGCAGAAAAGAAAGCAGCGCCGCCATGGTGGTCAGTGCACTGAATAAAAGCGGCCAGCCGGTCTCTTCGATGGCACGTACCAGTGCGTCATGCCGCTGACCGTTTTGCAGGAATTCCCGTTTGAAAAAGTTAAAGACATGAATCGAGTAGCCGATGGATACGGCCAGACTCAAAAATATCGGGATAAAAACCATGGAAGGATCAAAGATAATGCCAAGAAAACCCTGAAAACCAAAAACCATGACGATGGCACTGACAGCGGTCACCAGTGGAAAGACAACGCCGGTAAAGCTTCGCAGAGAAACGGCCAGGATCAGTATGGTCAGAAGCAGCGATATGCCGAATAATTTGGGGGTTTCCTTGGCAAAGAAGGCCATTTTGTCAACGTTGATGATCGGAAGTCCTGTTGTTTTCGGGTTGAGAAGCTGATATTTTTCCTGGCCGACAACCTCGTTGAAGACCCGGCCCACGCCAAAGACCGGGTTCTCAGTGGTCTCCTTTTTCCAGTCATCGGGGATCGTTTTCATACGCAGCACAAGCCAGGTATAACGGCCATCCTCGGAGACGATCCGGTTTTTCATGGCCGGTTTTGCCAGGGCCATCTCTCGTATATTATCCAGAGCCTCCGGGGAAGTGGGAACGGGATCGGGTACCAGATCGATAATTTCAAGGCCTTCTTTTCTGCCAAGGATAAATTCAACATCAGTCAAAGAGACCACATCATCAGCATACGGTACCTTTTCCAGCAGTTCCCGGCCAAGTTCCCGTAACTTCGTCAGTACCTGGGGGGTGAAGACATCATCTGCCTCCACCAGTACCGCGCAGAAATCATCATTGCCAAAGATTTTTTCAAAACGCTCCCGGGCAGCGAGCAGGGCATCATCTTCTAAAAACCAGTTTTCGGTATCAACATCGGTTTGCACCTTTGTCAGACCAAAAACCGAGACAACCAGCAGTAAAAGGGATACCCCAATATTAACCCACCTGAAACGCAGAATATTTTTAGCGGCATTGCTGAAGCGGCTATTAATTCTTTCGATATTCAACATGGCAATTCCATCCCTTAAAAGCTGTATTTTATTTTCACCCAGATCTGGGTGTTTTCTTCATATTGACCAAAGGCCCCATCATCACCGGAAAAAATGTCAATGCCCGCAAAAAAGGCCATGTTATCACTGAAATCGTACGTTATTTTAAAGCGGTCAAAAATTTCACCGGCATCCAGCTGCCAATAGACCATATTGGCAATGGTCAGGGTCTGATCGAGCAGTTTTTTTGAGATATTGAGAGTGGAAATGTACCGGTCTTTTTTTCGGCTCAGTAAGGCAGCATCGCCGAATACATGGTCGCCAATCAGCTGGGCTGTTACCGTCCAGTCATTGCCGGGACTCCAGTCGATGCCGCCAAGCCATTTGGCTGCGTCTTTTTTACAGGGCTGGTCAAGAAGAGATGCCGGCTCATAATAGCGACCCCTGTAATAGGCGGCCTCAAAGCGAAAGACGTAATCAGACCAGGGGCGCGCCCCTTCCAGGCCAAAAATGGTGAGACGATGGTGCTTTGGGGCGAACTCCACTGTTGTTTTATTATCAGTGATGCTGATCCTGCGGTGCATGGCAGGAAAATCATCCCAGGTATGGAAGATGGATGCGGCCAGATCCAGCCCGGAGAGATAGGATGAGAGCTTGAGGGCGATCTCACTGTTTGCAAGAGAATCCTCTGGTTTATCGGCAGATACCGATGAGACCTCAATGTTTTCAGGGAAAACCGGCGCAACCGCCCAGGGGTTATCCCCTTCCGGCTGCACCGCCGCCTTGAAAAAAGGGAGCCAGAGCAGGGTCGTGTCAAGATGTTCACCCAGCAGCCGCAGCCTTGCAGCACTGACCGGCATACGGATCTCGTCGAGATCGCGGCTGATGGATTCTGTATAATCGGGCGGCGTGATCATATCGGTGATCTGTACCCCGTCGGCCCGGCCCCAGATAATAATCTGTTCTCCCAGCCGCAGATCCCAGGTATCTGCCACATGCTCGACCCAGGCCTCATGGAGGTCCACTCCGCTTTCGGAAGAGATCTCCCAGTTTTTCTCGCCGTCTGCCGACACAAAACCGTAGAGCCAGTCCATATCGGCTGTCAACTCCAGACGCAGCCTGGTTCTTGAGGTCAGGCTGTCATGGGGTGAGCGCAGCCTGATGGACTGGATTGCATCAAGCCAACCTGAAAGCGCAAACCGATCCTGCCATGTATCCTGTTCTTCAGCGGCCCTCACCTCAATTGTCCAGAGACCTTGCAGCAGAGCGGTCAACAGAAAAATAATCGATGAAATTCTCAAGGGATACGCCCGCGCTGGAGAGAGGAAACCTTAAACACTTGATCCTTGATCCCGGTGTTATAGCGGATGGAACTGGTTTCCATAAGGGTCTTATGGTTTCTTGAGACGTTGTCCATCTCTGACTTCAGCACCACCCATATTCCATCCTGTTGATCAAAGGTAAGTACCCGATAATTTTTTACCAAGCCGTCCTTGTCGTAATATTCGCCCTTGAGCACCAGATGGCTCTTCTGATCCACCCAGAAGATCTTGCGGGTGTACATATCTTCCGGATCCACCGGGATTGATTCAACCTTCCAGCACTTGTGGCCGTCCACCACCTCTTCTCCGAGCAGGGTATGGGTGTCTTCGTCAATATTGCGGTCCCCCATATCATCATAGGTGAAATCACTGCCCATGAAGTACTCGTTTCTCGAAGCGCCGCTGATACGCCGCACCTTTCTCAAGGCCGGCATATAGAGCCACTTGTCATCTTCTCGTTGGGGATCGTCATAGTCCCAGGACAGAAAGGCGGTGCCCTTGACATCGGCCGGCGCCTTAAAAACCATGACCGCCTTTTTGTCCTTGCCGTAGTCCTTGGAAAAACTCTCCAGCTCACGTACCCGCTCACGGCCCCGTTTATTAACCAGGGTCATTTTCATGATTGAATGCCGGTCATCACCATCGGGGCGCTCATCCACCAAGTTCATGATCTCCCTGCCGGTGGGAGCCTCCTCGGCATGGACCAGGGGAAACAGGGAAAAAGATATAAGAAACAAACATATAAAGGGTTTTGTTGCCCCCTGTCCTGTAACTTTTTGCATAAAACGGCCTCCTTGTCTTTTCGCAGCGGCAGGAAAATATCTGGCTGCTACGAATTTTGTTTACCTGCCGATAAAGGGCAAAGCAGCGTTAACCAATCACGGGGTCTGTGTTTCTCCGTTATTCTCTGTTCCCGACGTGTAACTGGTCACAGGTGCTTCAGCTTTGTACGATCATCATCTGCCGTCACGTCATCCTTATGATTGACCCTGACAATACACTGACCACTGCTCTGCACTCTAACCCGGATTTCTCATCAGCTCAGGTGGTGCCAGGTTCGGTCGTTTCTGGTAACTCATTATATCTGGGTATATGTGTTGCCAGAATACTGCCGAAGATGGTGCTGCCTGAGCTGACCTTTGGTGAACATTTTTGGCAAAATCTGAGTCTGCTCACTGACATCACAGACATATGCAGGAGAAGAACTGTTTTGTTCAGAAAAGGATCAGGCAACTCAAATTTTTTAGGGACAATCTGGCCGTTGGGTGAATTGGGTATGTCGTCAATGGGCAAGACATGCCCCCAGCTGAACGTTACTATGGTATGGGGCAGGGGGTGGGCTTCAGAGGTAACGGCGTTAATCCACAACGAATGGGCATGGCTTGTTGTGGCGGCACTGAAGATGAATGCAGCAAGTACAACAATAAGATGTTTTTTCATGGAAAACTCCTTTAGTACCTTACTCTTCATTTCCTGTCATAAAAAACAAGGAATTATTTGAGGTGTAAGGCCTCTTGGGTTGCGGGTTTTCCGCATTAGATAAAAAAACAGGAGAGAAGGATAGCGTCAATATTTTTTTTCGTTATGATTAATTTTTTCCTAATGGGCAAATTTTTTGTTTTTTTGTTCTAAAAAGGATGTATCATCAGTGAAGGCGGTTACAGATTCGAAGCAAGTGAAAGCAAGAGTGCTTGAAACAGGTAACCAATCACGGGGTTTGTACTTTAAGTGTTATTCTCTGGTTCTGATGTGTAACTGGTCAGGGGTGCAACAGAATTGGGCAGGCACTCTATCAAGCTGGTAAGCAAGCGAAGTGAGACCCCGTGTACAAGAGTATGCGGGAAAAAGTGATCGGGCAAAGATGAAGTGCCCGTGATCAGTTACGCAAATTTTTATCACCTTTTTTGCAGGAGATACTCTGTATGCAACCGAAAAAACCGCATGTGCTGCAACGTTTTTTTCCCTATATGGGAGAAAAAAAGATTCTTATCCCGCTGGCTCTTCTTTTTTCAGCCCTTGCCGCAGTATTAAGTACCATCCCCTTCGTTTTTATCTGGCTGATCGTTCGGGAGCTGCTCTCTTCCCAGAGTTTTTCTTTGCAGCAGATTACTCCCTATACCTTGGTTGTTGGGCTGTGTGCCGCCCTTGGGGTCCTTTTTTATTTTCTGGCTTTAACCTTCTCGCATCTGGCCGCGTTTCGGGTTGAGGTGGGTCTGCAAAAGACCAGTATGGAGCGGCTTGTCTCCATGCCCCTGGGTTTCTTCGACAGTGCCGACAGCGGCAGAATCCGCAAGATTGTCAACGACAGTGCCGCCACCACCCACAGCTTTCTTGCCCATCAGCTGCCTGATCTGGCAGGCTCGGTACTGACCCCCCTTGTCCTTCTTGTTATGATCTTGGCGGTCAACTGGAAGATGGGACTGGTCTCGCTGATCCCGGTACTCTTAGGCGGCATTGGTTTTGCCTCCATGATGACCACGCAGGGTAAAAAATTTATGCAACGGTACTTTGATGCCCTTGAAGAGATGAGCGATGAGGCGGTGGAGTATGTGCGGGGGGTGCCGGTAGTCAAGACCTTTGGTCAGACGGTGTTTTCTTTTACCCGTTTTTATGAGAGCATTATCAAATACAAAGATTTCGTTCTGCAATATACCATGCTTTGGCGGCGGCGCATGAGTTTTACAACCGTGGCCCTGCAAAGTACAGCCTTTTTTCTGCTTCCCGTTACTGTGCTGTTTTTTTTTGATGGCGGGGATCTGGAGCTTGTTCTCACTGATTTCATCTTTTATCTGCTAATCGCCCCCAACTTTATCGCTATCCTGATGCGCTCGGCCTATTTCCGGCAGAATGCCTATATCGCCGAGCAGGCCTTAGACAGGATCGATGCCTTTTTTGACTACCCGCAGCTTGATTATAGCACAGCAGCACAGCAGACAGTTTCTTCATATGGTTTAGTGTTCAGAGACGTTTCTTTTTGCTATGAGGGCGCCGAAAGCAACGCGGTAGACGGCGTCAGCTTTACCGTAGCTCAGGGTGAGACCGTGGCACTGGTCGGCCCGTCCGGGGGAGGAAAGACCACCCTTGCCCGGCTGGCGGCGCGATTTTGGGATGTCCAGCAGGGACAGATCCTGATTGGCGGAGTCGATGTAAAGTCATTTTCCCGCAAGCAGCTGATGGAGACGGTGTCCTTTGTTTTTCAGAATACCCGGCTCTTTAGTACCAGCCTTGAAGAAAACATCCGTATAGGTAAAGAGAACGCCAGCAGAGAAGAGCTGGCAAGGGCGGTCGCCTTATCACAGTCACAGGAAATTATTGACCGGTTGTCTGATGGTATTAAGACGGTCCTTGGCACCGGGGGGACCTATCTGTCTGGCGGCGAACAACAGCGGATCTCGCTGGCCAGGGCCCTCTTGAAAAATGCGCCGGTAGTGCTTCTCGATGAAGCCACCGCCTTTGCCGATCCCGAAAACGAGCAGCAGATCATCCAGGCCTTACACGAACTGGGCCGGGGAAAAACCACGTTGCTGATCGCCCACCGGCTGACCAGCGTGCAGCAGGCAGATAAGATCCTTGTTATTAGTGAGGGGAAGGTTGTCGAGCACGGCGCCCATGATGAGCTGATGGCCCGGCAGGGCGTCTATGCTCGGATGTATGCTGAATACGAGGAATCCATCAGCTGGAAATTAGAAGCGGGCAATGGCAGAGAAGAGGAGGGCGCAGCATGAAACGCTATTTTCAAGAGAGATATGCCTTAAGTGACGAGGGGGTGAACGATTTTATCCAGAGCGTGATCTGGTCGGCGCTGTTGAATATTTCTTTGATGTTTCCTGCTATGCTGGCCTTTTATTTTATTCAGAAGGCTGTTTTGGCTCTGGATACGGGGACAGCTCTGGAGCATGGTGCCCTGTTTTATGTAATGCTGGCCGCGCTCCTGGGTGGTGTCATGTTCTCCATTGCCTTAAAACAGTACGACTGCAACTATTGCAAAATCTATGAGGAAAGCGCGAGAATGCGTATTTCCCTTGCCGAAAAAATACGGAAACTGCCGTTAGCCTTTTTTGGTAAGCGCGATGTTGCTGATCTCAGCGCCACGATCATGGAGGATGCCACCGAGATTGAACATATGTTTTCCCATGCTGTGCCCCAGCTCTATGCCTCCTATATCAGTATCGGTCTGTTCTCCCTTGCCCTGACCCTTTTCCACTGGCAGATGGCGCTGGCCATGTTCTGGGTGGTTCCGGTTGCGTTCCTGGTTTTTTATCTTTCAAAAAGCTATCAAAAAAGGTCCATGACCGAGCTGCGCATGGCAAAACTACAGATCTCCGACACCCTGCAGGAGGGACTGGACTGCATCAGTGAGATCAAGGCCTATCATTACGAAAAAAAATATTCCGGCCAGTTGGCCGCTCTGCTCGATGATTATGAAAGAAAACTGATCAGGATGGAGCTCATTGCCGGCGCCATGATCAATTTCTCCTTCGCCCTGTTAAAACTGGGGCTGGTCAGCGTTGCGCTTGTCGGGGCCTGGCTCTATGCCCAGGACCGGGTCGATCTTTTTACCTATATCGTTTTTTTGATCGTCTCGGCGGGTATCTACGAACCCTTTCATACCGTGATTGCCAATATGGCGAGCCTCTCTTTTCTTGATTCCAGAATCGCCCGCAAAAAAGAGATGGACGTTATGCCCATTCAGCAAGGCAAGACCGAATGCGCTCCGGAAAATTTTGACATCACCTTTCACAAGGTTTCTTTCTCCTATGACGGCACGGCCCGGACTATTGACGATATATCTTTTACCGCAAAACAGGGTGAGGTTACCGCTTTGGTGGGCCCTTCCGGCGGCGGCAAAAGCACCACTGCCAAACTGGCTGCCAGGTTCTGGGACATTGACGGTGGCACCATTACCCTGGGAGGCGAGGATATTGCCAGGATTGATCCAGAAACCCTGTTGCAATACTATGCTATAGTCTTTCAGGATGTAACCCTGTTCAACTTTACGGTCATGGAGAATATCCGCATCGGTAAGAAAGAAGCCACCGACGAGGAGGTGCTGGAAGCGGCTCGTCTCGCTCAATGTGATGATTTTGTTCAGAAACTTCCCCAGGGCTATGACACCCTTATCGGTGAAAATGGGGAACGCCTTTCCGGGGGTGAGCGGCAGCGGATCTCCATAGCCAGAGCCATTTTAAAAAACGCCCCTGTCATCCTTCTTGATGAGGCTACCGCCTCCCTTGACGCCGATAATGAAACAAAAATTCAGAAGGCCCTCTCAGCCCTGGTGCGGGATAAGACTGTACTCATTATTGCCCATCGCATGCGCACGGTGAGAGACGTTGATAAGATTGTAGTGTTGGAAAAGGGACAAGTTGTTGAAAGCGGCCGCCCGGAGGATTTGCTTGCCGCTGGCGGCCATTTTGCCGCCATGAATGCCCAGACCACCAGGTAAAAAGTAACCAAACACAGACCCCGTGATTGGTTACGAGTGCTTGCACAATTCTGTTGCACCCGTGACCAAATACATGTCAGAAGCAGAGAATAATACAGAGGTACAGTTCCTGTGATTGGTTACAGAAATTGTAATCATAGAGTATGCGCCCAAAAAAAAATGAGCAGACAGCGTATTGTGCTATCTGCTCATTGAAGCCAGAGTTTTACTGAGATTTCTGGATTATTCCAGGCTGACACCGACTTTTTTTGCGGTCAGGAAAACAAAGGTGTTAGGCACGTTTAATAAAGACCTGGCCGGGATCAATCTTTTCACGAATGAGCTGGATTTCCTCCACTGTTGGTGGAGGAAATTCTGTGACATTATCAGCAAAGAGTAATTCAAAACCAGTGTCGTCCTGGATTGATTCTTTTGTTTCACCCGGGAAGGTTTGAATAAGACGCATTCTTTTGCTCTCTTCCTCGAAATCAAAGACGCCTTTGGTGGTGATGACTCTATGCGGGCCCGCACCCTGGAGACCTGCCTTCCAGCGAGCGTCCTTGCTGCCGTCAAGATGGCCTGGACTGGTCAAGTATTGTAGTTTTTCGCTGAACTTACGCTTTTCATGGGGGAGAATCAGAATAGTTCGCTCGCACGATGCAGCCATGTCACTGGCACCGCCTGAACCGGGGAGACGTACTATTGGCTTCTGATAGCCATCTGGAAAATCACCCATCATGGTCGAGTTGAGATTTCCATACATGTCAATTTCTGCTCCGCCGATAAAACCAAAATCAGCAAATCCCCGCTGGGTCATTTCAAAAGCACCATTTAAGCCTTTGACATAAGAAGCACCGGCGCATGTTTTTGAGTCTCCAACAGAAAGTGGCAGACCTACGTCTAGTGGCGGGCCAACTGCACCTGTTTCAAAAACAAGAATGAGATCAGGTGCATGGGTGTATTTGGCAAGCAGTGAGGCAACCATGGGCAAGCCGGTGCCGACGAAGACGACCTTTTTGTCTTCCAGCACCTTGGCACCTGCCAAAACAATTATTTCCTGAGCGGTGTAGTCTGTCGAAACAGTCATATATATATCCTCCTGTCCTTTTGTGTGAGTAGAAATCAATCAGGCGAGACGTTCGCAATTAATGGCTTCTGCTTTTTTGTCTGCCAGTAGCTTTGACAATGGAATTTGAGAAAGAAATCCCTCAAAGTCCTCTACACCGAAGATATATTTGTCATAGTAGGCTTTAAGTTCATCAACATTTCCTGTCTTGCTTGCTGTTCTTGCTGCCCCGTAAAATTCTCCGATATGATCTCCATTGAAGTAGTAGTGACGACGACAAGCACCTGGGTATGCCCCGTACGGCACTTCGACTACTGCATCTACGCCGAGGAAAGGAATAGCTATATCTTTTGGTAGACGAGTGATAAGCTCGTGGGAAACGAGCTGTTCACAGGTGATAATTGTTTTGCCTGCTGCCATTGAGACTTCCGGGCAGGTACAGTCGGAACCACGGATAACGCAGTTTCCATATTTATCCGCAGCCTGGACGTGAATGATTGCAACGTCAGGATTGCTTGCAGGGAGCAGGCCTACGGGCCGTCCGGTAAAGGGACAGTCAATGATTTTTGTCCGGCAGCTTTGCGGAATGTCTCCTGTAAGCGGGCCGCGAGTGGGGATAAAAGGTAATCCCATGGCCCCGGCCTTGAAACGGGCGGACATATTTGCGTTTGACCAGTCCTCTATTTCAATCAGGCCTCGTTCAGCCAGATAACGGAAGCACAGGGAAATGCCAAAAGATTCATGGGCCCAGTAGGCAAATTCAATGCGTTTTATAGAAAAATGATCAGGTGCAACAGCCATTCCTGCTGCCAGGTAGTCGGGACCAAGTCCTGCCGACTGCCAGGACAGGATAAGGTCTTTAAAGCCATGACGTATCATTTCATGAGTGATAGCAATAGGCTGGCGAATGTCTACAAAACCGCCAACTCCTACATTATCACCATCCTTAATAAATTGATCTACCGCCTCCTTCAGGCTCATGCGTTTGTCCCGCATGGATTTGTCCTTGTTTACGAGAGCTTTTCTGGCCTCATCGGGAGATAAACCTGTCCAGTACATTTCATTGTCGTTTTTCAATATTCTACCTCTCAAGTAAAATGTTTGAATTATCGGAAACGAATAATTTCTTTTCCGCGCTGCGAACAAAAAAGCCGATCTTCGTAATCAGCGTAACGAAGCTCGGCTTTAATAAAACATCAAAACGCAAGGAACTCGCCCTAAGATATTCGAGTAAATATTGCAGATAGGCATAGTGAGAGTCCTCCTGCCTCCTGGGTTGATACCGCGTTGAATAAAACGGCATGATAAGGGTTGGCAGCAGTTATTAGTGCCCTGTTCCTCTGTTTCTGCTTTAAAAACAAGAAAGCGCAGTGAGGTTCATGGGGTGCAGAATTCTCATGTCAGGCTAATAGTGACACATTTTTTCCTTTGAGACAACCCTTTCAGGCAGTTATTTAACATCCAGGTCATTTTTTGTCGAATCTGCCCCGAATTTCTCATGAATCTCTGGAGGATACGTTTTAACTTTCTCCGTGCCGTTGAGAACCCGGAGGGCACCTTCGGTCATTGCTTTCATCTCCTCTTCACCTGGATAGACATGCACGGGGGCAATAAACGATACAGCCTGTCTCAGCATTTCAACAAAGATTGTATCATAGGCCATCCCGCCTGTAACCAGTATGGCCTCAACCTTTCCTTTAAGTACTGCGGCCATGCCACCTATTTCCTTGGCGGTCTGGTAAACCATGGCCTTGTGAATCAGCTCTGCCCGGGTATCACCCTGCAAAACTCTGCGTTGCACCTCCTTGCCGTCATTGGTTCCCAGGTAAGCGGTCATCCCCCCGCTTCCCTTGATGCTCCTTATTATTTCCTGCTTGTCCGCACCCGGTCTGAAACATAATTCCACAACGTTAAGGGCCGGAAGTCCGCCGCTTCGTTCAGGCGTTAATGGCCCCTCTCCATTCAGAGCGTTGGTAACATCAATTACGCGGCCCTTGCGGTGGGCTCCGACAGTAACTCCTCCGCCAAGGTGGGCCACTATCAGGTTCATTTCTTCATATTTTCTGCCGACTTTCCTGGCATGCCGACGGGCCACAGCTTTCTGGTTAAGTGCGTGAAATATGCTGATCCGCTCGATCAGGGGAGAGCCGGAAATACGTGCCACGTCTTCCAGTTCATCCACAACTATGGGATCGACAATGAACGAGGGAATTCCCAGACTGGAGGCAATGGATTCTGCCAGTATCCCTCCCAGATTTGAGGCGTGTTCTCCTGAAGTTTTTGCCCTGAGCTCCTTCAGCATTACAGGGCTGATGGCATAGGTGCCTCCTGCCATGGGCCGAAGCAGACCGCCTCTGCCAACCACAGCTGACAGTGAGGCCAGCTCTTCACCTGCTTGTTCCAGTGTTGAGACAATGACCTTTTCCCTCAGAGGCTGCTGGCTGGGAATGTCCGGGTATGGCTTGAGTTCTTCTGGAGAATGCTCCACAGTTTTCCTGAAAACCTCTGTATCGTTTAAGAAAATGGCTATTTTAGTGGAAGTTGAGCCGGGATTTATAGCTAATATGCGGTGTTTTTTCTTCATAAATTACTGCTCGCTGATATTACATGAATGTATTTTGTAACCAGTCACGGGTGCAACAGAAGTACCCGTGATCAGCTCTTTATTTTTTGGGGTAACTGCGCCCAGGTCACCCACTTTCTGGCGATCGCACTTATCAGAACCCGGGCACCCTGAATACCAGCTTCCTGGAAAGAGAAATCCTCTCTGCGGGAATGTGCAGGTGGTTGCGCTATAAAAGACGCGCCGTTGCCTTATCAGCCCAGTAAGCCAAAACCTTTTAGCTGGCCATAGAGAACCAGCAGTAATACCACTGGAACAATAAACCTCACCGAGAAGGCAAAAAAGGAGTACGAGGCAAAACGATTGTTGCCAATCCTCACCTCCTTGGCAATATTGGGTAACCCGTACTCCATACTGACGAAAATGGCGGTCAGCAGGGCTCCCAGGGGCATCATTATTCCCTCGGAGAGCAGATCCATGAAGTCCAGCCAGATATATCCCATGATAGTGGGGAAGCCAGTGGATCCCAGACCGTCTGCAGCTACAAAAAACGCAACAGCCATTATACTCAGGCTGACCAGAGCCGCAATGATTTTTCTGTTGGCTTTTTTCCCCCTGGCATCTGCGGCATCGAGAAAAAATGCGGTAATAACTTCCACCAGGGAAATCGCGGAAGTGAGGGCGGCAATGATGACCAGGATGTAGAAAATCAGGCCAAACAGGGGGCCTGTGGTGCCCATGGAGGCAAATACGTGCTGCAAGGTAATGAACAATAATTTGGGCCCTGCCATAGCCGCGCCCTCTCCTCCCAGGGCAAAAGCTGCGGGCAGAACAGCTATTCCGGCAAGAATGGCAATAAGTGTATCGGCAGCAGGAATCAGTATGGCGTTGCGGACAATATTATCTGTTTTCTGGAGATAGGACCCGTAGGTAATCATGGCACCCATGGCCAGAGACAGGGAAAAAAACATCTGTCCGGATGCTGTGGAGAAGACCTTGAAGAAATCGGTTTTGAAGGGCTCCAGGTTTGGTTTGAACATAAATCGCAGCCCTTCCTCGGCTCCGGGTAAGGTTACAGACCGGATAACAACAATGAGCAGCATGCCAAACAGCAGCGGCATGGCCGTCTTGGAAAAAGACTCAATTCCGCCGGAGACACCTTTCATAACAATAACCGCAGTTATAATCATAAAAACAAGGGTGTGGATAATGGCGGCGGTCTGGTTAGAAATAAATGATGCAAAGAAACTGCCGGCAGACAGCTCCCCGGTGCCAAATGACGCCCCGACAAGATTACCGAGGTTGGCCGCAGCATAACGTATGCAATAGCCTCCCAGGACGCTGTAAAAGGTCATTATAAAAAATGCGGAGAGAAAGGCCAGCCAGCCGAGCCACTTGAAACGCCTGC
>PDWJ01002530.1_pt1 | contig 19304 bp, 16 predicted proteins | sample 1430881 | NCBI WGS metagenome assembly PDWJ01 (sample SAMN01162460, study PRJNA174530) | Oral metagenome, whole genome shotgun sequencing project. | biome: Marine environment; feature: Marine mammal; material: Swab sample of the gingival sulcus; isolation source: swab sample of gingival sulcus...
CCTACATAACCTAAGCCGATAATGGCTATTTTAGTGTTATTTTCAATAATTTCTTGAAATATTGATTTCATGATTATTTATATTTTCTTTAACAATGGGTGATAATCTCCTTTTAATCCTATGGGCTTTGCATTACGAATTTCGTATACTGTTTGTATTGCCTGTCGCACTTCGTTTATTCCAAAACCATTGCCTTTTATAATTTCGGAATATGCCGTAGTGTGTAAATCGGTAAAGCCACCGCTAAATTCAATTTCTTTTCCATCAATATTTACTGAACGGTATGTTCTGTAATCTTTTGCTTTTATGTCATCCGGTATGTCGTCATATTCCAAACTCATAAACCATCTTACTCTGGCTTTTTTCAAACCAAGAAATCCGGCAGCTCGTTTTTCTTCCGAAATGTGTATAATGTTTTCTTGTACATCGCCAAAAATCCATGTGAGCATATCAAAAAAATGTACGCCTATATTTGTGGCTACTCCGCCTGATTTTTCGGCTTGTGCTTTCCAGCTTACATAGTACCAGTTGCCTCTTGAGGTAAGATAAGTAAGGTCTATATCGTAAATTTTATCGGCAGGTGCGTTTTCTACCTCTTGTTTAAGTTTTACGATGTTGGGGTGCAGACGTAGTTGCAAAATATTGTTTACTTTTCTTTTGGTTTCGCTTTGAAATTCCTCTAAAGCATCTACATTCCAAGGATTTAGTACCATAGGTTTTTCACAAATGGCATCGGCATCTTGTTTTAGTGCAAAACGAATGTGTGCGTCATGCAAATAGTTTGGCGAACAAATACTTACATAGTCTATTTTGTTTTTGTTTCTGCGTAATTTGTCAAGATGTCTATCGAAGCGTTCAAATTCCGTAAAAAAGTCGGCTTTTGGGAAATAGCTGTCAATTATACCTACACTGTCGAAAGGGTCTAATGCTGCTCTTAATTCGTTGCCTGTGTCTTTTATGGCTCTCATGTGTCGAACTGCTATGTAACCGGCAGCTCCTATTAATGCAAATTGTTTCATGTGTTTATATTTTAGAGGGAAGTGGGAAGTTGGAAGTGGGAAGTTGGAAGTTTGGCTTCGGTCTTTCGTTTTCCGTCCCTTATAATCATACGATTGTGTGTTTAAAAACTTTTAATTACAGGTGTTTCATATTTTTATTTTCCAAATAATTCGAATAATTTTTAACAAACTCCATTTGCTCTTTAGTTTCGGGGCTCAATCTGTTATTTATTGAGGTAGTACGTTTTAAGTAATTGATATAGTCAAAAACATTAACTATTGTTGCCATTTTTGATTTCAATAGATAACATCCTAAAACTGTTCCGGTTCTTCCAACACCGCCCCAACAATGAAAATAAACAGGTTTTTTCTGTGTTAGAGAATTTTCAATAAGTTGAAGAATTTCATCCATTTCTTCATTTGTTGGGATTGAAAAATCTTTTATCGGTTGTCGATGTACTTCTATTCCTGCCGATATAAATTGCGATGCGTAGTCATAAAGCTCAATTCCTTTAATGTTTTTTTCTCCTGCTTCTGTTAAATTTATAACTGTTTTAATTCCTAAATTAACCAGACCATTAAGTTTATCAATCCTTTCGTCTTCACTTATAGCTGAGGGATACGCTCCCACTAAAAGTTTTCCGGGTATAATCCAGTAACTTCTTTCAAACGGTAAAATATTTTTAAATTTATTTTCTTGCATTATTGATATTTTATAATTAATAGCTTAAATATTTTTTATAAATATATCAAATATCCAAAACGTATCCAAAAATATCCAAAAAATATAATGTGTTTTTTTTGTAACAGCTTTATTATCAGTGTTTTAAAACCGATAAAATTTAAACTTCATTAAAACTCATCTTTTTCCGGCATTACACATTTATTTCTCATAACATATTTTTTCCCACTTTCGGGACATACCGCAACTCCGTTTTCATCAAATTGTAATTTGTGTCCGTACTCACTTATCCAGCCTGTTTGCCTTGCCGGATTTCCTACCACTAATGCAAATGGTTTTACATCTTTGGTTACCACTGCTCCTGCGCCTATAAAGGCGTATTCGCCTATGGTATTACCGCAAACTATAGTTGCATTTGCCCCTATGGATGCGCCTCGTTTTACTAAAGTTACTTCATAATTTCCACGTCTCACAACGGCACTGCGCGGATTAATTACATTGGTAAAAACCATAGAAGGTCCCAAGAATACGTCATCTTCACATACAACGCCTGTGTATACGGAAACATTGTTTTGTATTTTTACATTTTTCCCTAAAATAACATTGGGCGAAATTACGCAATTTTGTCCTATATTGCATTTTTCGCCTATTTGTGAGTTGGACATTATGTGTGTAAAATGCCAAATTTTTGTACCTGCACCAATTTTACAATTTTCGTCAATGACGGCTGTTTCGTGTGCAAAAAAATCTGATTTATCCGACATATTTTTTTATAGTTTCTGTTATATAAAATAATTGTTCTGTATTTAATTCGGTGTGCATTGGCAAAGAAAGAACGATTTTTGATAAATGTTCTGAAACGGGCAGTTTTTTATCTGTATTAGCCTCACTGTAAGCTTTTTGTAAATGTAAAGGAACGGGATAATAAACCATTGAGGGTATCCCGTTTTCTTTCAAGTGTGTTTGTAATTTATTCCTGTCGTGTTTCAACAGTTTCAATGTGTATTGATGGAATACATGCTCGGTAAAGTCTTCACAATAAGGAGTTTCAATATCTTTAAGCTCTGCAAAAGCGGTGTTGTAATATCTTGCTGCTGTTTGTCGTGCTTTTATGTAATTGTCTAAATATTTTAGTTTTACATCAAGAATTGCGGCTTGTATGCTATCTAATCTGGAATTTACCCCAATTTTGTCATGATAGTATTTTATTGCAGCTCCGTGATTTCGTATTTGTACTATTTTTTCGGACAATTCTGTATTGTTGGTCATTAAAGCGCCTCCATCGCCCATTGCGCCCAAGTTTTTTGATGGGAAAAATGAAGTGCATCCAATATCGCCTATGGTGCCGAGTTTTTTCTTTGTGCCATCCGAAAAAGTATATGTTCCACCGAGCGATTGTGCATTGTCTTCTATTACTTTTAGTTTATGCTTTTTAGCAATATTCATAATTTTTTCCATGTCGGCGGCTTGTCCGTAGAGATGTACCGGAATTATTGCTTTGGTTCGTTCGGTTATTGCCTCTTCTATTTTTTCGGGGTCTATATTAAAGGTGTTTGGTTTTGGGTCTATTAGTACGGGTTTTAGTCTTAGTATTTTTATTACTTCGGCTGTTGCAACAAATGTAAATGCAGTTGTAATAATTTCATCATCAGGCTCCACGTCTAATGCCATCAGTGCTATTTGGAGTGCGTCTGTTCCGTTTCCGCATCCTACAACATGTTTGCAATTGAGATATTCCGATAAGTTTTTTTCAAACTGTTTCACGGCAAATCCGTTAATGAATGCCGAACTTGTTATTACTTCGTCTATTGCTGTATTTATTTCTTTACGAATTTTGGCATGTTGTGTGGTCAAATCGACCATTTGTATTGTCTTTTCGGGTTTATTTTGCATAGCTTACAGAACGTTTTTCTCTAATTACTGTTATTTTTATTTGTCCGGGGTATGTCATTTCTTTTTCTATTCTTTCGGCAACGTTTAATGATATTTGGTCTATTTCATTATCGGTTACTTTATCGCTTCCCACTATTACTCGTAGTTCTCTACCGGCTTGAATTGCGTAAGTTTTAATAACACCTTCTTCCGAAAGGGCAATTTGTTCCAGTTCTTTAATTCGTTTGATGTAAGATTCTGTAACTTCGCGTCTTGCGCCCGGTCTTGCTCCTGATATGGCATCACAAATTTGAACTACCGGTGCAATTAATGAAGTCATTTCTATTTCGTCGTGGTGTGCGCCTATGGCATTGCATACATTTGGATTTTCGCCGTATTTTTCGGCTATTTTCATACCGTAAAGAGCATGAGGTATTTCTATTTCTTCGTTTGGTACTTTTCCTATATCGTGGAGTAGTCCGGCTCGTTTTGCATCGTTGGCATTAAGTCCGAGTTCGGTAGCCATTGCGGCACAGAGGTTGGCTGTTTCGCGTGAGTGTTGCAATAGGTTTTGTCCGTAAGATGAGCGGTATTTCATTTTTCCTATTATCCTCATCAGCTTGTTGTTTAATCCGTGAATACCTAAGTCTATACAGGTTTTTTTACCTGTTTCAATCATTTCTTCTTCGAGTTGTTTTCTTGTTTTTTCAACTACTTCTTCTATTCTTGCGGGGTGTATTCTTCCGTCTGTAACTAATTGATGCAGAGCGAGTCTGGCTACTTCTCGTCGTACGGGGTCGAACCCGGATAGGAGGATGGTTTCGGGTGTGTCGTCAACAATAATTTCTATACCTGTGGCTGCTTCGAGAGCTCTTATATTTCGTCCTTCGCGTCCTATTATTCGTCCTTTAATATCGTCGCTGTCTATGTGGAATACGGTAACGGCGTTTTCTATTGCGGTTTCTGTACCTATACGTTGAATTGTTTTTATTATGATATGTTTTGCTTCTTTTTTGGCGTTCATTTTGGCATCTTCCACTATTTCGTTTCGGTATACCATTGCTGCTGTTTTTGCTTCATTTTTCAGGAGTACGAGCAGTTCTTCTTTTGCTTCTTCGGCTGAATATCCTGATATGGTTTCTAATTTTTCAACCTGTTTTTGTGTAAGCTCTTCGAGTGCTGTTTCTTTTTGGGTTAAAATATGAAGTTTGTTTTCGTTCTTTTTTTTCAGATTGTGAACTTCTTTTTTTTCATATTCAAAGTTTTTGGTTTCTCTTCCAAGTTCTTCTTTACGTTGTTTTAAGATATTTTCTCTTTGTTTTAGTTTGTTTTCTGCTTTTATTATTCTTGAATTTTTTTCTTGAATATATTTTTCATGTTTTTCTTTAAGTTCAAGAAATTTCTCTTTTGCCAGTAGTTCTTTTTCTTTTCTTACTACTTCGGCTTCCGAGTTTGCTTCTTCGAGTATTTCTTCTGCTCGTTTGTTTAAATATCTTAGTTTCAAAAAGTAGCCTGCTGCCACTCCTATTCCAATTGATGATATTAGTAAAATAATTAATACAATAATGTGAATTTCCATTTTTTAAATTTTCTAATTTAGTTTTTCAATGTTTTATGTATGCAAATTTATTTTAACTTTTTTTATCTCATTTCCGGTAGAACGCTAAAAGTTTAAATGAGTTCTACTAATAAAAACCCGCACTTCCTCAAAAGTATTTAGGAAAGTTCCTTTCCTGTAATGCTTGAAGCTGCCTCATACGCCAAACTTCCGTCGCTTTTTAAAGTTTTAACCTAAGTTAAAATTACGGTCTGTTTTCGGTATAAATGAGCTTGGCTTCAAAATTTAATAGTGTTGAACTTCCAAATATGTTTTGAGAAATAATGCGGGATACTTTTTATAAATTTTACAATTTAAATAGTTTCAGATGTTTAAATTTGTTCCGTTCATAAATTCGGTAAGTTTTAAAGATTTCCAAAATTGTCTGAAAATTCAATTCAAAATACCTTTATTTTGTAAAAAGAACATATATTTTTTCAGATTTATTTTTTTACTATGTTTTTATCTGTAATAATAATTTAGGTTTAATTTTTAGAGCTTATCTTTTATATCTTATCACTTGCTATTCCTGTTGGTTACATAGATAAACATCTATATCGCTATTAATTTGTTTAATTTCATTTTTAAAGTTATCAATCCATGTATCAAAATTGTTGTCTACTGATTCTATTACAAATTGCAATGCTGCCATAGATAAATAATCAAAATCGTCTTTCCCTGCAATATTCTGTTTGTATTTTAACATCCGAGAATTTAGTAAACCGGCAGCTTTTCTAATTTTTTCTTCGTCTTGTCTGTCAATTTTCAACGGATATTTTCTTTCTCCGATTTTAATATTTATGTTTAATTTATCTTCGGTCATGCAAACTAATTTATCTATTTAACATTCCGATACATTTATCAATTTCTCGTACTATTTTGTTTATTCTCAGCTTAGCTTCCTGCACGTCTTTACTTGAGGTGCTGATAGTTTTGGCTGTTTTTAATTTATTAAATTTTTGTTCTAACTCTGTATAATTTACAGCTAACAATTCTTTTTCTTTAATCAAACTGTTGAGTTTAATTTTAAGGGCAGAATTGTCTGCTTTAAATTTTTCTAAAAGCGTAACAATTTCTGCTACTTTTGCTTTTAGTTCCGATATTTCAGCTAAATTATAATCCATAATCGGTTTAATATTTTACAAATGTAATACTGACGTAGCAATTTCACAAATATTATTTAATAATTTCATAAATTGAGTTTCGTATAATGGGGGGATTTCACAAAAAAATTACTTTGAAAAAAGTTTATATTAAGAAAATTTATTGTAAATTTAATTTTTTAAAGTCCTCATTTACAATGCTAAAGTTTAATTCTAATTATTGTTTGCATTTCGTTGTTTTACAGTTTATGAGCTTACTGAAAAATTTTTTATTTATATGAAAAATAGTTTTGTAATTAATTTAATACAGATGTAATTTGAAATAAAATTTGAATATTGTATATCAAGTATTTGAAAAATTTATGATAGAAATGGAAATTATTAGATATATTTGCGAGGTACTTTGTTTTTTAAATTTTGAGAAATGAAATTTGGTTTGTCGTATATTCTTTTATTACCTGTATTGCTTTTAAGTAAAGATTTAAAATCGCAGCGTATAATGTTGGGCAAAAGTGTTGAAGATATTTTAGTTTCTTACAATGATGACCCTGAATACGTGGTAAAGATAGATACCATAGATGATGAAAATCTGTTAATAAAGTGTCATTCGGCAAATACATATCCTATTTACATTTTTCAAGTAAACAGATTGTTGAACAGCTGTATTTCGCATGTTTTTGTGTCTCGAAATAAGGATATTTTTAACACCTATGTTCAAATATTGCAACATGCCGGAACTTTGCTCAGCGCTAATGAAGATTTTACTGAGTTTACCTATATGTTAGATCTCTCCGAAAAACATATTTATTATTCAATAAAGAGACCTTTTACCAATAGCGCTATTTTAGATAAGCGTAATTTGTTTTATATGACGATTTCCGAAAAAAATAAAAAAAGATAAATATTTGGGATTTAAAAATTTTATAGTGTATCGAATGTGAAATTATTGATTGTTAAAAAATTGTGTTTGGTGGTTGTACATAATTATACATTTTCGGAAAAGGACGAACTAGAAAAAACTTCAACTATTCAAGATTTGTTAATAGTTCAAAAAGAAAAAACGCAATTTAATGAATTTGACAAAGCACTAAGATAATTTAACGAAAAAAAATAATAGACAAAACCACTAAAGCAAACAATGAGTTCAATACCTGTCGCACTCGATAACAAACCAATAATATGGAACATTTAACAATATTTTCAAAAAAAGAAACTGAAAAAAAAGTAAAAATTGCTTTTCCTAACGGAATAGAAAATATAGATAAGAAAATAAAAATCATTGAAAATTGGCAAGCAAATCTTTTAAGCGGTAAATTTCTGCAAGCAAAAGAAGAGGAACTACAATCATTATTTCTTTTCAGAATTTTCGGTGATGTACTTGACTATGAATATCAAAATCCAAACAAATGGAATTTGACAATTGAACAAAAAACAAAATTTGACAGTACAAAATCGGATGGAGCAATAGGATTTTTCAAAGTAAAAACAAAAAAAGAAATTGAAAATGATATAAGAGCCGTAATAGAGTTGAAAAATGCAAGAACATCACTTGATAAACCTCAAAACAGAAAAGATTTTAAAGGAACACCTGTTGAACAGGCTTTTATGTATGCCAATAAAACAGGCGATAAATGCAAGTGGGTTATCGTAAGTAATTTTCTGGAAATAAGGCTTTATCAAGCAAATGATATTAATAAATACGAAAAATTTGATTTGTTTTCAATATCGGAAATCAACGAGTTTAGGCGATTTTACTATCTTTTATCAAAAGAACAATTAATTCAGCCTTCAATTCCATCGATTATTGACCTTTTTTTACAAAATCGCTTGGAAAATGAAAAGAAAATAGGACAAGAATTTTATACTTATTATAAATTTATCAGAGAGCAATTTTGTTATCATTTAAAAACACACAACAAGAATATTGATTTTTTAAAACTATTGGAATATGCACAAACAATTATTGACCGTATAGTTTTCATTAGTGTAATAAAAGATTATGATTTAATATCTTACAATGTATTTAAACAACTGAAAAATATTGCCGAAGACAGTTGGGAGAAAGATGGAATGGAGCTTTGGAGACAGTTAAAAAAACTATTCAGAGCAATGAATGAAGGTTTTCCGCCTCGTATTCATCAATTCAACGGAGGACTTTTCAGAGAAAATAAAGCAATAAATGAGCTGAAAATTAAAGATACATTTTTGAATAAATTGCTTCGTCTTACAAATTATGATTTTGAGAGTGATTTAAGCATAAATATTTTAGGTCATATTTTTGAACAATCCATATCTGATATTGAAAAACTTAAAGAAGATATTACAAAAAACCGATTTTATGAGTACGAAGAGTCGGCACAAGATATAAAACCCGAAGACCTTGTAATACAGAAAGGGAAAAGAAAGCAATACGGTGTTTTTTATACACCGGAAAATATTACGCAATATATAATTGACAAATCAATAGGAACGTGGTTAGCAAAGAAGAAAGAAGAGATTGGAATTGACCAAATTCAAGAAACAGCGATTAATGAAGATGAAAAACAACAACAACTAAAATTATGGAAACAATATATTAAAGAACTAAAAAACATAAAAATACTTGACCCTGCCTGCGGTTCAGGCGCATTTCTCACACAAGCCTTTGATTATTTATATAATGAATGGAAAATTGTTGTTACGGAAATCAATAAGTTAAATAATGTTATGCCGATTGCAAAGAAAACCGGAACTCTATTCTTGAAAAGTTCAAATGGAGAATTTGACGATTGGAAAATAAGAAAACAAATAGTTGCAAATAATCTATATGGTGTTGATATTAACAAAGAAAGTGTAGAGATTACAAAACTAGGTTTATGGATAAAAACTGCAAATAAAAATGATAGTTTGGTATCCTTAGATACAAATATAAAATTTGGTAATTCTCTAATAAACAGCGATATTACAAAATATCCTTTCGATTGGGAGCATGAATTTAGTGAAATTATAAAAAACGGAGGCTTTGATATAATTGTAGGAAATCCGCCGTATATCGTAATAAAAGGCGGACGATTTCTTGGAGGCTATCAGTATTCCGATGATGAGATTAAATATATTAGAGAAAATTTTCAAACAGCTGAACAACAGATAAATACATATACGCTTTTTATTGAAAAATCAATTAAACTAATGAATGAACAAGCGTATTTATCTTTTATCGTCCCCAATACATTTTTGGCTAATGAATACTCACAAAAATTTAGAGAATTGTTGCTTAATAGAACCAATATTATAGATATATACAATATTGGCACAGCATTTAAAGATGCCAATGTAGAAACCTTAGTATTAACATTTACTTTGGGAAAGCTCGGTAAAACAAAAATCAAAATATTGGGGAACGAATATATAATTGACTTAGTTGAACTTTCAAAAATAACTAAGGATAACAAATTTATTATTAATATTGATGAACAAATTTTGTCAATTATAAAAAAATTACAGAAGCACCCGCAACTTTCAAAATTTGCCAAAGTTTGGCGAGGCTTAACAACGGGAAATGATAAAAAATACATTTCAAACAAAGAAAAAACTGTACAATACAAAAAACTTATCAGCGGAAAAGAAATTCAACGATATTATCACAAACCAAGTAAAAATTTTGTTCACTATGATAAAAATTTATTGGATAGAGCAAGAAATGAACGTATATTTTTACTTAAAGAAAAACTGATTTCAAAATTTGTTGGCAGTAAACTTACATTTTGTTTTGATAATAAACAACACTATATTTTAAATACAGGTTGTGTAACAGAAATTACAGATGAACGAATTAACATTAAATATTTGCTTGCTTTGTTAAATTCAGAGCTTTTAAATTTCTATTTCCAAACTTTATTTACTGATAATAGAGATACCTTTCCTATAATGAAATCAGGTAATATTGAACAATTACCAATAGCATTAGCCAATGAACATACACAACTTGAATTGGCAAAAAAGGTCGAAGAATTATTGAAGTTACATGAAAATTTACAAATACAAAAATCAAGCTTTATTGAAATAGCAGACAGCAGATTAAATATAGGAAAATTATCTACAAAATTGGATAGTTGGTACGATTTAGAATGGAAAGAATTTGACAAGGAATTAACAAAAGCTAAGATTAAAATCCCAACAAATGAACTTAAAGAATGGCGAGATTTTTTCATGAACGAAAAGCAGGAAATTAAAAAAATACTTAATCAAATAAATAAGATTGAAACACAAATTGACAACAAAGTGTATGAATTATACAGTATTAACAACTCAGAAATGCAAATAATAAAAACAAGGTCTAAAAATTCATAGAACTTTTTCGGTTATAGATTTTTTATTGTGTATTTCGTAACACAACTAAAGCTTTGTCCCTTTGTTATTATTTTCAAAAGCATTTACAATTGAGCTTACCAAATGATGCCTTATTATTTCATCCTTTTTAAATTCCACAAACTTTATCCCTTTTATACCTCGCAATAATTTATGTACTTTTACAAGTCCCGATATAGATTTATCCGGTAAATCTATCTGTGTCATATCCCCTGTAATAAAAAACTTTGAATTTTCACCCATGCGTGTCAAAAACATTTTTATTTGTCCGAGCGTAGTGTTTTGAGCTTCATCTAAAATAACTACCGCATTGCTCAAAGTTCTGCCTCGCATATATGCCAATGGTGCTATCTGTACAATACCTCTTTCTATAAAATTATTTAATTTGCTGCCGGGTATCAAATCATGCAAAGCATCATATAAGGCTTGCAGGTAAGGGTCTAATTTCATTTTCAGGTCGCCCGGTAAAAAACCTAAACTCTCGCCGGCTTCCACCGCCGGTCTGCTTAATACTATTCGCTGCACCTGTTTTTCTTTCAATGCTTTTACAGCCAAAGCAATAGCTATATAAGTTTTACCTGTACCGGCAGGTCCCGTAGCGAATATCAAATCATTTTCGGCGAAAGCTTTTACGGTTTCTTGCTGTCCCAAAGTGCGCGGACGTATTATTCGACCTTTATTTCCATAAACAAGTATATTAGAAGTCGTGTCTAATTGCGGTATTCTTTCATAAAAAATATTTTTAATATCTTCAGAACGCAAAATCTTGTAACGTGCAATATGATTTATTATATTATCAAAAAAAATCGCAAAATTCTCTATCTCAGTTTCATTGCCCTTTACGTGAATTTCGGCATCTTTATGAGAAATAATTAATTGCGGGAATAATTTTTTTATTAAAATTAAGTTATCATTTTGTACCCCAAATAAATCAACAGGGGTTTCAGATTCGAAATAAAAAATTTTATCAATCATAGATTAGAATAATTATATAATCTTATTTTTGCAAAGAAATATTTTTCATCTATAAAAATAACATAAATTAGCATTTTTTTTGATGAATATTGTAACATTAACATCAGATCGTAAAAGTAATGACTTTTTAATCGGCAGAGTAAAAGGTGAATTATATCGTATATGCCCGCAGGTAAATATCGTGGATTTAGCTCACGATATACCCTCGTTTAGTGTACTGTATACAGCTTTTGTCGTAAAAAACAGTTATAGTTATTTCCCTAAAAACACCGTTCACCTCATTGGGGTAGACAACGAAGAAAATTCAAAACAAAAACATATTGTAGCAGAAGTATATGACCAATATTTTGTGTGTGCCGATAATGGTATAATAACCCTCATTTTTGATAAACACGAAATAAGTAATGTATATACCCCTCGTGAACCAAAGCCTGAAAATATGGCAAATTTTATTCATTTTGCTCATATTGCAAAAGATATTATTAGTAGTGAAGATAAAAATACAGTCCTCGAACCTGTTGAAAATTTTGTTAAAAAACGTAACTCTCAGCCCGTAGAAAACAGTAATTCAATAATAGGTAAAATTGTTTATGTAGACAGCTACCAAAACGCTATAACGAATATTGACAAATCTCTTTTTGAGAATGTTCAAAAAAATCGTCCGTTCACGATTTACATCAGAAGCATGAAAGAACAAATAAAACAAATAAGCAAAACCTATAATGAAGTAAAAGAAGGCAGTTTAATAGCACTTTTCAACAGTATGGGACTTCTTAAAATTGCTATATGTAAAGGTAAAATCATGTCGCTTATGGACTTGAAAATACATACCGAAATAATAATAGAATTTGATGACCAAGAACCTTCACTTTTAAAGTCCGTTAAATAGCATATAAAACAGTAAACACCTCTCCTCCTAACAACAAACACAGAAAAAATGTAAATTTTATGCAAGATAAAAAAATTCAAACTCAAATAGAGAATTTACGCAAAAATCTACATCGTCATAATTATTTGTACTATGTCAAATCTCAACCGGAAATATTTGATTATGAGTATGATATGATGATGAAGCAGTTAGAGCAATTAGAAGATAAATACCCTGAGTTCAGTTCAGACGCTTCCCCAACTAAACGTGTAGGAAGCGACCTTAACAAAGCATTTGAACAAGCTACACATGAACGTCCCATGCTTTCGCTTGGCAACACATACAATGTTGAGGAGCTTAAAGATTTTGATAACAGAATAAAAAAGCTACTCCCACCTGACACCCCCCGTCAATATGTATGTGAACTAAAATACGACGGTGCGGCAATAAGTTTGATATATGAAAACGGTATACTGCAACGAGCCGTAACACGAGGCAATGGCACACAAGGCGATATTGTTACCGATAATGTAAAAACAATAAACTCTATACCCTTAAATCTGAATGCTATAAGCAAAGATTTTCCGCAAAAATTTGAAATAAGAGGCGAAATTATTATGCCTCGTTCAATATTTGAAAAATTAAATTCCGAACGAGAAGCAAATAATGAAACACCCTTTGCAAATCCACGCAATGCAGCTTCGGGTACATTAAAAATGCAAAATTCAGCCTTGGCGGCAAAAAGGAAACTTGATGCTTTTTTTTATTACATGTTGTCGGACGAGCTACCGTCAAAACTTCATTCTGAAAATATGGCAGCAGCTAAAAAAATGGGATTTAAAGTGGGCGAGAACACAGAAGTTGCCAATAATATAGACCAAGTACTTGATTACATAAATCGACAAGACGAAAATCGCAAAAGTTTAGATTACGATACCGACGGAGTGGTAATAAAATTAAATAATACCGAACTATACGAAACATTAGGTGCTACCGGAAAAAGTCCGCGTTGGGCTGTGGCATACAAATTTAAAGCCGAAAGCGCCGAAGCTATACTGCAATCTGTTGAGTTTCAAGTAGGACGAACCGGAGCCGTTACCCCTGTAGCGCATCTAAGCCCTGTGCAGTTAGCCGGCACAACGGTAAAGCGTGCATCGCTTCATAATCAGGATATTATACAAAAACTGGATTTACACATTGGTGATACCGTATTGGTAGAAAAGGGGGGCGAAATTATACCCAAAATAACAGGAGTTTTAGAAGAGAAACGCCCCACAGGTGCTTTCCCCGTGAAGTTTCCCGAAACATGCCCCGAATGCGGAAGCAAATTAGAAAGGATAGATGGCGAAGCAGCACATTATTGCACCGATAGTCTAAAATGTCCGGCACAAGTTAAAAGTAAAATAGAACATTTTGTAAGCAGAAAAGCTATGGATATAAATTGCGGAGAAGCTACAATAAATGCTTTATACAACGAAGGGATGATTAAGTATATTTCTGATTTATACGTACTTACACCTGATGATATTATTAAATTAGACGGGTTTAAAACTAAATCTTCGCAGAACTTATACGACAGTATACAGGAAAGCAAAAAAGTGCCTTTTGCACGTGTACTTTATGCCTTGGGAATAAGGCATATAGGGGAGAATGCAGCTAAACTTTTGACAAAAAAATTCGGAAGTTTAGAAAAACTGGAAAAAGCAAGTTTTGACGAGTTGATTGCAGTGGACGAAATAGGCGAAAAGATGGCTGAAAGTATCTTAGATTATTTCCAAAAACCGGAAAATATTAAAATCATTGAGCAATTGAAATCGGCAGGGTTACAATTTGAGCAACAAGAAGACAAAAAATATTCAGATACTTTAAAAGGGCTTACAATAGTGCTTTCAGGTAGTTTTGAACGACACTCCAGAGACCAACTAAAACAATTAATAGAACAACATGGCGGTAAAAACAGCTCGTCTGTTTCAAAAAATACCGATTATTTTTTAGCGGGCAATAAAGTAGGTCCCAAGAAATTGGAAAAGGTCAATAATTTATCAATAAAAATTATTTCGGAAGAAGATTTTGAAAACATGATGAAGGTTAAGAGTTAAAAGTAAAAATTACGAATGGAAAGTCCTCACATAAGTAATTATGAATTTAATGTATTGATATTTAGGTAGTTACAAGTTATATTTGGACAGTAGTGTAACTGTTTGATTATCAGTTTGTTATAAGAATTTCAAGAAACATATAACTCGATAGTTTTATTAATGCAACAAACCAAAGACACTCAAAAAATAGGCTTAACAACTGCTCTGACAATAGTTGTTGCCAGTATGATAGGAACCGGAGTTTTCACTTCTTTAGGGTTTCAAATAGCTTCAATAAAACAGCCCTTTGTAATTCTCGTACTTTGGGTAGTTGGTGGAATTACAGCTCTTAGTGGAGCATTTTCCTATGGCGAATTAGGTTCAATATACCCTCATTCGGGAGGCGAATATCAATTTCTTAAAAAAATTTACAATCCATTTGTGGGCTTTCTTTCGGGTTGGGTTTCTATTTTAGTAGGATTTAGTGCGCCTATTGCTGCTGCTGCAATTGCTGCCGGAAAATACAGCACCGGAGTTTTGAAAAATGTAGATTTAATTTCGGAAAATACCCAAACATTGAGTATGAAAATAATTGCAATTGTTTTCACTTTGCTAATTGCCTTTGTTCATACCAAAAATTTAAAAACCATAAGTCTTTTTCAAAGACTTTTTACCATATTAAAAATAGTTTTAATAGTTGTTTTTATAGCTTTCGGATTTATCTTACCCGAAGCACAAAATATCTCATTTAGCCCTGATAAAGAGACAATTACCGAGATTTTTTCGGGAACATTTGCCGTTGCGTTGATATTTGTAATTTACGCTTATTCGGGCTGGAACGCATCGGCTTATATTTCGGAAGAAATTAAAAATCCTAAAAAAAACATGCCGTTGTCTTTATTTCTGGGTACACTCATTGTAATTTTGCTTTATGTACCGGTAAATGCTGTTTTCCTTTATTCCACCCCCGTTGAAAAAATGATTATGCAAGAAGAAGTTGCATACATTGCAGCAAATAATATTTTCGGTCAAACCGGCGGTGTAATTATGGGGGTATTAATATCAATAGGGCTTATTTCATCAATAAGTTCAATGACTTGGACAGGACCGCGTGTAATGAAAGTTATTGGCGAAGACTATAAAATGTTACGATTTTTTTCAAAAAAAAATAAAAACGATATTCCACTTACGGCAATCATTGTTCAAACCCTTTTGGTACTCTTTATGATTATTACATCTACCTTTGAATCAATTATTTACTACATAGGATTCACTCTAACCTTGTCGTCTTTTATAACTGTTTTGGGAGTATATGTTTTAAGAAAAAAAAAACCGAATATCGAACGTAAATACAAAACTTGGGGCTACCCCGTAACTCCGGCTATCTATCTGATAGTTACCGGCTGGATGATGTTCTATATAATTAAAAATAAACCTATTATAGTTTTATATAGCGTATTAACGATTATAATAGGAGCTATATTTTTCTTTTTAAACAAACAAATTTTTAATAGAAAATGAAATTAGAATCAAAAAAAATCGCATTGTTTTGTTTGGTATTAATTTTTGCATCAATTTTTAGCTGTGAACCAAGCAATAAAACAACAGAAAATTCAAATTCGGATACAACACAAATTGTCGATTCTTCAACATTAAAGTATGATAGAAAATTCAACGACATGGCACTTTGGCTTGCCGGAATACCACAAGATAAAAACGGAACATATAAAAAATTTGAAAACAACCAAGTATGGAAAGATTATAGTAAAAACATCACAGAAGCGTTTGATAAATTTAAAGAACAGAGAGTTACAAAACTTACTTCGTTCAGAAAAAACTATCTGAAAGAAGTAAACGAAAACATAAAAACACTGTTTTATCCTTACAGCGGACCCGATTTTATTAATGCAAACATCTTTTTTCCGAAAGCCGATACAATAATTATGATAGCACTTGAACCGGTCGGCAATATACCTGATTTTGAGACTTTTACAGAAGAAAAAAAATCAAACTATTTTAATCAAATGATTGCTTCAATGAGCAATGTTTTAGATGCAGGTTACTTTATAACTTCTGAAATGCAAGAAAAATACGATAACAAATCAAACGACAGTATAAAAGGTGTTTTGCCTATTTTGTATATTTTTATGGCTAAGTCAGGTTGCCAAATTGCTGATGTTCAAAGATTTACAATAGATAAATTGGGCAAACCCGTAGATTCATTGCCAAATACCGTAGATTTAGACAACCCCGAAGACACCTATGTTTCAGCCGTAAAAATTGATTATTTTAAAGAAAATAAAGACAGCATAAAAACTCTGATGTATTTTTCGCATAACATTCGTGAAGCCAAAATAAAAAACAATTTGGAGTTCATTACATTTCTGAAAAATCGCACCATAAATACCACCTACCTGAAAGCTGCATCTTATTTGAATATTTGGTTTGAAACAATAAGAAACGTAAGTCTTGAAAAATCTGATTATATATTGCAAGACGATTCAGGAATACCAATAAAATATTTTAAAAAATCAATTTGGGAAATTCAACTTTTCGGAACTTATACCAGAACGCTGAAAATGTTTAAGGCTTATTTTCAATCTGATTTAAGAGATATGTATAAAGAATCGAAAAACACAATTGCACTTGATTTTAAAACAGGTTATAACGGAAACTTTAAAAAATCTAATTTACAACTTGCTAAAAAAATCAGTTCTACCCAAAAAACTAAGCCCTAAGAAGACCTTGTACGTTTGTAAAACGAACAAATTACAAGAAATACTTGATAAGTGTATAACAAATCTTTGATGAAACGAAATATCATCTCAATTATACCTTGTCAAGTATTCTTTTTAGTACCGAAACAGTATCTAATGAACTGTCAAAATTCTCTAAAATTACTATTCTAACGTTTTATATATTTTCCTCCGGTATAGTAATATACAGTTTTAATTTTTTTATAATCTGTTTGGGCTATGGTACCATCATCATTTAATTTTTTCACAATACCGATTTTTCTTTTTTCTATTATTTCCAATATATTATCATGGTTTATATCTTTGTATTCTACTTCAAACCAATCTATACATTCTTCATTAATTCTATTTTCTATACCGCCCAAAGCATCATAACTTGAATTTGAATATATTACCTTCTCAACTTCATTTTTCAATGAAATAAGTCGATAGGAACTTTCCACAACCCCCATGCCGAAATATCCCTTTCCAATAATAATTTCATCAATATTATCATTATTTATATCTTGCTTCTCTATTAGCATTCCGCCAATATTAGAAGAATGCCACCTTTCTCTTACCCATTTATTATTATTTAATCGAAACAACATTGCAAAAGCCATTCCTCGATAATTAATATCACCTTCTAAATGAACTTGTACTATACATTCATAACCTCGTCCTGTAAAGTAACCATTAAGATATTCTATGGAAGCGTCCTTGTTAATTGTACAAGTTTTTAATTCTTCGTCTTCTGTTATATTTTTCTCATGCTCTAAAGCATTAACAATCGTTTGATAAGATGGATGTGATTGAGAAAATAAATCATTAAAAAAGGCAGTACTTAATAAAAATACTATTAAAAAGATTTTCAGTTTCATAATTATAATACTTTTTTGCTTATTTTTTAGAATTAATTACAAATGTAATATTTTTTTTAACAAGGTTAAAATATTTTGTTGCTTATAGCCGAACCAAAGAGATATTGCGAGCAAAAGTTATAACGCGCTGATTTGTATAATGGTATAAGATTTTAGAAAAATAATTTCTTTATATGTTTTTAACAGCGTTTTTTGTTGCAGGCTCTTTTAACTCGATATGATTTCCATTTCTTATCGGACAAATTCTATAATTATTTCAACATATTTTTTCCACCTTTTCTTATAGTTATGAACTTAATACTATCATCGTCTAAGCTGCTAATATAAAATACAAATTTATAGTGTATAAGTTAATGATAGAGTTGTTGTTTTAATATTACTAAATTTATATGGTTGAGAATAAGCAAACTTAAATTTAATTCTTTCATTTCTTTGTGAAATTTTCCTAAGCAATATATCAAGCACGAATGTACCTGCTGTACTTATTGCGAGTGCTTTTGAATATACAAAAAAATTATCTGCTTTATCACGATATTTTACCAATTTGTCATCGTTATATTTAATGTTGTAATGTTCTGATAATCCATAAGTTACAATGCTTGAAGTAAGTAATAAAACTTCAATAGATTGCACTAGTTTTTTAGGATAGCGATTTGTTATCTCCCTAATAGATAAAACTGACTTGGGTTTTAAAAAGTTTTGTTTGTAATATATTGTATTATTTTGTGTACTATCTATATTATAGGCTTTTATGTGCTGTCCACTAATGATAAAGAGTAGAGAGAGTATAATTATTTTTTTCATAATTTACCAAATATTAATTCCTAATTTTATGCTTAGAGTTGAGAAAGATTTATCTTTTAAAAATTCATCTTGAATTTTATTATCATGATATTTTACATTGTAGTCATGATAACTTATTCCTAACAAGAATGATCTTATTATAAAATACATTGAGTATTCATTTGCATAATTGTAAAAGTTTATTGTGTTTAATGGTCTGTCTTTTGTTATTTTTTTATACGAATTTATTTTACAACTTATACCAAAGCCACTATAACTGCGTTTTTTTAATCCCTAACTCTTCACTTTTTACGTAATAGGCATTTTTAGTTTATCAAAAATAGCTTTATTTTTTTTAGTAATATTGTCTTCGTACCATTTATCA
>PDWJ01004901.1_pt1 | contig 19300 bp, 16 predicted proteins | sample 1430881 | NCBI WGS metagenome assembly PDWJ01 (sample SAMN01162460, study PRJNA174530) | Oral metagenome, whole genome shotgun sequencing project. | biome: Marine environment; feature: Marine mammal; material: Swab sample of the gingival sulcus; isolation source: swab sample of gingival sulcus...
AATTTTTTTTACTATAATTGGCCAATCTTTGTGTAGAAAAATTTCTCCACCAGAAACAGAGAAATCTCTTATTCCTATATTTTTAGCTTCTTCAATAATAGAAAGAAGCCTTGGAGTATCAAGAGCTTTATATCTTGATTTTCTATCAGCATAGCAATAAATACAATCAGTTATACATTTTGAATTTATTACCAATAAAACACTTTTAGGTAGAGACAACCTTAGTCTTTCTGTATCAAATGGAGGTGTAAAATCCTTTTCCTCAAAAAAATCTATATCTGAACGAATATAGCCATCTTCAGCTAAAGTTACAAAGCTATTATACTTTTCTATTACGTTTTCATCGGTCTTCATGACGTCTATCAACAATACATTCATATGCGCTGTGGCGGCTTCTTTATAAGCACCGCTCAGTTGACCGTAGTATTCCTCTGCTTGACTGAGTAGATTAATATAATAAGTAAGATAGTCTCTTTCAGAATGTTGTGGATAGGGTTTATTACTGGCAAACTGAAAATCTAAATAATGCTGCTGTTTTAGACTGACAAGCTTTAAAAATGTCTTAGCCTCTTTATATTGATCGTCAATTTGTTCGATAAAATATCGACTGACCTCAGCTGGGCTCTTTGGATAAAAAAACTCGCTTTCTGAGTAGTATTCTTCCTCTGCCGATGTATTTGCACGACCTACAAAATAGCCATTTTCGCGGAATATTTTTTCATAGTATTTAGCACCTAAAAAATCGCCCGGCTGCGGAATTGGGTTGTTTTTATTGGCTCTAATGGCGTCAAGGTCGACACCAGAGTCTTCTTGCGCAAAGTACAGGCATTCATTGAGCCAGTCCAAATTGGCGACTTCAAGCGATTTATAATAATATTCATCAAATTCTAAATCTTTAACCGCCATTTGATAATATTGTTCGACTATTGGCAGCTGATCTTTGCTATGCGCCAAGGCATAATTGAGCATATCGGCATAGATAGTCATATCTTTATAAAGTTTTTCAATAATTGATTGAAAGCCATCGCTAAGCGCTACAACAATTTGAGCATCGTCTTTGCTTTCTCGTACAGCTTTACGATAGCGTCCAAGCCGCTCTTCTATCGATAAAGTGCCGTCAACAAACAGCTCATAAGTTGGGCTTTTTTCAGACGTAAAACGATTTAAATAGTCGCTATCGTCTTTGTAAATGTAACTGGCATCACCTGTTTTAGTCGCCAGCTTGCCATTTGACAGTTTAATCACATTGCCGATAACGACATCATCTCTGTGAAACTGTTTGACAATATTATAGCGATCTTCTGCTTTAATTGTATCATCTTCAATTTGCATGACTACTTCAACAAAGTCTTTTTGGATATTTGTAACTGTTGCAACGGCATTTAAAAAACCCTCGTTTTTATCGAGATATTCAGTTTGCCACTTATCGCCCAGCTTAACAGGTGACTTTAGCCAAATTGTACCAAGAATTGGCTTATTCTCTGGCATAACTTCATCATAGCATTCAGCCAGCTTATCATTAGTTAAATAATAGGCGCGATTGACATACTGTAGGTGACCTTGCTCGTCTTTGTATTCTCCCTCGAATATGTAGTACATGCCGCCGCTTAGCTCGCCTGATTTGGCACATAAGATCTTTGCGTTAATGTCGCTCGCATCATACTGATATACGGTTTCGTTGCGCGTCATTAAAAAATCTTTTAAAGGCTCTTTAAACTGAGCAAGGCTATCGGCCGCCAAAGTATTTGGCGGTGCAGTGCTTTCGGTTGTCGCCGCAGCAGGATCATCTGCGCCGCTGTTTACTTCGGTTTGCTTATTGCCACTTTTGCTATTACAGGCTGTCAATAAAAAAATTACTAAAGTGAATACTGCCAAACTGCGAAATACATTCTTCATGGTTTTCTTCCCCCTGTGTCACTCACCGGTCTCAGCCGTTTGCTTCATTTGGTTTTCTGCAAAAGCCACCTTTACTACCGGCGATGTCATCACAATAACGGTAACTAAAATAATCATGACGCCAGAAAACATTAAAATATGCATTGGCAAAACCGTCGGTATTAATAGTGAACTAATTAATATGGCGATTGGGCGGCCGATTTCAGATGCTAAATTAATAAGGCCAAACACTTTACCTCTTAATTCGGGTGGAATAAATTGTTGTTCTAAGGTAATTATCGGTACGCTAAAAGCTGGTACTGAATAACCAGCAATAAAATGTAAAACTGCTAAAATAGCTATTGAAAAGGGCACTGCATAGGTTGTACTTAAAATAAATGGCAAGCCCATAAAGACAAGTGTCATGCCGACAATAACAGCAAATAAAAAGCTGTTCTTATATAAATTATGTACTTTGCGCTTGGCTAAAACCATACTACTGACAAATATGCCAGCCGATAATACACCGTTTATAATGCCCAAATAGGTCTCAGAAATACCTAACATGCGGTTCATCATATAAACCAGCGGCACCGAAACGCTTAGCGCAATAAAAAAGTTGGCCGCCAAAGACAAGCTGAACAAGGCGGGCGGCGCGGTGGACAAGGCCAATGACGCCTTGAAGCGCCTCACCCCGTAGCGGGGCGCCGCCAGCGCCGAGGCTGGGCCGCCGGGTTCGAGCTCTGGCGGCCCTCTTTTCGTCGAGGCCGTGCTACAAGCAGAGCCCTTGCCTGCCAGGAGAGACCACGCGATGGAGACCCTCGGACATCTCTACGAGCACTCGCTGTCGCTGCTGACGGACCTCTATCAGCTGACGATGGCCTACGGGTACTGGAAGACGGGGCGCGGCGAGCGCGAGGCCTGCTTCCACCTGTTCTTCCGCACGCCCCCCTTCAAGGGTGGGTACGCCGTGGCCGCCGGGCTGTCCCAGGCCGTCGACTTCATCCGGGGCTTCCGCTACGACGAGGGCGACATCGCCTACCTCGCGAAGCTGCGCGGCAACGACGGCGAGCCGCTGTTCGAGCGGGGCTTCCTCGACTACCTCGCCGAGATGAAGATCGACGTCGACGTCGACGCCGTCCCCGAGGGCACCGTCGTGTTCGCCAACGAGCCCATCTTGCGCGTGCGCGGCCCCCTCATTCAGGCGCAGCTGTTCGAGACGCCGCTGCTGAACATCGTCAACTTCCAGACGCTCATCGCCACCAAGGCGGCGCGCGTCGTCTCGGCCGCTCAGGGCGGGCAGGTCCTCGAGTTTGGCCTGCGCCGCGCCCAGGGCATCGACGGGGCGGTCTCCGCCAGCCGCGCGGCCTACATCGGCGGCTGCGCGGCGACCTCGAACGTCCTGGCCGGGCGCCTGTTCGACATCCCCGTCCGCGGCACCCACGCCCACAGCTGGGTGATGGTCTTCGAGGACGAGCTCGACGCCTTTGAGGCGTGGGCTCTGGCGATGCCGAATAACTGCGTCTTCCTGGTCGACACCTACGACACGATCGAGGGCGTTCGGAACGCGGTCAAGGCGGCCCGGCGCCTGCGCGAGCGGGGCCATGAGATGGTCGGGATCCGGCTCGACTCGGGCGACCTCGCCTACCTGTCCAAGCAGGCCCGCGCCATCCTGGACCAAGGTGGCTTCCCCGACGCGGTCATCGTCGCCTCCAACGACCTCGACGAGCGCATCATCGAGAGCCTCCGCCATCAGGGGGCCGAGATCACCATGTGGGGCGTCGGCACCAAGCTCGCCACCGCCTACGAGCAGCCCGCCCTCGGCGGGGTCTACAAGCTCGGCGCCATCAAGGGCGGTGACGGCGAGTGGGAGCCGAAGGTCAAGCTCAGCGAGCAGGCCATCAAGGTCTCGACCCCGGGCGTGCTCAACATCCGCCGCTTCGAGGGGCCCGACGGCTTCCTCGGCGACGTCATCTACGACGAGCTGTCCGGGTTGCCCCAGCCCTGCATCATCATCGACCCGAGCGACGCCACGCGCCGCAAGGCCTTCACGCCGGCGACTCCGTCGCAGGAGCTGCTCGTGCCGATCTTCCGTCGCGGCAACCTCGTCTACGATCGGCCGCCGCTGACCGCGCTCCGCGAGCGCGTGCAGGTCCAGCTGTCCAAGCTCCACGAGGGCATCAGGCGATTCGACAACCCTCACAGCTACCCGGTGGGGCTGGAGGCGCGCCTGTTCCAGCTCAAGCAGCGCCTGGTGCTCGAGTCCCGCGGCTTCGCGGATGGAGGCGAGGCGTGAAGATCATCAAGGTAGGCGCCGCCGTGCTCAACCAGACCCCGCTGGCCTGGGAGCACAACAAGGACAACATTGTCACCGCCATCGAGGCCGCGCGTGACGACGACGTCACGCTCCTGTGCCTGCCGGAGATGTGCATCACCGGCTATGGCTGCCAGGACGCCTTCCACTCGCCGAGCGTCCAGCGCACCGCCTTCGAGGTGCTCCGCGACGAGATCCTGCCTCAGACCAACGGCGTCGTCGTCAGCGTCGGCCTGCCGCTGCTGTGGCGCAACAGCCTCTTCAACGCGGCCGCCCTGTGCGCCAACGGCGAGATCCTGGGCTTTGTCTGCAAGCGCCACCTGGCCGGCGACGGCGTCCACTACGAGCCGCGCTGGTTCAAGCCGTGGCGCGCCGGCTTCCGCACCACCGTCGAGCTCGACGGCGCCAGCTACCCTATCGGCGACCTGTACTTCGACGTCGGCGGCGTCCGCATCGGCTTCGAGATCTGCGAGGACGCCTGGGTCGCCTCGCGCCCCGGCAGCGGCATGGCCGGCCACGGCGTCGACGTCATCTTGAACCCCTCGGCCAGCCACTTCGCCTTCGACAAGGAGGACGTCAGAAAGCGCTTCGTCATCGAGGGGTCGCGCGCCTTCGGCGTCACCTACGTCTACTCGAACCTGCTCGGCAACGACTCGGGGCGCATCGTCTACGACGGCGGCGCGCTCATCGCGACCCTCGGCAAGCTCGTCGCGGTCGGCCCGCGCTTGTCCTACCGCGACGTCCTGGTGACCAGCGCCTTGGTCGACGTCGCGCAGACGCGCCGCATCCAGACGTGGACCAACAGCTTCCAGCCGCGCTTCGAGGAAATCGCCGGCGAGCGCGTCCGCGCCGACTTCGCCTGGCCGCGCCGCGAGCCCGCGCCGGTGACCAGCGAGCCCGCCGCGGCGACCTGGGATACGGCGCCCGAGCCCCACGAGGAGGCCTTCACCCGGGCCATCGCCCTGTCGCTCTTCGACTACATGCGGCGCAGCTTCTCCCGCGGCTTCGTCATCTCCCTGTCGGGGGGCGCCGACTCCGCCGCCTGCGCCTGCCTGGTCGGCCTCATGGTGCATCTGGCGGTCGAGGAGCTCGGCCTCGCCGGCTTCAAGGCCAAGCTCGCCTACGACGAGCGCCTGACCGCCTGTGCCAGCGCCGACGAGATCGTCCACCAGCTGCTGCTGACGGTGTACCAGGCCACCCGCAACAGCTCCGACACGACGCGCGGCGCCGCCCGCCAGGTCGCCCAGGCCCTTCACGCCCAGCACGTGGAGCTCGACGTGGACGCCCTGGTCGCCCAGTACACCGGCCTCGTCGAGGGGGCCATCGGCCGGCAGCTGACCTGGGAGCGCGACGACCTGGCGCTGCAGAACATCCAGGCCCGCGTTCGCGCGCCCAGCGTCTGGATGCTGGCCAACCTGCGGCGCGCCCTGCTGGTGTCGACCTCGAACCGCTCCGAGGCGGCCGTCGGCTACGCCACCATGGACGGCGACACCGCCGGCGGCATCTCGCCGATCGCCGGCATTGACAAGGACTTCTTGCGCCGCTGGCTGCGCTGGCTCGAGACCGACGGCCCCCAGGGCCACGGACCGATCCCGGCCGTCCGCGCCGTCAACGTCCAGCAGCCGACGGCCGAGCTGCGTCCCCTGGAGCAGACCCAGACCGACGAAGCGGACCTGATGCCCTACCCGCTCCTCGACGCCATCGAGGGCGCGGCGATACGCGACAAGCAGGATCCCCTCGAGACCTTCCTCCTCATGCGGGTCGCCTTCCCTCAGTACGCCCCCCGGCAGCTCGCCGCCTGGGTCGAGCGCTTCTTCAAGCTCTGGTGCCGCAACCAGTGGAAGCGCGAGCGCTACGCCCCGAGCTTCCACGTCGACGACAAGAACCTCGACCCCAAGACCTGGTGCCGTTTCCCGATCCTGTCGGGCGGCTTCAGCCGCGAGCTGGCCGAGCTCCGCGCCTATGTGGCCGAGCACTACGGACGCTGAGGGCCCGCATCGCAGGGCTGACGCGGGCCGCCCCCGTATCTGGTGGTCCCCGATCGAGCCGGCCTATCCGGCCCCCTCCGCGCGCTGCCCCTTCCACGAGCTGCCGGATGACCGGCATCAGGACCAGTGACAGCGCGCCGGCCCTGGGTCTCCGCTGGCGACCTGGACGGTCATGTCGCCGATGTTCGGAGCGACGGACGATCCCCGGTAGCGGCCCCTGTCCTGTCTTCGGGGCGGTGAGCCAGGGCTGGCAGGGTCATGGCGCCCATCCTGCGGACGACCAGGGCGGCGGTCGGGGCGGTCTTGATGTCGGCGTGCCCCCGAGTCCTCCGTGAGGGTGTGGAGGCGGCGCCCCCCGCTCTCCGGTCCCACACGCCGCCGCGACAATGGATCTCCGCCTCGCTCAGCACTACGTTTTCACGACCACCTACACGTCCAGCGCCGCTCACCGGCAGGCGAGCGGGACCGAACGCTGCTGTCAGGGGCCTCGATGACGCTTCACAAGTCCCAGGCCGAGCGCCGCAGGGAGATCCTGGCCGCGGCTCGCCGTCGCTTCGTGACCGACGGATACCCGCGCGCGCGCCTGGGCGACATCGCGTCGGACGCGGGCCTGTCCAAGGGCGGCGTCTACTTCCACTTCAAGAGCAAGCGCGAGCTCTTCGACGCTCTCATCGTGAGAGACTTTGCCCGCTCCATCGAGGCGCTCGAGCTGATGCGCGCCGTCGAGGGCACCGTCGCCGACAAGCTCGTCCTGTGGGCCCAGGCGGGCGCCAAGGCCGTCGCCGACGACCCCGATCTCATCCGCTTCCAGGTCGTCACGAGCGAGATGGCGCTGGCCCACGCCGACGTGCGCGCGCGCCTGCGGGAGATGCACGCCGCCTTCGTCGGCGAGGTGGCGGCGCTGCTGAGCGAGGGGGTCGACGCCGGAGAGCTCCGCCCCGATCTCGACACCGACGCCGGCGCGCGCCTCTTGGTGGCCGTGATGAACGGCGTCCGCGGCGCCATCGCGACCGAGGTCACCGACCGCCAGCAGCTCGATCGCCTCATCCGCTGCGGCGTCGAGCTCCTGGCTCACGGGCTGATCACGCGCTGACCGGCGGCGGCGTCCGCGCCCGCCCGCCCCGAGCGAGACCGGCCCCGTCGGCGCTGAACCCGCAGCCGGCGCGCCGGCCCCCCTGGCCTACCAGACCGAGGGGATCGCGCGCTCAGTGGCCGAGCCACTTGAGCATGGCGTGGATCGCGCGGACCTCGGCCTCGGAGGGGGCGAGGCGATCGAGGGCCCGCAGGAAGCGGCGCTCGGCGGCGACGGTGCGGCCGTCGGTCTCGGAGTAGCGGCCGACGGAGACGAGGGCCGCGTGGAGCCGGTCGGCGATGGCCTGGTGCGCGGCGCGTGGGGCCGGGGGGTCGGCGGCGGCGGTGGCGGCCGGCGCCGGAGCGCGCAGGGCGCGGTGGAGCTCGTAGCAGCCGACCTGGACCGCGGCGGCGAGGTTGAGGGAGCCGAGGATCTCGCTGGTGGGGATGTGGGCGCGAGCCTGACACAGGTGCAGCTCGTCGTTGGACAGGCCGTCGCGCTCGCTGCCGAAGACCCAGGCGACGCGGGCGCCCGCGCTGGCGCGGGTGGCGGTGAGGCCGGCGGCGTCTCGAACGTCGAGGGCGGGCGGGCCGGCGGCGCGGGAGCGCGCGGACAGGCCGACGACCCACTCGCAGTCGGCGACGGCGGCGGCGAGGTCGTCGACGACGCAGGCGGCGGCGAGGACGGGGGCGGCGGCGACCGCGCGGGCGACGGCGTCGGGGTGATCGGGCGGGCGCACGGGGCTGACGAGGGCGAGGTCGTACAGGCCCATGGTGAGCATGGCGCGGGCGACGCCGCCCATGTTGCCGGCATGAGGAGGGTCTTGTCGGGGGCGGCCCCGACCTCGGCGACGAGGGCCTCGACCTCGGGGAGCTCGGCGGGATCGGCGACGACGAACTTCAGCTGGTAGTCGGCGCTGGCGATCATGGCACGGAGGACGTCTGGTCGCCGGCGCCGGGCCTCGTGACGTGCGGCCCAGGCGGCGGCGTCCGGGCCCGGGGTGGAGCTGGCGAGCTTGGGGCTGATGGACCATAGGTCGACCGGCAAGGGCTCGAAGGCGGTGCCGGCGGTCTCGACGGTGAGGTGGTAGCCGCGCTCGGCGAGGGCGCGGCACAGGGCCGGGGTGCCCTTGGCGATCATGGGCTCGCCGCCGGTGACAACGACGTGACGGACCGAGGTGAAGGCGGCGACGGCGCGGACGATGGCGGCGACGGACATGGCCTCGCCCGCCGGCCGCCAGGAGGTCTCGGGGGTGTCGCACCAGCGGCAGCGGAGGTTGCAGCCGGCGGTGCGGACGAAGACCGAGGGCACCCCGGTCAGGCGCCCCTCGCCCTGGATCGAGGAGAAGATCTCGGAGATCTGGAGCTGAGGTCCCGCGCCCATGCCCGCAGGTACTGCCCCGCCGAGCCCCGGCCCGTCAATGGCCGAGGCGGGCGCCCGAGGCTGGGCATGTCGCCCTCGGCGACCAGACGGTCGCCCTCACGACCCCGGGGGCCGACAGGCCGGCGCTCCCAAGAGCGGACCGCCGACCGCGCCGAGGCCCTCCGCGTCGGATCGTCCGCGGCGCCGGTGGACGCGTGGAGGTCGACCGAGGCGCCGCGGCGTGAAATGCTGACCGCCTCGACGACCCACCCGCGAGGAGACAGACGTGAAGCACGCTTTGATCACCGGCGCGAGCCGCGGCATCGGCCTCGACACCGCGCGGCGCTTCCGCGCGGCCGGCTACCGCGTCACCGCCGTGGCCCTGGACTTCCCCGACGACTTCCCCCTCGCCGACGACGGCGGCGTCGAGACGGTCGCCGCCGACCTCAGCGATCTGGCCGCCATCCCCGGGCTCGTCGCGGCGCTGCCGCCCGTCGACACCCTCGTCAACAACGCCGGCGTCATGCTGTCGAAGCCCTGGGACGGCTACGGCGATGACGCGCGCACGCTCACGCTGGCGGTGAACCTCGAGGCCCCCGTCGCCCTCATCGAGGCGGTCGCCCCGGCGATGTTCGCGCGCGGCGCCGGCCGCATCGTCAACAACACCTCCATCGCCGCCCACATCGGCCACCCGGACATCTGGTATGGGGCGACCAAGGCAGGCCTCCTCAACGCCACCAAGAGCTTCGCCAAGCTCCTGGGGCCCAGGGGCGTCTTGGTCAACGCGGTGGCCGCCGGCCCCGTCCAGACCCACATGCTCGACTCGATCCCCCCGAGCCGGCGCGAGCAGATCGCCAAGACCGTCATCAGCGGCCGCTTCGCCTTGCCCTCCGAGGTGGCCGAGGTCATGTTCTGGCTGGGCGCCGAATGCCCCGACTACCTCAACGGTGTCGTCATCGACATCAACAACGGCGCCTACATGCGCTGACCACCTCGCGGCGCGGCGGGGCTCGACCCCACGCCCCCCGGCCCCGGCCCCGGCCGGCCTCGACCTTGGCCACGCTGGCGGGCGGCGCCTCGGCGGCGGCGCGCCACGCGCCAGCGCAGATGAGCTCGTCGCCGCGCTGGCCGGCGACCGATTCGAGAGGGCGGCTCTGCCAAGCTCGCAGCTCGTCGAGGACGCCGTCGAGGACGCGGCTGATCAGGTCGCCGCTCACCTGCACGCCGTACAGTTCGGCCAGATGGGCTCGGATGTCACGCACGCTCATGCCCCGGGCGTACAGCGCGAGGATCTTGTCGTCGAAGCCATCGAAGTGCCGCTGATGCTTTGGGCACCAGCTGCGGCTCGAAGCTGCCCTCGCGGTCGCGCGGCGTCTGGACCTCGATCTCCGTGTCCCGTCCGCAGCCTCTTGCGTCCGTGCCCGTTGCGACGGTTCGTCTGCCCGTCGGGCGGCTCCTGGCCGGAGGTGTAGCCGAGGTGGTGCTCCAGCTCGCACCCCAGCGCGCGGCTCACGAGCGCGGCGGAGAGCTCCCGCAGCAGGCTCGCTGGGTCTGCCAGCGCGGCCTCGCCGCCCATGCCCTCGACGAGCTGATCCAGCGACTCCTTCGGCACCTTGCGGCCGTCAGGGGTCTTCCTAGGTGGCCGCTACTTGATCGGCGCTCTAGGCGATCTCGTCGTCGGCGGGCGCGGCGGGCGCGGCCAGCACCCCGTGCAGCGCGAAGTCCAGGATGGCGCGCGCGACGTCCTCGTGGCTGCGGTCGGCGCGGCGCCCCAACACCGCCTGGGACACCGCCTGCTTGATGGCGCCGAGGATGAGCGCGGCGAGGAGCTCGACGTCACCTGCGCGCACCCAGCCCAGACGCTGCCCCGCGGTCAGCGACCCGATGATGAGCGCGACCACGCCCTTGTCGAACCTCTGGAGCACGCGGTCCAGGTCGGGATCCGTCCCGCGAGCCTCGTGGAGCAGCAGGCGCGTGAGGCCCGCGTCGTCCTCGAGCAGCCCGAGCACCCGCATCAGGTTGGCCGTGAGCTGCTCGGCAGGGCTCTGTCGTGCGCCGACCACCACCGGGCGAATGGCCGCGCGGAGGCTGTCCAGCAAGCTCGTCAGCACGGCCGAGAAGCACGCGCTCTTCGACTCGAAGTACTGATAGAAGGTGCCGCGAGACACGCCCGCCTCTTGCAGCAGACCCGCCAACGACGTCGCCTCGTAGCCGCGCTCGGAGAACACGCGCCGCGCCGCCTCGAGGAGCTGCGCGTGGCGCTGCTCCCGCAGCTGCCGCGCCCGCAAGACGCGCCCGTCGACCGGGTTGCCGGCGGTCTCAGGGCGTGTCGACATACTTGGCTTTGGCGGCATGCCACAGGCGGTAGCGGTCCTCGGGCTTGATGTGAAGCGCCGCGAAGAGGTCCCCCAGCATGTGATGCTCGCGCGGGTCCATGACCCCATCGGAGAAGGCCAGATCAAGGGCATCCTTGAAGATGATGAGCCGGTGCTCGTACTTCGGCATCGACACCGCGGTGGTCGCCGGGGGGATCTCGCGTGTGCCGAGCAGCACCTGCCGGACCAGCTCACGATCCGGCTGATCGAGCTTCAGGGCTCGTACGACGTTGTCGATCATGGCCTGCTCGACTGGGGAGACCTCGCCGTCGGCCAGGGCGACCCGAACGAGGGTCCACAACAGGAACCGGTTCGCTGGAGAGATGCTCTTGAGCGTGGACATGGGCACCATATCAGGGTCCACGTCGCGCGGTGTCAATCGCGCGCTCGGATCACCAGGGGCAGCCGTCGTCGTCCGGTCGGGCAGGTCGACACCGAGGACGCGCTGAAGCCCGTTCGGAGCGCAGCCGGTACATCCGCGGCAGCTGGGCCCGCGCGTGGGCGGGGCGCTCCGGGGCGCCGTCGCTCCCAAGGCCCGGAGGGCGTCGCTCTCCACGGACCAGCGGTCCACGGAGACCGCCGTCGTTGGCGGGATCGGAGGAGATGGCCCGACGGCCGCGGCGGGGCGCCGTCATGTGGCCTCGCGCTGGCGTTCGCGCGGCGGACGCGGCATACCTGAGGAGATGCTGAAAACCCTTCGTCGCACCCTGGACTGGTTCCCCTTCGGCCCCGTCCCCGAGATCTCGCCCGGCGCGCTGCGCGAGCGCCTCGTCAGCGCCGAGGCGGTGCAGCTGGTCGACGTGCGGTCGGCGCCCGAGTTCGCCGCCGGCCACATCGAGGGCGCGACGCTGTTGCCGATCACGCGCTTTCGGCGTGACGTCGATCGCCTCAGGCTCGATCCGGCGCGGCCCGTCGTCGCGATCTGCCGCACGGCCCACCGGAGCATCCCCGCGGTCCGCTGGCTCAAGCGCGCCGGCTTCGACGCCGTGCAGCTGCGCGGCGGGATGCAGGCCTGGACCAAGGCGGACCTGCCCACGGTGAAGCCCGAGGGCTGATCGGCAGGCGGGTGGTCTGCCCGATCACGGCCCGATCCGAGGCGCCGCCGACCCCGACCCCGAGGGTCAGCACGCGTCGGCCTCGTCGCAGGGGGCCGCCTCGATGATCCGGTCCAGGCGCAGGGAGCGCGGGGCGTCGTGGTCCAGGTCGTGACATCGCAGGCGCGTGACGAGCCGCTCCATCAACAGGCCCGTGACGCGGACCCGGCGCCACCCGATCTCGCCCGTCGAGCGCTGGTATCGCAGGCGCACCGGGCGGTCGTGGAGCCAGGCCCGCTCGATGAGGCGGCGGACCTGGGGACGCGAGGGCAACGCCGGGATCCCTATGAACTGCAGGGTGTCGGCGCGGGCCACGAGCTCGCGCTGGGCGCTGACGTCCAAGGCGCCCCGCACCTTGTCGAGGGCGCCCGCGAGGGTGTCGACAAAGGGGACGAAGCGCATCTCGGCGGCCCACCGGCCCAGCGCCACGAGGACGGCCGCCTCGGTGGGCGTGAAGTTCACCGGCGGCAGGGTGTAGCGGCGGTCGAGGGCGTAGCCGCCACCGCGGCCGCGCTCGGACTGCAGCGGAAAGGCCGCGGCGCGCAGGGCGTCCAGATCCCGATAGATGGTGCGGACCGTGACGCCGAAGCGCTCGGCCAGCTGCTCGGCGGTCACCCCCGTGCGACGGCCGCGCAGGAGCTCGGCGAGGGCGAAGAGGCGCGCCTGCCGCTTCACGACAAACCTGACATTGCGTTGTCGTCTCGGTGTGTCACCGTCTTAGCGTAAGCGGTCGCGACAGCAACGACGAAAGAAAAAACCTGACAACCAGGCCGCTGGGAGAGACATCGATGAACGCTCTGAACTGGTTCGAGATCCCCGTCACCGACATCCACCGTGCCTGCGAGTTCTACGCTCACCTGACGGGCAAGGCGCTCGAGGTCATGGAGGGCAACTGCACGATGGCGATGCTGCCCTGCGCGCCGGACGAGGGGATCGGCGGGGCCCTGGTGCTCGACGAGCGGCGCCAGCCGTCGCTGGATGGGACGCTGGTCTACCTGGCGGCTCAGCACATGGAGGGCGGGCTCGACGGCGCGCTGTCCCGGGCCGCGGCAGGCGGCGGCGAGGTGATCGTGCCGCGCACCGACATCGGTGAGCACGGCTTGTTCGGCATCATCAAGGACAGCGAGGGTAACGCCGTCGGCCTGCACGTCGAGCGCTGAGCTGGCGCGCGCGATCCTTGGGGCGACGCGCCCCGGGGTCGCTTGCGCCCGTCAGCCCCCGCCGATGATCTTCTCGATGGCGAAGACGACGCCGGTGAGGCTCTCGCCGGCGACCAGGCCCGAGGCCAGGACGATGAGGAAGCGGGCGTGCCAGGCGGGGACGGCCCGCTTGAGGAGCAGGGCCATGAGGCCGCCGAAGAACATCGAGATCGCGTAGTAGGCAGGGATGACCACGGCGATGCCGATGGCGGTCGGGCTGGGGACGAGCTTGCGGAAGCGCTTGGGCAGGGTCTTCTCGGCGACGGCCAGGGCCACGCCGATGGCGCCGCCCCAGATCATGGCGGCGACGGCGCCCGGGGGCATGGCCTCGAGGCCGTCCTTGAAGAGCTCGGCGACCGCCTTCCACTGGGCGACGGCGGGGGCGGCCCACTCGTCGGTGATCAGCATCTCCGAGGGGTTGGGGATGAGGACGAGGTAGGCGGCCGAGCCGACGACGGCGCCCGCGAGGACGCCGAAGAGCTGGGCGAAGGCGAGGTAGCGGGGGGAGGCGCCGACGAGCAGGCCCGTCTTCATGTCGTGGAGGAGGTCGGCGCACTGGCTGGCGGCGCCGCCGGTGACGTTGGCGGCCATGAGGTTGGCCGTCGCGTTGCCGGGGTCGACCGCGCCGAAGGTGAGCTGGGTGACCTTGCCCATGGGGCCGACGGGGGTGATGCCCGTCTCGCCCGAGACGCGGGCGGCGACCACCGCGAGCAGCAGCGTCAGCAGCACGCCGAAGAGCGCGATGGCCCAGCCGATGCCGAAGATCACGGCCTGCAGGACCACGGAGAGGACGACCGTCGCCAGGGCGATCTTGAGGAAGAGGCTGCGGCCCAAGTCGTGGGACAGCTGGTCGCTGTCGTCGATCTGGCCGCTGGCGCCGCCGGCGGTGCCGCGGATGGCCGCGACGACCGAGCGCCAGGAGAAGGCAAAGGACGTCAGGGACGCCGTGACCATCAGGGCCACGCCCGGCCACAGCAGCCACTTGATCATGCTGCCGAACCACATCTTGTCCCCGGCGACGGCGCCGTCGGCCGTCATCCCCGGGGAGGCGAGGCCGGCGTCGAGGAGCTCGGGGCCGAGCACGCCCCAGGCGATGACGGCGCCGAGGAGCATGGAGACGCCGGCGCGAAAGCCGATGATGGCGCCGATGCCGACCATCAGCAGGCTCGGGTCGAAGGCAAAGGTGAGGTTCTTGAGGGAGACGCTGGTGGCGCCCTTGGCGGCCATGGCGCCGCCCTCGGCGGTGGCCACGGTGCCCGGGACGCCGGCCTTGGCGATCTTGGCGACGGTGACGGCGACCTTGAGGCCTGAGGCGACCACGGCACCGGCGAGCAGCATCTTCACCCGGGCGATGGCCTCCTTGCCGCGGGCGTACATCTCCTTGAGGGTCTCGGCGGTGGCGACGCCCGAGGGGAAGGGCAGCCTGTCGACGACGAGCATCTGCCTGCGCAGGCCGATGGCGACGACCACGCCGACCAGGGCCACCGAGAGCACCCAGAGCATCAGGACCGGGTAGGACAGCTCCTGCCCGGTGATCATGGTCAGCGCGGGGATCGGGGCGACGAGGCCCGCGGACGAGATCGAGGCCGCCGAGGAGGCCGCGGTCTGGTTGACGTTGTTCTCGAGCATGTTCCAAGAGCGCGTACCCAAGGCCGACTTCGCCGCAGAGAAGAAGGCGTAGGACAGCAGCGCCGCCGTGATGGACATGTTCACGCCCCAGCCGATCTTGAGGCCGAGGTAGACGTTGCACAGCGAGAGCGTCCCGCCGAGCACCATGCCGGTGACGACCGCGCGCAGCGTGAACTGGGGGACGCTGAGATCCAGCGGCGGGTAGTGGTCGATCTCGGGGGAGTGTTCGGTCACCGGGTCGGCCATGCTCGTTCCTTATTAGGAGGGAGGTGGGGCACAGAACGCGAGGCGAACCTATAGCAGACGGCGGCCTGGGCGTCCTGGCGAGCCTAGCGCGCCGGGCGCGCCGCCCTTGGTCTCCGCCGCCGCCGCCGCTGGCGCCGCTGGCGAGTCCTACGGGCCCTCGAGCTTGGCGAGCAGCTTGATGTGGCCTTCGCGGGCGGCCCAGCCCGCGGCGGTCAGGCCGTGGGCGTCGTGGACCGTCGGGTCGGCGCCGCCCAGGAGCAAGGTGGTCGCGACCGCGAGGCGCCCGGCGCGGGCGGCGAGGATGAGCGGCGTCTGGCCGTCGATGTCCCGCAGGTCGGCGGCGGCGCCGGCCGTCAGCAGGCGCTTGACGGCGGAGCGGTGGCCGCGGGCCGCCGCGAGGTGGAGCGGCGCCCGGCCGTGGAGGTTGGCGCGGTCGAGGTCGACGCCGGGCCGGCCGGCCAGGGCCACGACCACGCCGGTCTGGCCGGCCCAGGCGGCGCCGGACAGGGCCGTGCGGCCAGCGGCGTCGGTGAGGTTCGGATCGCCCGCGGCCTCCAGGGCCGCGCCGACGGCGTCGACGTCGCCGTCGGTAGCGGCCTGGTAGGCGCGGGCGCCGAGCAGGGCGCGGGCCCGCTCGTCGGCGGGCAGGCGGGCGAGGAACCAGGGCGAGGCGTAGAGCTCGACGAGGAGCTCGGCCGCGCCGCTGTCGCGGAGTCGGGCCAGCGCAGGCCAGCGGGCGCGGCGGGCGACGGCGCGCTCGAGGGAGCGCTCGAGGGCCTCCCGGTCGCTCAGCGCCGCGGCCGCGTCCAGCGCCCAGCGCTGCAGCTGCGCGGACAGGAGCGCCGGGACCGCGTCGATCATCGTCTCGGTCAGCGCCAGCCAAAGGTCCGGCCGCGCCGCGCGGCGCAGCAGGTCCTCGGCGGTCTCGAAGACCAGGCCGACCGCGGCCGCCTCGTGGTCACTCCGGCTGCGCACGGCGAAGATCGCGAGCGCGACGACGGCCTCGATGTCGCCGGCCTCGTGGGCCGCCTCCATCGCGAGGGCGCAGGCAAACGCCACGTTGCGCGAGCCCAGCGCCGTGACGCGCCCGCCCTCGGCGCGCATCAGGTCGACCACCGCATCCCAGCGCCCCAGGGCGTGCAGCGCCCGCAGCGCGTAGTAGGTCGACCAGGCGAGGTGCTCCGGCGTCGCCGAGAGCTCGGCCCGCAGGGCCTGGGCGCCGGCGAGGGCCCCGGCCGCGTCGCCCCCGCGCAGCGCGTCGTCCACCGCCTGCATGCGCTCCTCGAAGGTGGCTCGGTCCAGCTCCATCTCTCCTCCCGCCCCGCGCCCTCGGCGGTCGCCCCGGCCGCCTCGTTGTTTATCACTCAACCACGCGCAGCGATTCGAGTAGGGTACCCGCCACGACACGGCGAACGAGCCCCAGGAGGCGACATGGACGCAGCGACCCGGAACGTCATCGGCTACTTCGAGCAGGTCAGCCGCATCCCGCGGCGCTCCCGGCAGGAGGCGGCGATCGCCCGCTGGCTCGAAGGGTGGGCCCACGAGCGGGGCCTGGCCACCCGCCGCGACGCCGTCGGCAACCTGCTGATCGCCGCCCCTGGCAATCACGGGCTCGAAGAGCGCGACACGGTCGTGCTCCAGGGCCACCTCGACATGGTCTGCGAGAAGACCCCCGACTCGCCCCACGACTTCAGCAAGGACCCGATCTCGCTGGTCTACGAGGGCGAGTGGCTGACGGCCGATCGCACCACCCTGGGCGCCGACAACGGCATCGCCATCGCCATGGCGATGGCCATCCTCGACGACGCCGACGCGGCCCACCCGCCGCTGGAGCTCCTCTTCACCATCGACGAGGAGACGGGGCTCACGGGCGCGACGGGGCTGTCCCCGGACCTGTTGACGGGCAAGACCCTGCTCAACATCGACTCTGAGGACGAGGGCGTGCTGACGGTGGGCTGCGCCGGCGGGCGCCAGACCGACATCACCTTCCCCCTGACGTTGGAGGCCACCCCCGCGGGGCTGAGCGCCTTTGTCGTGGGCGTTTCCGGCTGCAAAGGCGGCCACTCGGGCGTCGACATCCACGAGGAGCGCGCCAACGCCAACGTCATCGTCGCCCGCGCCCTCGAGGCCCTGGCCGGCGCAGCGGATGCGCGCCTCGCGCGCGTCGACGGCGGCACCGCCCACAACGCCATCCCCCGCGACGCCAAGGCCCTCGTCGCCCTGCCGGCCGCGCGGGTGGCCGCCGCCGAGGCAGCCCTCGCCAACCTCCAGGCGGCCCTGCGCGGTGAGTACACGCCCCAGGACGTCGAGGTCACCCTGACGCTGACCCCGGCCGACATGCCCCAGCGCGTCCTGAGCGCCGCCGCCCAGGGCCGCCTCGTCGCCATGCTGCTGGCGCTCCCCCACGGCGTCGCGGCCACCTCGCGCGCCATCGAGGGGCTGGTCCAGACCTCCAACAACCTGGCCACGATCCGCACGGACCTGGACGAGGGCGTCGTCGCCCTGGTCTCGAGCCAGCGCAGCTCCATCAAATCGCAGCTCGATGCCCTGTCCCGCAAGGTCGAGGTGGTCGCCGAGCTCGCCGGCGCCGCGGCCGTGACCGATCCGGGCTACCCCGGCTGGGAGCCCAACATGGGCTCGCCCCTGCTGGCCCACTGCCGCAAGGTCTACCGCGACAGCTTCGGCAAGGAGCCCGTGGTCGAGATCATCCACGCGGGCCTCGAGTGCGGCGTCATCGGCTCGAAGTACCCAGGCATGGACATGATCTCCTTCGGCCCCACCATCAAGTACCCCCACAGCCCCGATGAGAAGCTGCACCTGCCCAGCGTGGGCATGGTCTACGCGTACCTGAAGGCGATCCTGGCGGCCCTGTAGCGGCGCCCGCGTCGACCCGGCGTCAGGTCAGCCCGCGTAGTAACGAAAGGCCTGCATCGCGTAGGGCGCGACCTTGGCGCTGGTGGCGGCCATCAGGTCGTCGTGCAGCGCCGCGACCTCCGCGTCGAGGGCCGCGCCGCTCACAGGACCCTCGAGGCCGCTGACGTAGACGACGTCGCGTGCGTCGAGGCCCAGCGCCGCCACGAGCCCGGTGGTGGCGCGCCGGTGCGCCTCGGCCACGTCCGCGCCCCCGAGGCCGGCGAGCACGATGACGCCGATCCCCACGCCCGCCGCGGCCGCCTCGCGCAGCCGCCCGCCGAGGCGCGTCAGATCGCCGGACTTGCCGACCTGGGCGCGCAGGGTCGACAGCCCCGTCTCGAGCCCGACGTAGGCGCGGCGCAGCCCCGCGTCCACCAGGGCCTCCCACTGAGCGGGCGTCCGCCGTGGGGCGTGGTCCGGGTCCCAAAAGGCCGCCATCCCCCGCGGGAAGTCGCCCAGCACGTCGCGCGCCGCCGCCATCGCGGCGAGGAGCTTCGGCTGCCCCAGCGACAGCGCGCTCGCCGATCCGAGAAACAGCCCGCGCCGTAGCCCCAGCGCCTCGCCAAAGAGTCCACGCACGGCCTCGAGGTGCGCCGCGAAGGCCGCGGGCGGCTTCACCGACAGCCCCCGGCCTCGGTAGAAGGCGCAGAAGGTGCAGGTGCTGTTGGGGCAGCCCGTCGCCGGCAGCACCACCACGTCCCGGTAGCGGTCGGGCGGCAGGATCTCCACGGCCTCGTCGTAGGCGGCCAGGTAGCGGGCCTGCTCCTCGCGCCAGCTGGCCGGGCCTCGCGCCGCCGCCCGGCTCAGGTGGGCGATGAGCGCCTCGCGGCGGGCGTCGCGGCCGGTCAGGGCCACGGGGATCGAGCCCTGGCCAAGGTCGCCTGCCACCACCCGCGCCATCGCCGAGACCTCCGCGTGCACCGCGTCGGGCGCCGCCACGTCGCGCGGCGGCCGGTCGCGGCGGGTCTGCACCACCACCGTCCCATCCATGACGCGGCGGTAGAGGCCACCGTCGAGGCGCGCCGTCAGCCAGCGGCCATCGCGATCCACCCGCAACATCCGCCCATCCGGTGCGTCGACCACGCTGTCGAGCGGGCCGACCCGCGCGCGATAGCCCTCGCTCCGTTGGTGCGTGTCGCTCATGCGCTCCCCCTATCATACCGGCCCACCACCGGGCCCAAGAAGACTTGCCGTCATCGCCCCCCAGCCGTACACGGTGGGGGTGATCAAGCC
>PDWJ01002531.1_pt1 | contig 19297 bp, 10 predicted proteins | sample 1430881 | NCBI WGS metagenome assembly PDWJ01 (sample SAMN01162460, study PRJNA174530) | Oral metagenome, whole genome shotgun sequencing project. | biome: Marine environment; feature: Marine mammal; material: Swab sample of the gingival sulcus; isolation source: swab sample of gingival sulcus...
TTAGAGAATACCCCTTTATCATGGATTATGTGGAAAATTTATCTGCCCGGGAACTGGGGGAACTTTTTATCCAGGGACTTCATAAAGATAACATGGAACCTGACAAGGACAGCAGAAGCCTGGGATACTACACAAAGGATACCTCGCCCTTTTACATTCCCCCCCTGCCCAATCTCTATTTTACAAGAGATCCGGGAACCATTATCGGACAGGGGATTGCCCTGAACTCCATGAAGGCTCCGGCACGCCAAAGGGAATCCCGCCTGCTAAAGGCCCTTTTTACCCATCATCCCCGCCTGGCCGCCCCCGATCTGAAGACTTGGTATGATCCCGATGAACCTGCCAGTCTGGAGGGAGGAGACTTTCTTATCCTGAGTGCGGAAACCCTGGTCATCGGCTGCGGTTCCCGCAGTTCCTCCTCTGGCATAGAAACCCTGGCCAAAAGGCTTTTTTACAGGGAAGAGCAGGAAAGCATTAAAGAGGTATTGGTCATGCAACTGCCTGCAAAAAGAGCCTATATGCATTTGGATACGGTATTTACCATGATGGATGTGGATAAGTTCACCATCTATCCGGGAATTGCAGATGCCTTAAGGGTGTTCCGGCTGAGCCCCGGCCCCCATAAACAGATAAAGATTACGCCCTGTGAATCCCTGCCTAAAGCCCTGAGCCGCAGTTTGAAACTCCCTGCAGTACAGATTATCCCCAGCGGCGGGGGCAGCGGGATTACCGCAGAACGGGAGCAGTGGAACGACAGTACCAACACCTTTGCCCTGGCTCCGGGAAAGGTCGTTACCTACAAAAGGAACAGGGTATCCAACGAAGCCCTGAGGCAACAGGGTATTGAAGTTCTGGAAATAGAGGGTAGTGAACTGGTAAGAGGCCGGGGAGGCCCCCATTGTATGACCATGCCCCTGTACCGAAAAAGCTTTGCATAATATAAAAAAAGTCAAAAAACATACTAAAAAAGGAAAAGGAGAGCTGAACATGCCTGTGAATTTGAAAGGACGTCATTTTTTAAGCCTTAGGGATTTCTCCCCCGAAGAAATCCGTTACCTTCTGACTCTTTCAGGGGATTTGAAAAATAAAAAGAGAGCCGGGATTCCCGGAGATCTTCTAAAAGGAAAAAATATTGTCCTTATTTTTGAAAAAACTTCCACCCGAACGCGCTGTGCCTTTGAAACCGCCGCCTTTGACGAAGGAGGGCAGGTAACCTTCCTGACCAACAGCCAAATGGGTAAAAAAGAATCCGTTGAAGATACGGCAAAGGTTCTGGGGCGTTTTTACGATGGAATAGAGTTCCGGGGCTTCCGTCAAAAAACTGTGGAAGACCTGGCCCGGCATGCAGGGGTTCCCGTATGGAATGGTTTGACAGACCTTTACCACCCCACCCAAATTCTGGCGGATTTCATGACTCTGGAAGAACACTGCCCCAAGCCTTTAAACAGGATGAAGCTGGTTTATGCCGGGGATGCCCGGAACAATATGGGGAATTCCCTGATGATTGGAGCCGCCAAAATGGGAATGCACTTTACCGCAGTAGCCCCTAAAGAACTGTTCCCCTCCCGGGAACTGGTAGAAGAAATGCAGGAAGTTGCCCAAAAAACTGGTGGAATCATCGAAGTAACAGAAGACATTGCCCAAGGGGTAAAGGGGGCCGATGCCATTTACACAGACGTGTGGGTTTCCATGGGAGAAGAAGCTCACTTTGAAGAGCGGATAAAATTACTGAAGCCCTATCAGGTAAACAGTGGTATGATGGAGATGATAGGAAATCCGGACTGCCTGTTTCTTCACTGCCTGCCCGCCTTCCACGATCTGGAAACCTCTGTGGGCCGGGAAATCCATCAGCGCTTTGGGCTTGAATCTATGGAGGTAACAGACGAAGTTTTCCGCAGCCGGAATTCCGTGGTTTTTGATGAAGCAGAGAACCGCATGCACAGTATAAAAGCCGTAATGGTGGCCACCATAGGCCGTTAAACAGGCAGACAGCAAAGGTGTACGACTACAGGAATTCCCGGAGGGTAAGCCGGGCGATGATTCACCTTGCTCATTTGCGCCATAACCTCACCCATGTCCGCCGGCTCATCGGCCCGAAGTGCAGGATTTGCCTGGCTGTAAAGGCGGATGCCTACGGGCATGGGGCTGTTCCCATAGCCAGAACAGCCCTGGGGCATGGGGTAAGCCATTTGGCGGTGTCCAATGTGGATGAGGGAACGGAGCTGCGCCAAGCCGGAATTACAGCCCCCGTCCTTTTGCTGGGCTACCCCGGAGAGGAGGAGCTGAAAGCCCTTATTACCCAAAATCTGGAACCCTTTGTCGGCGATAAAACCTATTTGTTAAAACTCAATGAATTGGTGCTGAAAATGGGCTGTCCTCCTTTGAAAATTCATATCAAAGTAGATACAGGGATGGGCCGTCTGGGCTGCCCTGTTGAAGCCGTCCCAAAGCTGGCAGCCTTGGCAACCCGGGCCAGGGGGCTGATTTTTGCCGGATTGTGCACCCATTTTCCTTCGGCAGACAGTAACAATCCCGGGGATGTCTCTTTTACCAAAGGGCAAATTGCCATTCTGAAAAGGCTTGGGGAGGAACTCGGGGCACAGGATATGGGCCCGCCCCTGTGCCATGGAGCCAATTCGGGGGGGATTTTCAACCACCGGGATAGTCATCTGGATATGGTCCGCCTGGGACTTGCTGCCTACGGCTATCCTCCCGAGGATTGCAGGGTTCCTGCTTCCCTTCGTCCCGTGATGGAACTGAAAAGCCGAATTGCCCACGTCAAAACTGTAGAAACCGGAAAAAGCATTTCCTATGGCCGCACCTGGACAAGCCCCGGAAAAACCAGAATTGCCACCATCCCCATAGGTTATGCCGATGGGTACCTCCGCAGCTTGTCCAACCGGGGGGAAGTGCTTATCCGGGGAAAGAGGTACCCAGTGGCAGGACGGGTCTGCATGGATCAGCTCATGGTGGATTTGGGCCCGGAAAATCCTGTAATGCCTGGTGAGGATGTAAGCCTTTTTGGGCCTGACCCCCAGGGGCCTGATGCGGCAGAACTGGCAAAACTTGCAGGAACCATTCCCTATGAAATAACCTGTGGAATAAGCCGGAGGGTTCCACGCCTATACAATGACAGCGAAAAAGATTAAGGAAAATCCTGCCGGCTCCTTACGAGCCGCCCTGCAGCCCTAAACCGTCATCCTGACGGTTTGCGCTCCATGTATTCGCGCCGGGCTTCCGTTTCAAATCCCGTAAAGAAAATTTAACATGATTAAGGAATATTAAAAAGAGAAAAAAATTAAGCGAAAGACGGGATTTCTCTACAGGTGCCGACTTCCTGTCGGCTCCTTACGAGCCGCCCTGCAGCCCTAAACCGTCATCCTGACGGTTTGCGCTCCATGTATTCGCGCCGGGCTTCCGTTTCAAATCCCGTAAAAAATTTAACATGAGTAAGGAATATTAAAAAGAGAAAAAAATTAAGCGAAAGACGGGATTTGAACCCGCGACATCCACCTTGGCAAGGTGGAGCTCTACCACTGAGCTACTTTCGCATTGATTACTGGTTAAGTTAATAACATTATTTTCAGATTTGCTCAATACCGGGATGGTATTTTTTTCAAAAATTTTAATCATTGGGGAGAAATTCTGCTAAATGTTTTGAATTAAAAAAAGCAAAATTCTCTATTGAAAAAATAAAAATATTTATGGTAAAATACTTGACATGGTGAAATCGCCCTTAATAATTTCAACACGCAACACGCAACACGCAACACGCAACCTATAGCCCGTCTCAGGGAACAAATACAGCAAACTTGTACAACTCTTTTTCCTGCCTCAAAACTGAATTCGTCCCCTGAAAATAAAATAAACAAGGAGTTTTCCATGTTCCAAAAAAGTTTTAAAACCCTCACCCTCATTGCCCTTACATGGGCAATCATCTTCGGATTCTCTGCCTGTCCTTCCCCTACGGGAGACTCAGAGCCTGTAAAGCAATGGACCGTAACCTTTCACAATGAAGGTGATTCTGCCAAAGTACCGATTAATGATAATACTGTCATAAGCAGTCAATACACTCCTGCCTTTACAAAAGATGGCTATGTATTGCTTGGATGGTTTACCGAACAAAACGGTGATACCAAATGGGATTTGGCCAAGGATAAAGTTACCAAAGATCTGGACCTTTATGCCAGGTGGACCATCAAGAAATACACAGTTACCTTTGATACCGGGGAAGGCAGTACTCTAACTCCACAAAGTTTGAGCCATGGAAGCACCATTGCACGCCCTGCCGCCATGACAAAAACAGGCTGCATCTTTGAAGGATGGTATGACCAAAGCGACTTTTCCGGGACAAAGTGGGATTTTGCCAAGGACAAAGTTACAAAAGATATGACCCTGTACGCCAAGTGGAAGATTATTCCCTCTGGACAGGCCGGGGTAACTTTTAATACCCGGGGAGGAAATGAAATCCTTGGTGTACTCGTAGATAAAAATTCAAAGCTTACCCAGCCGCAGCCTGATCCGGAAAAAGCAGGATATACCTTTGCCGGCTGGTACAAAGAGGCTTCCGGCACCAACCCATGGGATTTTGCCAATGATACGGTTAATGCCGATATCACCCTTTATGCCAAATGGACCATAAATCAATACACAGTTACCTTTGATGCCAAAGGGGGCAGTGCTGTAGATTCACAAACTCTAAACTACGGAAGCACCATCACCAATCCCGCCGCCGCAAAGACAGGGCACAGCCTTGAAGGATGGTATGCCCAAAGCGATTTTTCCGGGGCAAAGTGGGATTTTGCCAATGATACGGTTGATGCCAATATAACCCTTTATGCCAAATGGGCCATAAATCAATACACAGTTACCTTTGATGCCAAAGGGGGCAGTGCCGTAACTTCACAAACTCTGAACTACGGAAGCACCATCACGAATCCCGCCTCCACAAAGGCAGGATACATCCTTGAAGGATGGTATGCCCAAAGCGATTTTTCCGGGGCAAAGTGGGATTTTGCCAATGACAGGGTTGATGCCGATATAACCCTGTATGCCCAGTGGGAGGTTATACCCCCGGATCAGGTGGGAGTTTCTTTTTTCACCCAGGGGGGAAGTTCGATTCCTTCCCTGAGCACGGCTAAAAACACAAAAATAACCAAACCCGATCCCGACCCGGTCAAGGAAGGGTATGTTTTTCAGGGCTGGTTTACGGAAAGTTATGCCCAAAATGAATGGGACTTTGACAATGATACTGTAAGTGAAGATACAACCCTCTATGCCAAGTGGGAGCAAACACCAGCCTCTGCCATTGCGGAAGTGAAAAACAGTATGTACGTTGAAGGTAACCCCGACCTCATTTCACATTATTTTAGACTTGGCTATCTAAACAAACCGGAGGTAAGTGTAAGCTGGTCAGTAAACCCCGAGGATATTCTGGACATCAGCGATCGCTCTCACGGCTCAAAGGGAAGAATGAATTGCTACGTTCAAAACCGGCCTGACTCCAATACGGAGCTAAGGGTTACCGGGACAATCAGCAAGGATGGCCAAAGTGATATAAAGGAATTTGTTTTGACCATCTATGGACATGACAATGAGGCCGTAGACAACGCATACGAAGACACAAGGGTTGATACAATTCTTCTGGACGGGGATGAAACGGACGCAGGGCTGCATGACCACGGCAATGGTAGTGTTACAACCACATGGACAAGCTCGGACCAGAACATTCTTGGAAATGACGGACGGCTTGTAAACAGGCCGGCAGAGGAAAGGGATGTAACCCTGACGGCCTCCATTAGCAAAGGGGAGGCAAGCCGTACAAAGGAATTTGTCATACGCGTATGCCCTGCCGATGTAACTGCCGACATTGAAAAACTCTTTACCATGCTTACCGTCCCGGAAGAGCCGGATACCTGGTTTGAACTGCCTACCAGGATCAATGATAAAAGCATTACCTGGACAAGTTCGGATGACCAGATCCTTGAAATAACAGATGACCCCTGGGAGCATCAGTCATACGATGAACCCGATAAAATCGCCGCCCTGATTAAGCCCCTCCTTGCCCGGGACCAAAACCTTACCTTAACCGCCACCATTCAGGAAGAAACAAAAACTTTCCCCCTCAGGATCAAAGGCATTACGGAATGGAATGATGAAGACCGGCACTCGGAATTTACCGAAACAACCATTCTTGCACAGAGTTATGATTGGTATAACAATTATAAACTTTCCTATACCATTCCCGATGAGACAACCCCCCATATTATAAGGGTAACGGCCCAGGAGCTGGGCTATCCCGTAGAGGGGAATGCGCTTACAGATATTGACACAGCCATAGGCATATTGGGAGAGTTTTACATAGCTTTTATAGAATTAACAGCTACAGCTTACCAGGCCCTTTTACCCATGGACGAAATTACCCTTGAAGATACCAACAGGGAACTTATAAGCCCAATAAAGGCCTTAAAGAATGATCCGTGGTCTCCTGCCGGCGATGAAGATATTTTTGATCAACTGGACCGGGACGGCGGCCTGGAATGGGATATGGAATATGAGGACTTTAAGGACCTGTCTTCTTCCGAAAAAACAGAGGCCATTAAAGCTGGGATGGAAGAATCACGAAAAAGGCTTTGCATGGACCTTGATATTGAGGAAAGTACCTCCTGGCATGAGATTCTTGAAGCAGTACCGGGATACATGGAAGACTTTAAAGAAAAAGAGATTCAAGAACTGTCAAGCCCCCGGGATTTCCAATATGATTTTGTCTTCAAGTCTCCAGGAAGGATAGACTTTGAGCCAAGAACCATGTATGACAGCAACAAATCCTGGTATATACAAGTCGGTAGTTACGAATACGAAAGTGATGACCATTCGGCAACACCAAATTATATAAGGATTTTCCCGGACGGTAACGAGAAGGCATACTTGGAGATTGATGGTGAAGAATACGATATTCTCTTTGAAGATGAGGATGCCACAAGTTTCACCTATGAAAAGGATGGGAACACCCTGACAGGTTCCGTTACGGATAATAATGACCAAAGCATCACGTTGAGTCTTGAGGGCACAGATTATACCCTTCAATTCCACGGTGATACACATTTCCGCTAAGCATGTTTCCGGGGCTGAATCCTCAGCCCCGGGGACTCATTCCTGCTTCTGGTGTACAAAGGTCAAATCCAGCACCAGGGGAAAGTGATCGGAATAGCCTTCGCTGCGCCAGCTTTCCCATGCTGCGGGATGCCCCTCCTCATCACTGGCTAAGGGGAGGTTCCCGCAGGAAACCTCCTCCAATTCCAGTCCTTTTTTATCCCACAGGCCCTCATCCAAAAGGAAATGATCCAGTTTCATCCACCGGTTTTGAAAAAAATAGGTTCCGGGGGCCTCCATTTTCCCCCAGGGGGAATAAAGTACGGTTTCATCCAGGCTTAAATCCGTATCTTCTTTTTTAAAACTGACATAAAGGCAGTCCCGCCAGGCCGCTGCCGCAAGGGCTTCTACAGGCATTTGGGCGGTTTGTTTTCCTCCAGGATGAAAATCCTCTACCGAGCCGTTAAAATCTCCCGCAGCAATGAGGTTTCTGTACCCCCGGGCCCGGAAAGCCCTTATCCGGGCGGCCAAAATTGCCGAAGCCATAAGGCGCCCCTCTTCGGTGGCCCTTTGCCCTCCTCTCCGGGACTTCCAGTGATTATTAAAAAGGATGAGCTCATCCCCTCCCACTTCAAAATGGATTTCTGCTACAGGACGCAAAGGCCGCTTTGCAAATTCTCCGGGAAAATGCAGATGCACCTGCAGGGGTCTGATTTTGGAAAGGATGCCGCAGGCAATGGCCGAATCGGAAGATTTCCAGGCATCCACATAGGCGTAGGCCCCCTCCAGATATTCCTTATTCAGAATGTTCAAGACATTCCGGTTTTCCACTTCCTGAAGAAGAAGGACATCGGGCAAGTCCTTTCCCAAAGCATGGAGGACTTCCTGAAGATGCTCCATTTTACTGCGCATTTTTTCTTCATCCCAGTCTGAAGTCCCGGGATTATATTCATCGTATTCCTCTCCTGTGGCCTCGGCGTCAAAAAGATTTTGCACATTCCAGCTTACAATCCTTAAATTCCGGCCTCCTGAAGCAAGTGGAAGCAGACAGGAGGCCAAAAGCATACCTGCCCCGGCTATACAGACTCCATATTTGAAACTCATGGCATTACCTCTACTTTTAATACCCCTTAAAGGATGCTGCTACTTCAAAAAAAATAAAAAAAGCCCCGCTTTCGCGGGGCTTTTTTTATTTTTTTTTATTTTTATATCATGGTTACAACATCAATCGTAAAGAAGTCCCTTAATGTCATCATCATCCATATTATTCTTATCATAGAACTTACCTCCCGTGTCCACATCGGATACGGATTCACCCTTGTAAGCCTTGTAAGCCAGTTCCACAGCTTTATAACCAATGGTATAAGGATCCTGTGTAATGGAACCAAGGAAGTAACCGTTACGTACTGCCGCTTTTTGACCGGCACCGGCATCAAAACCTATAACCACAAGACCCTTGTACTTGTTAGCCAAATCCACACCATCATTGGTAGCAGCAAGAAGCCCGCCAACGGTTCCCTGATTGGAACAGAAAATACCAATAATATTATTGCTCTCAACCTTGTTCAGGACGGCACTGGAAGCTGACATGGAATCAGAAGCGGCTGCTGAAGCAGGAACAACCATATCAATAAACACTTTCTTGCCGCTGGTGGGGTTCTTGGGATCTACATAGGCAGGATTACCCATAACCGCAATATCAGACTCTTTTAAAGATGTTTTTTCGGCAATTAATTTTACAATATTGTCCCGGAAGCCCCGGCCCCTGCTCAGCAAGGATTCACCAGCAGCATCCTGATTCAGAACAATAATGGTAACAGGTTCGGCTTCAGTAGCAGCCTCAATCCTGCTTTTCAGAACCTTGAACATTTCCTGGGCGGCAATTCCTGCAGCATTATAGTTATTGGTTGCAGCATTGGCATGGATGGAACCTGCAGGAGCATCGGGAACACCAGAGTCAAAACCAACAACGGGAATGCCCTTGTCCTTGCATTCCTGAAGCTGATCTTTTACAGCCTCTGTATTCAAAGCAGCCAAAGCAATGGCCACAGGCTTCTTGGCCATGGCATTATTCAGCATTTCCACCTGAATCTGAACATCAGATTCGGAAGGAGGACCTTCAAAGGTCATGTCCGCACCGTACTTTTCAGCCGCATTCATGGCACCCAGTTTTACCTGCTGCCAGAAAGAGTGCTGTTCACCCTTTGACACAACAGCGATGTAAGGAGAGCCCCCGTCTGACTGACCTTCCCCAAAAATACCTGCATTAAAAGCCAGCAGCAAAACGCCAGCCAGCAGCAAAACGCCAGCCAGCAGCACGACAATAAATTTCCTGGAAATATTCATATATTCCTCCTATAATTTTCCGGGGGACACACTCCCCCGATTTAGACCCATAATAGCATTGAGACTTTTTAATCTCAAGAATGACTTTCCTGTAAAAACTGCCTTTCCGCCTCTTTTTCTTCTGCGAGCAGCCGAGCTTTCTCTTCTTTTTCTTCTTTCCTCATTCTGGCAAACTCCACTTTCATCTCAGCCTTGAGTTTCCGGGCCTCCTCGTTCTTTCCCTCGGCCTTCAAATCACCGATTTTATTCAGGGTATTTTCCTTGTAAATATCTGAAGGAGCCAGGATTCTGACCTCCGCCGCCTTGTCGTTGCGGTAAATATCCAGAAGAACCGCTCCAATAACCACCAGCCCCGTAAAGAAGGTCTGGTAGTGGGACTGCAAATCCATGGAAGGCAGCCCTGCCCTGAGAACACTCATGATAAACACACCAATCATGGTGCCGAATATGGTACCAACTCCTCCCGAAAGGGAAGTGCCGCCGATAACGGCCCCTGCAATGGCGTAAAGCTCAAAACCCTGGCCCTGGGCAGGCATGACCGTAGTAAATACCGCCGCAAAGGCAATCGCCCCAAAGCCGGACATCACACCGCTGACCACATAGGCCATCATTTCCCAGCGCTTTACATTTACCCCGGAAAGCCGGGCAGCTTCCTTGTTGCTTCCCAAAGCAAAAATATACCGTCCCATTTTAGTCTTGGTCAGAATAACATGGGAAATAATCGCCACACCAAAAAGGGCAATGGCCCCCATGGGAATGGACAGGCGGTCTTCGGTAATGATCTTGAAAATATTCTTGAACCAGCCGTCGGCTTCCGCTCTGGTTGGAAAGGTGGCGGAACGGACATTGGACACAATAGATCCCACTCCCATGGAAACCATCATGGTTCCCAAAGTAGCGATAAAGGGGGGCAGTTTCAGCCGGGAAACCATAATTCCGTTAAAGAAACCAAAGGCGATGGCCACAAACATTATAAAGATAAGGGACGCCCCCATGGACCAGCCCCAGGTTTTATAGGCGGTTCCCCCTACAATGGCGGCACACATCATAACCGTACCGCAGGAAAGGTCTATGCCCCCGGTAATAATGACAAAGGTAACCCCTATGGCCAGAAAGCCGATGTAGTAGGAGGCATCCAGAATGTTTACCAAGGTGGTATAGGAGAAGAAATTCCTCCCGAAAAACCCAAAGAAAACGTACAGGATCACAAGGGCCGCCGGGGCCAGAAACTTCTGCAGTTCCATATCTTTCATCTTCTGATTCAAATCCATTTAACTTCTCTCCTAATCCCTTTTTGTTGCTAATTTCATAATTTCTTCCTGATTGGCATCGGCAATGTCCAGTTCACCGGTAATACGGCCTTCACACATGACCACAATCCGGTCGCTCATCCGCAAAATCTCGGTTAATTCCGAGGAAATCATGATGATGGACTTCCCTTCTTTGGCCAACTCATTCATCAGGGTATAAATTTCACTCTTGGCCCCTACGTCAATCCCTCTGGTGGGCTCATCAAAAATAAGAATGTCACTGTCCTTGATGAGCCATTTGGCAATGACAACCTTCTGCTGATTCCCTCCCGAGAGGTTTTTCAAAAGCTGGGCCACCGAAGGGGTTTTGATTTTGAGGGTGTCCACATACTTTTCCGTAACCTCATCAATGTTGTCCCCGTGAATGAACAGGCCTTTTCCATATTCATCGTAGGAGGCCATGATGGCATTGTCGGTTACATTCAGGTTGACGGCCAAACCGTAGCGTTTACGGTCTTCAGACAAATAACCGATCCCGTGACGCACCGCATCCATGGGGGTTTGTATGCGTATGGGTTTGCCGTGAATTTCCACCACCCCGGTTTCCACCTTGTCGGCTCCGAAAAGGGCCCTGGCCGTTTCGGTTCGCCCCGCCCCCATAAGACCGGCAAATCCCAGGATTTCCCCTTTTTTCAGTTCAAAGGACACATCCTTTACCAGTTTTCCTGCATTCAGATGGCTGACCTTCAGCACGGTCTCCGCGTCTTCGGGAACATTACTGTGAGACTTGGGGTCTTCATAGATGACCCGGCCCACCATCATGTTGATAATGTCTTCCTTGCTCAGCTTGTCCGTATCTTCGGTTCCCACATATTCGCCGTCCCGCAGAACCGTTACCCTGTCGGTAATTTTGCCGATTTCATCCATGCGGTGGGAAATGTAGATCATGGCCACCCCTTTGGCAGCCAGATCCTTCATAATGACGAATAGTTCATTGATCTCCGTCTCGGTAAGGGCGGCGGTAGGTTCATCCAGAATCAGGATTTTTAAATTGTGGGAAACCGCCTTGGCGATTTCCACCATCTGCTGTTTTCCTACCGTAAGCTTTCCCAGAGTAACAGTGGGATCAATGTCCATGTTCAGCTTTTTGAACAGTTCCCTGGCCCGGCGGTTCTGGTTTTTTTCATCCAGAAAGAAGGTCTTTCCAAAGGTGGATTCCCGGCCGATGAATATGTTCTGAGCCACCGTAAGATGATCCATCATGTTCAGTTCCTGATGGATAATCCCGATTCCCCGGCTCAGGGCCTCTTTGGGGCCCCGGGGATTATACAGCTTGCCCAGATAGTGAATCTCCCCCGAATCCTTGGGAAAGATACCAGTAAGGGCTTTCATTAGGGTAGATTTACCCGCACCGTTTTCTCCCACAAGGGCATGAACTTCTCCTGCCCGCAGCTCAAGATTCACCCCTTTAAGGGCATGAACCCCGGAAAACCTTTTGTCAATGTTTTTCATGGAGAGGACAATTTCTCTCAAAGCATATCTCCTTGGAAGGGTATTCAGTACCTTGAAATTATCACCCTGAATTTGAAATCGCGAAATCGAAGATTTTACGATGTTTGTTTAAAATTTTCCTGAAAAGGGGAATAAGAGCTCCTGATATCCCCGTTCAAACATATTATCCTTGGTAATAAGAACCGAACCGGTATCCACCACAGCTTCCACCTTCCTGTTTTCCAGAACCTCAGCCGCCGCCTTCACGGAAAGATAGCCCATATTATAAGGACGCTGCACCACCGTGGCCTGAATAACCCCTTCTTCCAGATAGATCATTTCCTGAACCGCGTTGTCGAAGGCCACGACCATAACGTCCCCGGCATTCCCGGCCTCGGCCACCGCTCTGGCCACTCCCAGGGAAGAGCCTTCGTTCAGAGCCACGATGCCGCCGATTTCCGGATTTTTCAAGAGCTCCCGGCTGATGCGGTAGGCCTTTTCCACATTGGTATCACAAAACCAGGTTTCTTCCAGAGCCAAATCACCCAGAGCCTTCCGTACCCCCCGCTCCCGTTCTATGGCGGTGGCGGTTTCCCGGATATGGCTGACAATAGCTGCCTTCTTTCCCGGAAGACCGGTCAAAAGACTCTTCATGTACTCCCCGGCTTTTTCCCCGGCCTCCAGATTGTCAGTGGCCACAAAACAGAGGGGCAGCTTTGACTTGACCCCCGAATCCACGGTAATCACGGGAATGCCCCGGTCCTGAGCCTTTTCTACGGAAGCGGCCAGGCGGACATAGTCGGTGGCCGCCAGAATGATGAGGGAAGGATCTTCTTCAATGATTTCATCCAGAATTTCAATCTGCCTGTCAATATCCTTTTCATGGGGAGGTCCGGTAACATGGATGGCAACGTCAAATTCCCGGGCCGCGTCATGGAGCCCCTGATCCACCACCGTCCAAAAGTCCATGTCTTCCCCCAGGGCGGACTTCAGCACAACTTCTATGGCCGTTCCCCGGCTTCTCCCTTCTTCTCCCGAAGCAGTATCGTACATGAAAGACAAAACCATAAAGAGAAAAAAAGCGGCAAAAAGACTCAGAATCAGAAAGAATCCCCTTTTCATCACGATGCGTCCCCCATGTCCAGAAGAGGAAAGCGGACAAGCATGACCGTCCCCCGGGACAGGCTGCTATGGCAGGAAAGGCCATAATCCTTTCCGAAATAAAGGCGGATACGCTCATGCACGTTATGAATTCCCACGCCATGGCCTCCCCTTCCCGGTCTGCCTCCCCCTTCTTTCAGTCTTTCGCGGATAACAGAAAGGGCCTTTTCATCCATACCCACCCCGTCATCCTTCACTTCAAGATGCACCACATCTTCTTCAAGCCAGCCGGAGATTCCAAGGCAGCAGGGATGCTCTGCCTCCTTTATGCCGTGATAAATGGCATTCTCCACCAGGGGCTGGAGGGTAATTTTCAGGGTATAGAGATCCAGAATCCGGGGATCCACATCCATTTCATAACGGAATTTGTCCTTGTAACGCATTTCCTGAATAATCAGATAGGAACGCACGTGTTCCAGCTCACTGCGGATGGGAATAAGTTCCCGTCCCTTGCTGATGCTGATGCGGAAGAGTTTGGACAGGGCCGAAGTCATTTGCACAACTTCTTTACACTGGCCCATCTCACCCATCCAGATGATGGAATCCAGGGTATTATATAGAAAGTGGGGATTAATCTGGGCCTGCAGGGCCTTCAGGTCGCTTTTGCGTTTTTGCTCCTGCTCCTTTACATTGGCCGCCATAAGCTCCCGGATACGCCCCACCATGATGTCATAATCCCGGGCCAGATCCCGGATTTCATCCGTCCCTTCAAGCTCTCCCACCAGAGGGAAGTCTCCGGTTTCCACACGGCCCATAATCTCCTGCAGGCGGCGTACAGGTTTTGTAATGCCGCTGGACACCTTATGGGTTACCAAACCAACGACCAGAAAGAGAACCAGGGCAATCAGGGTATAGATGAGCTGAATGCTCTTCCATTCTGTAATAATGTCGCTTTCATAAAGGACGGACACCACATACCAGCCTGTAAGGGGGGAATGTTCCGTCATGTAATACCGGCCATCCAGATAATAAAGAGACTCTCCGGTTCCGGAGGCCATGCCCAGAACTTCCTCCAGGGGCTCAGTACGGATGTTGCTATAGACCAGCTGCTGGGTAGGATGGAAAACATAGTTCCCTTTGCTGTCCAGAATAAAATTATACCCCCGCTTCCCTATGATAAGAGACTGGCAGAGGCTGCTGATCCTGTTGAATTTCAAATCCACCAGCAGCACCCCCAAAAGCCTGCCGGAGGCATCAAGAATCCCCCGGCTGAGAGAAACCACCCAGGAGTAGCGTCCCCACAAAAGATTCTGGACATAGGAGGAAGAAACCGTAGTCCGCCCCCCTGCTTCTGCCGCCCGGCTGAACCAGGGCTTGTCCTGTAAGGCTGTCCAGGGATTGATACGGGCCTCGGGATCGGAAGTAAGGATCTGCCGGTCTGTTCTAACCAAAAGGATTTCCGATATATCTTCCCGGGCCTGAATGTAATGCCTTAGTCTTTCCTGTATGCCCCCGGGGGGCATATCTCCAGAAATGCCTCCCCGGAAAGCCAGCCAATCCAGGACTTCCCGGCTGCCAGTAAGGGCATCGGAAATTTGCTCCATTCCCTGTATATAGCTGTCAATTTGACTCACCAGCTGGTGAAGAATAACCCGGTTGCTCTCTATGGCAGTACTCTTCACGGTTTTTTCGGTATAGCGGAATGCCACAAGCTGCATGATGAAGATGGCTCCAAAAATCATAACCGTAAATATGGTATATATTCTGGATTCAAGAGTTCCAAAGGAAAAAAAATGCCTCACTGCTCCCGGGTCCTCCTGTATTCCATGGCAGTCATCCCCCAGTGCTTTTTAAAGCTGATGGAAAAGTAGCGGGGATCCCCAAAGCCGACCTGTTCCGCTACCTCATAGCCCTTCAAATCTGTGGAAAGGAGAAGCCGTTTGGCCTCTTCCATCCTCAGGGCCGTAAGGTATTCCACAAAGGTTTTGCCCGTTCCTTCCTTAAAAAGAAGGGAAAACTGGCTGGTGGAAAGATACAGTTCCCGGCAAATATCCTGAAGGGAAAAATTTTTATCCTTGTAGTTTTCCTTTATGATGCTCCGGGCCCGGTCAATCCGGGACAGGAGGGTATCGTCTCTCCGTCTGCGAATCAACGTTCCAATTTCTTCCATGAGGCTGCGAAAAAATGCCTCGCCCTTTTCCAGGGAATCCAGATGAACAGGGGTCAGAGTGTCCCAAGGCCCGGATTCCAGCTCCAGATTCATCACCTGCAAAAAGTGGGAAATGCGGGAGTAAAGCCTTATAAAGATTCCGAAGAGCTCCTCTGGAGAATGGTAACAGCCCTCCAGATAGTTCCGCATGCTTTTCAAAGTCTCCACACTGGCGACAACTTCCCCCTCGGACAAGCAAGAGACAATCTGCTCTGTATAACGATCCAGAACCTCGGGGGAAGAGTTCTGACGTTTACGGATGTCCTGGATACTCACCACGGAGGTGAGACCGCAGCTGCGGCCGTACTCCACAGCACGACGGGCCCCCTGAAAAGAAGCTTCCAGCAAAGCGGGTTTGTCAACGACCTCCCCACAGCCAATATAAAGCATGGTCTTGTTCAGGGAAGCAGCAAGGGCAAAGAGTTTGTCTGCCCCCTGTTTCAAACGGTCTTTCAGTTGAAGGGCGGTCTCCCCTTGAAGCAATAAAACCAGATTATCCCGACGGTCAAAAAAAACCTCATCCGCCCTTTCCAGAAGGGAAGAAAGGGATTCCACCAAAGCCAGCCTGTCCATTTCACTCCAGTCCGGCGGAAGAACCGCCACCGCCAGCTGATACAATTCTTTCCGGTTTTCCCACTGGTACCATGCACTTTGCTCTGCCAAAGCCTCTGCGGATGCCCCGTTGCTGACCAGACGGCACAGGTAGCGTTCCCTCAAAAGGGGGAAGCTTTCTTTCAGTCTGGCCTGCAAAAGCTCATCCTGAAGTCTTTTCTTTTTTTCTTTATCCAGCTCGACCCCTACGGTAACAAGAACAGAGGAAAGCTCTGAACGGGTAATGGGCTTTAAGATAAACTCCCTTACCTGATTCCGCAGGGCCTGCTGGGCATAGTCAAAATCATCATAGCCTGTAAGGAGCAAAACCTTGATCTCCGGGAAATCCCGGTTCAAAACCTTGCTGAGTTCCAGGCCGTTCATCCGGGGCATGTTTATATCCGAAAAAACCACGTCCACCGGATGTTCCCGGATGTAATCCAAAGCCGCCTGCCCCTGGTCAAAAACAGCACAGAGCTCAAAACCCAGTTCCTCCCAGGGGACGCAGCTTGTGATTCCTTCCCGGATTATGGCTTCATCGTCAACAAAGATGATCTTGTGCATTCAGGATTTCCACCTCGGGATGCTTCAGGAATTCTTCCAGAAGTACGACAGTTTCTCCGGGGAGGGAAGCCTTCAAGGCCGAAGCCTTTTCCTCGTCCATCCGGCAGACCGCTGCTGCCAGAACCCGCATCTGGGTGTTGATAAATCCGGCGCTTTTGAGGGAAATTCCCTTTTCCCGGGCCTGTTTGTAATCCTCGTTCACCGCAGAAAACATAATGTCCCGGAGAATGGTGTTCCACTTGTCTGTAACTTCATCGGATTCTTCATGGGCCAGAACCTGTTTTATACGTTCCTTGAACTCGGGCATGATGTAGCGGTCCATGACCTTGTCGTCAAAATCCTCTTCGTAGATGTTTTCCGCCTCATAGCGGCTCCTCTGGTAAAGGTTCCGCAGCCACTCAAAATAGGAGGCTGTAACACCGGCGCTGTTGGCCAGAAAGTCATAAACCACCAGAACCCCTTTTTCATGAAGAATTTTTTCTGCCTTTGAGCTGTTGGAACCATTGGAACCGCAGACCTCTATTTTGGCCTTTATTTTGGGGGCATTCACCTCGGTTACCGCATTTTCCAGGGCAGCAGGAAAGATAATATCGCAGGGCAATTCCAAAATGGCTGAACCTTCACGGGCACCCTTAATCAATTTTGTTACACCCTTTTTGGCGTGAATAACCGTAGCCCGCAAAGCCCTGTCCTCTTCTTTAAGGGAATTCCGTACCGAGGCCATCAAGTCTTCAGGATCCAGATGATCTCCCACGACCGCCCCTCCGGCATCGGCCACGGCAATAAGGTTTACCCCAAAAATGGACAATTCCTTCATGATGGAGCTTCCTACCTTTCCCGAGCCCTGAACCACCACTTTTTTATCCTTAAGAAGTTTGGGGAAGACTTTCTCCTGAAGAGCAGCCCAATCCTTGTCGGGAATGATGTCCATACCGCCCTTTTTCAGGATATAAGCCCCGTCAATGGCTGCCATGGCTTTTAAAAGGGCCTCATCTTCTCCAGTCAGTTTTTCCGTGGCTTCCCATTTTCCATCCAGATAGAGGTTGGCTACAGCGGACAAGGTAGCATAACAGAGCCCCCGGCCTGTCGCTCCGGTCCGGGCGTTAATTCCCATTTTGGGCTTTCCGGTAATCTGGGCTGCCACCACCAGTTCAAGATAATCCTGATTGGCCCCTAGTTCCTTTAGAACACGACTGTCTGTGTAATCAATGTTAAAAGCTTCGGCCAACAGTGTCCGGGCCTCCTCCAGAGAGATAATCTGATCGCCGATCATAGTTACATTGTGACGTACCCCGTAAACCATAAGAGCCAAATCCCTTAAGGCAGATTTAAAGCCCTGAAACATCCGGCCGATTTCATCAGCACCACAGCCCACATCCCCGGCAGGCACATCCCTGGCCGGGCCTGTAACCAGAAAGAGGGAGCGCCCAAAATTGCTCAGGGAATCAAAAAAGTCCATGCTTCTGGGGTCGTAAGACCGGGGATTGAGCATCAGCCCCCCTTTGGCCCCTCCAAAAAGGATACGGCTTCGGGCACACTTCCAGGTCATCATGAAGGACAGGGCTGCCACTTCACAAAAATTGACAATAGGGTCAATCCGAAGCCCCCCCTTGGAAGCTCCCCGCAGGGTACTGTGCTTGATTCTGTAACCTGGTACATTCTTGCTCTTGCCGTCCCTGGGACAGGTAACAAAGAACTCATCAAACCTCTCAAAGCCCAAAAGAATCCTTAAAACGCCAATATTCCTGTCAAGACCGATAATGGATGCGGCCTCCAGAAAATCGGTTACGCTATTCAGATAGAAGTTTCCCATTTCATTGCCAGGTTCAAGATTTTCCCTGCAAAGGGACTTAAGTTCGGCCAAACAGTTTTCCAAAGCCTTATCCGAAATGGACAAGGACATTTTTTTAATCAGATTCTCAATTTGCAAATCCCGCTTTTCACTGGCAGCCTTAAGGGAAGAGCCTGTTTCCTCCACATTCACAAAAGGAGTCAGTTCCCTTTTCATAACTTTTTCCAGTTCCTTGTAAGGCATTTGGGGATTATCAATATACAGGGAGAGGATGCCCACCTTATGCTCCTCGGATTCCAGAAGATCATAATAGCTTCTGGCCAGATTGATCCGGTTCCGCTTGTAATACTTTAACCCTTCAAAAATAAAATCCTTGTGGGGGTTGACCGCAGCCATGGAAAGGCGCAGGGTATCCTTGATAATGGCCGAATCCACAACCAGAGCCCTTGTTTTCAAGGCCTCTTCAAAAAGGTGAAGATGCCGGAAAATCCTTTCAGGATAGCTCTGAACCGCCAGTTCCTCCCTGAGGTAAGTACGGGAAAGGGTCTGAAGGAAATCTTTAGCATATTTCAGCTTGTTTTCCTTTCCATAGGCCAGGACCTTCTCTTTTAACGCCTTAATCCCCTGTCTGTCCTCTTCGGAAAAAGCCACATAATGCTCCCCCCGCTTTTCTATAGTAACCATCCTGAGGCCGCTGGCAGTGGATTCGGAATCCAGGCCTACAATCTCCATGGGAAGATTCCGTTCGATAATGCGGGCCAAGCGTCCGGGATAATCCCGGCCTACATTGATAAAATAGGTTTTGGAATTGCTGTTCACCCCCGACTGGGAGAGCATATCGCTGTTGGCATTGAGAAAATG
>PDWJ01003808.1_pt1 | contig 19292 bp, 17 predicted proteins | sample 1430881 | NCBI WGS metagenome assembly PDWJ01 (sample SAMN01162460, study PRJNA174530) | Oral metagenome, whole genome shotgun sequencing project. | biome: Marine environment; feature: Marine mammal; material: Swab sample of the gingival sulcus; isolation source: swab sample of gingival sulcus...
CATTGACGAGTTGAAAAACAAACTTTATGGAATGGTCAAAGAAATTCACGCTGCCCGTTTTCCTTATAACGATTATCTGTTTCAAGATTATTCGCATTTAGAGGAGTAAATCTTTAACATTCAGATAAAATATTGTACTTTTGAGAAAATGAATTATCAAAAACTACAATTATGTCAGTGTTATTAAATTTTGCCATTTTTCCAACCGATAAAGGAGGAAAAGGCGTCAGTGAATATGTTAGTAAAGTCTTGAAAATGATAGACGAGAGCGGAGTGTCGTATAAATTGAATCCAATGGGGACAACCATAGAAACTGAAACGATGGAAGAGGCTTTGACAGTTGTGCAAAAGGCTTACGATGTTTTAGAACCTTATGCAGATAGAATTTACTCCGCAATTACCATAGACGTCCGTAAAGACCGTAAGAACGGAATGCAACAAAAAATTGCTTCAATAGAGCAAAAAGTGGGGAAGATTAAATGCTAAGTTGTATTTTTAGTTTTTTAACATTTTAAAGAAAAAAAGTTTGTAACGTATTGTTTTTTTTACTAATTTTAGGGTGTTAAAAATCTTAAAAACTAAATTATTATGGCGCAAAAAGTTATATCATTCAAAGAATTTAGAAAGGTGAAAGATAGTTTACCCAAGGGAGCTACAAAAAGACTTGCGGATAAATTAGGTTTACAAGTACAAACGGTAAACAATTACTTTGGAGGACAGGACTATAATTTCGGGGAAAGTGCGGGCGTGCATTTTGAGCAAGGTGGCGGTGGTGTTGTGAAAATGGACGATGACACTATTTTTGAAGAAGCCAAGAAAATGCTAGCAGAGCTTCAACAAGTGTAGGAAAAGCACACAAAATCTAAATAAAGACAACATTTCTAATAAGTGTTGTCTTTTTTTGTACCTGTAAAATTGTACCTTTGCAGCCTAAAATAATAGGAATGACCAGAGAAGAAGAGATACAAAGAAGACGAACATTTGGAATAATCAGTCACCCGGATGCGGGAAAAACCACTTTAACGGAAAAACTACTGCTTTTTGGAGGTGCGATAAACGTTGCCGGAGCAGTAAAAAGTAACAAAATTAAGAAAACGGCGACTTCCGATTTTATGGAAATAGAACGCCAGAGGGGGATTTCTGTTGCCACTTCCGTAATGGGGTTTGAATACAAAGATTATAAAATAAATATCCTTGATACGCCGGGGCACCAAGATTTTGCCGAAGATACTTTCCGTACTTTGACGGCTTGTGATAGTGTGATTATCGTTGTGGATTCTGCCAAAGGGGTGGAGGCACAAACACGAAAACTGATGCAGGTGTGTCGTATGCGAAAAACACCTGTGATTGTATTTGTAAACAAACTTGACCGTAACGGGAAAGATGCGTTTGACCTAATGGACGAAATTGAGGAGGAATTGCAAATACAGGTTTGCCCACTCTCCTGGCCAATCAATTCGGGAACGGAGTTTAAGGGTGTTTATAATATTTATCGTAAGAATTTATCGCTGTATCAAGCAGATATTCAAAATATTACCGAAGCAATCGATTTTGAAGACGTAAACAATCCTGAGTTGGACGAGCATATCGGTAGCGATGCCGACACTCTGCGAGAAAACTTGGAATTTATAGAGGGCGTGTATCCACCGTTTGAAAAAGAAAGTTACTTCAATGCAGAAGTTGCACCCGTGTTTTTCGGCTCGGCTTTGCATAATTTTGGCGTAAAAGAATTGTTGGATTGTTTTGTGGAAATTGCCCCATCGCCACTGCCGACCATAGCGGTAGAACGTACGGTTGCCCCAATGGAAAAGGAATTTACAGGCTATGTGTTTAAAATTCACGCCAATATGGATCCTAATCACCGTAACCGTTTGGCATTTGTGAAGATTTGTTCTGGAAAATTTGAACGAAATACCAATTATCTGCACATAAGGCAGGGCAAGAAGATGAAATTTTCAAGCCCAACGGCATTTATGGCAGAGAAAAAGTCCATTATCGACGAGGCTCAATTGCATTTCAAAGGTTTACCAAGTTTTTCACCTGAAATGTTCAAATATATCGACAATGCAGATCCAATGAAATACAAGCAGTTAGCCAAAGGAGTTGACCAATTAATGGACGAAGGGGTAGCACAATTATTTACCTTGGATTTTAACGGTCGTAAACTCATCGGGACGGTGGGAGCCTTACAATTTGAGGTAATTGAATACCGTTTGTTGCACGAGTACGGAGCATCGTGTCGTTGGACACCGATGAATATGTACAAAGCCTGTTGGATAAGTTCCGACAATCAAGAACAATTAGCAGATTTCAAAAAGCACAAATACCAATATATTGCGAAGGATAAGCACGGAAATGATGTGTTTTTGGCAGAATCACAGTATCTTTTGACGATGGCACAAAGCAATTATCCCGAAATAAAATTTAACTTTACATCGCTCAATTCCCCAATGGTTGTGCAAAAACACTAAAAATCAAAAAATGAAGAATTTACTAACAGCGACATTGCAAGGAGAAAAGACGGAAAGACCTCCCGTTTGGTTTAAGCGGCAGGCGGGACGAATTCTGCCGTCCTATATGAAAATGCGTGAGCAATACGGTTTTAAGCATATGATGGATACGCCCGAGTTGGCAGCGAAAGTAACGCTGTTGCCTGTTGAAGATTTGGGGGTAGATGCAGCGATTTTATTTTCAGATATTTTAGTGGTGCCGGAGGCGTTGGGCATGAATTTAAAATTTGACCCCAAGCCGTCATTCAATCCCGCATTGAAAGATGTGGAAGAGCCGATGCAATTGCTTAATCCACAGCCCGAAAAGTTGGAGCATATCTATGAGGCGATTCGCATTATTCAAAAAGACAAGCCTGAAAATGTGGATTTAATTGGTTTTTGTGGAGCTCCATTGACGACACTTTGCTATATGTATCAAGGATTTAGCCAAAAGCAGCATTTCCCCGATTTGCTTCCCGCTTTGTATCAGAATAAAAAGCAGTTGCAAAAAGTTATTAATGAAATTACGGAAATGGCAATTCACTACGCCATTGAGCAAGTCCAAGCGGGCATACAGGCATTTGAACTGTTTGATACGCACGTGGGTGTGGTGCCTTTGGAGGTGTACAAAGAACTATTTTTACCTGCTGTTCAAAAAGTTACCAATTCCGTACGCAGTACGGGAGTGCCTGTTATTTACTTTCCAATGGGGATTGGTTCAGGCATTTCACTGATGAATTACGACATTGCTGATTGTATCAGTATTGATTGGCAGACTTCGCTGTTTGACGTGCGAAAGTATGTTGGAGAAGAGGTCGTTTTGCAAGGAAATATCGATCCTCGCTTACTTTTGACTGATAAAGAAACGATTGACCGAGAATTTCAATCGTATTTGGAATTTGGACGCAAAGAATACAAATGGATTATCAATTTAGGACACGGAATGCTGCCTGAAATTCCTATGGAAAATGTCCAATATCTGGTAGAATTGATTAAAAATTCGAATTGGTGCAGATAAGTGATGGAATTAGAGCAGAAAATATTTAATGTAACAAACGAAACTTTTGAGACTGTTGCTTTGGAAGTTTTTCGTTACCAATTTGAGAATGTCGCAGTTTATCGAAACTATGTGACAGCGTTGGGGATAAAAGTGCAAGAGGTACAAACGCTTTCACAAATTCCCTTTTTACCGATCTCTTTTTTTAAAACGCAGCAAGTGGTTGGTAATGAGAAGAGAGTGAAACTCGTTTTCGAAAGCAGTGGCACTACAGGAATGGTAAACAGTAAGCATTATATTACGCACCCTGCGATTTATGAAAAAAGTTTACTCAAAGGTTTTGGGCAGGCATTTGGAGACTCGAAAAAATATTGTTTTGTGGCGTTATTGCCGAATTATTTGGAGCGACAAAATTCTTCGTTGGTCTATATGGTTAATCATTTAATGGGGGAAAGTCGACACCCGAAAAATGGTTTTTATTTGTACAATCACGAGGAATTGTACGAAACGTTGCAAGAGTTGGAAGCACAAAAACAGCCAACTTTATTATTCGGAGTGAGTTTTGCCCTGCTGGACTTTGCAGAGAAGTACGCACTTTCGCTGCAGTGTGTTAAAATCATTGAAACGGGAGGAATGAAGGGCAGACGTAAAGAAGTCACACGAGAAGAATTGCACAATACACTTTGTGAAGCCTTTGGCACTTCGCAAATTTATTCGGAATATGGAATGACGGAATTGCTCTCACAGGCATACTCGAAAAAGCAAGACGAGTATCATTGCCCACCGTGGATGCGTATTATTTTGCGGGAAGTAAACGACCCCTTTTCGTATGTAAAACAAGGAGAAAAAGGCGGCATTAACATCATAGATCTTGCCAATTTGTACAGTTGTTCATTCATTGAAACGCAAGATTTGGGCTGCCTCAATGCTAATAGTTCATTTTCTGTTTTAGGGCGTTTCGATACTTCTGATGTCCGCGGGTGTAATTTGATGGTGGCGGAGTAAAGTGAATTTTTGTTCATTTTGTTTTGCTATATTAAAAAATTCTATTATAATTGCGCCGATTTTAATGAAATTATTAACGAAAAATTAATTAACAATGAAAAAAGTTTTAGTAATTGTAGCACTTGCGACTTTATTTGCGGCTACAGCAGTGAATGCACAAGAGTTTAAATTTAGTGCGAAAGGTGGTTTGAATTTGGCAACTTTAAATGGAAAAGATACTGATGATGCAAAGATGAAAGTAGGTTTTAATCTTGGTTTGGTAGGTGAATATGCTTTTAATGAAAAAATGGCTATTCAACCTGAATTATTATTCTCTGCTCAAGGTGCAATTATATTAGTCTTCCTATATTATTTAAGTACTACGCTGCCAAAGGTTTTAGTATTGAAGCAGGACCTCAAATCTCTTATTTAGCATCTGCAAAAGTGAAGGGGGAAGGAAAAGTAGATGGACAGAATGTTAGTGAAACGGAGAACGTTAAAGATTATATGAGAAAGATAGATTTCGCATTGGGAGTTGGTGCAAGTTATAAACTTGAGAATAATTTGTTTTTTAATGCTCGTTATACTCAAGGTCTTTCAAAAATAGGCAAAGATGGTGATGATGGGAAAGTATATAATGGCGTATTCCAAATTTCAGTAGGTTATATGTTCTAAGAAAATTTAGTAAACTAAGTTATAAAGCGGTACCATATCTATGGTGTCGCTTTTTTATTGAATTCTTCTGTCATTCTGAATTAAGTGAAGAAACCCATTTCTTACAAATTTAGAGATCTTTGAAAGGTTCAGACTGACTAAAAAAACAATTTTTTTCACAATTTTGTTGCAAAACACTCTTGAAAATCGTCTTAGTAATAGATGCAGCAGAAAGAATACATAGAAAAGTTGCTGCCGTTGGTGGATAATGTCTTCAAGAGGTAATGCTCTCGCTGTGGGAAAGGCGAAACATATTGAAAGTACAAACAAATTACAAAGCTTTTCTCTACCGAACGGTGCAAAATAAGTGTTTGGATAAGTTGAAAAAAACGCAAAGGCTTACTTTTTCTGATAATCAGGAATGGGAGTCTGAGGTGGAGCAGGGGAGTGAATTTGACACGATGAATTGGATTCGTAAATGCATCAAAACCTTACTACAAGTGCAACAAGATGTACTCAATATGCGAGAGATTGACGGATTGGAGTTTAGCGAAATTAGTGAATTATTGGGGGTGCAAGAAGCACACGTACGGGTTTTGTTGTCGAGAGCTAAACGAACTTTGCGGGAGATTTTACCGAAAGGACTTTGAATGAGTTAGTTATGAGTTATGAATTTTAGAGAACTTGAAAACACTACTTCCTAATAACTAACCACTAAAAACTAAAAAAATGAATACAGATAAATTATTAGAACAATATTTTCAAAAAGAGCAACACAAGAAGGATAGTTTGCGACTGCAAGAGCGAATTGCAAAGCAAACTTACCGAAAAAGTCGTTTTAACTGGCAGAAATTAGTTATTCCTGCGGCGGCGACAGTTTTACTTATCATAGGTTTTTCTATTTGGAAGAGCGCTCAACAAAAGGAGCATTTACAACTTGCACAAAAAGAAATCATCTACGAAGATGAGGATTTGATGATTTACTTGAAAGAGAAGTAAGTACTTACAAACAAATAAATTAAGAAAAAATAGTAAGATGAAAAAGATTTTTTTAACGATGTCTCTATGCCTTATCGCCTTGTGTTTAGTAATGTCTCAAATAAAAGTAAAGGGAACTGTAACAGATGCTTCGGGTAAGAAAATATCTGGTGTTATCGTCACAGAGAAAGGGACAAAAAATGGGGTAGTAACTGACCTACAAGGGGCTTATGAATTACAAGTTCCTAATAAAAATGCAGTTATTGAATTTTTGTTAGTTGGGGTAGAGCGGATAGAAAAAAAATGTGATAAAAATCCGTTAAATGTACAATTAAAAAAGAAGACTGAGACAAATAATAATTCCGATGAAAGCGCAATAATTCTTTATAATAGATACGGAAGAAAAGTGTCTGAAAAAAAAGGCGTTATTCTGAAAAAATCAAGGGTTAATTTTTCTGATTTTATGGACGAAAAAGAATTTAAAGAATTAGAGCCAACGACTTATTTCTATTTAATCAAAAAAGGGAAAGAGCAGCAAACGGGCTATTTAAAAAAACAGAAAGGAGAGAAGTTCACTAAAAAAGGGGGCAAAATATATAGCGCCACATACAGAGGATATGATTTAAAAAACAAAAAAGTTTATCTTGATATTGATGGAAAAAAAACTTTATTAACAGATGGGGGAGTGGTGAATGGTGCTAAAATAAAACTTAAGGAAAGAATGCTAAAAATAGATGGTACTATTGAATACAAAGAAAAAGCCTCTCTTTGGTTTGGAGATAAAAAATGGAATTTAGACGGGACGCCTAATAAAATTTATCTCAAAAATTTAAAAATCATCTCCGATAACGGTGATGATGAAAATCTAATACTCGAAAAAGGCAAAACTATGCCTTCTATTGTAATTGTTGATAAAAATAAAAAATTAACCTCTATATTATATGTTGTTGACGGAGTGCCCGTTACTAATGAAAAGGCTATAAACGAAATATCGCCTGATACAATAAAGAGTATTACGGTGCTGAAAGACAAAGCCGCAACGGCAATTTATGGAGAGCGTGGAAAGAATGGTGTAATTATAATTACCACTAAGTAAGGTAAATGAATTTAATTTCTTTTGTTCAAAATTTGGCATTTTTTTTGCAATTTAAAAGCAAATTATCTTAATTTGTAAAAAAAACAGGATATGCTAAAACATAAAACTTCAGTTCTTTTTGTCAACTCTAAAGGAAAAGACAATAGAGTTGTACAAGTTCCTACGAATGTAATTCTGCATTGGCGGAAAATTTTGTTAGTATTTGCCGTAATCATTCTTTCTCTAATGGGGGTTCTCAGTATTTTTGTATATCATGCTACGAGTGAAGAATACAAATTGAAGTTGGTAGAAGCCAATAGAATGAAAAGTTTAATTAATGTAGAAAAAGCTAAACATTCTTTTCAGTCAATTGATGAAAGTATGAGTAGAATTAATACTTTTTTGAGTATGAGAGGATTAAAAGAACTGGAACTGGAAAATGTAGGTGGTGGCGTGTTCGATTTCGAGGTTACGGATATTGACGAAGTAGCCAATTTTTATGAAAATCAGGTGAAGTCGCTGGAAAATATAGTTAAGGAGACACCAATAGGGAAGCCTTTGGAAGGAAAAATCACTTCAAAATACGGGTATCGAACAAATCCCTTTCACAAGCAGACAGTGATAGTTAAAGGACGCGGAGGGAAACGGAGACATGTAGTGAGAGGCGGTGTACAAAAACATTCTGGGCTAGATTTTCGTGGAAAAATGGGGGCTCCTGTAAAAACTACAGCAGAAGGAGTTGTTGAATTTGCGGGAAGGAAAGGAGGTTATGGGAATTGTATTATAATCAATCATCCGAATAACTTTAAGACTTTGTACGCTCATTTGTCTAAAATAAATGTTGAAGTGAATCAGAAAGTAGTTGTAGGGCAAGTGATTGGAAATGTGGGAAGTACAGGAAGGAGTACGGGACCTCATTTGCATTATGAAATAATTTCTAACGATAAAAAAATAAATCCTGAACCGTTTCTGGTATTCTAGTATTAATTTAAGAAAATTATGTTAAGTATGAAAAAAAATAAGAGAAGGACTATAGTTTCCATAGAAAACTCCCCTATAAGTACTGTAATTAGTTCAGATGTAAAGGTTGTTGGAGGCATAAGAGGAGAACACAACATAAAGGTAGATGGAAAAGTTAAGGGAGACGTTGTTATAAAAAACGGATCTGTTATTTTAGGAGAAAAAGGTATCATTGAGGGCAATGTTAAGTGTAAAAATGCACTAATTTATGGTCGAGTTATAGGAGACATTACTTCTGAGAATATGATTTTAACAGAAATGGGAAGTGTTGAGGGTAATATTGATACTTGTACGATAGATATCGCAGGTATTTTTAATGGAAAACTATCTATGCAAAAGGTTTTTTCTACCACAGCATTTGAGGAAACTTCTGAAGAAAGCGCATAGAGAGGGGAGAACAAAAACGTTAGTAAATAAAAATAAAAACCGTTGTGAACTAACTAGTTTGCAACGGTCTTTATTTTGTTTCAAATCAAATAAGCTACTAGATCCACTTTAAGATTGGAAAGTCTTGGCGGTGGGCAAGTTTGTCATTTTTAGGGAAAATTCGTAAGCCGTAGTCATATACACCCGGTTTACTTAAATGGAACTCAGTTGTGTAATATGCCAAACTGCCTTCTTTTTTCTCTAATTTCAATTCTTTTACCTCGTCACTAATAACGAGTTTATCTTCGTGCTTAGTATCTGTAAACACCATCTCCACACCGATGTTTTCCTCGTGCAATTCTTTTAAATCCAACACGACAGTTCCTGAAAATCGTTCACCCGAAATATATGGTTTCAAAATTGTATCAGGGAAATCGCGGCGTACCAGTTCTATTTTGTCCCAGCCGTTTTGGATTTTCTTTTTCCACGCTGCCAATTCTTGTGCTTTGGCAAAATTATCTGCACGCATTTCTTTGGTACGTTTGTGCATTTTTGAGTAGAACTTTTCATTGTAATCATCAATCATTCGTTTGGTGGTAAATTCAGGCGCAATTTCTGCAAATGATTTTTTGATGTATTGGATCCAACCTTTAGGAATATCATTCTCGTCTCTATCGTAGAACAACGGAATAATTTCTCGCTCTAAAATTGTATAAATTGTTGCCGCGTCCAATCGGTTTTGCATACCTTGGTCTTCGTAAGTGCGCTCCTCAGGCAATGCCCAACCTGCACCTTCCTTGTATCCTTCTACCCACCAACCGTCGAGGACACTGAAATTCAATCCACCGTTCATTTCTACTTTTTGTCCACTCGTTCCACTGGCTTCTAGTGGTCGGGTAGGGTTGTTTAACCAAACGTCTACACCACTAATTAGATGTTTTGCCAATTCCATATCGTAGTTCTCCAGGAACAATATTTTACCGACGAATTCCGGGCGGCGAGAAATTTCTACGATGCTTTTAATCAAATCCTGCCCAGCTTGGTCGGCAGGGTGTGCTTTCCCTGCAAATAAAAACTGAACTGGCCGATCTGTATTATTTAATAGTCGATTCAAACGGTCTAAATCGGTAAACAGTAGATGTGCTCTTTTGTAAGTTGCAAAACGTCTTGCAAAGCCGATAGTAAGTGGTTTATTACTCAAATTTTCTTGAATATCTATCAAAATACTGGGGTCTTCGTGACGACGAATCCAGGTTTGAACGATTTTTTCTTTGATATAATCTACCAATTTTGCCCGAAGTTTATTTTTCGTATCCCAAATCTTGGCATCATCTAAATTATAAATTTTACTCCAAATCTCTTTGTCAGATAAGTTGTGAATGTATTCTTTTCCTAAAACTTCACTGTGGATTTCTTTCCATTCTTTGGCTGTCCAAGTGCTGTAATGTACACCATTGGTTACATAGCTCAATGCCAATTCGTTAGGGGCATAACCATTCCAAAGTCCTGCAAACATATCACGGCTTACTTTACCGTGCAACATACTTACTCCGTTGATTTCGGAAGAAGTTTTAGCAGCAAATACACTCATACTGAACTTTTCGTTATGGTCAGAAGGATTGAAACGCCCCAAGCCTAAGAATGCTTCCCAAGAAATATTCAATCGCTCCGGAATATGACGCAAATAGGTTCTGATAAAATCTTCGGAGAAGGAATCGTGTCCCGCAGGAACAGGTGTGTGCGTCGTAAACAATGAGGCTGAGCGTACTATTTCAAGCGCTTCGTCAAATGACAAATTGGATTGTTCCATATTGTGAGTCAATCGCTCTAAGTTAGCAAACGCAGCGTGTCCTTCATTTAGATGATAAATATTTGTTTTTATATCCAATTGACGCAACAGCTGCATACCACCCATACCCAAAATTAATTCTTGTTTAATACGGTTTTCCCAATCGCCTCCGTAAAGTTTGTGAGTTATTGCTTTGTCTTCGTCAGAATTCCAACTGGTATCGGTGTCCAGCAAATATAAATCTACACGACCAATTTGGACTCTCCAAATGCGGAAGTACACCTTTCTGCCCGGAAAATCTATACCTAAACGTAGAGGTTCTCCATTTTCATCGCGCAACATTTTAGTCGGTAAATCACTGAATACCTGAGTTTCATATTCGGAAATTTGATTCCCCTCTGAAGAAAGACGTTGCGTGAAATAACCATAACGATACATAAATCCTATGGCAACCAAAGGAATATTGGAATCACTGGCTTCTTTCATATAATCGCCTGCCAAAACTCCCAAACCGCCTGAGTATATTTTCAAAATATTTGACAAGCCGTATTCCATACTGAAATAAGCAATATGGTCGGTATCCGCAGCAGGTTTTTCAGCCATATAGGCTTCAAAATCACAATAAACCTTATCCAGTTTTTTGATATACTTTTCATCTTCACCAATCTCTCTCAACCTCTCAGAATCTACCATACGCAATAGCGCAACAGGGTTTTTGTTACTTTTTACCCAAGCTTTAGGCGATATTTCTTTGAAGAGTTCTATGGCTTCGTCATTCCAAACCCACCATAGGTTCATTGATAAGGTTTCTAACCTAGTCAAATTATCAGGTAAATCTGACTGTATAATCAATTTATTCCATTTCGGACTACTTGAATTTTCCATTTCTTTAATAATTCTACTTTCTATTTTTTGTTTAGTTTCTATAATCTTTGTTGTTCTTTTTGCTACTTTTTCTAATGCAATATCGTACGCTTTTCGGTAAGCATCAAAAAACGTAGACCAATTTGCGCTATTCGCAATGGCAAGCGCATTATTTCGTGCTTGTGTGTAGGTAGCATCAGAGAAAGAGGCATACGCAGTAATTTCATCTGCAATAAGTTGCTCAGCTTCTTTATAATTTTCATCTGTACGTTCTGCTACTTTCACACCATTTGTCAATTGATTGGCAGTATTTTCTTTTGCCCACAAACCAAACCCTGCAAGGGTAGTAGTTAGTGTTGGCACAGCATAGGCAATACTTTCCAGAGGTGTGTATCCCCAGGGCTCATAATAGGAAGGGAACAAGGATAAATCAAACCCTGCAAGTAAATCGTAATATTCTTGATTAAATATACCGTCTTTTCCGTCAAGGTAAGTCGGTGCGAAAATAATCTTCACTTTGTCGTCAGGCGCATTGTATATTTGATGGTATGCCAATGAATTTAAGAGCGTGTCTTCTTGCTCATTCATCAAATGATGCGTAAGCATTCTGTTGTTTACGAGCACATCTTCACCATTGAGTTTACGCTGCAACTCATTATTTACATCCTTTTTCCAAGCGGGAACTAATACAAATGCAACAATCTCTTTTTTAGGATTTTGAGTGCGTAAGTTCGTTAAGGAATCGATAAAAATATCCAAACCTTTATTGCGAAATTCGTAACGCCCGCTTGTTGCTATTAAAAGCGCATCATCAGCGATATTTCCTGTAAGAGCTTTTGCTACTTCTTGAAGTTTTTTGCGTGCCTTTTTACGTTTCTTCTCTAGTTTTACTTTATTAACTTCCCAAAATCCGTTTGGCGTAATTACATCAACTTCTTTTTGCAGTAATATGCTACACTCTTTAGCCGTTAGTTCACTTACCGTTGTGAAAGCATCAGCATACATAGCCGCTTTTTTCTCTACCGAGTGCTGTGCTAAAATATTGAGTTCTTGTGCTTTCGCTTCAGGATTTTCGGGGTTTGAATTTAAATACTGATACAATTGTTGCCCATTGCTGCAAATAGAACGTCCTAAACTAGAGGCGTGTGTTGTAAATACAGTTGCAACGTGTGGAGCGTAAACATTTAAGTATAAAGCACCTGCACCCGTCATCCATTCGTGAAAATGGGCAATCGTATTTTTGTTTTGTAACTGCTTGAAATCAACAAAACTTTCGATAACTTTTCCCACAGCATAGCCGAAAAGTACAGATTCTACATAGTTCCAACCTCCGGAGATGGAATCCACTGCAAAATCCTCCCAAAGTTTCCCCAAGATTTCATCTTTATGGGCAAAACAGGTGGTGAAATCCACCAAAATAACTTTGGGCTTTCCCTTAATATTCCAGTAACCTGTACGCACGCGCAAACCTTCATCGGTTGCTCGGTGTTTCCAGTCACTGTAAAGATTTTGGTCTTCGATAAATTCGGGTGACTTTACGTCTTTTTTCCAAATATCGGGTCCTATGTAAATAACATTATCACCGGTGGATTTTTGCACAAAAGATAATTTGCTTTTAATCACCGTGTGTATGCCTCCGACCTTGTTACAGACCTCCCAACTTGATTCGAATAAGAAATCAATATGTTTCTGTTGTTTCATCATTTTTATTTGTTACAAAGGTAAGACAGTTCTCTTATCCTTCTGGGGTAATTCTAATTTCTATGCCAAAAAGCGAATGCAAACATTTTCCTAAAAAAGTTATAAGGATTTTATAATCTCCTCATACTCTTTGAGTTGCTCCTCTTTTTCTTTCAATTTCTTTTCTAATTGTGCAATTTTATCCTCTTTCTTCTGATAGTCTTTTGAGGCTTTGCGAACTTCTTGTGCAAAATCACTCAAAACATTCATATAGTTCAAAAATGCATCGTAGGGAGAGGCGTATGGATTAAAGTAGGAGTGAACTTCTCCGTCTGTAAACCATTTTGTGGACATATAATAAAACGAGTCACTTGTCTGCAAATATTGCCAATCACGAAGTAACTTTTCGTTTTTGATTTTGGCAATATCATCTCGTAATTTATACAGCTTTTCAAAGGCTTCTTTTTGCATTTCGTTACCAAGCCACGCTGAAATATCACGTTCCTCATCTGCCCAAGAAGTAGGGTAGGACATCGACATCGGTGAAATGGGTTGCATTTTTTTGATTACCTCAGATGGCGTCATAAAAGCGACACCTTTTTTGAGCAATTCGGCAGGAAGATGTTCTAAAAAACTGAAAATTCCGCTCTCTGCTTTTTGATGCTCGCCAAAGGTCTCGTAATCCATAAAGATATTTACTACTTGATTGTTAGCAATTGCCTCATCATTTGCAATAGAAGCGGCAAATTTTTCTGCCGTTAACGGATAATCTTTCCAAGAAGTATTAGAAAAACGAAAGGCAATGTCGTCACTAAGTTTGTAATTGCGGAGCAATAGTTTCAACTTGGGCTCCAACGGGTTGCAATAGGTGTAATTTGGACTTTTCCAACCCAAAATATGTTTCGCACCTTCAGCTAAGATGCCCTTGAACCCCATTTCAAAAACATCGTGTCCTATCATATCGGAATAAATCAGTTCCGTATTGCGAAATACTTTGGGTTTACTCACGCCTAATAATTCTTTGAGGCGTTTTGTATGCGCTTCCACTTGCTTCGCAAAATCTTCTTTACTGTGGAGGGCAACCAAAGAATGTGAATAAGTTTCTGCTAAAAATTCCACACAACCCGTTCCTGAAAATTTACGAAAACTCTCCAAGACTTCGGGAGCATACAATTCAAATTGGTCTAAGGCTGTTCCCGAAATGGAAAAGGCAACTTTAAACTTTTTATTATGCTCTTTTATCAATTTCAACAACAATTTATTCGCAGGAAGATAACACTTGTATGCAATTTTCCTGAGAGTGTTTTCATTCAGAAAATCGTCATAATAATAATGCTCTCTTCCCATATCAAAGAAAGAGTATTTTTTTAAACGAAACGGCTGATGAACTTGGAAATAAAAACATACGTTTTTCATATCGAATAGGTTTTATTTTTGTTTCTTAAATTTGTCTATTGTGGCAAAATAAATATCTCTTACGTGGGCTGCTGAATTGTCCCATTTCAATTGTTCAACCTCTTCGCGCCCTAACTTTTTGAACATTTTTGAGACGGAAGGGTAGGTTACCAATCCGTAAATGGCATTTGCCAATGCGTCTGTGTCCCAAAAGTTCACTTTAAGGGCATGTTTTACAATCTCTGCAACACCTGATTGGTAGGAGATAATTGTAGGAACGTCTGTCTGCATTGCTTCCAAAGGTGAAATGCCAAAAGGTTCTGATACCGAGGGCATTACATAAACATCACTTTGGTAAAACATTTTAAAGACATCATCGCCTCTCAAAAAGCCCGTGAAGTGGAATTTGTCGGTAATTCCTAGCCGAGCAGCGTGGCGTATCATCTCCTCCATCATATCTCCGCTTCCCGCCATTACGAATCGCACATTGTCTGTTTTTTCGAGCACTTTCTTTGCTGCTTCAATAAAATAGGAAGGACCTTTTTGCCGAGTTATTCGACCTAAAAAGGTAACAATTTTTTCCTCAACGTTCTTTTCCTTAAGGCTATCTTCTGAAAGTTGCAAAGGCTCAACAGCATTGTAAACCGTGACTACCTTGTCTGGTGAAATACCGTATTTATGAATGACTGTATCTCGCGTTAAATTACTTACTGTGATGATACAATCTGCAGCGTCCATTCCTTCTTTTTCTATCTTAAAAACATCGGGATTTACACTTCCTCCACTGCGGTCAAAATCCGTCGCGTGTACGTGAATTACCAAAGGTTTTCCAGATATTTCTTTGGCGGCAATTCCCGCAGGATAGGTAAGCCAGTCGTGAGAATGGATGATATCGAAATCATTTTGCTGCGCAATAACTGAGGCAACTATACCGTAATTTTCGATTTCCTCCAGCAAATTTGCGCCGTATTTCCCTGTGAAATTTAGAAAGCCTTTTTGGTCAGAATTGATGTATTTGCTTTGTGTTTTTACATCTTTTTGCATAAAAGTTTCGTATTCTTCCGGGGAAGTGTAGGGAACAATACCTGAATACACTTTCAGCCATTTGAAACGACGAGTATCTATTTTTGTAAAATCCAAGGCGACCTTTTCTGCACTCATTAAATTCATACGTTTTGGGGCTTCGTCGCCATAGGTTTTAGGTACAACGAAAAGAATTTCCATATCGTCAAAGGTAGACAAGCCACGCGTCAAACCATAGCAAGCCGTGCCTAATCCTCCTGAGATATGCGGCGGAAATTCCCAACCAAACATTAGTACCTTCATCTTTTTATTTTATTTCTTTTTGTTTTACTCTTCAGTTTTATGTGTCGCTAACCAATTTTCTCTCAGCCTATTGATGCGTAACACTGTCGCTACTGATGTTGCCATAGATATGGCGCCTCGTGGATTTTGTGGTGGGTCAGCATCAAAGCATTCGCCAATGGTTCCGACTCCGTAGTTCAAAATTTCTTCCTCAAAATTTGCCATTGTTTCTTGTAAAAATTTCGGAATACTTCGGTTGTGTACCTTTATATAAGCTTCACAATAGAATGTAAGCAACCACGGATACACCGTTCCGTTGTGGGCTTTTTGTTCTCGCTCTTCGTGATTTCCGTCATAGCTCTTGCAATAATTTGAATCCATGGGCGATAGTGTACGCAAACCTTTGGGTGTCAAAAGCTGCTGCTTTACCGAGCGTTTAATTTGCAAAATGTGTTCCTTGTCTAAGGGAGAGTAGGGAAGTCCAATCGTAATGATTTGGTTAGGTCTAAACTCAAAATTCTGAAAATCTTTTGCGACACAGTCCGCCAAATAATCGTGGGATTCGTTAGTAAATGTAGAGAAGTAGTTTTCTTTGATTAGTTTGCTTATTGGTGTCCATTCTTCAACAAAATTCAAATCATTGGCTTCTTTTGCCCACGCAACAGCACAGCAAATAGCATTGTACCACAACGCACAAATCTCCACTATATAACCGTAACGCTTTACCGCTGCTTCACCATTAAGTTGGCTATTCATCCACGTCAGTGGCTGATTTTCATTGAAAACATAGAGAAGACCATTGTTTTCAACATATTCAATGTGTCGTAATTCATTTCTTTTGTAGGCATTTAAAATCTGCTTCAGTGTGCCTCCGTAGTTGTCCCAAATTTCCACATTTTCCACATATTCGTTGTATTGGAGGAGTGCATTAAACAGCCAAAGTGGTGTATCAACGCTTACTTGTTTACTTCCCCAAATTTCACAGGTTTCCATCTCCAAATTTTTGAGCAAACTGTCGATTATTTGTAAAAATGTTGAGGAATTGTTGTTTTCCAACAAAAGGGTAGGGGCAGCAATCAAAGTATCACGAGGAATTTCACCATACCACGGATAGCCCGCTATTATTTTAGTATCGCCTTTCGTTTTCTGAACAAATTGCTGTGCTGCATTGCGTAAACAATCCAAAAAAGATGCCTTTTTTACACGTTTTTCTTGCTCATTATTGAAGATTTTCTCAAAATCCGTAGGCTCTTCTTCTTTTAATGATGCCGAAAAATAAATAGTTTCTCCTGTTTCAATGGGCATTTCAAAATATCCGGGCGAGAATAAATCCTCTTTGTAGGCATAACCTCGTTTTTGCTCTTGGGTATATTCCACATCATGAAACCAAATAGGCATCGGAATAAATTCATTTTTTGCAGAGGTTTGCATATAAAACTCAGGATAATTTTCGTACATCCTTGTAATGACGCCATTTTTCGAAGGTCTTGTAAAGATATTTGCTTGCATATTTTCTTTCGTCAATTCGTGTACGTTACGAAAAGCAAGCATAGGTTTCATTCGAAGTTTCGTTTCAGAATGCGCTTTCTCTAAATGAATACGAATTAAAAGATGCTCTGTCTTTTCCACTAAAATTTCACTCACAGAAAGTTGTACACCTCCCACACGATAGGAGAGAACAGGTATGGTGTCGAACGTAAAATCTTTTAGATATTTGTGTCCTTTCGGATCGTAATGATTGCCTGCGTATTTATGTAAACCAAAATTAAACTCGCAATTATGCTGAATTACAGAAATGTCTAATGTTGAGAGCAATACGTGCAATGAATTATCAAAAGCCGGAATCGGGCTCACGAAAAGTCCGTGATATTTCCGTGTATTGCAACCACTAATGGTCTGGCTTAGATAAGATCCTGAACGATTTGTTCGCAACAGTTCTTTGCTTGCAGAATATTGCAAATTGGTTAATTCTGTTTTATCAAATTTCAGGCAAGGCATAATTAAAGACTCTATGATTTGCCTATAAAAATAACAATAATTTTTCAATAATAAAAACCATTTTAGTACTAAAATAGTAAAGAAATTTATTGCTATCTTTGTGAGATTAAGTAAAATTTTAAAGAAACGAAATAGCAAATGCGAAATTTAGAACCAAAAATTTTATTTGAGTATTTTCACGAAATCACTCAAATACCGAGACCTTCGAAAAAAGAAGAGAAAATTATTCAATTTTTGCTTGATTTTGGAGCAAAATACGGTCTGGAAACTGTGAAAGACAAAATAGGAAACATTGTAATCCGAAAACCTGCTACAAAAGGCTATGAAGGGTTAAAACCTGTGGTGTTGCAGTCTCACGTGGATATGGTTTGTGAGAAAAATGAGGGAACTATTCACGACTTTGATAAAGACCCAATTCAAACCTACGTAGATGGTGATTGGGTGAAGGCAAAAGGGACGACTTTGGGTGCAGATAACGGTATAGGTGTGGCTGCCCAGTTGGCGATTTTGGCAAGTGATACTATCGAACACGGTGATTTGGAATGTCTGTTTACCGTAGATGAGGAAACAGGACTGACGGGAGCATTTCAGTTGCAACCCAACGTTTTGAAAGGGGAAATTTTACTGAATTTGGATTCAGAAGATGATGGAGAGGCATTTATAGGCTGTGCCGGTGGTATTGACACCGTAGCAAGGTTTATGTATGAAACAGAACCTGTTGATACAAAAAACTACTTCCCAATGCGTATAGAGGTCAGCGGACTTTTAGGCGGACATTCCGGAGATGATATTGACAAGGGGAGAGGAAATGCCATCAAAATACTGGGGCGTTTCTTGTGGGAAATTAACCAAAAATATGATATTCAGTTAGCCTCTTTCCGAGGAGGAAATCTACGCAATGCAATTGTACGTGAGGCAGAAGCCGTTATTATGTGTAATAAGAAGCATAAAGAGGAAGTGAGAGCGGCTTACAACGTGTATATTGCTGAGCAAGAGAAGATTTGGAAGAAAAACGAGCCAAAGATTAGCTTTGATTTAGAGAGCACTGCTGAGCCCAAAGAGGTGTTCTCTAAAGATTTGAAAAACAGATTTTTGAATGCTATTTATGCGTGTCCTCACGGGGTATTTGCAATGAGCCAGTCTATCGAGGGAATGGTGGAAACTTCAACGAACTTGGCTGCTGTGAAATTAGACGGAAAAACATTGCTCGTAACCACTTCACAACGCAGTGAGATTGAGAGCCAAAAATACAATTTGGGACAAATGGTAGAAAGCGTATTCCGTTTGGCAGGAGCAGAGGTTAGGCATTCTGACGGCTACCCGGGTTGGGCACCAAATCCTGATTCTGCGATAATGGAAGTAACCGTAGAAAGTTATAAACGATTGTTTAATAAGGATTTAGTCGTGCGTTCTATTCACGCAGGTTTGGAGTGTGGTTTGTTCTTAGAAAAATACCCACATTGGGATATGATTTCTATCGGTCCGGACATCAAAGGAGCACATTCTCCAGACGAGCGTTTACACATCGAATCTACACAAAAGTTTTGGAAACATTTGTTGGATATTTTGACACATATTCCTAAGAAATAATGGACAGCGGTGAAATTATTTGCAATTGTATGCAAATAACACTTGAAGAAATTATAGAGGCTATCAATTCCGGTGCGACTTTTGTAGATTTGTTACAGGAAACTACGG
>PDWJ01002532.1_pt1 | contig 19283 bp, 13 predicted proteins | sample 1430881 | NCBI WGS metagenome assembly PDWJ01 (sample SAMN01162460, study PRJNA174530) | Oral metagenome, whole genome shotgun sequencing project. | biome: Marine environment; feature: Marine mammal; material: Swab sample of the gingival sulcus; isolation source: swab sample of gingival sulcus...
CTTCTTTAAGAACCTGTTGATATTCGGCTTCCACGTTTTACCATACCACGCACTCTTTTTAATCAAACGGAAATTAAATCATACGACGAAAGGGATCAATCCATCTTCTATTTTGTGCCACATCGAAACGGCCGTTAATTCCTATGCGGGGTTGAAATTGGTATGATTACTTATCAGATTAGGAAAATCCGATGTTTAGATCAACTAACACCCAAGGTAAAACCAAATGAGATGCCCTTATTGCCACGCCCCGATGATAGAAGAACTGCTTGACTACATCGTCGAAATAGAAAGTCAGGAGATCACATTAGAGGATGTGCCCACCTGGGTTTGCGAGTCATGTGACCACACGCAGGTAGACGAAGATGTGATCGAGGCTATCGAAGATATGCTGGCTCATTTAGATACTGTGCAAGCAGGCTCTGAAGAAGAGTAATTCAATTTCCCTTTTTACAGATGGTCAGGTCACTAGAAACAGAGCCAGCAATTCCGCAATTTATTGCTAGATGCGCCCTCAGGGCTAACGATTAAGCAACTGTCGATTTACATCATCAGCCTAAAGCAGCTTTTCGTTGCAAACGAGCTAACCGGTGTTCCAGCTCTGGCTGAACGATATGCGCACGGGCCGGAGTCCAGCTTTGGCTTAGTGCTAAAGCCTGCTCTGTCCAGGTGATGGCAGCCGCTAAATCTGGCTCGCGCCACTCATAGAATTTCGCCAGCTCGACGTGAGCATCGACACGATCAAAGCTGGTGGCAGCAAGCTGCTGCCAGTAGGGAACGGCCTCGATATGACGATCCTGCCGTTTGAGCAAACCCGCCAATTCGCCCAGCGCTTTATGATAAGTCTCCAAGGGAAGATCCCCTTGCACAGCTTGTTTGAGGGTTTGTTCGGCGGTTTCCAGCTTGCCTAAAGCAGCTTGCCATTTGCCCAGGCTGTAGAGATCAATCGGATGATCGTGGGGGTCAGCATGAGCAAATTGACGTATAACGCGGCTGGCCAGTGTCACCATTGACACCATGTCGATCTGGTTATGGTAAAAAACGCGCGTCAATTCGCGGGCATCACCGTGGCGCAAATAGGCGCGGTAGAGGCCAGGAATGAGGAACCCGGGCACATCTTCTTGCGTGCGACGCAAACCTAGCAGCGTTTCTTCCAGGTTGCCCAGCGCACAGGAACCAAGTCGCTGCCGCCACAAACGACGAGCCGGTGGCAGCAAGTCAATATGGGGCTTATCACGAATGTCAGATGCCATACGATTCATGAGAAACCGATTGTCCAGGAGAGGAATGTCAAAGGAACGGCCGTTAAAAGTGATCAATCCCGCCTTTTCAGCAAGCAACTCATCGAGCAGCAGGAGCATCGCCGGCTCATCACCATGATCGCGCAAAAAATATTGACGCACCACAAAAACATCCCCGGTTGAGCCCTGTTCAAAAAACGCCGCCCCGACCATAAACGCCAACGTTCCCGCGCCAGCCAAGCCCGTTGTTTCCGTATCAATGAACAGAAAATCATGGAAATCTAGCTTTGCTAAACGAGGATCCTTAATAAAAACAAGCGTAGAAGCAGGAGACAGTTTCAGTAAATCTTGCAACAGATCCTGCCCATGTTGGTAGGTGAGGGGATACACCTTGTCTAAAACATAGCAATGACCTTCGGCTGTCTCTTCACGGCGGATACCTGGCAGCAATGTATCGATAGGCTGCGGTGGATCAAACCCTTCATGAAAAGAAGCAGAAAGAGACTTCTCCACATTGAGCCTTGACATCGGTTTCACTGTCAGGTTGGGTTTTGGCGCCGATTTTAGTTGACGTGTTCCTTTGGATACACCCAAACGACGCAGCTTTTTTCGCAGTTTCTCATCCATTTGTGCGGATTGTAAAGCGCAAACAGGTGAATGACAACTAAGCAAATACGCCGCTACTGCCAACTTACGTTATACTTCGGAACAATGTCAATTGCCGAGAAACCTGTCCGACATGAACGGGATTGTACTCGGGAGAATGAAACAAAAGTTGCTCTTGATAAAATTGGGCAACCACTTAACTTTCATGGTCACAAATTCAAGAAAATTTTGTGACCATTTGTGTAAATTCGCTACAAAAAAACAAAGATAGTCGCTTGGATTACTAGAAGGAAAGACACCATGCCCGTTGGCTTAGGAAGTGTTGCTCTGGTTGCGCTAATTTTACTAGCAAACTATATTGAGCGCCTCAAAAATGCTCGTTATTCTCGTCTATTTACCCAGTTATTGCTGTTCATCAACGTTCTCATCATGGTTTTGGGCATTGCTTTGATGCTGCTGCCAGCAGATTCTGTGTTTGACTTGGCGACTAGTAATGGCAAACCGCTGTCTTTAAACTGGCAAACGGCAGGGTTGTCTGTGTTGTTGATGGGTGTGTGGGGCTTCCTGGTTAGTTTGCTGCCTATACGCCGTTTTTTAGCTCAAGTGCTGCCCTTGAATGCGGAATCTTCAGGGCATACGCTGGGCTTGGTATTTGCGGGGTATCTGCTGGGGAACACCTTCTTCTCGCTCACGCAGGGAGGGCTGGAGGGATTAGCAAAAACGGCCGTTTCCGCATCCATCTATAACATTTTAGTCACACAAATCTTGTTTGCCTCAATGAGCCTGTTGGGCGTTGGCCTTTACATCCGCCGCTCACCCAGTGAAACGCAAAAGCGGCTTGGTTTAGTACGCCCCACCCGTTATCAACTGCTTATGGGCACGTGTTGGATTATCGTTCTCGTGATACTTCAATTTATCGTCGGGTTAATGTGGGCGTTGCTCGACAGCTCACAAGCAGAGCTGCTTAAAGGCATTAGCAGTGAGCTGCTAGGCGACATGGACACGATAGCAGAATGGGCTTTGCTGGCAGTGGCTACGGGCACAGGTGAAGAAATCTTGTTTCGTGGTGCCCTCCAACCTAGTTTTGGCATTCTCTTCACCTCCCTCCTCTTTGCCGCGGCGCACATACAATATGGCATCACCCCCGCCACTTTTGTGGTATTTGTCATTGGACTCATCTTGGGCATGATCCGTCGTCAATATAACACGACCACCTCAATCTACGTCCATTCTGGCTACAATTTTATCTTAGGGATGTTCAGCTTGCTCACCTTGCAGTTAGAGCAAATGATAGGGTAAAAAAGTTGGCATTATACCCCCCTTTTTGCTATAATCCCGCTCGCATTCGGGGCATGGCGCAGCTTGGTAGCGCGCTTCAATGGGGTTGAAGAGGTCGTGAGTTCGAATCTCGCTGCCCCGACTGGTAAAAACGCCGCTTCAGTGATTGATGCGGCGTTTTTGTTTGGTAAACGTCAAGTCCCTCAAGACCTGACAGGTTTTTCGGAAAAGGTGAATATGAACATTGACAACGAAGCGACAGTCGATACCGCCACAAAACTAGAACGAGCAAAACGGCTACAGCGGATTTTGTCCCTCGTTTCTCTCATTCTGGGTCTTGGCCTTTGTATCATGGCAATTTCTGTGGATTTTGTTGACCGAAGCTCGACACCCGGATTCGGAGCCGTGCAAATGCTGCAATTTTTGCTTGGTGTCTCCTGTCTCACACTGACGGGCTTTGTCTATCTCTACACCCTGCGACAACCAGATGCCCCCAAATCGCTCCAGGCAGATATTGGCATTCGTCTGGGAGCAACGGGCCTGGTCTTTATGTATGTAGCAGGGTTTGCTGATTTAATTGGGATTGGCACTCATGTCGATCCATCTTTTTCCAGACCATTTGCGGGACCATTACAGTTAGCAGGTTTATTTTTGGGAGTCTTTTCCATTAGTGCGGGTATGCTGCTTTACCACTCCAGTCGCCGGATTAGCGGCGGCCGTTCCTCCATGGATTTTTTGGTCAATGACGGCAGCGACCAGGAAGAGCCTACCGCACAAAGTTAAGCTGGAAGGATTGGTTCAATACCGTAAAAACGGCCGTTTCCGCTTGTGGGTTCTGATACCGGACAAAAAATTGCAGGGTTCCCCCTGGAGGAATTGTCCACGGCAGCTCTGGATTGGTCGCCAACAACAAGAAGCTGGCTCCATCCCCAGTACGCAAAGCCAAATCTTGCTGCGTCACAACCACTTGCTGCGTACCTAAATTCGTAATATTACCATCCATCAGCAATGAGGATTGATCGTCAGTAATCGTTGCCCCTAAAAGCGAAATACTGGTTTCTTCAATGGCATTTCCCCCTCCATAATCAATCACCATGCGAATCTCAGCCCCAGTAGACAAATCAGAGATCAGCCACTGCACAGTGCCGCTCTCCAAACTAGCTGGCACCTGGTAACCGGCTGTAGCTTGCAACACCTGCCCCACATTCAAAGGACCACTCAACACCGGGTAATTCCCCGACTGGCTCGCCATCGGGTTCAACGCATACTGATTGCCTAATTCATCGGTGAGAGAAAAGTGAACATTGTTGGTATCGATAACCCCGCTACCCACATTTTCAATCTGATAATCTATTCGGTAAAAGGCAAATCCCGTGGGCGCGGTGGCCTGCCCCGGGTCATATGCCGTGCCCACGGCCGTAATTTGCATATTCCCAACCTGGCAGGTTTCGCCAATCTGACATGTATTGGGCTGCAAATTATCCCCCGTTTCATTAGGGACAACATAACGCCCCCTCACCACCAAACGCTCTTCCTTTTCCCCCCCTGTCAAAATAATGGTTGCCCCTGGTGATTGCTGACTGTAAATTTCCCGATCCGTGGCCATGACCACTTCTTTGCTTTCAAAAGCAAAGGTGTAGGAAACACCTTCATGGGTTTCCATTTCAAACTCATCACCAGAACCTAATAAATCAAGCAAAGTTTGATTATCATCAGTGTCGGGCAAGCCAAAAACATAATTGATCACAGTGCCATACACCCAAGCCACAGAATCAGACTCGACATCAGGAAGCCAGACTCCACCATCTCCAGGAATCAATTGCGGCTGAACGGTAAAAGAACGGCCGTTTAACGTCAATGTAGCTGGAATATCAACCGTCGTGGAAATAGTTCCCGTATCATCTATCCCCATAACAATGGGAGTTTGTACGGGCAAAACTTCCGCCAAATTAGTAGGGAATGGCGTTGCTGCCTCCCTACCTAGAATCCCCTCACCAGCACTGCGGAAAATCAAATAAAGGAAAATGGGGAACATACACAAGCCCATAAAGGCCATCGCCACCAAAATTCCAATAAGGAATCCGCGATTTTCCTTTATTTTACTCGTTAGGGAACTTTCTTCAGCTTGCTCTTGTGCTTCTTCCATGGGCACGCTTTCTTGTGATTCAGGCGGCATAGATCAATCTCTTGCGAGTATTCAACAGTTATCAATTTAATTTTTTACGGGATCTGTCCAGGTAATTGCTGCGGAGCCACACGTATCAAAATATTCGCTTCATCCCTAAAAACAATCTGGCTGTAGTTTAGATAAGGGACAGACACCCGCAACGCACCCGTTGCTGCAATATTTTCAAAGCGGATAGACCCTGTCTCATTGGTAAACCCAAAGGCAAGTGGCTGGCCGGTCGCGTTGTCGTAGAGTGCCACAGCAACATCAACAATGCCTTCCGTCAGTTCCGGCATAAAATTATCATTGCTATCATAAAACAAGGTCACATTCACCGTAGCTAAACTACCGCCACCCACTTCTGGTGTTGGGGTCGGCAAAGGGTTAATCTGAACTTGAGGAGGTGGTGCCGGTGTCAACGTCAAAAAGATGGATGACGGGTCAAAAGTGGTAGTCGGCGTAGTAGCCGTTTGCGCAGTAGGAGAGGGCGTCGGTGTGGCAGTGGACGCCGCCCCGCCACTGGCAGGCGGCACCCAAGGACGTGTTTCTGTAGGGATAGGCGTTGGCGTAACCGCTAATTCCGTACACAACAATTCATAGGTATGCAAAGACGATTCTTCATAGGGAGGTGGATTCACTGGCCCCACCACAATCGAAAGATACCCAGTGTACGGAGCCAGAATCGTTAATTTGCTGCCATAATCTCCAGGCTCCTTATCATCATTGCCCAGCTTGGGCGCAAAATCATTCCCATTCTGATCGAGGAAGATCATATTCGTATCAGCATAGGGAGAGAGATTCAAAGTCTCACAACTGTAATAAGAACCAGATTTTATCCATAACCAGAAATAATCTGTATCTTGAGCGCTGCCCAATACCGGCACAAAACTCATGCTATAAGCAACATCCTTAGCAATAATACAAGCGTATTCCACGGTGCTGTTGTATTCACACTCATCAGCCCCCGCCACAGGGGTGTTTGAAGGAGTTGGTGTAGGAGGCTCAGTCTCTTGAGTCCCGAAACAATAAGTTTTCCCAGTTGGATCAGATGGATCTTTATTGGTGATATAGGCGTAATAAAAGCCATCTGCACCAGCGGTAAATTGAATCTCCGAACGAACAGTGCCTACGACACCCACATCATCATTCCTGGCAACCTCTTGACCAGAGGAATCGTATAAAGTCAATACGGTATCCATACCTGGGCTAAGGTCATTGGTATAAACACGATATGTGGATCCCCGCTTGGCAAAGAAATGGAAATAATCCACATCGCCTGAAGGCCAAAAAGTGATATTACAGGCTCTTGAACCAACCCCAACTGAATAAGACTCTGAGAAGCTGTTATTGGGTTCATACGCATCCAGGTAGACAACACCACTTGGTGTCGCGGTACTGGATGGCCGTGGATCATTATCATTGATGAATATTTGTATCCGATAGGGGTCAGCCAAGGCGGCGTTTGAGGAAGGGTTTTTCAATTCCACATAGAAAAACTCCGTCTGCTCATATTCACTATCATTGATAATGGCAATGGCAATGGTTCTTGTCACCTGCGTTGTCGAAAAAGTTAATGAGCTGTTCACGCTGGTAAAGTCTCCACCAGATGCTGATCCATATAAAGATTCATAATCAATGGTGACAAGCTCACCTGGTTGCAAGCCACTAGCCTCCATTCTTACGACCACCTGAAGAGTGCCAACGGCTTCTGACACATTGACAGAGCTGTTTATAAATCTCACAGTTGCATCTTGGGCTTGAGCTTCCCCGCTTACGAATACCAGCAAAAATACCAATACAACACCAATGATAGTTCCTAAACTAACCAGGAGTGGAATCCTATTGGGCGCTTTCCTATACTCGTTATTTGTTTTCATAGGCTGAAACCTATCTAGTCTGGTTACAAGATGTAACCTCTTCTCAAAAATGCTAGATTTTGAGACTATGTGCGCCTCCATAAACAAGTGCCGGCATTGCTGGATGCGCTTCAAGTGACCTTTGCCCCTAAAAAACAGGGAGTAATTTTTAGACGGTCACTATGACCTACAGGTTCATTTGCATCATGAATACTGGGTGGCCTGCAAGTGCTGTGGATTATATGTAGAGTATACTATAAGGGCAAGTTTAGGGAGCAATCGTCAAAATAAAAAAACACCTCTGGCAAAAGAGGTGCTTTCTATGATTTGGTAACTTCGTTGGAAAACGGCCGTTTCTATTGTCACTACTCTGAAAGCACAGGATTGTCCAAAACTTGGTCAACCAAGCCATACTCTTGGGCATCTTGTGCCGTCATATAAACATCTCGATCCGTATCTTCCGCAATCTTCTCAACAGTCTGACCGGTGTGATGGCTCAGGATCTTGTTCAGCGAGGTACGTAAGCGCAAAATCTCATTCGCTTGAATTTGAATATCAGAAGCCTGACCTTGAGCGCCACCTAAGGGCTGATGCATGTGGATCGTGGTGTTAGGCAGTGCGTACCGCATTCCTTTCGTGCCAGCCGTCAGCAAAACAGTACCAAAGCTGGCCGTAAACCCAACCGCCACCGTAGACACTGGGCACTCTACTTGCTGCATCGTGTCATAAATTGCCATCCCCGAATAAACTTGCCCACCGGGGCTGTTGATATACATCATCACCGGCTTGGATGGATCTTCACGCGCTAAATAAAGAAGCTGAGACACAATCAAATTGGCTACCGTATCATTGATAGGCGTGCCCAGCATAATAATCCGGTTTTTGAGAAGGAGTGAAAAAATGTCATACGAACGTTCCACACGACCATCTGATTCAATCACGTATGGCATCGTTAAAGCGACAGGAATATCCATTATCAAAATCTCCTTTAGATTTATGGTTGATAATACGCCGCAGGTTCAGCAACAAGTGCCCAGCATGTGGTTTAAGGTGCATCCATAAATAAGTGACGGCATTGATGGATGCGCTTCAAGTGACCTCTACCCCTGAAAAATAGGGAGTAACTTTTAGACGATCACTTAGGCGACAATGGCACCAGGTGCCAGCACGTCGAGCTATCAGACCTACTCTTCTTCGTCAGCGGCCTTAGCAGCAGCTTCAAGTTCTGCTAAATCAGGGGCTTCACCGGCATAAATGGCTAGAGCCCGGTCCGCCACTTTATCCATCAAGATTTCACTACTGAGTATATCGAGGCCATAGCCACTGCTGTAATATTGACGCATGCTGTTGCGCAAATCTTCATTGTCACCAAAATCAACGAGGCGTTCTTCAACTCTTACATCTACGTCTTCTGCTTCGACCGTCAATTTCTCATCAATAATAAACTGCCGCAAGACCAGGCGTCGCGCCAAGGCTTTTTCTGCGTCTTCGCGGAAGTTATCACGAACTGATTCTTCATTGAGACCTTGAATCTTGAGATAATCATCCCAAAGCCAACCAGAACGATCGATTTGTTGTTTCATCCTGTCAACCATGTTATCAATTTCTGATTCAACTGCGGCTGGCGGATAAATAATCTCAACTTTTTCTAATAAGTCATCCATCATATCGTCAATCAATTCATTTTTAGCTTCAATCTCAGCCTGGGATTTTAGCGTTTCCGCCAGAGATTCGCGCATCTCAGCTAAGGTCTCAAAGACACCTTCTTGTTGGGCTAACTCATCATCCAACTCTGGTAAAATTCGGTTTTTCACATCCAGGATTGTGACATCAAATTTTGCTTCTTTGCCAGCAAGCTCTTCTTCTTCAAAATCTTCAGGGAATAAGAAGGTGAAAGATTTTTCTTCCCCAGCAGATAAACCAATGAGATTCTCCACAAATGGCGTATTGGGGAACAACACATCTTCGTCCATAAGGAGCTCGACTTGTTCTTCATCGAAAAGGGGCTCTTCAGTTGGTTCAGCAACGGCCGTTTCCTCTTTCTCTTCTTCCCCTTCTTCATCACTGCTTGCCGCAGGAACCACAACAACACCCTTGCCCGACAAAGAAACCAGGTCGCCCGCCTCGATAGCTCGTTCAACCGGCTCGATTTCTTGATGACGCACGCGAACTTGCTCCAGCGCTTCAGCAACAGCTTCGTCCGTAATTTCCACTGGTTCAATTTCTTTACGCAGTTCACGATAAGCTTCGTCTAATTCCACAACAGGTTCCAAAGGAACCGTAAACTTAAGAACCAATGGAGAAGGATCAACATGCTCCAGAACGGGTTGAGCATAAGGAATCACATCAAGTTCTTCCAATGCTTCCTCAAAGGAGGGCTGCGCCAGATCTTCAATGGCTTCACCGCGCAGATAATCCTCCCCTACCCGATTAACGATGACGTGGTACGGGGCTTTCCCTTTCCGAAAACCAGGGATACGAACTTCTTTAGCCAGTCTACGGGCAGCCTGTCGCATCGCTTTCTTAACATGATCTTCAGAAACTTCTACAGTTACAGCTAATTGCCGTTGTTCATCTTCTTCAGAATGTATCGTTAGAGTCACAGGGGTACCTCTCTTAAAAATTGTTTCGTATCGACAAAACCCATCGCCCCAATCCTCCGTCTTATTTCTCTAGGACACAGATACACATAGATGAACACAGATTTTCTGTCCATGTCATCCATGACCAAAATTCCGAGACAACAAAATTGTAACGTTTAAACAAGTTCAACGGGGTGTCGAAATTTGCAAAAAAAAGCGCGTTGCCTAAGCAACGCAGCCACCTTGTTAAAATGGGGATGGAGGGACTCGAACCCACACGCCTCACGGCACATGATTCTAAGTCATGCGCGTCTGCCAATTCCGCCACATCCCCGGCGAGCAGGCAATTATACCATTGGAAAACACATTGCCAAGCAAAAACGGCCGTGTTAAAGTACAATTCATTAAAAATTGAGCAAATATACTGGCTGTAGTCGGCGTCCAGTCCGGCCATAGCCCCAACCAGTGAACCAAGGACGGAAAATATGAGCACACTCCTCATTAAAAATTCAACCGTTTTAGCCACCATGAACGACGAAGGACAAGAAATCGTTAATGGCGGTCTCTTTATCCGTGATCATGTCATCGAACAAGTTGGTCCAACCCCGGAACTGCCAGAAACAGCAGACAAAGTTTTAGATTTAACCGACCACGTGATACTGCCTGGCCTCGTCAACACCCACCACCACCTCTACCAATCCTTAACTCGGGTTCTAGCCCAGGATGCTGATTTGTTTACCTGGCTCAAAACACTTTATCCCATCTGGGCCAACCTCACCGATGAAGCCGTCTACATCAGCACCCTTACCGGTTTAGCCGAACTGGCACTTGCCGGCTGCACCACCAGCAGCGATCATCTCTACATCTTCCCTAACGATTGCACGCTGGATAGCCAAATTCGAGCTGCTGGCGAAATTGGGGTGCGTTTCCATGCAGCGCGGGGTTCCATGTCCCTGGGAGAAAGTCAGGGTGGTTTGCCGCCCGACCGTGTCACCGAAGCTGAAGCCTTCATCCTCCAAGACAGCCGCCGTCTCATCGAAACCTATCACGACGCCAACCGCCACGCTATGATGCGGATCGTATTAGCGCCATGCTCTCCCTTTTCCGTGACGCCGGATTTGATGCGTGAATCCGCCAAATTAGCACGCGCCTACGGGGTGCGGCTTCACACCCACCTGGCAGAAACCGTTGAGGAAGAAGAATTTTGCCTGGAGACTTTTGGCTTACGCCCAGTGCCATACGTTGAATCGTTAGGCTGGACGGGTGACGATGTGTGGCATGCCCATTGCGTCCACATGAGCCAAGAAGAAATTGACCTATTCGGCAAAACAAAGACTGGTGTTGCTCACTGCCCTTGCAGCAACATGCGCCTCGCCAGCGGCATTGCCAAAGTGCCAGCGATGTGGCAGGCTGGTGTGCCGGTAGGGCTGGGAGTTGATGGCTCTGCCTCCAACGATGGCGGCCATCTCATTGCTGAAGCAAGACAGGCGATGCTTTTGCAGCGTGTGGCTCCCGAGCGGTATCTCAGCGAGAAACCAGGGGGACGTGGCGGCTTTGGTGGCAAACCAGATGCTATGACAGCGCGGGAAGCGTTGCGTCTCGCTACTCGGGGCGGGGCGGAGGTGTTGGGCCGCGACGACATTGGTTGCCTGGCACCGGGTATGAGTGCCGACTTTATTGCTATCAACATGAATCAGGTGGCTTTGGCTGGCAGTATGCATGATCCGGTAGCGGCGGTGGTGTTATGTCAACCTTCTGGCGTTGATTATTCTGTGATTAACGGCCAAGTTGTAGTGGAAAACGGACAGCTAACGACGCTGGATCTACCTGTCATTCTGGAACGCCATAACAAAATTGCGATGCAGATGGTTAGGGGAGAAAACTAATATGACAGGAACCAGGAAACAAAGGATGTTCTTTACTCCTTAAGGTTTGGGGACGTATGAGATTAGGTACCAACGGTGTTGTGGTCAATGAGTTGGGAGAGGTCTTGCTGATTCAGCGAGATGATACGCGCACATTTGCGTCACCGGGCGGCAGCATGGAAACTGGCGAACTGCCAACTGAAAATGTCATACGGGAAGTTGAAGAAGAAACGGGACTTAAGGTGCTGCCGGTGCGTTTAGTGGCTCTCTATTTTCTGAAGTGGGGGGATTCTGCCTGGCTCAGTTTTTTCTTTCGCTGTATTCAACGGGGCGGTGAGTTAGCCACCTCTCCAGAATCAATTCAAGTTGGCTTTTATCCAGCCAATAAGCTGCCTGCGCCAATGACGGCAATGCACCGAAATCGCTTGTTACTGGGGTTCAGCCATCATGGCGGCGCCCCTTTTTGGCGTACAGATAGACAAAGTTTGTCTATTAAAATAGGACGTTTCCTGCTCAACGGGATCGTTTATCCGTGGAAAGATTGGCAGCGTAAACGTCGTGGCGAGCCGAAGTATGTACCACCGGCAGAATGGCGCACTGGCGCTTTTACTGTGATACGTAATGAGGCAGGGGAGGTGCTGTGGGTAAAGCGTCGGGAGGATGATGCCTGGAATTTGCCTGGCGGTGATGGTCAGGAGATGGAGGCGCCCTGGCAAACGGCCGTTCGTGAAACACATGAAGATACGGGACTCACTGTTACCCTGACTGATTTAACCAGCGTCTATGTCTATAAAAACGAGGCACATATTATTTTCACCTTTGCCGCCGCTATTGATGCTGGCACGCTGGCACTCAACCCTGAAGCCAATGAGTTTGCCTGGTTTACGCCAGGTGAAGAGCCAGAAAACTGCTTGGATGCGCACTGCCGGCGCGTCGCTGACACGGTCAGTGATGATGAAATCACGCAGTTCCGTTATCAGGAAGTGGACAATGAACAGTGACCGGTATGACCTGCTAGCGATTCCCGCTCACTGCTCTTAGCTCCCACTGAAAAAGAGGGTTAAATTGTACGAAGATTTGCTTGAGAAACGGCCGTTATCGGCTCCATTTGTAGTACTTGATACAGAAACCACGGGGCTGCATCCGCATCTCGGTCATCGGGTGGTGGAGATTGGGGCAGTTCGCTTTGAGAACGGGAAAAAAGTAGCTGAAATCGACCAGCTTTTGCAGCCTGGGCGGCGTATGGATCCAGGTGCCAGCCGCGTCAACGGCATCAACGACATCGATTTGCTAGGAAAGCCCACCTTTGCAGAGATTGCCCCGGATTTGCTGGATTTACTGGAGGGGGCACTTATTGTCGCCCATAACGCCGCTTTCGACGCCGGTTTTATAGGCAATGAGTTTTTCGCTTCTGGCTGCATCAACGACACGCGAGCCGGTATTCCCCATAATCCGTGGGCTTGTACGCTGCTCCTGGCTCGTCAACATTTCTACTTTGGGCGCAACAATCTCAGCCACATTGCCCGGCAGCTCAACATTCGCATGGGACGTGCCCATCGCGCTCTCAATGATGTTTATATGACTGCCGAAATCTTCAAGCGTATGGTACAAAAATTGGCTAAACAAAAAATTAAAACGGTTGGGGATATTCTTCATGCTCAGGGTGGCGCCATTTACATACCGCCTGCGCCCCAAGTGGATCTCCCTCCCCTGATTGCTGACGCAATGCAAAACGGCCGTTCACTCCGCATTCTCTACATCAGTTCCAATGGCGAATCGCAGCGCACCATCACCCCCCAATATATCACTCAAAACAAAGGTCTCACCTACCTCATCGCCCACTGCCACTGGCACAACGAACAACGCACCTTCCGCCTGGATCGAATTTTCAGCGCGGAACTGGTTTAAAAGTGACAATGCAATTCCCTATTTTATTGCATCATCAATCTTAGTAACCGTCTAAACATGAGTCCCCGTTTCTCAGGGGTAAAGGTCACTTGAAGCGGAGCCATCAACGCCATCACTTATTTATGAATGCACCCTTACCGCTGCCCGGTCACTAACGGCCGTTCACCGGCTTCCTCGCCATAACCCGGTCATAATCCACCTGCCAGGGGAACGTCTTCACTTCAACCAGACCCAATTCTGCCAACATCGCCTCACAGGCTTCAGGGGAATGAAAACGACCGATAAAGGTCTTGGCTTCCCAGCCGGTGCGGCGCGTGACCATGAGACTGCCACCTGGTTTGAGTACGCGCACCATTTCTTGCAGCGCTTTTTTATCTGACGGGAAAAATTCCAGTGACTCCAGGCAGGAAACGCCATGAAAGGTATTGTCTGAGAATGGAAGTTGGTCGGCGACTTGTTGAATGGGGAGGAAACGGCCGTTCTGCCCTTGCAATTTCTCCACCGCCACCGCCAACATCTTCCCCGCCGCATCCACACCGATAACCTTGCCATTAAACGTTGGCTCCGCAAACAAGTAAAAAGGCACCCGTCCCGTCCCCGTAGCCACGTCTAGTAACAGTGGAGTTGAATGCATGGGCAAATGTTGCAAATACGGCTTAATGACAAAAAAATGTTCCGCATCAGCATCAAATTCCTTAATACCATCATATTTATGCGCTGTCACGTCATACAACCACACCACCATCGACCGCCCCAAATAGACACCCTCCGTGATCACCACCAGCCAATACACCAGAGCAGCCACAGCAGCCATGAGCAGTACCGCAAGAAACAGCCAAATGATTGTCATAACAGATGACCAATGGCCAATGGCCAAGTTTTGTGAGCTTGTGGGGCGTGCCTGAAGGATGACATAAGCTAAATTGTAACAATGAAACCCTAAGCAGTCATCTCGCAATCATGATGTCTAAGTCGTATGTGCTTTAGCGCATAAAAACCCGCGCACTAAAATGCGCACGACAAACGTTTATCATACATGCTGTTGACAATTAGTCATTTTTATCTCGCTCGTGTGTGCTATAATCCCTTCTGTTCACCAATTACCATTCCCGGATGACCGATTACCGGTTACCGCTTGCACAAAACATGTCAACAACCTACGCCATCATCGACGTCGAAACCACCGGACTAGACCCCCAAAACGATGCCCTCATCGAAGTGGCCGCTATCATCCTGCGAGACAACGATATCCTCGAAGAATACAGCACCCTCATCAACCCCCACCGAGACATTCCCGAATTTATCACCCAACTCACCGGCATCACCAACGACATGGTATCCAATGCCCCCAGCATGTTTACCGTGCGCCCCAAACTACGCGACGTGATCGGGGATTGTGTGCTGGTAGGTCACAGCGTCGGCTTTGATGCCGCCTTCCTGGCCGAAGAACGAGTCGGCCTTGGCAACCATCGTATCGACACTGTCACCCTCGCCTCCATTTTGGTGCCAGAAGCAGGACGATACAGCCTGGAAGCGCTGGTAGCACACCTCGACTTGCCTGACCCCCACGATGGCCAAACCCACCGTGCTTTAGACGACGCCGAGCAAACGGTCGAATTGCTCCTGGCGCTGCGTGAGCGAGCCTTGGCACTCGACATGTGGCAGCTGGAAGAAATTGTGATGGCAGGAAAACGTATCGCCTGGCCAGAAACCCTCTTTTTTGAAGAAGTGTTAGCGCACAAAGCCCAATTTGCCTTCAGCCGCAAAGGGGGCAAAAAAGGGAACATCCACCACCTGTTCAACCCAGAGCAGCCTCGTGGGCAAGCATTAGCCGAAGCAGAGAAGCCAGAAGCGCTGCCCGTCGCGTTTATCGCAGGTATGTTGGAACCAGGGGGCAACTTCGACCATACTTTTCCCAATTTTGAGCATCGTCCGCAGCAGGTAGAGATGCTCACGGCCGTTACCGAAGCATTCAACCACGGCGACCAGACCATCATCGAGGCCGGCACAGGGACGGGAAAAAGTATTGCCTATCTGCTGCCTGCTGCTTTTTGGGCGCACCAAAACGGCCGACGCGTAGTTGTTTCCACCAACACCATCAATTTGCAAGATCAACTCATCCACAAAGATCTACCCGAGCTGCAAAAAGCACTGCCCTTTACATTGCAAACGGCCGTTCGCAAAGGACGCAGCAACTACCTCTGTACCCGCCTCTTCAAACAGCTGCGTCACAACGGCCCCAGCAACGCCGACGACATGATCATGTTTGCGCGAGTGCTGCTCTGGCTGCCCACCACCAACACCGGTGACGTGAGCGAACTTGTCGTGCGCACCCCCGGCGAACGCCTGGCCTGGGGACGCATGAATGGCGAAAACACCGTCTGCACTAACGAGACCTGCACCCAAGAACGCTGCCCCCGCTACATCGCCCAACGCCGCGCCGAACAGGCGCACATCGTCATCGTCAATCACTCCCTGCTTTTAGCAAACATCTCCTCTGGCAACCATATCCTGCCCCACTTCAAAGATTTGATTTTAGACGAAGCGCATCACCTGGAAACGGCCGTTACCGACGGTCTCAGTTTCCGTGCCGACAAACGCCTCTTGCAAAACACCCTTAGCGAAATCACACAGCCCAAATCAGGCATCCTGGGGCAGCTAGAAAGTCGCGCTCGCGGAGTGCTGCCTCCTGAAATCTACAGCTCCATCCAAACCTACATCACCGCGATGCGCAACGAGGCGCAAGAAGCCAACTTCGTCTTAGAAGAATTTTTTGCCACGATAGGCTACTTCCTCAAAGACCACGTCAATCGGCGCAGTCAATTCAGCCAACAAGTGCGGCTCGTCCCCTCCATTCGCAGCCTACCCGAATTCAACGAAGTCGAACTAAGCTGGGAAAACCTAAACAACCACCTTAAAGCGCTGGGCAAAGCATATGAAAAACTGTCCAACGCATTAGAAGATGTCATTTACAACCACGACATTCAGGATGGGGAAGATTTAGTAAGAGCGTTGAGCGGAAACGGCCGTGAGCTAGAAGAAACACGTCAAAATCTCAATCAAACATTAGTCATGCCCCAAGCTGAAATGATCTACTGGGCAGAACACTTCAAAGATCGCATCTCCCTACATTCAGCTCCCCTAAACGTGGGGACACTGGTAGAAGAACACATCTTTGAGAAATTAGAGACCGTCATCCTCACATCAGCAACCATGCGCACCGCAGGCGCTGGCAGCTGGCAAGAAGCCACCTTCGATTACATCCGCAGCCGTCTCCACGCCTATGAAACCACTGAACTGGCAGTCGGTTCCCCTTTCGACTACGAAAACTCGGTACTTCTCTACCTGGCCTCCGATATGCCCGAACCTAATCAACCAGGCTATCAACGCTACTTAGAAAATGCCATCACCGATGTCGCCCTCGCCCTCGGGGGGCGCACCATGGTTCTCTTCACCTCCTACAGTCAGCTCAACAAAACAGCAAAAGCCATCGAACACACCCTGACAGACAACGACATTATCACCTTAGCCCAAGGAGGTAACATGTCGCGCCAGCAGCTTCTAGCCCAATTCAAACAAGAAGGCAATCGAGCTGTCTTGTTAGGCACCCGCTCCTTCTGGGAAGGGGTTGACGTGCCAGGCGACGCCTTGCAATGTGTCATCATCACAAAACTCCCCTTTGACGTTCCCTCCGATCCAATCTTTGCCGCCCGCTCTGAAACCTTTGATAACTCATTTTTCGAGTATTCCGTGCCCGAAGCAATCCTGCGCTTCCGTCAGGGATTTGGGCGCTTAGTACGGCGAGGCAGTGACGAAGGAGTTGTGGTTATTTTAGACAAGCGCGTTCTCAGCAAAAGATATGGGAAACTATTTTTAGATGCGCTCCCCCCCTGCATGGTACTCCGCCAACGCACCAATCGTCTTGGCGAACTAACCATTCGCTGGCTCAATCGAGAGAGATAGCAAAATTACAATTCAATTATTAAACAAATAACACCTCAATTCCTACATATAGAATAGCATTCCATATGCGCGAACCTTTACAATCAGTGACAGTCACAACCCAAAAACAAACACCGAGCCGTAACATATTACATCATGATTTCGCGCACTCTCCCTTTGCCCATAGTGACCGTCTAAAAACTACTCCCCATCTTTCATGGGCAAAGGTCACTTTACACTCCATCAAGTCCGTAACTTATTGGTGGAGGCGCATATAGAGGAGCCAAACATATTGAGTCTTAGGAACGGAAATTAAATAATACGACAAAGTCGTTTTCTTACCGCTCCTTGAAACTGACGATGCCATGCTGCATTTCACTTCATCGTCACTACTTTGAGGGAAAACACCGAAAGCATTTTTGTCCACTAAACACCTCAACCTCGGTCGAATTGTTTTCCTATAGTCCTCAAAGCCCATTGTCAACTGTACGATTTTCTGTCACACTGCCAGAATTGTCGTACACAAACCCTTTTTTTACTTCAATATTCACAGGAGGATGTTGAAATGAAGTCTTACCGATCACAATTGTTTATCAGTATCATTGCCGTTTTAGTTTTGGCCCTGGCATTGGCAGCCTGCGGCGGAAGCGAAGAACCCACGCCGGCACCAGAACCACCCCCAGCAGAGCCAACCACTCCCCAAAAACCAACAGCAGAACCCAAACCTACAGAAGTTCCTACAAAAGAACCTAAACCCACAGAAGAATCTGAACCCACAGAGGAACCAGCTCCTGCTGTTGACTTTAAAGAATTCGACAGCGACGAAGCAGGTTTGAAAATAGAATATCCTGCTGGCTGGGTCTTTAACACCACTTTTCCAGAATTCTTGGTGTTTGCTTCCAGCCAGGAAGCATTAGAATCAAGCGAACCAGGAGAGACCGATGGTGTCGTGCTGCTTATGCATGGAGCCACAGCAGATTTCCCAACAGATGATCCGGCAGCCACCCTCGAAGAATTCATTACCGAATTCGATTTTGGGGGCAAAGGTATTCGCGGCGAAATCAAAGCAACCACCATCAACGGCAATCCAGCCGCAACCGCCATTGTCGACGGTGAAAGTGACAATGGCACCTTAGTAACAACCTACGTCGCCATAGTCATCGATGGCGATTGGGCAGCTGTCTTCACTGGTGGCGCCCCAGCTGACGTTGAAGATGATTACCTCTATATCTTTGAGGCCATGGCCAATTCCATCGAACTCCGCGAACCTGCAATGGTAGAAAAGCCCGATGGCCCAACAGGCGGAGGCATCCTGCCCGCAAGTGAAGGATTCTTGCTTTACGGCGACTCAATTGATGGTCACCTAGAAGAAAACAGTCAGGGCGTTTGGGACTTCATTGGCCTAGGAGGAGAGGTCATCGACCTCGTCGTATCTCCAGCCACAGATGATTTGGATCTTATTGTCAATATTGTTGATGAAAACGGACAAAGCTTTCTTGAAAGTCCCTTGGATGAGTCTTTTGGCACCGAAAGCCTCAATGGGTTCGAAATTCCCACAAGTGCTACATATTTCATTACCATTGAGAGTTTGGATGGTAGTGCTGGTGATTACTCGTTGACCCTAACAGAATCAAATGGCACAGCTACAACAGGAAATAGCGGAAATAGCGGCTCAGGAAACAGTAACACCGGTTCTGAGGAGGCTATCATTGTTGAATCTGGTGCCGCGCTGACTCTCAGCCAAATTTATGCCAGTTCTGTAGATGGTACGACCGATACCACCCTTACCTTTACCGGGGTAGCTGGCGAATTTGCAGATATATCTGTATCCCCGTTAA
>PDWJ01004365.1_pt1 | contig 19278 bp, 17 predicted proteins | sample 1430881 | NCBI WGS metagenome assembly PDWJ01 (sample SAMN01162460, study PRJNA174530) | Oral metagenome, whole genome shotgun sequencing project. | biome: Marine environment; feature: Marine mammal; material: Swab sample of the gingival sulcus; isolation source: swab sample of gingival sulcus...
GAGGAGGGCGCCTGCTGGTAGCAAGCAACCGACGAGCGACAACCGCTGTGATTTCGCAGACCAGCGCGGCGATGGGAGGTAAGTTGGTCAGCGCTCTAGGGGTTAAATGGGGGAGAGTGTTTATCCCCTACCATACGCGTCAACTACCCTGACACATGGAGTAAAGGCTGGGTGGCTCCCCTCCCTCCGTTCTCGTCCTGCACCTACAACGCGCCCGAGGATGTGTATGGATGTCCAGGGTGCGCTCGTTGCGTAGTGCAGGCTCCCACTAGCGGAATTGACGCGAACGGGAATTGCCTCGTCTTTGCTGACGGCTGCTTACCGGCTGGCTATTCCTTCGGCGAGGTGAATGGTAGCTGCCCCTAACAGCCTGTTGATCTAGCCCTTTTGTCGCGACGCTTACCCTTCGAACCGAGTTCTTTGTCGCTCAAGCTCGCCGTAGCACCACTATGGCTGCGTTTTCGCTCCGCGATCTCGGCTCGAATGGCGTCGCCTCGTTCGGTCTGGCCTAAATCAACAGGCTGCTACGAAAACCGTTCGCTGCGGGCCACCGAAGGCGCTCAACAGCTCCGACAAGGTTGCCGAGCTCAGTTCGCGTATCCGCGACAGCTCCGGCCAGTGCCGCGAAACCAGCCCTCCAGCCGATCGCGGTTCTGCTGAAACGGCTTCTCGTGCACCTCGAGCAGGCGTACGGCCGCGGCAAGACGACGCTCGTGCTCCGAACGCACGGTCCACAGCTCGCTCGCGCCATCCAGGTGCAGCTTACCGATGGTGGCAGCCGACTTGACGTCATGGAGGCTTGGTACGCCGTCGTAGACCTCAGCTGCGTCGTGGGTCCGCTTCGGCTTGACCCGATACACGGGCACACCTGCTCGATGCAGCGCTCACCGGAGCCTGTCCCCCTAGACGCCGCTTGGCTCCATCGCCACCTCGACCTGGTGGCCGCGCTCGCCAAGCTCCCCGATGAACCGTACCCACCGGCGACCTTGCGCCGGATGTGTCCACCGAATCGTCGCCAGGACGCGCTGTCGCGCGTCCATGGTCCCGGCGTACAAGTCCGTCTTCGCCATTAACGCTGACCACGATGCGCTCACCTGCGACCGAGTCCAGCAGCCGAGACATCTCGACACTCTTGATTACTGAGCGGTGTCTACGCTCTGCCATGATGGGTGTTGAGCTCCTATTTACCCTGAGCATCCGATCGGGACTGAGGCTTCACCCGTCCTCTCTACAGCTGACTAGCCCCCGACGAGCGAGCAGCCCCGCCGGTAACCAAGAGGGCTCTTCACACGAACGAGGTGCGGCGGGCGAAGGGGGGGCCAGGTGATCGTACTACATGGCCAAGATGCGCTTGAGTTGCCGCCCGGCGTCTTGGTTGCGCTCCTAAAGCGCGTCCCTTCCGATGATTCTCCAGTTGACGAGAACTACAGCACGATTCTCACCTCGGAGGTCGCTGTGGTGGGTGAGCGGGTCGCGGCACTGCCGCGACCTGCCCAGGGAGAGAAGTGGTGACTCAGGTAGGAGCCCCAAATGGAAGGGCCCCGCCACGGTTACGTGACGGGGCCCTGAAGCACAAGCAGTTCCGGGAGCTTGCTGACCCGATAGAGCGGGAGACGAGATTTGAACTCGCGACGTCGACCTTGGCAAGGTCGCACTCTACCACTGAGTTACTCCCGCACGAACGCCGGCCGTTATAGCAAGGCCGTTCGGGGAGTCAATACCCAATTCGCCTGGCTGGTGACAGGGCGTCAGAATCCGTGGCTAGAGGAGCCACGGAGATGCCGGCCAAACTCGGCTTTACCGGCCATCGTGCCTGCGACGAAGGCGTCGAAGAGCTCGAGCAGCCTGCGGGCCACCTCGGCCTCACCGAGCTCGCCCAGCGCGTGGGCGATCGCCTCGAGAGTCGAGAGTTGGCCAGGGCGTTGAGCCCGGCGTAGTCCACCATAGCGGCTCGGTGGCGCGCCGCTGAGCCTGGCTCGGGGCGCGGCGGCCAGGGCTGGGATGCGACGGACCATCCGGCGAGTTTGGGGCCAGCTGCCGTCGGGGACCAGCAGGGTCAGCGGAGGGGAGCCGGGGCGGCGCTCCGCAGCGATCTCACGCAGCGAGCGGGCGGGACCGCCTGCGGTCTCGCGCGGCGCGCTGTCGTCGGACTCCTCTGCAGGCGGGTGGAGCAGCACGGGCGCGACACCGTCTGGCAGCTGAAGTGTGACGCCCCGCCGGCTCGGGTGTCCATGGACGAAGAGCGAGGCCTGCTCGAGGGCGCGCCACGCGAAAAGCCCAGTGTTGGACAGCCGGGCGTACTCGATGTGGTGAATCGCGAGGAGCAGCCGCGTGCGGTTTTCGAGCCGCGGGATCTGCTCGCAGATGCAGTGATGATGCCGCAGCCGACAGCCGGGGCAGCGGCTCGCTGGCAGGGTCAGGGCAGGGGCCCCTGCATATCCTGGGAGCCGAGGGGGATCGAACATCGTGGCTCGCGGTGGCGGGCGCAGGCCTGTCGCCAACGCGTTGGTGGCGGCTATTTGTAGGAGTCGCGGCAGGCCTGCTTGCAGCGCTTCTCGGCCTTCTTCGCTTCCTTTTTGCACCGCTCCTTCGCGTCGCCGGAGAGGGTCTTTTTGCAGTGCTTGTTTTGGCGCTTGAAGGCCTTCTTGCAGCTCTTCTTGCAGCGCTTGAAGGCCTTCTTGTAGCGCTTACGGCTCTTGCAGCCGCTGGTCATCGTCACTCCCCCGGCCAGAAAGAAGGCGGCGAGCAACAAGAGCAGCAGGCGGCGGGGTGCGCGCGGTGTGGTCATTTCTTCTCCTCCTCCGTTCCTCTTTGTTTTCGTTGGAGGCAACAGTGTGAAGCAACCTGCCAGATCCGGCAAGCCACCTCGCGCCGGCTCACCCTGTGGCGACGTGGGAGCGGTCGCATGAGCTATGATGGTCGCCACCATGGCTATGCTCCACACACTCCGAAGCAAGATCCCCAAACGCGCCGCCGTCTGGCGTGGGCTGCGCCGCCAGCTCGAGCCCGCGGCGATCGCCGTCGGCTACGACCTGCTCTTCGAGCGTAAGCAGGTCGCGCTCTACGAGCTGGGCATCTCGGTCAAGAACCGTCTCTTCGGCTCTTTGCTGCGGCTCGAGGCCTCCAGCGCCTGTCAGCTGCGCTGCCCGGTCTGCTCGATGGCGCGCCGGCGCTTCAAGGATCCGGTGATCGGAAACGGCGTGCTGAAGCTCGAGCACTTCAAGACGCTGGTCGATCGAAACCCGCACCTGCGCGCGATCGAGCTCTCGAATTGGGGTGAGATCTTCCTCAACCCCGAGCTGCTCGAGATCATGCGCTACGCCCAGCAGAAGGGCGTCAAGCTCCGCGCCGTCAATGGGGTCAACCTCAACAACGTCCAAGATGAGGTGCTCCGTGGGCTGGTCGAGCATCGCTTCGGCCAGATCACCGTCTCGATCGACGGCGCGAGCCACGAGACCTACAAGCTCTACCGGCGCCGCGGCTCGTTCCATCAGGTGATCGCCAACATCGAGCGGATCAACCACTACAAGCGCGAGCTCGGCTCGGCGACCCCGAAGCTGATCTGGCAGTTCATCATCTTCGGTCACAATGAACACGAGGTGCTCGAAGCCAAGGCGATGGCGGCGCGCCTGGGGATGGAGTTTCGCCCCAAGCTGAACCACACGCCGAGCTTCTCGCCGGTGCAGAACAAAGAGAAGGTGCGTCGCGAGTCGGGGCTGGGGGCGGCCAACCGCGATGAGTTCGCCAAGGCCAAAAAGCGCGCCTACAGCCGCCCCTGCACCCAGCTCTGGACCTCCCCCCAGGTTAACTGGGATGGCAAGCTCTTGGGCTGCTGCGCCAATAAGTTCGGCGACTTTGGCAACGTCTTCGAGCAGGGGCTCGCGGGCGCGATGCAAAACGAGCGCTACATCTACGCCAAGCGCATGGTCTTGGGGCTCGCGCCCCCACGAGACGACATCCCCTGCACGGTCTGCAAGGTCTACCGCCAGCACGTGCTCGGTATCGCGCCCCCGCCCAACCACGGCCACTCCGCCGATCCCATGCGCCCGGGCGCCAAGGAGGCCGCGGAGGCCAAACGCAAGGCCAAGGCGGACAAGACGCGTAATGCGAAGCAAGCGGCGGCATCAACAACCGGCTAGCCGGGCCGCTCACCCTGGCGTCGGGGCGCGGTTCGGGTAGACTTCGAGCCCACAGAGAGCGCTCCGATGAACCCCGAACACGAATCGAACCTCAGGTACTTCTATCAGCTCGTCGAGCGCGCCCGCGGCAACGCCCGGCGGATGGCGGTGGCGATCGGGATCACCACCGTCGGCTTGATCGCGATGCTGGTGAGCAAGCCTTGGCGCGCCCCGGTCTCCATGCGGCAGATCACCGCCTATCTGCTGATCTTTGTCGTCTCTGTTGGCGCCGTGTGGTTCGCGAGCCGGATGCTGCGCGAGAATCGTCTGCTCGAGGCGGAAGCCCGCGAGCTCGCCGAAGAGCTCGACCTCGAGCCCTGAGCCGTCGCAAGGGCTAGCTGGGGCCGGGCGACGCGGGTCGACCGGCGCGGCAAAAAAGGAGCCGAGCCATGAAGGTCAGCACCGTCGAGATGATGCGCGAGCTCGATCGTCGGGCGATCGAGGAGCTCGGGATCCCCGGGCCGATCCTGATGGAGCACGCCGGGCACGCGACCTATGACGCCCTGCGGCAGCGGCTCGGAGGTCTCGAGGGGCACCACGTCTGCGTGGTCTGCGGCGCCGGCAACAACGGCGGTGACGGCTTCGTGATCGCGCGTAAGGCTCACAGCGCCGGGGCGAAGGTCTCGGTGCTGCTCTTCGGCTCACCCGATCGCTTCTCCGACGACACTCGGGCAAACTACCAGATGCTCGAGTCGATCGGGCTGACCGTGGAGCGGCTGCCAGACGCCGGTCGGCTCCGAGCTGCCCTAACCGAGGCAGACGCGGTGATCGACGCGCTCTTCGGCACCGGCCTCGCGCGCGAGGTCGAGGGGCGCTACCGCGAGGCGATCGAGGCGATCAACGAGGCCAGCGAGGCTGGCGCGTTGGTGGTGGCCGTCGACATCCCGTCGGGGATCGACGGCGACAGCGGCGCGATCCATGGGGTCTGCGTGCGGGCCGACCTGACGGTGACCTTCGGTCTGCCCAAGCAGGGCAACCTGCTCTACCCTGGCGCCGCCTGCGGGGGCGAGCTCTTCGTCAGCACGATCTCCTTTCCTCCAGCGCTGCAGCAGGTCGATGAGCTGAAGACGCACCTCGAGCTGCCGCCGCCGCTGCCGCCGCGACAGCCCGACGGCCATAAGGGGAGCTTTGGCGACGCCTTGGTGATCGCAGGCGCGGGCAGCTACTACGGCGCGCCGATGTTCGCCGCCCTCGGCGTGCTGCGCGCAGGTGGCGGGTACGCGCGGCTGGCCGCGCCCCGCCGTGTGGCGCAGGTGGTGGCCGGGCTCGCCCCAGAGCTGGTTTTTCTGCCCCAGGACGCGGACGACCGCGGTGGGCTGCGGGCCGACAGCGCGGTGGAGCTGCTCGCGGTGGCAGCCGCCCTCGACGCGGTGGTGCTTGGTCCAGGGCTCGGTCTAGGGCAGGGCGCCCGGGCATTGACGAACACCTTCGTCGAGGAGCTGGAGCTGCCGCTGGTCCTCGACGGCGACGGGGTGACCGCGATCAGCGACGATCCGGAGCGGCTGAGAGCGCGCCGAGGGCCGACCGTGCTGACGCCACACCTCGGGGAGATGGCGCGGCTCACCGGGCGCGCTATCGCGGCGATCAAGGCCGATCCGATTGGCCTGGCGCGGGAGACGGCAGAGCGGCTGCAAGTCGCCCTGGTGCTCAAGGGCGCGCACTCCTTGATCGCGCTGCCCGATGGTCGGGTCTACATCAACCCGAGCGGCAACCACGGCATGGCTACGGCGGGCTCCGGTGATGTGCTCACTGGGACGCTGGGGGCGCTCCTCGCAAGTGGCCTCTGGCTTCCCGACGCCGTGCGTACGGGGGTGTTTCTCCACGGCCTCGCCGGCGATCTCGCCGCCGAGGCGCTGGGCCCTGACGGCGTGGTAGCGCGGGACATCCTCTCACACCTGCCGATGGCGCTGCGTCGCTACCGCGAGGCCAGAGATGCGCTGGCCACAGACGTCTACGGCGCCTGTCGTCGCGTCTGACCGGACACCTGCTCTTCAGTCCACGCGACAGTGGGCGCCGTGGGGCTTGCGGTAGGCGGTCAGCGCGATCAGGGTCGCCGTTTGGAGCCGTAGAGCAGCCCGATCCGGGGGGGCGGGATGGGGGCGTGCGGCGGTAGAAGTCGCGGCGGTTGCGCAGATCGCCCATGGCGGGCACGGGGCGCGCGGTGGAGCGCTCGATGCCAGCGCAATGCCACCTCGTGTTCTCGATCGCGTTCCAGTCCTGAGCGATCAGCGCCGGGTCGTCGACGTCGCCGGGGCTCTCCTCGTCTGGGATCGCCGAGCGCAGCTTGGTTGATAGAGGCTGGCGTTGCTCGAGCTCAGAGGCGATCGCCTTGGCCGCCTCCACCAGCAGTAGGGCTCATTTCCTCGGCTACGACATCGGCTCGGCAGCTCAGCACCCGGCTCGGTCCCGAGGTTGTGGGGAAGCTCTTAAGACCTCCCTGACAACCTTCCTGACAAGAGAGTGCTAGCGTGTTTGACATGGCTGAGTGAAGGATCGCAAAGCTCATTGCGTATCACTGTGCTGCGGTCCAAGACCCGAGCGTGACGCCGTTCAACGTGACGCCGTTCAACGTGACGCCGTTCAACGTGACGCCGTTCAACGTGACGCCGTTCAACGTGACGCCGTTCAACGTGACGCCGTTCAACGTGACGCCGTTCAACGTGACGCCGATCAACACTGGCCGAGCCAAAAGTTGCTATCTTGAGTCGTTCAGAGTCGTTCACTATAGAGACGGTACGTTAGAGACTGTTGCTTTACTTGACCAAGGAGTCGTTCATGAAAAACCTCGCTTGTGCCCTGAGCCTCGTCGCCGCCACCGCCTTTGCCTCCGCCATGGTTGGCTGCGGTTCCGATGATCCTCCCTATGAAATCAGCGACTTTGCCCAGGATATGGCCGAATCTTACTGCGCCTGGGCCTACGGCGATGCGACGCTCAAGCAGACCGCCTGTTGCGACGGCGCGGAGCAAGGGGTGTTGGCGGGCGCGGGTAGCCAGGCCGCCTGCGTGACCGAGACCGCTGCGATGTATCAGCAGGTGTTTCGGAAGGTGCAGCCAGAGGTCTGGAACGGCGACGCGGCTCGAGCCTGCGTCCACAAGGTCGCCAACCTCGCCACCACCTGCGAACGAAACTTCATGATGACGATGTCATCCATGGTCCGCAACGAGTGCGGTCTCGTCACGTCGACCAAAAAGCCTGGCGACACCTGCAACGACGATTGGGACTGCTCCACGGCGTTCTGCAAGAGCGGCGTTTGCGCCAACCCGATCCCCGCTGGCGACCCCTGTGTGGCTGGTGACATCTGCGCAGAGAACGCGATCTGCGTCAACGACGTCTGCAAGGCGCTGCAGGTCGATGGCGCGGCGTGCGGCAGTGGCAGCGAGTGCATCTCCGGCGCCTGCGGTGGCGGCAAGTGCGTCAACAGCCAGACGTATACCTGCGACGGCAAGTAGGCACCTGCGACGGCAAGTAGTAGGCCCCTGCGACGGCAAGTAGGCCCCTGCGACGGCAAGTAGGCCCCTGCGACAAGTAGCCCCCGCACCTGCGACAGCAGCCCCCTGCGACAGCAGCCCCCCGCGACAGCAGCCCCCCGCGACAGCAGCCCGTTGCCGCCAATCCCGGTACGGCGGTATGAGGAATGCGAGATCGTTGGCTCATGTTATACTAGCTAGATGGGTCGTTCTACTCGACTGTCTGCCTACTCGACTGTCTGCGCCAGTGGTGTGGGCGATGGTGGCAAGGATTTGATATGATGGGACATTATCGATGTGGCCAGACCTTCTGCGCGTGGGGTCTTTGCGCGCTACTCCTCGGCGTAGTCGCCTGTGACGACTCGCTGAATGAGAGGCCGTTAGATGCGGCTCGTCGTGATAGCGGGATCGACGCCAAGGCCGACCTGGGGAAGTCGAACGACTCGTTCATCGATGAGTGCGTTGGCAAGCAGGACGGTGTGGCCTGCGGCGTGGGAGGCACGCTGATCTGTCTTGCCGAGCAATGCGTGAGCTCGAGCTGCGGCGATGGCTACATCAACAAGGCCGCTGACGAGGAGTGCGAAGACGGCAACGAGGTCGACGGCGACGGCTGCACGCAATGCAGACTCGACTGCAAGAGCGATAGTGATTGTGACGACGGCGAGAGCTGCAACGGCTCCGAGGCGTGCGACACGTCGAGCCACGTTTGTTTGCCGGCGGCGCCAGCAGCCGACGGCACGGCCTGCCAGCTATCAGGTGGCGCGGAGGGTGCCTGTAACGGCGGTGTCTGCGTGAAAGCGGGCTGCGGCAACGGCGTGAAGGATGGCAGCGAGCAATGCGACGACGGCAACCAGACCAACGGTGACGGCTGTGAAAACGACTGCACCTGGAGCTGTCAGAGCGACGCCGACTGCGACGACAACAACCCTTGTACGGGCGCCGAGACCTGTGACAAGAGCGACCCCAAAAAGCCCATCTGCAAGCCGGGCGTCGCGGTTAGCTGCACCTCGAGCAAGCCGGGCTGCACCGGCGCTTGCGATAGCAATAGCGGCCAGTGCGTCTTCGCCGACAACGACAAAGACGACGTGGGCTGTGACAAGGACTGTGAGGACAACGACCCGTCGATCTTCCCGGGGGCCAAAGAGTGCGCCGATGGCAAGGACAACGACTGCGATCCAGGCACGCCCGATGGCAAAGATGGCGACTGTAAATGCTACGTCGACAAAGACGGAGATGGCTTCTCCTCGTCGACCACCGGGAGCATCACCGCCGTCACCTGCCCGCCCAAGTACACGAGCAAGGCTCCGACCAACAGCGCTAGCACCGACTGCTTCGATACGAGGGCGGACGTTCGACCAAACCAGACGACGTTCTTCACGAAGAGCTACTGCCGCAAACTCGGCATCCCGAAGTGTTTGAAGAAGAGCTGGGACTACAACTGCGACGCCAAGATCGACAAGCAGCACAAGACCCTCTACGATTCGACGAAGGGCTGTCGCAAGTTCATGTTGCCACCGCCCTTGAAGGGCGCCATCTGCGCAGGATCTGGGTGGACTGCTACCACCGTGCCGGCCTGCGGCAAGAAGGCGAGCTATGTCTCGTGCACGTTGCTGAAGGGCAGCTGTGTGAAGATCTCCAGTATTCGCACGCAGGGCTGTCGCTGAAGCCCCGAGGTTTCAGCCCCTCCACCTCACTTCACTCGCCGCCCCGCTCCAGGATGCCCTCGATCCAGCTCGCCAGCGCCAGCAGGTGCTCGTCGCCGTCACGGCGAGCGATCAGCTGCAGCCCGACGGGGAGCTGCTCGTGCTCCCCTACCGGCAAGCTGATCGCGGGCACGCCGATCATCGAGAAGGGGCAGGTGCAGATCAGCAGCGCCTCGCGGATGCCGAGCTCGAGCCGGCCTTCCGGACCTTCGGCGGCCTCGACCTGCTCTGCTTCGATGGGTGGCGCGGTGACCAGGGTCGTCGGCGCGATCAGCGCGTCGACGTCTTCGAGCAGCGTCGCCACCTCTTCGGCGAAGCGGACTCGGGCCTCTAGCGCCGCGCGATAGGCCTCCTCGTCGCTCGCCAGCCCGCGTTCGAAGAGCTCGCGTAGGTCGAGGCCGAAGTGCGCTGGCGTGGCGGCGAGCTCGGCCTCGTGTACGCGGGCGGCCTCGTGCACGACGATCGTCCCGTAGCTCTCCAAGGAGGGCAGCAGCCCCGGGAGCCGCCGCTCTTCGACGGCGGCGCCGGCGTCGACGAGCGCCGAGCAAGCGGCGCTGATCGTCTCGGTCACGCCCGGCGCCGCCAGGGAGAAGAGCTCGCCGATCGCGGCCAGCCGCGGTCGCTGCGGCGCGATGGCGCGAGGCGCCTGTCTGTCAGCGGCGGCGAGCACGCGGAAGAGTCGCCGAGCGCCAGCGACCCGGCGGGTGAGCACCCCGACGTGGTCCATGCTGTCAGAGAGCGGAAAGAGGCCGCCGCGGGGGATCTGACCGAAGCTCGGCTTGAAGCCCACCAGCCCGCAGAGCGCCGCAGGGACCCGAACCGAGCCGCCGGTATCCGATCCGAGCGAGCCCAGCGCCAGGCCGCCGGCGACAGAGACCGCCGAGCCGCTCGACGATCCTCCGGGGAGCCGGCTGTGGTCGTGTGGGTTTTTCGGCGTCCCCAGCGCCTCGTTGCGCCCCGTGATGCCCAGCGCGTACTGATGCATCTGCGCCTTGCCCAAGATCACCGCGCCGGCCGCCCGTAGCCGCGCCACCGCTGGCGCGTCCTCTCTCGCGGGCGGCCCCCCGGCGCGCGGCGCGTGGCCGCAGCCGCTGACCATCCCGACGACGTCGATGTTGTCTTTGATCGACAGCGCCACACCTGCCAGCGGCGGCGGATCCTCGCTGGTCTCGCGCTCCCGTTGATAGGCCGCGTCGGCTCCTCGGGCTGCCTCCCGAGCCCCGTCGCCGTCGACGGAGGTGTAGGCGCCGAGCTCGCCGTCGCGGGCGTCGATGGCCGCCAGCAGCGTCTCGGTCAGCTCGGAGGGCGAGGTCTCGCTACGACGGAACCTCGCGCGTGCTTCTTCGATGGTCAGAGCGCTCATGAGCGCGCATGATACACTGCTCCGCCATCAGGGAGCGGTCCTTAGCTAGGAGCATTCAATGAGAAGACGTCATCACAACGGCCGCCCACCCCGCTGGGCGCTCGCCACAGCGGCGCTGCTCGTCACGCCCACGATCTCGGGCTGCGAGGGGCTCTCGCCGACCAACCAGGGCAAGAGGGAGCAGGTCACGGGCAAGGCGAAGGGTAAGGCCGGCGCCGTGGCCGCCAAGGGAGCGCAGCGGATCGTCTGTGACAAGCCCCTACATAAGTACGGCACCGTCTCGCAAGGTAAGAAGGTCGAGCACATCTTCGTGCTGCGCAACGCCGGCGGGGCGCCGCTGACGATCAAGCGCGCCGCGGGCGGGTGAGGCTGCACGGCGGCGGTGGTCTCATCGCCCAAGGTTCCCCCGGGCGGGGAAGGCAAGATCAAGGTCACGCTCCACACCCGCGGACGGAAAGGCCGGCTGGCCAAGGCGGTCACCGTCTACTCGGATGACCCCAAGACCCCGCGGCTGACGCTGCGGCTCGAGGGCCAGGTCGAGGTGCTGCTCGCCTTCGAGCCCTCGCGGCTCTATCTGCGGCGGGTGGCCAAGAACGCGACCCTCGAGCGGGTCGTGCGGATCAGCGGCAAGCTCGCCGACAAGGCCAAGCTCTCGCAGCCGGTCTCGCCCAGCCCCCTGGTCAAGGTCAAGCTGACCAAGGACGACAGCGGCCGGCAGGCGCTAGGGCTGACGATCAAGCCTGGCTCGAAGATCGGCCGCTTCACCGGCTCGGTGAGCGTTCAGACCGGCCTCGACGAGCCGAAGACGCTCAATCTCTTCATCTGGGGTGTCGTCAGCCCTGACGTCCACGCCACCCGCAACTACCTCTTCTTTCCACCCTACCGCGACAAGGGCGTGTCCCGCGTCGAGACGCAGCTGACCAGCCTCACGGGTAAGCCCTTCCGCGTGCGGAAGATCGTCGATCCGGCTGGCGTCGTCAGCGGAAGCATACTCCCCGCCAAGCCTGGGGAGAAGGGGCGCAGAGTGCGCTTCACTCTCACGCGGAAGCCCAAGAAGCTGCGCGGGAAGCTGACCATCACCCTCGACCGCAAAGACCAACCGACGCTCGAGCTGAACTACGGCGTGCGTCAGTCGTTCTCCTTCAGCGCGCATCGCAAAAGGGGCAAGGAGCTGGCGCCGAGGCGTATCGTCGGGGCGAAGACGAAGAACCCCGTCAAGTAAGTGCCCGCTGGCAGCCGCCTGCTGTCTTCGCGAAGAGCTCCCCGACACACTCCTCCCGTCGCCGGGTAGAGCGCTCCCGGCCGCCTTCGAGGCCTCAGAACGTTCGCCGCGCGACCCCTATGGCTCATGTCTTCGGCTACGACGTTGGCTCGGGAGCTCAGCACCCGGCTCGGTCCCGACTGTGTGGGGGGTGCCGCTAAACCAACAGACTGCTAAACCAACGGGCTGCTAAACCAACAGGCTGCTAAACCAACAGGCTGCTAAGAGCTAGCCGTCGCGCGCCGATCTCGGCTAGGCTTCATTCGGTGAAGCTGAAGAAGACCCGAGAGCCGCTGCGTCGCCGACTGGCTCGGCTGTTAGAGCCTTATGGGTCGCCGGGGGCGACTCGACTCAACCTCCTGCTCGACCTCTTCATCCTGCTCTGCATCATCATCAGCTGCTTGCTGGTGCCGCTGGAGCATTACTACCCCGAGCACCAGCCGCTGCTCTGGACCGTAGAGGTCTCCTTTGCGCTCTTCTTCACCGTCGAGTATCTGCTGCGCTGGTACGCCGCGGAGAGGCGCTGGCGTTACCCCTTCACCTTTCTGGCGTTGATCGATCTCTTGGCGATCGTGCCGACGCTGCTGATGCTCTCGACCCAGGCGATGGCGCTGAGGTTGGTGCGAACCTTTCGCATCCTGCGCTTGCTACGGTTGATCCGGCTGCTGCGGCTGCTCCGATACGGCTTCTGGGTCCACCGCGCTTGGGTCAGCTTGCGGATCTGGGGCAGCGCGCTCAACCAGACCTATCGGCTGGTGCAGCTCGGGCGGCTCTTCGGCTGGCTCTTCATCGCCTGGTTGATCGGCGCCAACATGCTCTACATCACCGAGAGCAACCTCGCGCCGCGCCCGGGGCCCTTCTCGGATTACTGGACGTCGTACTGGCATATCCTGATCGCGCTGGTCTCCGGCATCGAGGATAAGGAGCCGCTGTCGCTGCTGGGCCGGATCGAGATGACCGTGATGCTAATCACCGGCCTCTGCGTGGTCGGCATGTTCACCGGTGAGATCGTCTCGATCCTGGTCAAGAAGGCGCAACGCGCGGGCAAGATGATGCTCAAGCCGCCGCAGGCTCGCTTCGAGCGCCACATCCTGATCCTCGGCGAGAACACGCACCTCGACAACGTGATCCGCCAGGTCTCGGCGGCTTACCGTCATCGGCCGCATATCGTGGTGGTCTGCCCCAGGGCCGACGAGCTGAAGCTCGGCGAGGCGCGGCTCTACCGCAAGGTCTTCGCCGTCCCCGGCGATCCGGTGGAGGTGGCGGTGCTCGAACAAGCCGAGGTCGACGGGGCCAGCCGGGTGATCGTGCTCTCCTCCGATCGGCCAGGCTGCGGAGAGGCCTCCGAGCTGGACAGCCGCGCCCTGATGCAGACCCTGGCCGTGGTCGCGCGGCGGCGGGCCGATCCGCTGCCGATCGTGGTCGAGCTGCAGTCCGAGGAGTCTCTCGACTTCGCTCGTCCGCTGAGGGGGATCGACCTCCTCGTCGGGCGGCACTACGGGGAGAAGCTGCTCAGCCAGGCGGTGCTCAACCCTGGCATCACCGAGGTCTACGTCGAGCTGATGACCTTCACCGACGTCACGACCGAGTTCTATATTGTGCCCGTGCCGAAGCACCTCCGCGCTAAGAGCTATCAGGAGGCGCAGCTGGCCTTTCTAGACTGCGACGATGAAGATATGGTGCTCGCCGGCATCGACCGCTCACCCCCCGGCGAGCCGGCGACGCGTTTCTTCCTCAACCCCACCGGAGGGTCGACGCCGCTGGCCGATGACGAGCTCATGCTGCGCGATGACGACCGTCTGCTCTTGCTCGCCTATGAGCGGCCGACCTTTGTCACCATCTCCACCGACGACCGCTGGAGCGGCCGCGTGATCGACCGGAGCTGAGATGAGCGCTGCCCCGTCGCTGCCGACGCTTCGCGACCACGTGGTGGTCTGCAACTGCAACGAGAAGGTGCGGCGGATCGTCGCCGAGCTCCATGGCTCCTCGCAGGGGGCTTTGGAGATCGTGCTGCTCGTGCAGGACGAGGCGCTCTGGCGCGCCAACCCGCGCTGGCATCCGCCGCCGCCGCCGGAGGGGGAGCCGCCGCGCTTTCACGTGATCTACGGCTGCCCGACGAAGGCCGAGGCCCTCTCGCGAGCGCAGGTTGGCGCCGCCCGCGCGGCGATCATCCTCGCCGACCCCCGACAAGGGCAGCTCGCCGATCCGCGCTCCACGTTGGTGGCGATCGCCATCGAGCGGGAGAACCCGCAGGTGCATACGGTGATGGAGCTGATCAGCTCACAAAACCGTATCCACGTGCGCTCCTCGGACGTCAACGAGATCATCTGTCTTGGTGAGATCACCGAGAAGCTGATCGCCCAGAGCTGCATCTCGCCAGGGGTCAAACAGATCTTCGACCACTTGCTGTCGAGCTCGGCGTCGACCAACCAGCTCTTCATCACGCGGCTCCCGGAGGAGCTCGCCGGCCTCAGCTACCGTGAGCTCTCGAGGGAAGCGATCCGACGCCGCGCGCCCTTTGTGCTCTGCGGCTATGAGCTCGCGCGCTCCCGGCTCGCGGAGATGAGCCCTCGCCGCCATCGGGCGGGGGGCCAGGAGGCCGACGGCGCGGGGCTGCTCGGCGGCGCGCCGCATGTCTTCGTTATCAACCCGCGGGCCAACGTCGAGCCAGGCAAGGACACGCCGCTTGCCCAGGGCGACAAGCTCGTGGTGCTCGCCTTCGAGCGACCTCGGCTGAACACGGTCTTGGGCACCCCACGAGAGGCGCGCGATCGAGAGCCCGTGGGCGAGGACTGAGGGCGAGGACTGAGGGCGCCCTCCTCAGCGCCGCCTGTCTACCTCGAGCTTCAGCGGGTCGCGCGCGGAAGGTCGTGCTCTCGTCTTTTTCCGAGGTGAAGCTGCGATTTCAGAGCTCTCGCCCTTCACCTTACCCTGTCATTTCAGCGCGACGCGCCATCGGTGTGCTACCGCGATCCCTCAGAAGACCCGCTGGAGGCTGAACGAGAGGTTGTGATCGAAGCCCCCGGGAGCGAAGCCGAAGCCATAGTAGATGTCGAGGGAGAACACATCGACGAGCAAGACATGGAGGCTCGGACCGAAGGCGTTGGCGACCGCGACCCGTACATCCTTGGGGTCTCGTCGATCGCCAAAGGTCGCCAGATCGTGAAAGGCGCCGAGCTGGATTTTCTCTGTCCAGAGCCCGATCCGCACCGCCGCCGTGAAGGAGAGCGCCTCTTCGATCCAGAAGCGGTTGTCAAAGAAGACCCGCAGGTGCTCACCCAGGGGGCGCTGGTTCCAGAAGCCAACCTCGCCAAGCAGGACCGTGCCGCGAGCGCGCAGCAGCAGGCAATGGTAGCCGAGGCAGCGGGCATATTGCCCAAAGGCCTGACCGCGAACCAACCACTGCTCCTCGGCGATCTCGGCGCTGAGCTCGCCGCTGAGCAGGGTGCGGAGGTCGGCTCGCTGTGGCCCGCTGTCGGTGTCGATGCGAGCTCGCAGCCGGGTGACGAAGGCGTCGATGCTCACCCTGCTGTAGGTGTCAGTGGGCGTCTCCGGCGGCGTCTCTAGATCCCATGTCGTGGTGTTGGTCCAGCCCACGCCCAGCTCGAGAGAGAGCGTAGAGAGCTTCAGCTCGAGCTGCGCCATCAACCCCCCGCGGTTGAGCAGATAGCGATCGATCGGCGGTATGAGGTCGGCGCGCTGAAGCCTCGACATCGAGTATTCGCCCTCGAGCGCTGGCGCGAGACGCCCCGAGACGAGCCGTGGGAGGCGATAACGACCGTGGGCGAAGCCGTGAACCCAGGTCAGCTCCGGGCTCTCGGCGAAGAGGTATTGGCGGTAGGGGAAGCCGACGCCGAGCACGGCCGAGAGGCGGTCGTCGTCGACAAAGACGGTGCGCTCGGAGTAGGAGACGCTTGGCACCACGCCGTAGGTCGAGCTGAGTGAGATCCCGAGGCCCCAGCCGTCGAGCTGCTCCGAGACGAAGTAGACGCGGAGCTCCCGTCGTGGCGTCCGCCCTCCGTCGGGGGCGCGCATCTCTGGGCCAATCTCGCGCACCTTCACGTAGGCCTTCTTCAGGTGGTAGCGCTCCTTCAAGCGCGTGAGGATCGTGTCCAGGGTGGGGCGATGGAAGACCTTCTTGGGCAAGTAGACCTCCACGCGCAGAATCAAGATCCGCAGCGTGTTGGCGCCGACGAAGGTGATGCGGTCGAGGTAGCCCTCGTCGATCTCGAGGCGGTAGCGCGGCCCGCTCGATGAGCCGCTATCCGCCGTGCCGCGGCGGCGCGCTGATCCAGAGGGGCGCAAGGGGCCAACGACCCACCCCCGAGCGTAGCTGTAGCCCTTGCCGCGGCAGTAGGCGAGGGCTGCCTCGAGGGCCTTACCGGCGGCGGCGCGGTCGAGGCGGGCGGGGAGCTCGCCGATCGCGCTGCGCAGGTCGGCCTCGGCGATCAGCTTCAGCCCCGAGATCGCGAGGAGGCTGTCCTGTCCAGCGTTGGGTGTCGTCGTGGCGTCAGGCGCTCCATGAGCGGCGCTGGGCGACGCCACCACCATCCCCCAGACCCCGGCCAGAAGCGCGAGGGCTAAACCAAAGGGCAAAGGTGGTCGATGAAGGCCAAGCATGGTGTAGTTGCTACCAGGATTCGACGCGGTGCGGCGAGGATGATGTCCGAGTTGCTACCGCGCGACGAATCAGCCCTTCTCAGTTTGATGTCGAAGGGGTAAAAGTCTCCCGCATTGTCGCTCGAAGCGGAGCGGCGCCTTGCTCGCTGCGGTAACGCGAGCAGATCGAGGTGTACTGATGAGTTCCCATGGAGAGGGATCCAGGTCTGCGATCGAGGTCCTCGAGGAGTTTTCGGTCCCCTTGCTCCTCGGCGTGATCGGCGCGGTCATCTGGGCCAACATCGACTACAAGACCTACCACCACTTTGTGCACCATCCGCTCCTCGGCGGCAAAGGGCACTTTAACTTCCACTTTGTGATCAACGACATCTTCATGGTGCTCTTCTTTGGCATCGCCGCCAAAGAGATCACCGAGTCGGTGTTGCCCGGCGGCGCGCTGAACCCGCCGCGCAAGGCGATCAACCCGCTCCTTGGCACCCTCGGTGGGGTGGTGGGCCCCGCGGGCGTCTACTTTGCCTGGGTCGCCTTCACCGGCGACAAGGCGATCATCAACGGCTGGGGTATCCCCACCGCGACGGACATCGCGCTGGCCTGGTTGGTCGCGCGGATGGCCTTTGGCAACCACCACCCGGCCGTGAGCTTCTTGTTGCTGCTGGCGGTCGCCGATGACGGCATCGGTCTGGCGATCATCGCGATCTTCTACCCCAACCCTCTCCACCCAGTGCAGCCGATGTTCCTCGGGCTGGTCGCTTTGGGGATGGCGATCGCCTGGGGTCTGAAGAAGGCCGACGTGCAGAGCTTCTGGCCCTATGTGCTGCTCGGCGGTGGGTCGAGCTGGGCTGGGCTCTTTCTGGCCCACCTGCATCCGGCGCTGACGCTGGTCCCGATCATCCCCTTCATGCCTCATCGCGACGAGGACGTCGGGCTCTTCGCCGAAAAGGGCGGCATCTACACCGACACGCTCAACCGCTTCGAGCATTTCTTCAAGCGGCCTGTCGATATAGGGCTGCTCTTCTTTGGTGTCGCCAACGCGGGCGTGCAGTTTGCGCAGATGGGCAACCCCACCTGGGGCGTCCTGCTGGCGCTGGTGGTCGGCAAGACCTTTGGCATCTTTGGCTTCTCGATGGCGGGCAAGGCCTTCGGCTTCCCGCTGCCCGAGGGGATGAACGCTCGCAGCCTCTTCGTCGCCGGGATGGTCGCGGCGCTGGGGCTGACTGTGGCGCTCTTCGTCGCTGGCGTGGCCTTCACCGACGAGGCGCTGCAGGGCTCGGCGAAGATGGGGGCGCTCTTCTCGGCGGGTGTGGCGCCGGTGGCGCTGATCATGGCCAAGATGCTCGGCATCAAGAAGATCAACACGCCGCCTGCGGCTGCCGACGATGAGGCTGCCAAGGCGTGAGCGCCGCGGCGCAGCTGCATCGCCTGCGACCCTGGTGGTTGGTGCTCCCGGCCACCCGACGAGATGAGCTGCGCGACGTGCGCCGTCGGCTGCGGGCGGCCTCGCGCCGCAGCTGGGATGAGGCTACCGTGGTGCGCCTCCGCGCCGCCCGCGACGCGATGTGCCAGGCGCAGGGGCGGCTGCGCGCCTGCGAGAGCTGCGCGGTCGGCTGCGATCCGCCCCACGGTCAATGGGAGGGCGGCTTCTGCTGCGGCGGAGAGACCGCCAACCTCTTCTCCGACGAGGAGCTGGCCTGCCTCGCCGCCTGCGGTGTCAACACCAGCGACCTCGTCCCCCCACCCACGAACGATCACGCGGGCTGTGCCTTCCGCGGCCCGCGAGGCTGCTCGCTAAAGATGGCGAAGCGCCCCTCGGTTTGCCTCTGGTACCTCTGCCGCGACGTCAGCCAAGAGCTCGGCTACGCCGGCCGGGGCAAGCAAGCCGGCTCGCGCGCCACCGAGCTCGTCCAGGCGTTTCGAGCCTTCGTGGACTCGCTCTCCCCCCTCCCACGCGAGTAGTCCGTGACCTGCTTGCCTGCTCCATGATGGTGGGCGTGGCCGCGCTGCCCACCCACAGCCCCACCGAGAAGCCCACAGCGCGGAGCCGCTCGATGCGAGCGCCGATGCGCTCTCGAGCCCCTTGGGCCTTGCCGACCAGAACCGCGGCTCCTCGCGTCGCGGATCCTCGAGGCGGATCGCCGCCTGCGCCTCGATCCACGCCCCATTGCGCCTCGATCCACGCCCCATCGCGCCTTGGCAACCCCTCCAGCGCCGCACGCAAGCCCATCGCTGCGAAGGGCAAGCGTCGCGACGGGAGGACATCGAGGATCAACGTCGCCTCGACGCCGTCTTTGGCCATCATCCTGTGCAGCGGACGTAAGATCGCCGCGCCGTGGTCGAAGCGATAGCCCGCTATCAGCACCTCCTTGGTGGCTGACGCGAAGAGCTCCGCGACGGTGATGCTGGTGTAGCGCGCACCACCCTGTCTCGCCTCCGGGCCGCTCCAAACCAATTCGACGCTCGGCTCTTCGCGAGCACGTTCGGCGAGAGCCGCCTCGCAAACGGCGAGCAACACCTCGGTGTCGAGAGGCTCTAGAGCGCTGATCAGCTTACCGGACCGAGCTGCACGAAGGATGCGAAATCACGGCGTAGGAGCGAGAAGGGCGCCTGCTGGTCGCACGCAACCGACGAGCGACAACCGCTGTGATGTCGCAGACCAGCGCGGCGACGGGAGGTAAGTTGGTCAGCGCT
>PDWJ01003240.1_pt1 | contig 19265 bp, 18 predicted proteins | sample 1430881 | NCBI WGS metagenome assembly PDWJ01 (sample SAMN01162460, study PRJNA174530) | Oral metagenome, whole genome shotgun sequencing project. | biome: Marine environment; feature: Marine mammal; material: Swab sample of the gingival sulcus; isolation source: swab sample of gingival sulcus...
CCCGGGTTGTCGACAGCCTTGTCGTGCTCCACCGTCTTCGTGAAGCTACCGGTCTTACTGCCCAGCTCGCCGCCATCCAGCTCAAAGGTCACCGTGTGCGTCACCGGCGCGGTACCACCACCACCGCCGCCGCCAGAGCCACCCTTAGGCTCCCACTTCGCCTTGAGGGTCATATCGCCCGTCACGTTCGAGCTGAAGTCCCATTCCGTCGAGCCCTTGAACCAGCCCTTGAAGGTGTAGCCATCCTTGGACAGCGCGCCGGGGTTGCCCACCGGCATATCGTACCCCGCCTTCGCGACAAAGCTGTCATTCACCACGCGAAGATTCCTGCTATAGCGGCTAAATTTACCACCATCCAGCTCGAAGGTCACTGTGTGGGCCCTGTCGATTACGACCTTCTCCCTCACCGCTCTAGCATTATGGTACCACCATACAGTCCCATCATTAATGTATGCATTTTCTGGCTGAATGAGCCCCAAGTCGCTTCCAAGCACTATTTGCTTTGCATAATTAATGCCTTGGTTAGCCTCCACACGCGCACCCTCAATCTTGAGCTTAACGGCTTCTGGCCCCCCGTAGATGCCAATACTTTTTTTGCTCTCCGCCACAAGAGTACAATTCCTGATACTCAGCTCTTTGTCGAAATCTATTGCATTCCTATTGCCAGTAAGTAGCTTGATTTCGTCCGACCTACTCGAACCAGAGATATGCCCATCCTTGTGTAGCTTAATTGCATTTACATCTCCAGTCTTCGATATCCCGCTTCTACCCACCAGCTTGATATTCAGGCCGTCTATCTTGCTCTTTATCCCTTCCTTATCATTATGGCCATAAATCTTGGCATGCATCAGCAGCAGCGTCTTGCTACCATCATCATACTGAACTCTCCCCCCCACCCCATCAATCACGGTCAAATTCGCAGCATTCTTGCTGGTCACCTGCTCCCCATTAATCCACAGGTCGTACTTCTCCACATCCTCCTCCCACTTCGCCTTGAGGGTCATATCGCCCGTCACGTTCGAGCTGAACCTCCACTTCTGCGAGCCATTGTACCAGCCCTCGAACCTATACCCCTCCTTGGTCGGCGTACCCGGGTCGGGCACCTTGTCGCCATGCTTCACCAGCACATCGAACTGCCCGGGCCGGCTGCCCAGCTTGCCACCTGCGAGGTGAAAATGCACCTTGTGCCTCTCCACCTTGTCAATTATAACCCATTCCCTTATGACTTTTCTATTCCTATCTACCAGAGCTCCTGTCTTCAGATTACCTCCTCTATAATCAAGCTCAAACTGTGCATCTGCTGGAGAAATAATCTCACACCCTACAAGATTTAATTTCGCCGTGTTACAGATACTCCCAAAACCTTCTTCAGGCCCCTGACCCCTTCCCAATGCCTCTACCCTTGCATTCCTAATAGTGAGTTGGTCATCGTAATAGCCACCATGGAGAGCCGCATCATTACCCTCTGCAACAATAGTACACCCGTTAATTTCTAAAGATTTTCCATATCTTATAGCAAAGTAACTAGTCCCAGCATTAATCGCGAGTTTTCCAGGTCCTACAATAGTACTAGAGTGCGAAAGAGACATTTGAACATGTATATTATTATCTCCTATTAATTTTACCTTTAATCCATCAATCTCAGCTCCAATGCTTCCAGCAGATCTACTCCTGACAATCTTTGCATTTTCCATTGTCAGCGTCTTGCTAGCATCATCGTAGCTGACTTTGCCACTCACCCCAGCGATAACAGTCAAATCCTTTTGATTCGCATCGTTAACCTGCTTACCATTGATCTTTAGTTTATATTTCTTTTTTATTTTATCAATTACTACCTTTCCCCTCACAACCTTACCATTAGAATGTCTTACATAATCATTTTCATGTCTTGCGCCGATTGGCTCATAAATCCCATGTTCAGGAAATGAAGGAAAATGTATCTTCTGCGAAAGAATGCTGCCGAATTTTTCCCCGATTGCTTCCACCCGAGCACTCTCGATCCACAGATCATGGCCATGTAGGGCAAATTCCTTACTTTTAACTACTAAAGTACAACCATCTTCAAGGGTTAATCGTTTATTATAAAATATTCCATTTGTCTCCTCCACCGATACCGAAAGTTTACCCCGAGAATAATTTTTGATGGTGGCATCTCTGTTAAGGTGGATACCAACCCCATCCTTACCGGTCATCTCAATCCTATTATTGCCCTGAATTTTGATTGTCAGGTTATACTGTCGGCATCTTATACCTATCCTATTGTGTCCCTTAATAGTTGCCCCCTTCAGCCATAGCGTCCCCCCTAGGCTGGAATGGATATACTTAACCTCCCCGCTCACCCCGGGAATTTGATTTAGCTTATCGCTATTCTCATCCGTCACTTCCACCCCATTAATCCACAACTCGTACCCCTTCCCCCACGCCCCCCCCGGCGCCAGCATCCCCAGCAGCAGCAGGGATAGCCAAAACAGTAGTCCTCTTCTCATCGCTAAAAATAGATATTTGGTAAAACAAAAAATCCTAGGCGAAAATGTGGGGGGGGGGGTAAATCGCTGATAATCAGATAGATACACCCTATCTATGGTATAATGACCGCCACGCCCCCCGGGCCGTACGTGGTAATGCGAGTCCATACGCCAAAGGTAGCAAAAAACCATGCGCGCACGCCCCGGCGTTGACGAACGGTCGGCACTCGTTGACCAAGCATCGCCTTTCGTCCGCGGCCGCGGGCCGAAGCGGGCGGTTTTCGGGCCGAGGAGCCGAGAGGCGCCGCATAGAGTGGCGGGAGGAGAGGGTGTGGGAGGGGAAAAAAGGCTAAAAGCTCACGGCATAAGGGCCTGACCACTAGGGTTCAAGCGCAAGATGAGCCAATTACAGCTTGCAGAAGGCCTAGCCCATCAGCCCCCGCACGACCTCCTCTATGCGGGCCACACCGACGTAGCCGGGCTTGCCCCCCATCTGCTGCGAAACGTATACCCTATTGAAACCCAGACGCTTAGACTCCCCCACGCGTTGGTCTATCCTCGGGACGGGGCGCACCTCCCCGCTCAGGCCCACCTCGGCGGCGAAGGCCACGTCGGGCGGTATGACGAAGTCGAAGTTGCTGCTCAGGATGGCGGCGCACACGGCCAGGTCCAGCGCGGGGTCGCTCAGCTTCAGCCCCCCGGCGATGTTGAGGAACACATCCTTCGCGCCGAGGCGAAACCCGGCCCGCTTCTCCAGCACGGCCAGCAGCATGTTGAGGCGGCGCACGTCGTAGCCCGTGCTGGACCGCTGGGGCGTACCGTAGGCGGCGGTGCTCACAAGTGCCTGCACCTCAACGAGTAATGGCCTCGACCCATCCACCGCGGCGGCCACGGCCACCCCGCTCAGCTGGGCATCGCGCTGGGAGAGGAGCAGCTCGGAGGGGTTGGTAATCTCCCGCAGGCCCTCGCTGCGCATCTCGAACATGGCCAGCTCGCTCGTCGCCCCGAAGCGGTTCTTCACCGAGCGCAGCACGCGGTACATATGCGTGGCATCGCCCTCGAACTGCAGCACCACGTCCACGATATGCTCGAGGACCTTGGGGCCCGCCAGCGTCCCCTCCTTATTGATATGGCCGATGAGCAGCACCGGCACGCCGCTCGTCTTCGCGTAGCGTAGCAGCCCGGCGGCGCACTCACGGACCTGGCCCACCGCCCCGGGCGAGCTCTCCACATGCTCGGAGTAGAGCGTCTGGATGGAGTCCACCACGAGGATGCGGGGCTGCACATTTTGGCTCTGCTGCAGGATGTTCTCAAGGAGCGTCTCGTTGATTATCAGGCAATTATCCATGGGTAAGCCCAGCCTCTCGCCCCGCATCTTCACCTGGCTGGCGCTCTCCTCCCCCGAGACGTAGAGCACCCGCCCCAGGCTGGCCTGCAGCGCGACCTGCAGCGAGAGCGTACTCTTCCCTATGCCGGGTTCGCCCCCCAGAAGGATGATGCTACCGGGGACTATCCCCCCGCCCAGCAGGCGGTTCAGCTCCCCGATGCCGCAGTCCACACGCAGCTCGTTGCTGCTCTCCACCTCGCTCAGGGGCTGGGGGCTGGCCTGCCGCGACACCTCCACGAGGCCAGCCCGCGCCCTGGGCGCCTTGACCACCTTCTCCTCAACGTAGGTATTCCACTGCCCGCAGGAGGGGCATTTACCCAGCCACTTCACCGAGCTAGCCCCGCAGCTCTGGCAGACGTAGCTCGTGCTGACCTTGGCCATGGATTAGGGCTCGGGGGTCACGTTGGTCTCGGCCTGGTCTAGCAGGAACTTCTTGTAGAACAGGGAGATAGCCAACCATGCACGGCCGCTGGCCTTCCCCCGCTCGATGAGGTCTCTGTAGCCGATGTGCTCCAGCTCGCGGAAATGCGTGATCAGGGAGTTCGGCACGGCCACCACCATGGGGCCTATCAGGCTCTCCTCCTTCGGCGTGTAGAGCAGGAGCGTGCCGATGCGCAGCCGCTCGAGCTTCTCGGTCATGTAGCCCTGTGGCTGGAAGTACTCGCCGGGCGATACGGCCACTACCGCCTTGATTTTGAAGTGCCTAGTGGCCGCAAGGAGGGCCACGCTGGCCAGCCGTTGGCTCGCCACCACGAAGAGGGTCTTCCCCCCGGAGGAGGCCGCCAGCTCCACCGCCGCGCGCACGATGCGGACTAGGCTATCGGGGCCCAGCTGGGTATTGGCGTACTGCGCCGAGTGCGGAATGACGAAGGCGTTCGCCCCCATGTGGTTGAACTTCCGGCCGATGGTCAGGAGGTCCTCATCCTCACCCACCCCGCCGCTGGGGAGCACTACCGCCGTGGGGCTGTCGGGCCGCACGAAGAGCTTGTAGGCAACCGTCTGGCCCTGAGCGTCCTTCACGCTCACCTGGGCCCGCCCGGCGCATGGTAGCAGCAGGAGGAGCAAGAGCAGGACGCACGCCCCACGCCCCAGGGGTGGCAAGTATCGAGTAAGCCGTTGCATAGGTGAAGGGGATTAGTGAAGCCGGGGACAGCCAGGCCACCGGGGCAAAGGCCACGGGGGTGCATGCCCGCACCCCCGCGGCAAATCTACTTCCGCTTGAGTTTCCTCTCCCAGAACTTATCCACCCGCTTGGCGCTGTCGGCCAGCACGGTGATGTCGTCGGCGTGGTTCTCCACGATGCAGCTGCCCTCCACCTGGACGAGCAGCTCCTCGCCGTTGGTCAGCAGCACCCGGACCACCCCCTCGCTCACCAGGGGCGAGATGATGGCCTGGTGGTGTGGCCACATCGTGAAGGGGGCCTTCGTCCCGGGCAGGCTCACCTGCTTGACCTCCTCGTCGAGCAGCACCGCCTCGGGCGTAACGATACGTATCCTCATGGCCAGGCCCTCCTACTTGGATTGCGCCAGGAGCTTTTCGCCCTTCTCTATGGCCTCCTCGATGGTACCCACCAGGTTGAAGGCCGCCTCGGGGTACTTGTCCAGCTCGCCGTCCATAATCATGTTGAAGCCCTTGATGGTATCGGCGATGGGCACCATAACCCCCTTGAGGCCAGTGAACTGCTCGGCCACGGTGAAGGGCTGGGAGAGGAAGCGCTGCACGCGGCGGGCGCGGTGCACCACCTGCTTGTCCTCCTCGCTCAGCTCATCCATACCGAGGATGGCGATGATGTCCTGCAGCTCGTTGTAGCGTTGCAGCAGGTGCTTCACGCGCTGGGCCGTGTCGTAGTGCTCCTTGCCCACGATCTCCTCCGAGAGGATGCGGGAGGTGGAGTCGAGCGGGTCCACGGCCGGGTATATACCCAGCTCGGAGATCTTACGGCTGAGCACCGTCGTCGCGTCGAGGTGGGAGAAGGTCGTGGCCGGGGCCGGGTCGGTGAGGTCGTCCGCGGGCACGTACACGGCCTGCACGGAGGTGATGGACCCCCGCTTGGTGGAGGTGATACGCTCCTGCATGGCGCCCATCTCCGAGGCCAGGGTCGGCTGGTAGCCCACGGCCGAGGGCATACGGCCGAGCAGGGCCGACACCTCGGAGCCCGCCTGGGTGAAGCGGAAGATGTTGTCGATGAACAGGAGGATGTCCTTGCCGTTGCCGTCCTCCCCGGCGTCGCGGAAGCTCTCGGCGATGGTGAGCGCGGAGAGGGCGATGGTGGCGCGTGCCCCCGGCGGCTCGTTCATCTGCCCGAAGACCAGGGTAGCCTGGCTGGTGGCCAGCTCGTCCATGTCCACCTTGTCGACCTCCCACTTGTCCTCCTCGAGGCCCTTCTTGAACTCCTCGCCGTAATGGATCACGTTGCTCTCTATCATCTCGCGCAGCAGGTCGTTGCCCTCGCGGGTCCGCTCGCCCACCCCGGCGAAGACGGTCATCCCGTCGTAGCCCTTGGCGATGTTGTTGATCATCTCCATGATCAGTACGGTCTTGCCCACGCCGGCCCCGCCGAAGAGGCCGATCTTCCCGCCCTTCATGTAGGGCTCCATCAGGTCGATGACCTTGATGCCGGTGTAGAGCACCTCCTTCTCGGTCTTGAGGTCCTCGAAGCGCGGCGGCTCGTGGTGGATGGGGTGCTCGCGCGGCACGGTGAGCTTGGGCAGGCCGTCGATGGTGTCCCCGATCACGTTGAGCAATCGCCCCCTGAGCTGGTCGCCCCCCGGCATGCGGATGCTCGCCCCGGTGGCCAGCACCTCCACCCCGCGGCTGAGCCCGTCGGTGCTCTCCATGGAGATGGTCCGCACGGTCTTGTCGCCGATGTGCTGCTGCACCTCCAGCACCAAGCGCTGCCCACCCTCGCGCGCAATCTCGAGCGCGTCATGTATCTGCGGCATCTCCTCGTCCTTGACATCGAAGCGCACGTCAACCACAGGGCCTATCACCTGGGTTACTACTCCTTTTACCATATCTAGTTTACAGGGTTTACAGGCTATGTATGAAATTCTTATCTTGCGCAAATGTACAAAAAGTATTCGCATTTGCTCATTTCGCGGCGGATTTTGGGCTCCCCGATGCATTTTACGTGCCCCCAGAACCCGCGGTAGGACAAACAAAGGCCCCCCGGCCGCTGTTTAAGCGGGTGCGAAGATGGGCCCGCGGCGCCCCCAAGCACGGGGGGCAAGGGCCCACGGCATATTGTTCCAAATGTACGTAATACTGTAGTAAAATGAAGATACTCAAGCGTTTACTCATCGTTCCCTTCCTCCTCCTCGCCCTCGTGGCCCAGGCCCGACCGGCGAAGCCCGTGGTGCTGGAGAGCAAGCTCGGCTTCAGCCAGACGGTTGAGGCCCTCGAAGAGGCGTTCAAATCGAAGGGGATGACCCTCTTCGCGCGCATCGACCACCAGGCGGCCGCCCAGGCCCAGGGGCTCGACATGCAGCCCGCCACCGTCATCGTGTACGGCGCGCCCAAGGTCGGCACGCCCCTGATGCGCAAGGACCCCAGCCTGGCCCTGCAGCTGCCCATGAAGGTGCTGGTCACCGAGGTCGACGGCAAGGTGAAGGTGATGCTCAACAGCGCGAAGCAGGTGGTGGCCCGCAGCAAGACGCGCTACGCCGAGGTGGAGAACACCCTGGGCAAGGCCGAGCAGCTCATCCGCGCGGTGGTGACCGGCCAGTAGCGGCGAGGCTGGCCCCCGGCCGCGGACGACGAGGTGGCCGGGGGCTCGCCAGCCGGGGAGCCGCGCGGGGCATCGGGAATGGCACGCCACGGACGACCCAGGGGGAGGCCCGTGGCCAGGCTCGCCGAGGGCATATGCGACCAATTGCTTACCTTCGCGACAAACCAAAGCGCAACATCGTTGGAAAAGGATACCGTGTACGCCAGCTGGGCGCTGGAGTTCGTCGTCATCGCGAGGGAGTTCTGCGAGCGGGTGGAGAAGTTCGGCCAACCGGCGGAGGGCGAGGTCGCTACGGAGGGGACGGACAGGGCCTACGCCGAGTGGCTCTACAGCGTGCTGCCCCTCATCTTCTACAAGCTCACCCGCTTCCCCAAGTTCGCGGACATGGCCGATGCCGTGGAGCCACCGGTGGTGCTGAGCGAGATGGAGTACGAGTCGCTCCGCCTGCAGACCGCCACCGCGCTGGGCGACTTCGAGCGGATGGACCTGCCGCTGAGCATAGAGCAGACCGAGCGCTTCGGCCCGCAGCCCTCGCTGGGCGAGGTGGTGGCCGACGTGTACCAGGAGCTGCTCACCCTGCTGGTCAACTACCAGGACGGAGTGGAGGAGCGCATGCGCGACGCGCTGGTGGGCCTACGGCTCGGCTTCGGGCGACGGTGGGGGGAGGAGATGCTGCTGGCCCTGAGGTGGTTGCACCTCGAGCTGTCGGCCAGCGAGCTGCTCGACGACTACGGCCTCCTCGATGACTAAGCAAGCGCCACACAAAGCACGAGAACGCATGACCGATAGGACGAAGCGACCCCAGCAAGAGCCCCCCGCAGCGCGGGTTGCCAAGGATGCGCCGCAGAGCAAGGAGGACATCGCGCAGCTCCCGCTGGCCAGCTTCGAGGGGGAGATCCACGTGGTGGACACCCCCGAGCGGCTCGCCGAGGCCCTGCCGAAGATCCGTGCATGCCCCGTGCTGGGCCTCGACACCGAGTCGCGCCCGTCCTTCAAGAAGGGGCAGCACTTCCCCGTGGCGCTCGTCCAGCTGGCCAGCCCGCGCGAGGCCTGGCTCATACGCATCTGCAAGCTGGGCTTCGGGCCGGAGCTGGTGAGCATCCTTGAGGATGAGGGGATTGTCAAGGTGGGCGTGTCGCTCAAGGACGATGTGCACCGCCTCCGCCGGCTGCACCCCTTCCAGGCCCGGAACATGGTGGAGATGCAGCGTATCGCCACGGAGTGCCAGCTCGAGGAGCAGAGCCTCCGCAAGCTCGTCGCCCGGGTGCTCGGCCTACGGGTGTCGAAGCGGGCCCAGCTCACCAACTGGCAGGCCGAGGAGCTCACCGAGGCCCAGCGGAAGTACGCCGCGGCCGATGCATGGCTCTGCATCATGCTGCTCTACCACAGCACCTTCGGGGACTACCGCCGCCAGCACCTCCCGGACCTCCCCCCCCTCCACACCCTCTAGCCCGACCAACAAGCAAGGACCAGCGTATGCGACTGCGGATAGCCCTCCTTCTCCTGCTGCTCTCCCCCCCGGTGCTGAGCCGGGCGCAGGTGGTCCGCCACGCCAACGCCTTCCTGCGCCTCGGGGGGAACGCCGCCAGCGAGGCCCTCGCCCGGACCGACATCGCCGCCGCCTACCACTACGGCAGCGGGCGCGTGAACCCCGCCAGCCTCGCCAGCCAGAACCAACGCTTCACCCTGGGCGGGAGCTTCCTCTCCCAGTTCGGCGACATGGGGCGGCTCGGCAACATCGGGGCGGGGTACCGTATCGACAGCGTGGCCGGGATGGAATTCGGCCTCACCCGCTTCTCCGTCTCCGGCATACCCAACACGCTCAGATGGATGGACCGGCAGGGCAACACCGACTACACCCGCATCAGCTACTTCAGCGTATCCGACTGGGCGCTGCACGTCTCCTACGGCCGGCGCATCCTCACCCCGGGCCTGTCCCTCGGCGGGACGGTCAAGCTCATCTACCGACACCAAGGTGGCTTTGCCCAGGGCGTGGGCTTCGGTGTGGACCTCGGCGCACGCTACGAGCGCAAGGGCTGGGAGCTCGCCGCCGTAGCCAAGGACATCAGCACCACCTCAACCCTCTGGTTCATCGAGCCCGACCGCCTGAAGACCACCGGCCCCGACTCCATACAGAACCGCAGCGAGAAGTTCGACAAGGAGCTGACCCTCCCCTCCCTCCGCCTCGGGGGGGGCTACCACTGGAACACCGCGAAGGGCTGGCGCATCGGCCTGAACCTCCTCTCGGACTGGGGCTTCGACGGGGCCGATGCCGGGGTCCTCTCCCACGATTGGTTCCGCCTCAACCTGGCCGTGGGGAGCGAGTTCGCCTACCGCAACACGGTGTTCATCCGCCTGGGGGCCAGGCAGTTCCAGTGGGTGCGGGAGTTCTACAACCGCCGCACGCTGAGCTTCAACCCCAGCCTCGGCCTCGGCCTCGCGGCCTGGGGCTTCGCCCTGGACTACTCGCTGAGCGCGCCCCTCACCGCGGTGGACCTCCGCCTCTCCCACCTGGTCACCCTCTCCTACACCTTCAGCCTGGGCGCGGAGCGCAATAGCCGCATGGGCTACAAATAGCGGGCCCGCACGGGACGCAGCAAGCCTTGAGAATGCAACAGGACAACATGAGCATGCCGGCCGGGGGCATGGGCGAGCTGATTGGGGTCAGCCCCTACACCTTCCTCCGGCTCCAGCGCACCGGCCGGATAGTGGACGTACGCTCGCCCGGGGAGTTCGCCCGGGGGCACATCCCGGGGGCGGTCAACGTCCCCCTCTTCGACGACGAGCAGCGGGCGGAGGTCGGCACGCTCTACAAGCAGCGGGGCCGGCGCGTGGCCCTCACCCGGGGCTTTGAGCTCATCGGCGAGCGCATGGAGGACATACGCCAGGCCCTCCTCCGCGGCAGCCGGGGGCGCGCCCTGCGCATACACTGCTGGCGGGGGGGCATGCGCTCCGAGAGCGTGGCCTGGCTGGCCCAGCGCAGCGGCCTGAGCGTCTACCTCCTCAGGGGCGGATACAAGGCCTACCGGCAGCACGTCCTGGAGGGGAACGCCCAGCCACGCCCCATCCGCATCGTCGGGGGGCTCACCGGGGCGGGCAAGACGGACATCCTCCACGCCCTCGAGCGGCTCGGCGAGCAGGTGGTCGACCTCGAGGGGCTGGCCCACCACAAGGGCAGCGCGTTCGGCGCAATGGGGCAGGAGAAGCAGCCCTCCACCGAGATGTTCGAGAACCTCCTCTTCGAGCGGCTGGAGCAGCTCGACCCCCACCGCCCCGTCTACCTCGAGGACGAGAGCCGCAGCATCGGCCGGGTATTCCTCCCCGAGGCGCTGCACGCCCGCATGGCCGCCGCCCCCACCATCGTGGTCGACACGCCCCGGGGGGCGAGGGTGGAACGCCTCGTGCGCGACTACACCGGCTTCCCCCCGGAGGAGATCGTCGCGGCCATAGAGAAGCTCAGCAAGCGGCTCGGGGGGCAGCGCGTCGCGCAGTGCTGCGAGCTGGTGCGCTCGGGCGACATGGAGGCCGCCGTCAGCGACATCCTCGCCTACTACGACAGGCAGTACCGCTACCTCATAGAGACCAAGCACCCGCACGCCCCGTGGATGGAGGTGGAGGGGCTGGATGTGGACCAGATTGCCCGGAGGCTGCTCGCGCAGGACTGGAGCAAGGCCTAGGATAGGGCCCAGGATGCAGAGGGGCGGACCTAGCGAGTAGATCCGCCCCCCCACAATCTACGTACGGTAATCCCCTACTCCGCCAGCAGCTTCTCCACCATGTCGGCGAGCCGCTGGCCGTGGAGGTTCTTCTCCACGATGCGCCCCTGGCCGTCGATCAGCACGTTGGCCGGGATGGCCTCGACGTCGTACACCTCGCGGGCGGAGTCCAGCCAGCCCTGTAAGCTGCATACCTGGTGCCAGGTGAGGCCGTCGTCCTCTATGGCCTTGAGCCACTTGTCCTTCTCCTTGTCGAGCGAGACGGCGAAGATGTCGAAGCCCTTCGGGTGGAACATGCGGTATATGCGCACGAGCTCGGGGTTGGCCTGCCGGCATGGGGGGCACCACGAGGCCCAGAAGTCCAGCAGGACGGGCTTGCCCTTGCCGGCCACGTCGCTGAGGCGGCGGATTTTCCCCTCGGCGTCGGGCACGGCGATGTCGGGGAAGGGCTGGCCGATGGCGACCGTGTTGGCGGCCTTGAGGCGGGCCAGGGCGGCGAGCTTGTAGTTGTTGTCGGGGAGCTGCTCCGCGGCCAGGAGGATGGCTTCGGGGTTGGCCAGGAAGGCCTCCACGCTCTGGGCCAGGACGATGCTGCCGGGGAGGTTCTGGTTGCTGGCGATGAAGTTGCGCAGCAGCTCGATATTGCGGTCCTTCAGGCCCTCCATCTCCAGGGCCAGGGCCACGAGCTGGGCCGAGTCGGCGGCCAGGGAGCGCTGCTGCAGGTCGTACTGCTTCTGGTATATCTCCTTCATGAGGAGCTTGTCGAGGTCGCTGAGGATGCGGTTGTCCTCCGAGAGGTCCTGCTCCACGATCTGGAAGGTGTAGAGGCTGTCCTTGGGGTCGCCCACTGGCACCTGCTCGAAGCGCACGCCGCCCGGCTGGGGGAGGTAGCTGAGGCGGCTGCGGTCGGGGGTGAGGATGATGCAGAGGGTGTTGCCGTCGGCCTTGATGGGGACGGTGACCTCCTGGCCCTGGGGGGTGATGGTGTCCTCGCGGTTGATGTGGTAGCCGGTGGGGTCGAAGGTGCCGTAGACGACCACGTTCTTCTCGGGCCGGGCGAAGCGGAGGGTGGCCTCGGAGTCGGCCCGCTGGGGCGATGAGGACCCGCACGAGGTTGCGATGTGGGCCGCCGCCATGAGGGCGAGGCCGACGAATGCTCTAGCTTTCATATGTTGCTCTTTAACTGCTTGTTTTGCGGGGCGAAGTTAGGCATTTTTCGCGGGTAGGCGCGTGGGCCGCAATCCCCTCGCGGCGTTTTTGTACCTTTGGGGCGGATAACTGAATATGGGACCTTATGGAGAGAGTGGGTTTTTTCCCGGGGAGCTTCGACCCCTTCACGGTGGGGCACCAGGACATCGCCCTGCGGGGCGCGCGGCTTTTCGACCGGCTGGTGGTGGCGGTGGGCTACAACGCGGAGAAGCGGAGCTTCTTCCCGCTGGCGGCCCGGCTGGCCCTCATCCGCGACTCGCTGCAGGGGCTGGCCAACGTGGAGGTGGTGTCGTACGAGGGGCTGACCATAGAGGCCGCCCGGCGGCACGGGGCGCAGTTCATCCTGCGGGGGCTGCGCACCAGCCTGGACTTCGACTACGAGAACGGCATGGCGCAGACCAACCTGACCATCGCGCCCGACCTGGAGACGGTATTCCTCTACGCGCGGAAGGAGCACCTGAACATCAGCTCGACCATCGTGCGGGACCTGCTGCGCCACGGGTACGACCCGACGGCCTTCCTGCCGGCCGGGCTCGACATCGAACGATACAGAGCCTAGGCATGGGCTGGCGGCGCATGGCCCGGCACGGCCTGGGCATCCTCCTGTGGGGCAGCATGTGGCTCACGCTCTGCCTGGGCGGGCCATGGGCCTCAGCGGCCACGCGCGGCGGGACGACCTGCCACATCCACGGCGAGACCGAGGGCTACGAGGGCGTGGTCCTCAAGCTCGAGACCCCCCGCGACTTCATCAGCGACACGCGCCAGACCCTGGCCACCACCACCATCGACGCGCAGGGCCGCTTCAGCCTCCGCTTCCCGCTCATCGAGACCGCCCGGGTGAGCATGGAGGTGGGGCCCTACCTCTGCTACATGTACGTCTCGCCCGGCCAGTCGATGCGCATCAGCCTCCCCCCCCGGCGAGTCAAGAGCAAGGCCGACGAGCTGAACCCCTACTTCGAGCCCATAGAGCTGCAGCTCCGCGACCTCGACCCCGACAGCACCAGCGTCAACGCCCGCATCGGGGTGTTCAACATCCGCTTCGACAGCGTGATAAACGCCGTCTCCCGCAACCTCAAGGCCGCCCGCGAGAGCGACGAGCTGGAGTTCTCCTACGAGGACCTCCTCAAGATGCAACGCCCCCGCTACCAGCCCTTCGTCAACGACTACATCAAGTACCGAGCCGGGCTCATGGCCTACATCACCAAGCTGTGGCGCAGCCAGCGGATCTCCGACTCGCTCTTCGCCAAGGCCCCCATACGGCACTACAACCCGGCCTACATGGACCTCTTCAAGCTGATCTACGACAAGTACTTCAGCCTGCACGGGCGCACCCGCGAGGGCCGCAAGATCTACTGGGCCATATCCGACCAGCGCTCCTACACCGAGCTCTGCAAGGTCCTGAGCCAGAACGGAAAGCTCCCCCAGCAAGAGCTCCTCGAGCTGGTCATACTGCAGAACCTCCACGGCGAGTTCTTCTCCGACAACTTCCCCCGCAGCGCCCTGCAGGGCATACTCGACACCGTCTACAACCAGACCCGCATCCCCGAGCACAGCGAGATCGCCAACGCCATCCGCGAGAAGATCACCCGCCTGCTCCCGGGCTTCATCCCCAACTCCTTCGAGCTGCGCGACACCAAGGGCCGCCTCTGGACCCTCGAGAAATTCCGCGGCCGCATGGTCCTGCTCGGCTTCTGCTCCACCAGCTCCTACGCCAGCCTGGAGGAGCTCCCCCTACTCAAGCGCCTCCGCGAGGACTTCGGCCAGAAGCTCGCCATCGTCCTGGTGGCCGTCGACAAGGACTACAAGGCCCTGCAGGAATTCGTGCAGAAGAGCGACTACCCCTTCACCATCCTGAGCTTCGACCGCCAGCCGAACGTGGTGAAGGACTGGGACATCCGCGCCTACCCCACCTACTTCCTCCTCGACGAACGGGGGAAGCTCATCCTCTCGCCCGCCCCCTCGCCCCGCGAGGAGCTCGGCCGCTACATCTTCAAGGAGTTCAAGCAGCGGGGCTGGATACCGCAGAAGAACCAGGGGCGCTAGGCCACTTTCCGACCAGCGCGGAGCCATACCGCGGCTTTTGCCTACCTTCGCGGCACGATAGCGCGATATGGCAGAGGAACTCCAGGCACAGGCCGACTCCACCGGCACGACACCCCAGCCCGACACGGCCGGCCACGGACTACCACAGCCCGCGGGCCCAGCTCCAGCCACGACATCCCCGTCGCGGGCAAAGGACAGCGGCCAGCTCGCCCCCCCGGCCGAGCCATCACCCACCCGGCCGGACAGCGCAGCCACCCCGGCTACGCACCCCCAGCCGCACGTGGACAATTCCCCCATTCGCACCCCCCCCGCCAAGGACGACGCAGCGCCCCCCACCCCGCCCACCATTCCCTTCGGCGTGCCGACCAGGAACCTGAGCCAGCTCCTCCTGGCCGAGGAGCCCAGCGCCCTCACCCTCCCCGAGGGCGTGGCCCGGCTCGCCCAGCTCAAGCCCGAAGCACCCGCCGAGCTCTGGGCCGGAAGCCTCCAGCGCCCCCCCATCCAGCCACCGTCGTCGCAGCGCCCGAGCGCCCCCATGGCCAACACCCCGCCCTACCTCGGCCCCGCCACCCTCCTGCTGCTCGCCGGGATAGCCGTAGTGCTCCGCCTCCGCTACTGGAGCCACTACACCCTGCACCTCACCCTGCTGCGCGACCCCCGCTCCATCCGCCGCATGGAGCTGGAGGCCACCGTCAAGCTGGACGTATTCAACAGCCTGGGCGACATCCTCTTCACCCTGACGAGCGGCTACCTCCTGTGGCGCAGCGTGCTCTTCTTCGGCCTGGCCGGCGACGCCACCTCCCTCCAGGTCTACCTGCTCAGCATGGCCTTCACCGCGGGCTACGTGCTGCTACGCTTCCTGGGCCTCCACCTCGGCCCCCTGCTGCTGGGCGACACGGACGCGGCCAGCACCCTCTGGCGGCAGGAGGAGTACTGCGCCCGCCTGGCCTGGCTGCCCCTCCTGCTGCTCAACGTCTGCGCCACCTACACCGGAACGTGGGGCACGCGCATCGCCCTGCTCTGCGGCCTGGCCCTGATGGCCGCCAGCGGGCTCTACACCTGGGTGCGCGTCGCCCTGACCTTCGTGGGGAAGGGCTACCGCCCTTTCTATTTCTTTTTGTACTTTTGCGGCCTGGAAATCATGCCGGCGCTGCTCATGCTAAAGGCCGTGAGAATACTCTAGCATGACGGCCGCGCCCGGTAGAAGTAGTAATAAAAGCAGTGAGCCTAGTGAAGATATCTAAACTCCTAATCGCCCAGCCGGAGCCGACGCACAAGCACAACGTGTTCCAGCGGGTCGCCGAGAAGACGGGGGTCGAGATGACCTTCCAGCCATTCATCAGGGTCGAGGGCGTATCCACCTACGATTTTAGGAAGCAGAAGATAGATTTCGCCAAGTTCCCCTGCGTGATACTCACCTCACGCACGGCCATCGACCACTACTTCCGCATCGCCGAGGAGATCCGCTACACCGTGCCGGAGACCACGCGCTACTTCTGCCTCACCGAGCAGATCGCCCTCTACCTGCAGAAGTACATCGTGTACCGCAAGCGGAAGATCGTCTTCGCGGAGGACGGCCAGCTCGACACCCTCATCAACATGATGGGCCGCTACAAGAGCGAGCGCTTCCTCATACCCCTCTCCGAGCAGCACAAGCCCGAGGTGCCCCGCGAGCTGCGAAGGGCCGGCATCAAGGCCACCAAGTGCATCATGTTCCGCACCCAGAGCCAGCCGCTGGGCTCGCTCGACATCGCGGACTTCGACATGCTGGTGTTCTACAGCCCGCACGACATCAAGTCGCTGCAGGAGAACTTCCCGGAGTACCAGCAGTCGAGCCAGGCCATCGCCGCCTGGGGCAAGAAGACCCACACCGCGGCCAAGAGCGCCGGGCTGGAGCTGCAAATCGCCATGCCCACCAACAAGTGCCGCTCGATGACGGAGGCCCTGGAGGCCTACATCGTCGAGAACAACGAGTAGCGATGCACCAGCCCAGCGCGCGGCACCCCAACCGCTTCCCCCGCAGCGAGCGCCTACGGCTGAAGAAGGAGATTGACGCGACCTTCCGCGAAGGGCAGAAGGCCTTCTGCTTCCCCTACCGCGCGGTGTTCCGCATTGCCCACGGGGAGGGGGTGGCGGTCGGCATCCGGGTGGCCATGGTCGCGCCCAAGCGGCTGTGGAAGCACGCCGTGGACCGGAACTACCAGAAGCGCCGCCTCCGGGAGCTATACCGCACCCAGGCCGGGGCACTACGCCAGCTGGCCGCGGCGCACGGGCTGGGCGTGTCCATCATGCTCATCTGCGTGAGCCGGGAGGATGTGCCCCTGGCCAAGGCCACGAGGTCCATCTTCCTCATCCTGCGCGATGTGCAGCGGGCGTGCCAGCGACTGGTGGATAGCGCGAACCGCAAGGGGGACAGGGCATGAAGCAGGAACGCCCCGCGAGCCCGGCCGGATGGGTCCGCCACCTCGTGGTGACCCTGATGGTGCTGCCCATACGCTTCTACCAGCTATTCATCTCGCCGATGCTCCCCAGCTCGTGCCGCTTCACGCCGACCTGCTCGCAGTACTGCAAGGAGGCCCTCATCAAGCACGGCCCCCTGCGGGGCACCGCCCTGTGCGTCTGGCGCCTCCTGCGCTGCAACCCCTGGGGCGGGCACGGGCACGACCCCGTTCCCTAGAGGCGAAGCCCTCCGAAATATTGCTTACCTTCGCGCAAAGCTGCCAGCATGAAGGAAAAAGTCGTAGCCAAGAACCGCAAGGCCCACTTCCTCTACGAGATATCGGACACGTACACGGCCGGGATGGTCCTCACCGGCACGGAGATAAAGTCGCTCCGCGCCGGGCATGCCAACCTGGTGGAGGCCTACTGCGTATTCATCAACGGCGAGCTGTGGGTCAAGCAGATGAACATCCCGATCTACGCCCAGGGCACCTTCTACAACCATGAGCCCCGCCGCGACCGCAAGCTCCTGCTCAGCCGCAAGGAGCTCAGCAAGCTCGCCCGGGCCGTGCAGCAGAAGGGCATCGCTATCGTCGCCCTGCGCATCTTCATCAACGAGCGGGGCTACGCCAAGCTGGTCATCGGCCTGGGGCGGGGCAAGCGCAACTACGACAAGCGCCAGACCCTCAAGCAGCGCGACGCCGACCGCCAGCTGCAGCGCATCAAGCAGAGGAGGTACTAGGAGGGGGCACGGGGGCTTCGGTCTGACCGAGCGGAGCGACAATGCAAAAACCCAGTAGCACCACCGGCCCGGAGGGGTCCTACATTCCAGCCGATACGCCACCGTGGCAGCCCGCCTGAGGCGAAATGCACGGTGAGACCCTCCGAGGAAATTCCTACCTTTGCTACATCTATTCGAAAGGAGGCGACCATGATGCTAGAGAAGGCACGATTCCCCACCACCACGGCGAGCTTCAGAAAAATCCGCCAGGGGGGGATGTACTACGTGGACAAGACCGAGATGGTCTGGCAGCTGGCCCACGAGAGCCAAGTGGTCTTCCTGAGCCGCCCCCGCCGCTTCGGCAAGAGCATGCTGCTCCGGACCATGGCCAGCTACCTCGGGGGCGAGCGCGAGCTCTTCGAGGGGCTCCGCCTGGACCAAGCACCCCGTGCTGCGCTTCGACTTCAGCAAGCGGACCACCGGCGTGGAGGGCATGGAGAGCATCGTCCGCCTCGAGGTGGATAGGCTTGCGCGCCACCACGGCCTCACCCTCGGGTCCGAGAGCGCCATCGCCGCGCTCGATGAGCTCATTGGGCTCTTGGACAGCGAAGGGCTACCCCCCGTCGCCGTCCTGGTCGACGAGTACGATGCCCCCATCCTCCAGGCCCTGAGCCAGGGCGATGACGAGCTGCTCGAGGTCACCAAGCAGTACCTCCAGGGCTTCTACAAGACCCTCAAGGCCGCGGACGATTCCCTCCGCTTCCTCATGGTCACCGGCATAAGCCAGGTGCGGCAGATCGGCCTGTTCAGCGGATTCAACAACATCCGCGACATCAGCTTCAGCCCCCAGTACAGCGCCATCTGCGGCTTCAGCGAGAACGAAATCCGCGAGTACCTCGCCGGGGCGCTGGACCGCATGGCGGACACGCTGGGAATGGGCGTGGAGGAGCTCATGGCCACGCTCAAGCACAAGTACGACGGCTACCGCTTCGCGCCCTATGGCGAGGATGTCTACAACCCCTTCGGGCTGATGAACGCCCTGATGGAGTGCGAGCTCTACGACTACTGGTCGGAGATGGGCACGCCCGGCAGTGCGGCCATCCTCATCCCCCGCTACGACGCGCTCGGGCTCGTGCGGCTCACCGGGCCCATTGTTGCCAACCGGGCGAGCCTCTCGCGCTTCGACTACGACCGGGGCGACCCCGTCCCCTTCCTCTACCAGACCGGCTACCTGACCATCAAGGGCACCACCGAGGAGGGCATCTTCCTGCTCGACTTCCCCAACCTCGAGGTGCGCCAGAGCATCATGCTCCTGCTCGCCCCAAAGACGCTCGGCATCCGCAGCGACATCGCCTACCATGGCCTGCAGCGCAACCTGGTGCGGGCCCTCAACGGCGACGACATCCACGCCCTGCAGGCCTGCATCCAGGCCTTCCTCTCGAGCCTGCCCTTCGACACCGAGGACGACGATGCGGCGAAGACCTGGGAGCTACGGGAGTGCCGCTACCGCGACGCGGTGCACCTGGTCTTCGCCGGGGCCCGCAGCGATGCCCGGGTG
>PDWJ01009139.1_pt1 | contig 19255 bp, 33 predicted proteins | sample 1430881 | NCBI WGS metagenome assembly PDWJ01 (sample SAMN01162460, study PRJNA174530) | Oral metagenome, whole genome shotgun sequencing project. | biome: Marine environment; feature: Marine mammal; material: Swab sample of the gingival sulcus; isolation source: swab sample of gingival sulcus...
CTCTGGCAGAGCGCGCTCAGCCGCCAGGGACTCACCGCCGCCCAGATACTGCTGCGCCGGGAAAATTTCGACCACCGCGCATCCTACCTGAACCTCCGCAGTGCCGTTGAAAGCCTGCTCAAACTGGGGGCCGTTCCCGTACTCAACGAAAACGACAGCGTCTCCACAGCCGAAATAGGCGGCGTCTTCGGCGACAACGACTCCCTCAGCGCCCACGTGGCCAGCAAACTGGACGCGGGCCTGCTCATACTGCTCACCGACATAGACGCCTTCTACGACAAAGACCCCCGTGAACATTCCGATGCCCGCCCCCTCACGCATGTAGACCACCTTACACCGCAGCTCTGGGCCGCCGCGGGAAGCTCCGGCAGCCTTCATTCCACCGGCGGCATGCTCACCAAACTGCAGGCCACCGAAGTGGCCTCACGAGCCGGCTGCCCCACAGTCCTGGCCGACGGACGGGAACCCGAAATTCTCCAGCGCATCATCAGCGGAGAAGAAGTGGGCACCTTCTTTCAGGCCGGCAAAAAACTGCACGCCCGCTCCCGCTGGATCCTCAGCGCCCGTCCTGCCGGACGCATCTTCATCGACCAGGGCGCCGCCCGGGCCCTTTCACAGCGTAAAAGCCTGCTTCCCAGCGGCATAACCGGAGTGGAAGGTGTGTTCAGCTCCGGCGACGTTATAGAAATCTGCCCGGGCTTTAAGGGCGTAACATCAATGGACAGCGGAGAAATACGCCAGATAATGGGCCGTCATTCCCGGGAAATCAAAAAAATACTCGGCCCCGATAAACCCGAAGAAGTTGTACACGCCGAAAACCTGGTAGCCCTTCCAGGCACGTAACCCTCGCGTAACCCGCTCATTACCCGCACGTAACCGGCGCGTAAGGGTATGCAATCCTTGTTGAATCTGATAAACCTCTGGAAAGAAGGAACTACAGCAATGGCCAAACAAATCAACCTGGACAAAGCGGAACTTGTCGAAATACTGGGAAGCGGACTCATACTTGAAATCAGCAAAGACGAACAGGAACGCGTTCTGGTACGCGTGGAATCCGAAGAAGGCGGACGGCGCATCCTTATCAAACAGCACGAAGAAGACGCCCGCTGCATCGTCTACTCCCTCGACACACCGTCTCCTCAAAAACCCGCACTGTCCCTGGTTAAATAATTTTCAATAACACATTTTTTTGGGGGATCGGCCCCGCCAGGGCGCGCCCTCCGGGACGCTCCCCGGCGGACCGCCGGGCTTTACGTTCCAATGCCCTTATTCCGGAGGCCTCTCTCCGGCTCCGTCTCCTCCGCCGGGGCCTCCGGGGGCATTTCCACTGCAAATGCTCTTAGAAATATAATTATTGACAATGTATATAGTTGCACACCATAATAACAATATGTTTGCAGATATGAATGCAAAACAAGCCCGAAATTTGCATAGGGGGAAGTAATGAGGCACAGGGATAAGGATTACACGGTGTATCCCCGGGTTCTTCGGAGCGGAAAAACGGTCTATTATTACCAGACATACGACGAGCAGGGGCGAAGGACAAACCCTAAAAGCACTGGGATTGGATATACCCGCAAAAGAGACGAAGCAAGGGCCAAAAGAGAGGCGGAGAAGTACTGCCAAGAGCTGGCTGAGCAAAACATATTGATTCGGCAAAAAAGCCCCACTCTCGAAGAATTCGTGAGTTATTATCATTTCTGGGAATGGGGCAGGTCAACTTATGTGAGAAATATCCTTGCACGATCCGGAAAGGACCGGCCCGGAATCACCGAACAGTACTGCAAGCACGCTCGCGGAATCACTCAAAACCACATCTTGCCTCACCATGGCGGGAAGCGGATTGAGGCTATTACCGCATACGATTGCGAGCAGCTTCTTTTCAGGTGGGGAGAGTCTGCCGCACCTGGAACAGCAAACCAAAGAATGACTGTGTACTCAACCATGCTGTCCGAATACGAGAGAATGCAGAAGATGCGCAACCAAAAGAGTCAGTTTTTCAATCCTTGGCGGCTTGTCCAGCCCTTGCGCGGCAAATCTAAACCTGCTGGAGCTATATCCATGGAGGACGCGCAGAAGATTCTGGCTGACAAACCCAGCGAAGGACTGGAGTTGATATATTATATGGCCATCAAACTGGCGTTGTTTTCTGGCCTAAGAATCGGCGAACTTTTGGGCCTGCGGTGCGGAGACATTAAAGACGAAGAGATTACTCAAGACGGGGTAACGCTGCATCTGTCGTATATTGAGGTATCTGGCCAGTGGTCTAAAGAATTGAACCGACGAACATTAACCAAGACGAAGGACTCCCGGAACGTCCCCTTGATTCCAGCCCTTCGGGAAGAACTGAGGGAAATTGAAACGACCAAAAAAAGCTATCTGTTTTCCGCCCACCCATCTAAGGCGGTCCCCTTGGGGCAGAGCACCATCAGAAAAGCGCTGTATCGTAGATTAGAAAATGCAGGAATCAACAGAGAAGAAAAAGGCATTACATTCCATTCCTGCCGAAGGTTTTTCAATACACTCCTCCGCCACGGAGGGGTAAGTGATGATATGCTCAGAAGATTTACCGGGCACCGCTCTGAGGCTATGACAGACCACTACACAGATTACTTGGCTGAGGACTTACTCCAGATCGCAAAAGCTCAAGAAAAAATGATAAAAAACCTGTAAAAAAGTGTTTTAATGCAAATCTCCGCTTGACAAATATGGCCAATGGCCATATACTATGAGCATAACAAAGGACGGGCAAGGCCCGGAAGGAGATTTTTAATGGAGATTTTGATTAAAGAAACAAGAGAAATTAGGGCGCTAACACTGATTGATCCTAAAAGCGGCTGTGAGTGGACCGCTGATTTTATGAATGCCGGACTTCTTGAGACGGATAAAGAAACTGACTTAACCTGTATGAGTCAAGAAGACTTTGACTGGTGGGCTGACTTAATTCCTAAAATGCAAGAAGCGGATAATGCGTTAGAAGATTTTTTCAAGAACGCAGAAGACCGTTTTGGAGCCGAAAGGGAATTCCACGAATACAGAAAATGGTGTACGGACGATCAAGAATTTGCACCATTTGTAATTAGGGGCTTTTTAGAAGCTCAAAAATAGATAAAGCAGCATGCCCTCCAACATGGAGGGCATTAAATTAAAGGGAAAAACAATGGAATTAATATTAGAAGAATTAACCGGCCAAGAATCCGGCATCGTGGTATACGATGGCAGCTCTGTGATAATCTGTAACTGGTCCGGCCATGCTGGCCTGCCACGATTATTTGCAACCGGTCTGGTTTACATGCCGGAAGACATTGAATCTCCTCATGAGAGGCGATCCGAGGACATTACAGAGTGCCTGCCAGACACCGAAGATATAGACTTGGTCTATGACCGAAATGGAGATATAGACGAAGTTTTTGAGGACCGCCCAAAGGGAAGATGTTATGAGATTCCAGAAAAAAACGTTCTCATAATAGCGCCAGATGGGTGGATTTGATATTGCTGAAGGATGGAGATAAAAATGTACATAATAACTTTAGGACTAAAAAAATGATCGCAAAAGCCGAGACTTACGAAGCCGCCAAAGCTGAAACGGCAATAATAGCGGAAGAAAATAAGACCGGCGCGAAATTGCTCGAAATAAAGAACCCTACCGATATGAACATTAAAGATGGCAGCGTTGTAGGAATGTGGGGAGCAGAATGGAAGGGCGAATATAGCTATAAATTCCACAGCTTTATGTAGTGGGCTTGATATGGCTGAAGGATGGAGATAAGAGAGAGGAAGTATGGGAATAGACAAGGAATGGATTGATCTGAACGGCGAGGATGGGAAAACGTATGTGGTACACTGCTATCCTCCTCGGTTTATAGTCGAGTTTGAAGGCCTGGACGGAGAAGTAATCGCGGGGGTCGAGAATATCCCGCCAAACGATGCGGCCCGGTGGGCCAGGAAGGCCGGGGAAGCCTCTGGAACAGAATCATGAAAAAAGATGGCCCCACCCCCGAACAGCTCCAGGCCTTTATGGCCCGGTGCGAAAGGGAACTAGGAAAACCCCGCATTGATGTCTATGACAGACTGGCTGAAGAAGCCGGCATGAGCAGGAGAGGGGTCCAGCGGTGGTTTGGGACTCCTGAATCAAAACACTGGCGAGGAACTCCGTACTCCGCCTGGCGGTTGTGGCACCTGGTCCTTTTCGGCGAGGATCCTCATTCAGCTGACAGACAGTCCCACGGCCAGGCCGATAGCGATGCCAACCAGTAGCCCAACGCCTCCGCCCATGAGGTAGTCTTTAACCTTCTGCCGACGCATTTGCTTCTTCAACTCGTTCAATCCATTCGCCGATTCGGCCAACTGCCGCTCCAATCGCTGCACCTGATTCTCTGCCCCGCTCAAGCTCGTTCTCAAGCTCTCCGACTCGATTCTGGCTTGCTTCAAGTTCTGCTGCAGCCGAATCAAGTTCGCCCTCAACTCGATGATAAGCGTCTCGGATCCGGTCAAGCTCACCTGCAAGTTCGCGTTGGCTGCTTCGAGCGCCTGATAGCTGATTTTTAATTCCTGCCACATTGATTCTGAGATTATTATTTCTCCCCCATGCAACGGCAGAGACAAGAGCAAGAACAAAAATAATACACATAAGAACAATAATGCCCCAGATTGGTATCCTGACATCTTTCATGGCCCTATTTTCCGCGCGCCGAAGTGGACATAGCCGCTAAAGCCGGATCCAATCTGCCCACCTGCAGAGTTGTACATTGTCATGTAGACTTTATCGCCAGCTTTAAGCTGACATTCTGCTGTTCCTGCAAATCCTCCCCAATTACTTGCCGGAATGGTTCCGCGGCCAAAAAGACCGTTGTAACCAGGAGTCCCTGGGTCATTGGGCCCTGGCGGATTAACAACAAATGCGCAGATAACCCGCCCATCTGTGGCTGTGGTATGCCCAATTGTCAAGAGCCCTTGCAAAAAGTAAAGCCCATCTTCTGGGGCGGTGAAACATCCTGTTGCCATATCAAAGGTATTGCCGCTATCCCAAACTTTTTCATTCCAAACATCAGGATTTACAATAGCCCAGTTAGCTCCCGAAGGTGTTTTATTTGTATTACCTTCGCACGTTACATAAAACCCGACAGGAGTGCCGCCTCTGTCCCATTCGTTCCGTCTGCTCCTGCAGGACCGGGAGGCCCTTGAGGCCCTTCTGGCCCGGCGTCTCCCGTGTCGCCCCTTAATCCTGGAGGCCCTTGAGGTCCAGCGTCCCCTGTGTCGCCTTTTGGTCCTTGAGGCCCTTCAGGTCCGGTGTCCCCTGTGTCGCCCTTTGGTCCGATAGGCCCTGCCTGTCCTTGTTCACCGGTTTCGCCTTGCGGTCCCGAAGGACCAGCTGGACCTGTATCTCCTGTATCGCCCTTCTCACCCCTTAAGCCGTCATCACCTTTAGGGCCGGGAGGTCCGGTTAATCCTGTCGGTCCTTGAGCTCCTTCTAGAGAATTTAGCCACTCCTGTTCGGTCCCAGAAAAACCATTATCGACCAACCAGCGCCTCTGCATCTTTTTTGACCCGTATCTCATATTCAAGCCGGCCAACCCTGGTAACGGTGTCGGCTTCTTCCAAGATGAACGTCACTTCTTCGGCCGCCGTGGCCTCCTTCAGAATTCCCGTCCCCTCCTGAAGAAGCAGAAGAAACGTGACCGTCCCGCCAATGAACCCTTGAGGAATCTGGCAGCTAATCTCTGTCGTGTCTCCCTCGCGGATTCTCAAATCTTTTCTCAGCATAGCCCCCTCCTATTTATTGCCAATCCTGCCAATCTGCTCAGCTGCCGTGCCGCCGACCAGCAGAGAAACGGAGGCATAAAGAAACATCTTGACTACTTCGACCGCGACATCGGCGTCAGTTTTGATAAAAATCGCAGAGATACCGCCGGCCAGAGCCGCCCCGGCAAAAATAAATCCGGCAATCCGTTTTGACGATACAGTTCCATCTTTGTCCCGAAACATATTCATCTGACCTCCTTTCGGATTTTGAAAAGCCGGCGGCCGTTGAGTGGTCCGCAGTTCAGGTTTGGGTCCGGGTCGTAATCCACCGTCGTGAAGTGATAGCCCGTCTTGCACTCTCTCCTGATGACTTCGTGTGTCGTGTCTCTCTCGCTCCACTTGCCGAACATCTGCAGCCCGGTGTCTCGATTCCACCAGCCGATATACATCGCTCTGTATTTCCCGCTGTCCAAATAGCCCAGGAACAAATTAAGGATGTAAGCCGGGTCGGTGACAAAGCAGTTGTCCTTCATGGAGGCGTGCGTCACTGCGTCGATATAAGCCATGCGGATTTGCTCGTCCGTCAAAAGACGGCCCGTCACTTTCTCGGCCATCGAGGCAAGAGAAAGAAAATAACAGCCCCATCGCGCTATAGGGTTATAGAATGGATACCGTTGTGTCCTCATAAATCACCTCGTAATCAGTGGGATGACAACGGCGACAATCACCGCCGCAACGGCCACAAGAGTGTTCACGTTGAACCGCTTCTTTTCGTTTTTCTCGGCCACCCGGGTTTTCATTTCCTCCCGGTAGACGTCCAAGTGGTCGCGGAGCTCTTCCTTGACCTCGTCAGCCTTCACAGAAGCGTTCCGCGCAATGTGGCCAATCTGATTCACGTCGGCCCGCATCATGCTCAGAGCCTTCTCGGTCTGTGCCCGGTCAGAAATCATCTGCGTGACCATAGTCGTCTGCTTCTCATCCAAATGATGAATGGACACTTTCAGTTCGCTGAGGTCTTCCTTGATATCGGAGAGCACACCGCCCTGACCGTCCTCGCCCCTCAGAGCTCCCATCAAGGCGCTGAACTTATCTCGGAACTCGCCGAACATCAGTTCCATGCGATTGAATCTGTTTTCAGTTGAATCCATCAGAACTCCTTGAACCACATCGGGCGCTCAGGCTCTTTCCCAGTTTCCGGAGCATCCAGCCACATCTGACGCCATTTCTCGTATTCTGATTTTTGTTTTGAATCCAGATCATCCCAGAGTATGGTCTTGTATTTGTCGAATGTTTGAAATTCATAACGACGCCGTTCTCGAATTCCCTGCAACCGGGCTTCTTCTTCGGCCGCGTGGTCAACATCCCAGCCGTCAGCTTTTTCATCCCAAAATGCAAAAAGACTTTCAGGCGGTTCTTTGTCGGTAAATCCTTCTGGGACGGGCTGGCCGATGTCTGTTATTTCATAAGGCATCTTGGTTGACTTCTGCCAGTACTTACCCCGATTGTCCTCAAGTAGGCCATCTGCAATTAACTCCTCCTCTGGCCGGATTTTTCCAGTTTTCCAATCAATGAAAACCTCCGGCATTCCGGGATACCCATCAAAAGAAATAAAATTAATCGGCTTCCAGTTTTTACTTGGTTTATCGTTTGTTGATATTATCTTTTCAATGATTCCTGTACTTATTACTGCATATTCCATATTTTTCCTCCTTATGCCGTGCGTTGCCAAAGTACAACTGTTACGTGCCGGGGCAAAAGTTTTGATCCGCAGGCGAAGCCTATGACCCCGGTCACAGCATCATCTGTATAGGTTGTATATGGTCTATGATTATTTGTTTTATCCCCAGGCGTACCGCTGTCAGTTATTGGGGATAGAGAATATGGGAGACTAGACCCAAAGTTGGCCGGTCGACCCATAAGCCTGTGTCCATGGTCCGGCAGTTGTGCCTCACCTATACCGCCGTTAAAGGCCGTACCTGTACCGGATGTACAGAAAAAGACTCCATCGCCGTTATAACGTTGAACCCATGTCCCCGGTAGCCCTTTCTGTGCTGGGGTTTCACCACCGGGAAATTGTAGATACGTATCATTCACAGGATGCTCTTCGTCTTTAACCATTAATATGATTTCAGCGAGTTGTTTGCCGTCCAGCAAATCAGCATCCACCCCACTCCCTGGGCCGTCTGCAAGCTTGAGTCTCTCCCTGACAGTCGCAGGATCTAGTTGCGCTGCCGGAACAAAACCAGCATTAAGATTGCTCGCATCGCGATAAAATGCCCCCTCTTGTCCGTCCAACTTGTCAGAATCAAAAGAAGATCCCTGCCCCTTTCTTAATGCTGCCAAAAGCTGAGAATCATTTGCGGTTGAGAGCGCAAGGCCAGCCCCCTCTATCGCGTTACATAATTCTTCTTGAATAGAGTTTCTGTCCGCAGCGACAAGGACTGTCCCCTGGACTCCATTCCCTGGGTCTTGATCGACATAAAGATTGCTGACATGCCCGCTCGCTATTGTTCTGTGCATAATTCCTCCTTCAGAAAGCCTTTCCCGTTATCGCTGCTCCGGTGATGCCGAGATTGCACCGCGCAACATCAGCCCCGGAAACAACAATAATATTTTCTGTAACGCTGCAATACAGCGGAAAAATCCTGTCTATTACCGACTCCAAACGAATACGGTCGTTTGTTGTAAGGACCGAGCCTGACACCTCATATGTAAGGACTCCCGTTTCTGTAATTGTTATATTTGGGAATTCTGCCGACACAGCGTCCTGAAGGTATTCAAGCGACTGCCCTCCGGTCGAAGCGAATGTATTTCTCACGCCCCTTGACCCTATGCTTAGCGGCAACGCGTAATCTTTTGCCCATTCAGGCAGGGTCTCATTAGATGTTCCAGGATTGCTTTCTTTAATTATTTTTGCCAAATCCAAAAAAACACGGTCAAGATAAACACCAACACCTTTTTTTAGTGTGAATATCTTATCCCCATTTAAAACATTTCTTGGAAAGAGTGAAAGAAACGCCCTTTTAGTTACGCCCACGATAAAACCCCCATTTCCCCGAGTTCACAGTCGTCTAACGTATAGCCGCTCAAATCTGTCCCAACACCAGATTCTGAAAACGTAATCAATATTTGAGACGCGCCTACATCAAAGGCGACCTTGTAAAGCTCTGCAAGAGACACAATATTTGTGGGATTAACCTCGTCTGCATATTGAGCCGGGAACCGGCTTAAAAAATAGTCTCGAAATGCATCTTCAAGTTTTGAACGTATTAAAGGTGTGTCAGGAACAAGGGAAGAAACTGAAACATCAAAAATGGTAACCGTAGGAGCTGCAGCGAGCACTGTACAAGCAAGCGGCGCCCGAACATTTGAACCTACATACGCTTGAACCTCGGTAAGCTTGAGAGTATTAGGGATTCTGTCAGAAGATTCAAATCCTGTTAGCGGATAAACCGTGACCTCCCCAATCGCCGTGCGATAAGCAAAGGCTTTAACCACGCCGGGAACCTCTCTCGCCCAGGCAACAAAATCGGCGGCACTGCCACCCTGCGGCGGACGCTGCTGCCGGGCAAGAATCCTTTCTCTAAAGCTTTCGTCAGACTCGGGATCCTCGGCATTCTGAGAAGTTAACACTATCAAGGCATCACGCTCAACGTCACTAATAGGAGAAACCATAGAGAGTACATCATTTACATCACGCTGCACTTTTTCGCCAATATCAAGAGATTCCACCGGAGACGCGACCGGGCCGGCAGGGAGTATTACATCTTGAGTGGTTTGATAGACATCCCCAGAAAACTGGAACAATGTCCCAGACGGGACCAGAGTCCCCGAAGTCCCTGTAATCTCAATTTCCCCGACCCACTTTTTACCAGGGCTTCTTGACATTCCAAACTCTTCCGCACGCAGAGCAAGACTTTCCGAATCCATCGTCCTGACAAAAATCTGACGCTTAACCCAATCAAGGTATCGATAGAGCAGATTGACTACCCCCGATAAAGCTACAGCAATAATCCGGTAGACAGACCTCTCGAATAATGGTGTCGATGTCCCAGTCTCCGATTCAATATCTGCAAGAATCTGCGCACGTATTTCCTGAATCGTCATGCTGCCTCCTGTGCATTCCAGCTGAGCTGGAACTTATAATCTCTTCCTACCGGTTCATATAAGCGTACTGTCAAAAACAAAATACCGGGACGAGGGATAATCCCTTCCACATCAAAGCGTGAGACAACCCGGTCCTTCCGCAGCCACTCCAGAGATTCTTTCACGGATTCAATGATGTCATTCCGCAATGCCATTGAAAGAGTCTGATTATTTGTCAGCTCGTTAATTTTTGAGGAATACATCTTCTCCGGAGAATCTGCGAGCGCATTGCCCCACCAGTCAGGAGTGAAAATTGATAAATAAACCGCATTAAACAATTCGTCTGTGCTTATGGGGTCACCATTAATTAACTCAAAATCACCGCCTTCTGGCCCCGGGATAATTTTTATATCCATGTCACCCCCCTGTCCTGATCGTCGCCGTTTTTGCGGATGAAAGATCAAGCCCCGATGGCGGACCAGTTGTACCCGTAACTGGGCCACTAGGAGCAACAAGGGCACCCGCCAGATGTGTGTGATTTTGAAGGGCTGAGTTCAACTCGTCCCACGTAACAAGCCTCTTGCTGTTCCCGTTAAGATCAACATTTCCGGCTTGATCTAGCTTAATGACCGACTTGATTGTATTGCCGGAGGCGTCGGTAGAGAAAAGAGCAGTTTCGCCATCTTTCAATGAAATCTCAACACGATAGTTATGTGTGGCGACAATCACGCGACCTCCGGATACACACCGGACCTCTACGCCAACATCCTCTTTTGTGGGTGCGGATGCGAGGCCTGGCTGCTGATACAACTCAGTTTCTGCAACAACACTTCCGCCGTGTTCAGACTTCACCACAAAAGCCTTCCCCGGCGCTGTGGTTTTCTTTTTTAACGCAATACTTAAAACTCGAATCAAGCGAACCATGGCCTCTCCTTTGGCGATTTGCCCGAATAGAGTTCCGGGAAGGTAAGTTCCAAAGTCGTTTTGTAGCCACCAGATTCATCACAAGAAAAAACAACACGTTTAATAATAAACCTGGACTCTTTCAATATGAACGCACTCGGGGCTTTAACGATAACAACATCTCCAGCCTTCCAGAATTTCCAGCCTCCACCCGAATTGTAAGCAAACCCAACAAGCTCAATAGACACCGAATAAGAAGAGATAAAAGCCTGTGTCCGGGCTCTCTTTGCAGCCGCCTGAATGTCGGAAGGCTGCTGCTCCGGTTGAATAATCTTTATGCCGCGAATTGCTGGTGCGAGTTCGGGGTCAAGCTCATCAGCCCAGACATTAGGCTGGCCAGTTGCAGAGCCCATGGCTCGGTACTTCCATGCTCTCTTGGTCACGTCATGATTACAAGAAATAGAAATAACAGCCGGAGAACCTTCTTCGATTTTTGCAACGGGGGCGGTGTCCCCCATGTCATTCCTGTAGATCAATTCTCCCTTGGCAGATGGAACCCCAAAATATCCGTTGGCTGCCGCCAAACGACCTATAATCTCTGCGACACTCTGCCCCGGAGTTATGGCCAGTTCGTCCACCCGCCCCGTGTCGGGCTGAAATCGGACCAAGTGTGCCGCGGCAATACGACTGACGATACCCTGGGCAGTCAAACCCTCTAAATCAAAAGCCATGTCCTTATTAAAACTCTGTGCGGCGCGATTCCATGTTGGGCCTGCAGACCACTCTTCAATCGCTCCCGAAGCGCTTCGCCCCTCGATTGATATTTCCCTGGACCCGCCAGAAACACCGGTGCCCCAACGCTCGAAATACCCCAGAAGGAGCATTTCCTCATCAAGGAAAATCTGCACAACACCAGGGGCATAAGGTCTGAATACCTCAATGTTCAGGGGGGTGGGCTCAAAGGGAACCCTGAAAGCAAATCGGTTTGATGTTGCGTCAATGGCGGACTCCAGAGAAAATCCTGTCCAGCCCTCAACCTTCAGGCCGCTGTCTTTCATGACAATGGATATTTTAGGAGACCTCTCCGCAGAAAATGGAACATCAGGCATACCAGAGCACCTCCCTTCCGCGGGGGATCATGAGAATCTCATTGCCTTTCAGCGCATTGTTTTCAATAAACTTATCCAGACATTCTATTCCGCCATTAATTTCATAGCACAGTTCTATGGGGGTGACTTCTCTATCTAAAACCATCTTGCGAACCGCAGGGAGGTTGATGATTTTTCTCAAGATACCCTCAATTGCAACAGCAAAAACCTGCTCCATGGCCGCCAGGGATTCTTCTGATGTGATGGATTGATGAAGCTCTTCAACAGCCTCAACATCTTCCCGAACCGATGAGAGGATTGAACGCAGATTTTCAATAATCTCAACAGCGTCAACTCTATTGACAATGTCTCCTTTGGTCGTCAGCTCTGCGGACGCCGATGCCAGCGCCACAAGAGTCGTTGTGACGTTTCGCCCAAACCAATCTCCATAGCTCTTCTCCACGGAAAGCGCTTCCTGAGAAATTGTCATATAAAGATTTTTCATTGCATCCAGGCGACGGCTTGCTGAAACCTTCAAATCTGCAGGCAACCTGAAAATATCGAACATAATTTTCGTGACACCAACAGTCTCGTCAGTCGTCCGCGCAAGAGCATCATCCAGCAGACGTTTTGACTCATTCAATTTTTGATGTGCTCTGTAGATGCAGAAGGGAACCTGAACTGCCATTCGCTGGCCTCGATAAAAGTGAAAGTAAATGTGGCCATCCCCGCACCCTGGACGAATCTCTCTGTCTGCCGCCAAGTGGTTACAAGGCCTTTAATGTTGCCCCAGCGAGGATGCTCAATACCCGCAGCCCCGCTTTCTGAAAGAGCCTCCTTGAACCTGTCCGCATCCTGGTCATAATCTTTGCCGTGAATATAAACCGTGAACGAATGAGTATCCTTTATCTGCCCCATGTCTTGAATCGGACCGCCGTTCTGACCAGGGGCCTCGCTGTCTGGGGCCTTTTTTCCCCCAGACCTTTCCAGCTCTTCAAAATCAAGAAGAAACAATCTGCCAGAGGGGCTCATGTATTTCAGTTTTCTGAGACGCTCATTCCAGCTCATAGCCCATGGACCCCCAATCCAGAATTAAGTCCGAATCCTGGAGCCGTTCCAGATTGCGTTATTGTTGTTCCTCTTGGCACGTTGTGAAAATCAACATCAACAGTAGATTTGCTCGTTGTTGATTTATGAGATTCAATCATGCCTTGATTTCGGCTGATCAACTCTCCCAGGCCTTTACCGATATTTCCCCCAAATCTCCCTCCAGTCACCTTCTGGATAAGGTTGCCGGCAAGCTCTGATATTTGCTGGATGGGAATGAGAACCGACTGCAAAAGGACCCGGCCCAGGGTTTTAATGCCCTCCATAAAACCGCCCTCAGAGAACGAACTTTTGACGGCCTCCCAGTTATCTTTCAAAACTTTTACGAAGTTTATCAGCCCGCCCAGCGGACCCATGGCGAAGAGAACCGCCGCCCCCCATTTGTCAAAGTTTTTAATGGCGAGAATGACCACCGCTATAAGGGCGCTAATACCAGCCACAACCAGGCCGATCGGATTCGCGGACATTGCGATATTAAGTGCAAGTTGGCCACCCTTCAAAACTTTGACAACCGCCGACGCCGACCGTATTAAAGGGATAAGAATTTTGAACGCTGCGATGCCGGCCAAAATTGCAGGGATTAGCCCGCTTTGCCACATCCGATAAAGGACCTTTGCTGCTTTGGCTATTTTACCAATAAAGTCATTTATCTTTTGGTCAATCAAACCCTTATTGGCCGCAACCCAATCTGCCATCCTCTGAATAAGTGGTGTCAACGTTTGAATAAGTGGGACGAGCGCGCGAGTCTTAAGGCCTCCGATAGCCGCCTTCATGTTTGTCATCGAGTCAACAAAAGCCTCCGAATTTTTCGCGGCTTCATTTGACATAATGTTTCCGTATTTTTTCGCCTCGTCTCGCAAAGACTCGATTCCCTTGGCGCCATTCTCAGCCATGACAATCAGGTCTTGCCCGGCGCGCCCGAAAGCCGCCTGAGCGAGAGCCGCTCGGTCCATCGGATTTTTTATTTTTGAAATTTCGTCAGATAATAGAGTAAACGCCTCGCTATTGGACTCGGCATTTTTCAACTGATCTGCAAGGGCTGGGTTTGATTTATTCAAATAAGTTGTCAACGCTCCCGTTCCAGCACGAAGATCACCTACGTTTTTGTTTAACTTTTCAAGAGCCTTATCCAAATTGGCCGAAGAAACCCCCGAGCGGTCAGCTGCAAACCGAAGCTCCTGAAGGTCTTCGGCACTCACGCCTATCTTGCGCGCAGTCTTGGCAATTGTATCGCCAGTTTTCGCAAGCTCAACAGTTCCCTTCGCAACGGCGAGCCCTGCGGCAGCCATAGCTCCACCGGCAATCGCGGAATAACGCTTCACACTGCCTGAGATTCTTTTCATAACCGCAGAAGTTTTATCTACCGCATTAAATGTTGTTGAAACAGTGGGTTTTCTGGCCATTTAATACCCCATCTTTTTCATTTCGTGACCAAACGCCGCAGAAATGGTTTTTTCGTTTCCGGATTTATCAACAGCCTTCTGGTGGAAATGCTGACCTTTAATGTGTGCTGACTCTGACTCAAGATTACGAAGCATTACAAGCTTTTTGTTTTTGTTTCGCCGCTCGTAAAGCCCGTAACGCCGTTCTTTGCCCCGAAAAATCCCTCTTGGCTCACCTATAAAAAACCGAAAAGTTCCATCCAAATCAAAGGCACCCTTCCGAAGGTTTTCCTCTCCAGTCAGACGATACACGCGCTTTATAGCCTTCTTCTGAGACTTTGACATCCGCGCTTCATCGGTTGCGATTGGCAACGGCCCGCCGCTCTCTAACCTCCGAACTGTATCGTTTTCCTGCATCCAAAGATATTTTGAAAAAGTTCCAGACCTTGAAAACATTAACCTGACATTCTTTCCTCTGGCCTTATTGAGCGCCTTGAACGGCTTGGCATAGCTAGAAGTCATGGAATTGATGGTGTATTTTGTTCGGACAGTAAACTCGGATTTAACATTACGAATCTGCTGAACAGTCACAGCATTAGCAACGCGGTTAAGGGTTCCCGCAACTGCTTCCGGGAAATCCTCTTTTGACATTTTTCTGAAAGCCCGCAACATCTCTTTTGCATCAACGCTTACTGACATTTGCTTAGCCATTTCTCACCGCCTTGCTTTCCTGCTCAGCCAAGTCCCGAGCTGCCTCATACCAAAAAATTAATCGTGGTATCGGCAGCGCTTCCACTTCCTTCAACCCTCCGAATCGGTCCGCCACGGAAATAATCATGTTCCGCAGCGAATCACGATCCGGAATTACTCGAAAAAACCGAGCAGCCCCCCCGCCACTCTCATATCCCTTCGGCTGACTCTGTCGATGATTCCCGCAGGAATATCCGAAAGCCGTCCCAAGGCCCGAAGGCTCCGGCGCATTTCTGCTGCCATGTCAATCTGGGCCGTCTGTTCTTTGGTATCAATGTGCATGGTAAACCCGCGATTGATGTATTCCATGTCGCTGAAAGAAGGAACACGGATTCTTGTTTCCGTCTTCTCTTCTCCGTTCTTCAACTGGATGGGATTCTGCAAAATAAACTTTACTTCTTCGCCGTCCACAAACAGCCGGCCCTCGATTATGGCGGGCATGATTTTTTCAATTTCAGCTTCCCCATATTCGACATCCAGTAATACCTCAATTTGGGCCAGCTCATTTCTTGCAGACTGCTCGTTAAGAACTTTCATATCTGTTCAAACCTCGCCCCCAGGGCTGTGATCTCAACTTGACCCTCCGAAGTGTCCAGGTTTATCTCCCCTTGAATGGTCAGCTCGCCCGCATAGGTTTGACCGGATGCAAGCGAAATCGCAAACGGCCCAGGCTCCCCTGCGTTAGCTTTTTCCTGGAGGAACTCCAAATCCTTTCGAGAATTGTCCATAGAAAGAGGAAGCCCTTCAAAGCCTCCCAGCTTTCGGGTTTTCTTTGTATGAACAGTCCCGTTTCCATTTGGGGAGGACTCGTTGGTGAACCCTGATAAATGGATGGATACCCCTGCATCCCCGCGGACATCGAACTCACGGCCCCACGCAGTAAACTGAATTACGTCTCCTGACCTTACCATTTAATCCTCCTTAACCTGTGACAAAAGCCCACTCAAGTTTAATTGCCACAATACGCAGACCGGCTGAAGCAATGTCAGGAATCAACAGGTTAATCCTTGACGGATTCGCGCAATCAATCTCGGCGACAATGCCCTCAACAATCCGGTCTCTCTCTGTTGACAGACCACGAGCCACCCAATCATCCACCAGCCCAATGGCGAACACCTTCGCGTCGGAAGGGCGGATTGCGTAAGTCGGCCCTCGACCGGAACCGTCTTGAATCACAACAGCCCGGTCGAAAGGACTGGACTTATACTTCTGTTCAAGAGCGTTCCGCTTAAACTGGAGATTCGGGATTATGATGGTATAACGCCAGTCCAGTGCGTCAGCGCCACTCGCATCAGTCTTTTTGGTGGTAACCAAATCTCCCAGCGTAACAGAGCCATCAGTCTGATTTTCCGTGTATGAGGAGCCAGCCTTTACCAGAACATCCTTCTGTCCCCACGGGATAGCGTTTCCGGGAGCCGAGAAAATTCCAGGCATCTTGAATGTCCGCACGGGGCGTCCGGGATTTACTTGCTGCGCCTTGCCAAAAATAGAGGCCGCTGTTACAGCTATCATATATGGCGGAGTGACGCTGTTGATCACCGGCACGAGGGTGGTCCATTGAGAATTCCGCGATTCCGCTTTGGAAATAATTCCTGCGAAATCTCCGTTGTATCCCACAAACCCTGCAAACGGCCGGTTAATTAAAGCAGAATCCCTCTCATCGCCGACAGCCTCCATGGCAGAGATAGCCAGATCTGTGTCATAAGGCAGAACCACATCGGTGTACCACTCATTTCCCAGCCCAGAAAGAGCCGAAGAAATATCAGGATCCTCCGCGCCAGCAGTTCGGTCACCCATTTGGGTAAGCATAAAAGAGATGCCTTCAGGCGTTTCGTCAAGCTCATTCAGATTGATCGAAATATTGATCTGGTTTGACGCTTCGCCTTTCCAACGAGAAGTAAAAACTACGGCAGCACCGTCCAGGCTGGCGGTGACAGGTAGGTCAAGGTTCGCATTTACTGCATCAATAAGCGCAATCGCAATGGCCTCAGCACTATCTCCGCTGTTCACAGCAGCCGAGACCTTTACGCCGTTGACATAAGCTGCAGCGACGCCCTTTTTTGTGGCAGTTCCACCAACAAGAATGTCTCCTTCAGCGGCGACACCCGCAGAGTTGTCCGCGAGCGGGAGCGCATATACTGGCACGCCGCCGCCCTCCTTGAGCGCAACCTCAATCATCGCCGCCAAAAGCGAACCGCGGCCATAAAGATTCCACGCGTCCGCCTTCGACAATATTCTCCTGGGGATATTCACTGTTGGATTTTTCCCAGAATTAAACTGCCCGAGAATAAGAATCTTTCGTCCAAGAAGCGCAGATCCCGTGCCTCTATTAACATTTTCCTGCTCGACAAAAACCCTGGAAGCGGCCGCGTCGGGCGGAACCTGATTAAATGTTATCATCGTTTACTCCTTAACAACCTGAGAGAAAAGTCGGGCCGTCACCGAGATTGCTTCAAGCATGTCGCCAGATAAAGGTTCCGGCGTCCATTCCAACCCCACTCTCAAAGTCATACGCGCGGCCATAACTGCCCGCTCTCCTATTTCATCTGGCGTCAGCATTGAAACAGACTCCAGATTCTTCGTTGAAACTGCCCCCAGCCGAAGACCTAGAGTTCTTTCGTCGGTCGCAAAAAGGGCGTCCATAATTTGCAACACGAAGCCCCGCAGCCTTTCAGCCGCGAGCTCTGTTGCTTCGACATAGCCCAGACCAGATTTTTCCCCGCGCTGCCGGATCTCCAAGTCAATATTGATTGTTGATTCGTACTCAATGTGACCATTAGAGGTCATTTGAGTCGGGGAAATCATGGAGGGCATATAAAGAAACACGTTCGCATCACCCGCCGTTGCAGGAAGTTCCCGGAACCGGTCCGAGAAAACTCCAAATTGTAATTCCGGCGGCTGAAAATCGGAGTAGGCTTTGAGCTTTGCCTGGACATTTTTGAACAAGCCCTGGTAAGACTCAGCCATAAAAAACCTCCGCATCGAAAGTGATAAAGGCCAGGGTATGGTCTGGTCGAGGGCTCATGACCCTGGCCGATACGCTATTACCTGTATGGTCATCAAAAGAGACCTCCCACTCCTCGGTCAACACCAAACCTTCCAGCGCATCGTTGGGGATGGTAATGATAATCTCGGGTTCAAGATTGGGCGCATTGGTCTGTGGATTTATCCTGGAATTTATCCGCCGAATAAAACCCTTTGTCTCAACACGGTGCCCCTCTTGGTCCGTCAATACCAGATCATCTCCAATCCTGCGAAGGTTCGATTGGTAAGCTGCCGAGGCAGTGGCGGCAAGACTCATTTCTCTTTGGCCTCTTTCTTTTTTTCTATAAGCCCTACCGACCGAGCTTTTTCATCAGGAACTTCGTCCTTAAAAACCTCCCGGCCGATATAGACCTTTTTTTTACTTGGGATCTTCATTTCCCTTCTCCGCGCCTTTCTTCCCCGCGCCCTTCACGGATTTTCCTCGGCCGCTTTTAATTAGCCAGTTGGCAATCTTAGGGTCATATTTGCCGACGTAACCATTATTTAAACGTACAGTTTCCATATCCGCCCCCCTTACGCATTCACAACCTGAATTGCCATCTGCCAGAAGCCATATCCGGCATTACCCCGCATTTCGGCAGAATAATTGAGCTTGCGGTTTCTCTTCTCTTCGGTGTTATCCAAAACCTTGGTAGGCGCCTTGCGCTTCTGGAAAATAAACGGCTTAAGAGGATAACCGGTACACAGACCGTACCAATTGTTTGAGTCCTCCAGTTCAGGGACAACAATCACCTCTTTAATCCACGATGCCACCGGGTTATATGTTTCCTCATTGCCAGTTCTCTTCGCAACGCGAAGGAACGTCGCTTCCATCTCCGGTGGGCAGACAATGGTGTCCATCTGCAGACCCATCACACGGCCTTCATCGCTCTTCATCTTCATCATGGTGGTTCTGGCGGCAGTAATATCCGCCTGAACCTGATCAAGGCTCACGCCCTGGCCGGTAAGCAGATTGTTCCCTGCGCCTCCATGGGCAGAAAAGAACGGATGACCATCATAGGAAAGGTTAACAACGCCTTCAGCCATAAGACGAATAACCAGCTCAGCCGGCCATTTGGCTACGGTCTGAGCCAGCATGTCCACCCGAGGAAGAATCGCCCGGATTTTTTCATCTTCCAGCTCGTTCCGATCAATCGAAAAGCCGGCATACCA
>PDWJ01005602.1_pt1 | contig 19244 bp, 14 predicted proteins | sample 1430881 | NCBI WGS metagenome assembly PDWJ01 (sample SAMN01162460, study PRJNA174530) | Oral metagenome, whole genome shotgun sequencing project. | biome: Marine environment; feature: Marine mammal; material: Swab sample of the gingival sulcus; isolation source: swab sample of gingival sulcus...
AAAATAAATAGATTGTTAATTATTAATTGTAGTCATATGCTGTTATGACACGTTTTTATAGCCGTTTTTAGTTAGTTTTATGACATCCGGAAATTGGCGTTCCTTACGGTTGATATAACGAGTACACTGCTGTAACCTGTTATAACCCAACATCGTACCCAATATAAAATCTTCTTCGGGTGTCAGGTAGGTTAACTTTTTATGGATAAACCCTTTGACTATTTCTAAACAAACCTGATCTCCAAAAAAAACATTAACCTTTTGCTTGCTGACAAATTTTACCAAATAAGGAATGTCACTGCCCTCTAATTTTTTTATAACTTTATCTAAATCCTTGTTTGATGCCGTATGCAGGACCAAATTTCTCAACCCTTTTTTATATTCATAAATATGATGTGATAATAAAACCATAATTTTAAATATTTTGGACAAATTAACGTATAAATTAATCGTGTGTCAATACCTTATTTAGAGTATTTCTAAATTACAAAATACCCTTTTCATAGGCAAAAGAAACGAGTTCAACGACATTGTTTTTCTTGGTTTTCTTTAGAATATTCCTTTTGTGCGTTGTCACCGTATGCGGACTTATATAGAGGTGGTTAGCTATAGATTTGGTGTTTTTTCCCATCGCCAGCAAACGCAATATTTCCCTTTCTCTGTCACTCAATTCAACGGTCGCCAGGGAAGATTCTTCAATAAGATTTTGTAAGATTGCTTTGATACTTTCAGCGTTATCATTGAGATAAATCATATCCTCAATAAAATCCAAAGACATGCGTTTACAGATATAATTGGTAATCCCTATAAAATGTGTTTTGGGATACATCTTTTTCAGACGCTTGACAACTTTTATTTCACTAAATAATAAGGCGTAATCAATAAAGACAACATCTATGTCTTCAAAAAGCTCTTTCACCAAAGCCTGAGGGTTATCAAAATCTATAACTTCCATATCTGAATTTATCTTTTTCAAAATACGGAACAAGCCCTCTTTGATGATATTACGGCTTTCTATGATGACTACGCGGTACGGCATTAAATAGCTGTTTAGAATAATTCTAAAAAAGCAAATATATAAAATAAATATAAAAACATTAAAATCAAACTTATAATTTTGGAAAAAAGTCTTGTTTAGTTGTTGAAAAAACGGTCAACCTATGTCAGGGACGTACAGTTAGCTTTTGACTGCTAGCTGTTTACTGCTGACTACGCACCGCCCACCGCCGTCTATAGCTCGCGTCTTCTAAATAAAAACCTGTAAAGTAAACAAAATACAACAGGAGAAATATCTCAGACTTGTTTCATACGCGCTTCGTTAATTAATTCCTAAGGTGTAAGAGTCAATTTATTTTTTAACGCCCTAATGGCTTCTTCGTTGATCAACATAGGAACATATTCACCTTTCACGTATTTATCTGCCTGATCCTTATAGTAGGGACTTAAAGGATTACCTGAATTTCCCGTAGGACTTATAGCCACAGCATTCTCTACATTAGAAAAATCTATAATTCTACGGGTTGAAGGACCGGAACTTACCAGCATAGGAATGTCGTCAGTATAACTATAGGTTAAGTTATTGAGCAGACGTTTACCTCCGGATACGGGATAAGGCCCTACATTAAAATAGGGTCGCAGGACTTTTTTGGCACCCAACGGGTGTTTATGTTCCAAAGTATGTACTTTACCCCAAGTCCAGGTTTCAGGATCAGCGTTAAAGTGCCTTTCAAGTTTTGCCACGGCGTTTTTAAAGGCTTTTTGGTGCATTTCCACCAATATTTCTTTATGATCGGGCGTAGAAATATCATCAGTCCAAATGGCATATTGACCCCTGAAAAGCGGTTCAAACATATACTTACTGCTATTGGTACCCATGAACGGTATAAATAGTTCCTCACCCAACTCATCGTACAGCATAACTTTATAAAACTCATAGACAAATTGATTAAAGATAGTCATCCCCACAGAGTTAACAGCAGCTTTTGCATCCCATTGTTTGAGTATTGTCCACGCTTGTTTTTCGGTGTCATTAAGGGTTTCAGGGTCGATGTTAAGGACTAAGATGTGGTTTAATGCCCCATTAACCGATGAGGTATCATCCAAAGCCATGTGTTCAACATCCTTTTGAGTCCAGTCATTTTTTTCCTTTAATAATTCTACCACTCGCTTACCACGGTCTTCCGGCAAGTAATAGCCCGGCACATAATAACCACTGACACGATCATCCGGTTGGTTGTTACAGGAGTACACATAATGCCAGGGCGGATTAATAGACTTAGGATTCTCACTAAAAGGTCTGTAATCTATAAGGTCATTATCTGTTTTTGTGCCGTCTAAAAGCATTTTAGTAGAAGGGTTACCCTGTCGTTTAAACAACTGTCCTGATGCCCACCAGGCCACATTCCCTGCTACATCCCCATACATGATATTCAGTCCGGGAGCATGGAGCAATGGCGGTCCCTGACTAAATGTTTTAAAATCTTTAGCTCTGGACATGGTATAGGTAATCTCTAATAATTTTGCCGGACGTTGGGTATAAACCCAATACATACTTATGGGGTGTTTATACAATCGGTTGGGCAAAACATCGGTCATTATGGGGCCTCTATGATTTTCCCTGACTGTCCACGGAACACTGTCTGAATCTTTGACAGCAATATTGTAATTGTATATGTTATAGTCTTTGTAATCGTTACCCAATAGATATTGATTCTCGTTTTCCGGATGATTTTGCTCTGCATAAAGGTCGATATCATCATTGGTAAACATAGTCAAACCATAAGCCAATTGGCGGTTATGCGCCAAAAGCGGAAACGGATTGAGCGCAAGGTAAAAACCATAACTTTCGGTTTCGGGTGTTTTGATATGAGCCTGAAACCAGGTTGCCGGTTGTCCGAATGCTATATGCGGGTCATTTTCAAAAATAACTTTACCGTTTTTGGTCTTTTCAGGGGCAATCACCCATGAGTTACTACCTTGAAATGCCGGAACAGGCACTGTGGATTGTATCGCTGCCACTTGTTTTGAGAGCCCTATAGCATTGCTTTTATCATAGGTAGGGATTAGAGTCGTCTTAGGGTCAATATGGAGCGGAATGTTCTCTATATACTTTTGGCCCAATTGCTCCTGTATGACAGACATTAACGGATCTGATTTATGGGCCGCTGCAAAGCTAAATGCCATATACCCATAGACATTAAAAATATCTTTGAGGGTAAATGCTCTTTTGTCTACACCCAGAAGTCTGAATTCAACAGGTGTTTTCCCGTGCTCGACATAGTAATTGACACCTTCAAGGTACGCCATAGCTTCCCGGTATGCCTTACCGGTGGTATCCTGATTTTTGACCAATTCACGACTGTGTTTATCAATACCCAATGTCAGATAGAATTTATCCGCCTCAATTGTTGTTTCACCAAAGAGTTCTGAGAGTCTTCCCGCGCCTATACGGCTCAGTAAATCCATTTGAAACAGCCGGTCCTGAGCATGTACATAACCCAAAGCACGCATAGCATCAAGGTTATTACCGGCTAAAATATGCGGAATACCATTGTCGTCGTAGTAAACCTCTGTTTCAGACGTTAATAAAGGTAGTTTTATTGTGCCGTTATACTTTGGCAACAAAGACCTGTAAAACAAGAATAGCCCGGTAGCAAGTATTAATACAATGGTAAGCAGTATCCAAAAGAGTTTTTTTAGCATGACAGATGGTTAGAATGACGGACTAATGTAAGAAAAATATATGAGTACTGTCCCGCCTTATTCATCACAATTATTAAATGTAATGTATAAGAGGATTATATTCAGATTAAACACTTAAATTTTCATAAACAAAAAAAACCGCCTCAATTGTGAGGCGGTTTCTTTATTTCTATTATCAAAATGGTTAAGCTAATGGGTAAGAATTACCTGTCAACGCATTTTGCATCATTAGTTCCAGACTAATTTTGTTCATTGATGTAAGGATTATTTATAATTTCTTCCTGAGGAATTTGGAATGACATCTCATCAGTATTATATACAAAAGATTCCCCAGCTCTGAATAAATGATTTGAACCTCTGGTAACAGTCGCCTGATTACGTTTCATGGCGAAATAACTTCTACCTTCACCCCATAGTTCTATACGAGTTTGTAGATAGATTGCATCTATAAGTGCTTGTCCTGACAAAGGATTAACATAAGCCTCAGCGTTGGCTGCACCACCTAAACGGCTGGTTAATAAATCAATTAATGTAGCTTTAGCAGCAGCTTCATCACCTGTTTTGGCTGCAGCTTCTGCACTTAACAGATAAAATTCATCTACTCTTAAGAAAATTAAATCTGTAGTAATCACATATTGACCAGCTGGCTCACGATTAGGATCAAAGAACTTATTGACAGGTTGTAACGGTGCTGCACCATCCCCAAATTGGGTTTTTCTGATATCATTATCCGGAATATCATCGTACAATCTTTGATCAATAGATTTGGTATCACCGGCAGCTGCATAGCTGTAGGTGAAATAATCCATTTGTCCCCACCAATCTATCAACTGATGACCTAAATCTTCAGTAAGATCAAATCCCCAAATCCAGGAAGCTGTATTTACATCGTTGAATCCTGAACCTTCTCCAGGGAAAGCCAATTGATCAGTTGTAGTTAATGGATGACCACTAGCTATAACAGCATCAGCCATAGTTTTAGCTTCTTCATAATTGCCCATAGCTGCATATGCATAAGCTAGGTAACCTTGCGCAATAGTTTGGTTTATCTGACTTTTGTTTTCACGTACATAACCATCTAACAGTTCCACTGCATGGGTCAAGTCATTGATAATCAATTCATAAATCTTGGATGCTTCTACTTTTTCCAGAATAAATTCCTCGCCATCATAATATGGAAGAATCTTTTGTGAAGGATTATATTCTCTTTGGAAAAGTTGAGCTAGGTAGTAATATGAAAATGCCCTGGCTGTTTTGGCTTGCCCTAGAATACGTCTGGCTTGCGGATCTTGAGGATCGGCGCTATTACCGCCTGAAGTTTGAACCACACTATTAGCAGACTTAATGAGCTTATAATAATAAGTCCAAATCAACATATTCTCTTCACGGGTATAATCTACCGTGACATTCAAGTTGGCTGTACTGTTATACCAACCGTAAGAACTTTGAGACAATGCCATATCACTAGATAAAATATCTAAGAAAATATCAACACCCTTTTGACCAAAGTCATAATGACGACGTCCGGGAAGAACCCCAAAAGGCTTAATCATAAAATCTGTAAGACCATTAATAAACCCAATATTCAAATCAGGATTGGCGTCTATATTTTCAGCAATAAGGTCAGTCGTAAGATTACTGGTATCCCTTTCAGGATCTAAAAAATCTTTGCTACACCCTACTACCATAAGTAAGGTGAATAAAACCGTATAAATTAATTGTTTTTTCATGTTGTTTATCTTATAAATTAAAATAGAATTTTGGCACCAAGACTAAAAGTGGACATTGGCATATAGATACCAGAGTTAGAAGCTCCTAACATAGTACTTGGGTTAAGCCCTTTTCTGGCACTAAGCATCATCAGATTGTCACCTGAGATATACAAATTCAACTTAGCAAGACCCATTTTATCTGTATAACTTTGAGGTAAGTTATAACCTAAACTCAAGTTGTTTAAAGACAAGAAAGTGGCATCAGTAAGGAAACGGGTAGAGGTATAAGTGAAACTTGTGTCTGAACCGTAGTTAGCCGAATTTCTTGGTACATCCGTAACATCACCTGGTTGTTGCCAAGCGTCACGGATATCGGTATGCCAGTTATAAGAACCTATCAAATCATTTTGCATTAAAGTTCTGTAACCGGAATCATAGACATAACCACCGATACTGTAACTGAACTGAGCGGTTAGATCAAACCTCTGAAGACCAGCATTTATTCTGAATCCACCTCTTACTAATGGAATAGCTGATTTGTCAACGTATTTTTGCGTAGCATCAGCATAGGTTTCTGTAACAGTTTGTTGTACATTGGCATCAGGGTAATCATGTAAATATTTTGTCATACTCTCTATCATGATATCATCACCACCAAATTCCCCATTATTATCAACGTCGTCATAATATAAATTCCATTGAGCGGCACCGTTGTCAGGATTAACACCTGCCCATTCTCTCATATACCAATCATATATTGAGTGTCCTTCAGATAAATTATCATCCAGTATTTTAGGTTCTCCAGTACTAAAATCTAACGGCATTTTCGTGATCTCATTGTTAAATATTTCTCCATTAAACCCAAAAGAGAGTTTAAAGTCATCTTTATTGACCAGATTTGCTAAAGCGCTGAATTCAAAACCACTGTTTCTCAACTGTCCATCGTTATAGTCTCTATACTGATAACCAGATGAAGGTGGAAGTGTTTGTGTAAAGAATAGATTCTCTGTGTTTTTGATGTAGTAATCCAAGTCTAAAGTCAACCTATCATCAAAGAATCCGGTTTCTACACCAACCTGTGCTATTTTAGAGGTCTCCCAAGTCAAATCAGGGTTTGCAACATAAAAGCTTTCAGTAAATGAATAAGTACCATCAGGTGTTTCATTAATCGTGAAAATTTGCCAACCGTATCTATATTTTCTTCCTTGATCTCCTATAATTCCATAACTAGCTTTAAATTTTAAATGGTTCATAAAACTATCTGCAGAGAAGAAATCTTCTTTTGAAACAACCCAACCTAAACCGACTGAGCCGAAAGTCCCCCATTTATCTTTATAGAAACGGGATGATCCATCACGTCTTACAGAACCGGTCAAGAAATATTTTTGTAAATAATTATAGTTTACTTGTGAGAAGAAACTTTCCAAAGTCCAACCTAAAGTATAAGATTCTGCCTGACCTATAGGTGTGGTATATTGTGCCAAGTCTGTAGTATCAAATAAAATAGCTTTTTGTTTACCAGCAGAGCTTAATAAGTACTTATTCTCTGTAGTTTCATGAGCTACAAAAGCTTCTAAACTATGATCGCCAAAACTGTTAGTAAAACGCAATAACTGTAAAAAGTTATGATTGATATTTTCAGATAATGTTTTATACAGCGTACCTCCTACACTTGCAGAGCCACCATAAAACGGATTAGCTCTTGACGCTCTGTCTCTGTTATCATACTGTCCGGTATAACGTAAATCAAGGGATAACCAATCTGTAAAATCAACGCCTATATTGAAATTACCCATAAAGGTTAAACGGTTGGTTCTAGATAAATTATAGTTGGCATCAGCGATACCATTGGTATTTGTCCAAACCCTTCTTCCATAGTCACCACCATAATCAAACTGGTAACCACCATAGATAGGATCCGGTACTAAATTACCATCATCATCTCTTAAATACACATCGTATATGGTAGGTGTGGTACTAGTCAAGGCAAAGATGTTGCTTGAAGAACCTCCTCGGTTTTCATCACTAGTAGAGTTTGTATATTTACCATTGGTAAAAGACATATTACCACCTACAGTAATCCATTCTTTTGGTGAATGCTCAAGATTGACCCTTGTGGTGTAACGGGTATAGTTAGAATTAATAGCATACCCAGCATCATCAAGATATCCTATAGAGGTTGCATATCTGGTTTTATCACTACCACCACTAAGCTGTATATTAGCTTCTTGTCTAACACCTGTACCAAAAGCAGCATCAGCCCATTTGGTAGGAGTATATAGGCGGTCAATACCAGAGTTAAATTTTCCAGTAGCAGGATCAATCAATTGATTACCAGCAGCATTCCATATATTGTAATGCGTATCTATACCTTCCGGCGTTCCATATAAGTTATTACCTGCCCAAGTTGCAGGATCAGCTTGTCCTGACAGCATAGCTTTTTGTTTCAGCGCACTCCATGACAACTCAATGTACTCCTCAGGAGATTCTATAACATCATAAGTCGGTAAAAATAACGTATTGAAACTGGTTTTAGCATCAACAGAAATAGAAGGTTGACCTATTTTACCTTTTTTAGTGGTGATTACAATTACACCGTTAGCACCTCTGGATCCGTAGATGGACGTTGCCGCAGCATCTTTCAAGATAGTCATACTTTCTATATCAGATGGATTGATTGCGGAAAGATCACTCGCATAAGGCGCACCGTCAACAATGTATAAAGGTGCTTGGTTACCATTGACTGAACCAAACCCACGAATACGGATAGTGGCATCAGAACCTGGAGCACCATTGGTGGACACTACATTCACACCAGCAACCTCACCTTTAATCGCCTGAGAGACGTTTCCGGATGTTTTGGTTTCAAGGTTTTTAGATTCTACTTTTGTCGCAGTACCGGTAAAGGCTTCTTTTATTGTTTTACCATACCCTACAATCACAACCTCATCAAGAACGTTTTCCGCTGTCATCGTCACATCTATAGTGTTTTCTGTTCCAACAGTTTTTTCGACAGTCACCATTCCTACATAACTAAACACCAATACATCTCCTTGATTGACATCTATTGAGTAATTGCCATCAAAATCTGTATCTGTTCCGGAAGTTGTACCTTTTATAATGATGTTTACTCCGGGGAGAGGTCCACTTTCATCAGCCACAGTTCCTGAAACTGTTTTTTGTGCAAATACAAACTGCACAGACAACGCTAAAAGTAACGTTAAAATTCCATTAAACTTTGTTTTCATGTTAATATAATTTGAATTAATTAAATGCAAATGTCTTAAACCTGTCAGTAATATCAAAATTTTTTTATGTTTTTCTATGCTTTTTAACAATTTTAACAATTTTTTATCATTTATCTGTTTTTCAACACTTTACAATTAAACAACCATCCTATAAACCAAATAAGAACAAATGTTAATTTTTACACTATTTCTTAAAATTTAGCAAAAAAAGACCCCAAAACGACATGATTAACCCTAATTTATATCTGTAGAATTGAGTGTTGAGGTCTTATTCACAAAATTTTGTTAACAAAAAACAAGCTAAATTTTTAACTTTAAATTCTTACAGCTTGTATATAGAATAATACAAAACAGAGCAACAATAAGTTGCAAAAACACATTGATCCACCATTCACTTGATCAAAATACTCACGATTTAAACAGCATCACCCTAAAAAACACAATGACGAAAAATGATTGTAAACGCAGATTAATAAACCAATTTACGTTCAGTGTGTTCCTGCGGTTATCCAAACACCTATTTTCAACTTGTCATATTAAATGCTATCAAAAAATATTTTCGCAAAAACAAACAAACGAAACCACCCCGTATCCAGCTCTCTTTTAAACCCACAACAAACAACACCAAAAAGAAAGAACAAAACACCGGATTGCAGGTTTCAGCAAAATAATCTAAACTCATACAATTTAACCCACTCAAAAAGAGCACTTATTGTTATATATTTAAGCATAGATGTACAATAACACTACACATTGGAATCTTCAACAAAAAAGCGTCTATTTCAAAGACAGATTATGTCTATTTTTTTGACACTTATTTGTATTTTAAAAATTTAGATTATTGTTTATTTGTTAGTTAGAATATACAAATGCACAAAAGAATCAAGACAAGCGCTATAACACTCCGTTTTCCTTATACAAAAGACCAACAACTCCAAAACCACGAATAAATTAAACACCCCACCCCCCTTCTTTAATGCTAAAACTGAAAATTAACAGCAAAAACACTGGGCAATGCGCCATGTTGATAACTTGTTTTCACAATCACATCTGCAAGTCTTTAAAAACCGGTAAAAAATGCTTATCTTTGTGGGTTATTTTTTTGAATTAAAAATCAATCGGTTAAAGTATGAGTGAAGAACAAAAAAAACACAACTATTCGGCAGAGAGTATTCAGGCTTTAGAAGGCATGGAACACGTTCGTAAACGCCCTTCCATGTACATAGGAGACATTGGCGTACGCGGTTTACATCATTTAGTTTATGAGGTCGTTGATAACTCCATAGACGAAGCACTAGCCGGGCATTGTGACAAGATAGATGTTTGGATTAATGAAGACAACTCAATAACAGTCAAAGACAACGGACGTGGAATTCCCGTAGATCTCCATAAGAAAGAAGGTGTATCTGCTCTTGAGGTCGTAATGACCAAAATAGGTGCCGGAGGAAAATTTGATAAAGATTCATACAAAGTCTCTGGGGGTCTGCATGGTGTCGGGGTGTCGGTTGTCAACGCCCTGTCAGAGCATTTAACAGCAATAGTTCACAGAGATGGACGTATCTGGCAACAGGAATATGAACGCGGTAAAACACTTTACCCCGTAAAACCTACAGGTGATAGTCAGGAGAACGGGACAACTGTAACCTTTAAACCGGATCATGAGATATTTGTCTCTACTTTAGAGTACAACTACGAGACCCTCGCTACACGTATGAGAGAATTGGCTTTTCTCAACAAGGGTTTACGCATCAGCATTACCGATAAAAGAGAGAAAGACGAAGAGGGTAACGATATATATGAGGAGTTTTACAGTGAAGAAGGTTTACCGGAATTTGTAAAATATCTGGAAGGAACCCGTGAACCTTTGATTTCAAAAGTAATTTCAATGGAAGGGGAAAAACAAGGTATTCCCGTAGAAGTAGCCATGACTTACAATACGTCTTACTCTGAAAACCTGCATTCCTACGTCAATAATATCAACACCCATGAAGGTGGGACACATTTAGCCGGTTTCAGACGTGGTTTAACCTCAACATTGAAAAAATACGCTGAGCAATCAGGCTTTTTGGATAAATTAAAATTTGACGTGTCCGGTGACGACTTTAGAGAAGGTCTGACCGCTATTATATCTGTCAAAGTAGCCGAGCCTCAGTTTGAGGGACAAACCAAAACAAAATTGGGTAACCGTGAAGTTACATCGGCGGTAAGCCAATCAGTGTCTGCAATGTTGGAATCTTATCTGGAAGAAAACCCTGTTGAAGCCAAAGCTATAGTCGAAAAAGTCATACTGGCTGCTACAGCTAGACATGCGGCACGTAAAGCCCGTGAAATGGTACAACGCAAGTCTGTCATGTCTATTGGCGGATTGCCCGGAAAGCTCAGTGATTGTTCATCCACAGATCCTTATATTTCTGAAATATTCCTTGTAGAGGGAGATTCAGCGGGTGGAACCGCTAAACAAGGTCGCGATAGAAACTTTCAGGCCATACTTCCATTAAGAGGTAAAATCCTCAATGTGGAAAAAGCCATGCAACACAAAGTGTTTGAAAATGAGGAAATCAAAAACATCTATACCGCTCTGGGTGTTACCATTGGTACAGAAGAAGATCCTCGCGCACTGAACATCAGCAAATTGCGTTACCACAAAGTTGTGATTATGACCGATGCCGATGTGGACGGAAGCCATATTGCAACCCTTATATTGACATTTTTCTTCCGCTATATGCGTGAATTGATAGAAGAAGGGTATATATACATTGCCACACCTCCATTGTATTTATTAAAGAAAGGTAGTAAAAGGCGTTATGCATGGAATGAGAAAGAACGCGAAACACTAACAGAAGAGATGGGTGGTAGTGTCAATATACAACGCTACAAAGGTCTTGGAGAGATGAATGCCGAACAATTGTGGGATACAACCATGAATCCTGAATTCAGAACATTGCGACAAGTGACCATAGAAAACGGTACAGAAGCTGACAGAGTGTTCTCCATGCTCATGGGTGAAGATGTTCCGCCTCGTAGAGAGTTTATCGAGAAAAACGCTATCTATGCTAATATAGATGCCTAATTGACCTGATGCATAGGTTAATTGAGAGCCTCAACTCAGATTGTAATAGATTTTTTGTTACTTTATCGTGTATAAAGATGCTTAACCTATGTCAAAAATCAAACCTAAACAGTTAAGACCTGTTGATTTAGTCGTCATTTCTGATGTCCACTTGGGCACTTACGGGTGTAAAGCCAAAGAACTCATCAAATACCTCAGGAGTATTCAACCCAAAGAGGTTATACTCAACGGCGACATTCTTGACATCTGGCAATTTAATAAGAATTATTGGCCAAAATCTCATATGAAAGTTGTCAGGCACATCTTATCATGGGTTCAAAAAGACATACCGGTGCATTACCTTACCGGTAATCACGATGAAATGTTACGCAAATTTGCGGGATTTAAAATGGGTAGTCTGTCTATAAAAAACAAGTTGGTCTTAGAGCTTGATGGTAAACAAGCCTGGTTTTTTCACGGAGATGTCTTTGATGTGACCATGCAACACTCCAAATGGCTGGCTAAACTGGGTGGTGTAGGTTATGATATGTTGATACACATCAATAGTTTTGTCAATTTTATCAGTCAGAAGTTAGGTAAAGGACGTATCTCTCTATCCAAAAAGATTAAAAACAAAGTCAAAGGCGCTGTTAAATTTATCAACGACTTTGAAAAAGTTGCTTCAGATATCGCCATTACCAACCAATATGAATATGTGGTTTTAGGTCATATACACCACCCTGAAATCAAGGAATATTCCAATGCCAAAGGCAAAGTGCTCTATCTCAATTCCGGAGATTGGGTTGAGAATATGACAGCGCTGGAATACCACGGCGGGCAATGGAAAATATACACCTATAACGATAGTGACTTTATGTCTTACCAAGAGACTCAGGATATTACTGACAAATCCTCAAAACAACTTTTTGACGATATGCTTAAAGACTTCAACAGTCTAAAATAGTAATAAATTTCATGCTTAAAATTTGGATGACATCCAACTAATTTAGTGCCTGATTTAAACCGGATTTTATGTAGATACCCTACCATAATATACGTAACAAACACACAATCAAGATCATAGACGGGGAAAGAAATACAGTATTAGAATTGCCAACTGAATGAGCAATCCAAAGGTCAACGAATTCTAATGATTGCGTTTATTTAACTTATCTATTAACGCCACAAAGGCTTGATGAATGTCTTTTGAAAAACCTAAAGTGTCTAATAGTGTTCTAGCGGCATTAGAATAATGATCAATCTCCTGTCTGATTAACTGATCAACGCCATACTTGATATATAAGGCCTTGACTTGAGTGATTTTCTCTTCCTCAGACCCTTTAAAATCCTTAACAGATTCTAAAAAGGCACTATCGTCTGCCGATGCTAACGCTTTGGTTTTAATATATAGCCAAGTTTTCTTATCTTCGATAATATCACCTCCTATTTGTTTACCAAAACTGGCAACATCCCCAAAGGTATCCAGGTAATCATCCTGTAGTTGGAAAGCCAACCCCAACTGAAGCCCCATTTTATAGCACCTATCCTGTATGTCAGATGGGGCTTTAGCAATAATCGCTCCCATCTTTAAAGCAGCACCTAATAATACAGCTGTTTTTAAACGTATCATCTCCATATAATCATCAATTTCAACGTTAGTCATCGTTTCAAAATCCATATCATATTGTTGACCTTCACAAACCTCTAAAGCTGTTTTACTGAGCACTTGAGTTAGCGCCTTAAATGAAGTGGCATCATAGGATTCTAAATACTGATAAGCCTTAATCATCATCATATCTCCGGATAAAATGGCTGTGTTTTCATCCCATTTTTTATGTACTGTAGGGGCGCCTCTACGTATATCGGCATTATCCATGATATCATCATGTAGTAAGGTGAAATTATGAAACACTTCCACAGCCATAGCCGCCGGTAAGGCACTGTCAACCTCCGCCCTCAGACCTTTGGTTGCCATCAAAGTCATTAATGGTCTTAAGCGTTTGCCCCCCAAACCCAATATATATTGCATGGGTTCGTAGAGATTTACAGGTTCAGATTTAGGAATATTGACTGCGAGATACTCGCTTAACAAACTAGTGAAAGGCTTTAAACTCATAGTAAAATTAGATTTGGTGTAAAATTAATTAATTTGTTAAAACATCACACCTATATCTACAGGGTATCTAACCGAATTTTTTATGCTCAAATCAACACAATGAAAACAGTGTACTACGTTTACAGAACAAAATCCTTAAATAAATATATGAATGAACCGATAGTTCTGTAGGACTGGAATTGAGATTTGTTAAGGTGTTGCCGGTGATTCTGCAAAAATGTTCATCTCTTCATTATATACAGGGCTGTCTATATTTAAGAAATCTAAAACACTGTGAAAAACATGGTGTTGAGTCAATTCCTTTTTAGGTTTTAAAGATGTTGAATTATCAGAAACCCAAACAATAAAGGGGATTTCATACTGTTCTTTAGGAGCAAAGCTCATAGGTACGCCGTGCATATAGAGATTGTTTTCACCCAAAGATTCCCCGTGGTCAGAAACAAACAGCATCGAAGTTTTGTAACCCTCCATTTGTTTTAAGATTTCAATGACTTTGTACAGCAGATAATCTGTGTAAACTATCGTATTGTCATAAGCATTGATGAGTTCTTCCTGTGAACAATTGCCCAGTTCGACACTATTGCACACAGGTTTGAATTTTTCAAATTCCGGTGGATATTTCTTACTGTATGTTGGCCCGTGACTTGTACTGGTATGTAATACGACCAAAACCTTATGTTTATTACTGGCTGTGATTTGATCTTTTAATCCACTCAACAGCACTTCATCATAGTCACAATTCAGGTCTTTACAATCTGTTTTTAAAAACTCTTTGTTCTGATAGGTGTCTATATGAACCGGCGGCTCACCCCAATTAGTAGTTCTCCAGATAACTTCAACCCCGTTTCTAAAGAGGTAGTTGGGCAGAATTTCATATAAAGTACCTGTGTCTTTATGATCTAATATCGCTTTGACTCCTGCCGTAGTATAGGTTGCATTAGACTTAGCATTGAAATGGAACACATTCGGGGTTTTGGACAGTAGTGGATTTGTGTTTTTCTCATAGCCGTACAATGAAAAATTTTCACTCCTCGCCGATTCACCTATAACCAGGATTACGACAGACTTCTCTTGATCTTTAATATTTGCATCGGGTAAAAGTATTTCTTTTTTGTTTTTTTTGAAGTCGTGGACATAAAAACGGGCAGTATTTACCGAATAAGACCAAGGCATGGCCAGACCTCCCAGATATTTTGAATTTTTGTCTATCCATAACCAATTACTGGCATTAGCAAACACCAAAAAGGCTATAAATCCCAGAGTAAGTACCACCGTAATCAGGAACTTCTTAATTGGAACTTTAGTGAATTTCGCCCTGAAAATATAAATCGCGGGTAGTATTCCAAACAGAACAAGGTACAGGATTAACTTCACTGAAAAAAAGCTGCTGGCTTCTTCATAATTGGTATTCAGAACATTCCCAACCATGCTTTCATCTATTATCACCCCATAAGTATTGACAAAATATACGGCAATGGCATTAGCGATAAAGAACACAATCAGTAAAAATTTTCCCAGATAACGAGAGAGGTAAAGTATGAGGTAAAATACAAAAGCGTTAAGCACCAGCATTAAAACTATTAAACTAATAATCAACACAATACTATTAAAACTTTTGTAGTCTAAATGATTGAATACATATTTGAAAAATGGATAATGAAAGAATAAAAAGTTAAGCAAACTCATCAACCCCGCAAAGTGCATGAGTTTTATTTTATTTTTTAACATATGCATAGGTTATCTTATATAATGAAACGGCTAAACTAATTAATGCCATATAAAAAATTACTAAATTTTCATTAACAATTTTATTAATCAGTAAAAAACCGCCCGCAAGCAATACAAGCACTAAAAACGGATAATACTTCTTATTTCTGATAAACGGCCATAACTTGTATCTTCTACTGATAAATATCCCGATAAGTCCTGATATATAACCTATCAGACCACCAATAGTTACATCCAGCGGATAATGAGCCCCTACGCCTACTCTGGTAGATACAAGTATCAAACCCAGACTTACCAGCAATAGATACCATACTATTCTTGTGATTAACTTTGAGGGCATAAATGCAAACATGAGTACTGTCAGGGTGGTCAATACAGTAATTGAATGTCCGGATGGCAAACTGGTATGCCCGGATAATGTCTTTCCAATGATAATAAAATCATCATGGTTAAACACCGCTGCCGGTCTCGGCACGGCAAACAGTTTTTTTAAAATACTTGAAAAAACAAGAGACGTCAAAGAAGCTGTAATTAAAGCTTCCCAAATCCTGGGAGCATATACGATAAAGATACTTATTAATGACAAAAAGATAAGTGCATCGCCTAATTGGGTAAGGTTGTTTTCAGTGGTTGGAAATTGTCCCAGAAAATGATTGATAGAAAAAAAGCTGTCCTTCTGAATGGCTATATAATTTTCGACAGAGAGTGAACCTTTTGAAAAAATAAAGACAACAATAGTCATCAACAATAAAACCGGCAAAACAAATAACAGCGGTTTAACCTTTGAATATTTATATATAACGTTTGTATTCATTAAACTTTTTAGCTCTAAATATTTATGACAACACTTTGTACAATTTACTGTTACAGTGTTGGTAACGACTAATGAAATAGCGTGCAAAGGTAAGCTAAAAGTTGTATATAGTTAATCTAACATGACTCAGTATAAAATGATGGCTAACAAACAAGAAAAACACAATCACTAAAACATCCGGAACACCACTCAGAAAAACCTACATATTTTATGCATAATTTATACCAATCAAAAAAGGAATTGAAAGCCGGTAATATATTATTTATAAGATTGTACAAAAGCCTTTGCCATACAGCAATACAAGCTTAACTTTAGCATATAATCACTTAACTTTCAGGTACATCTGTTAAATCTTTATTAATTAGCGTAAAAACTTTAAAAACTTTTATTGTTTCTAAAGTTTCCATTCGTATATTTGCAGCCGGTTTTGTCATCATTAAAAGATGTTTACTATGCAGGACAAAATACTACAAACTGCCAGCGAATTATTTCTCAACTTTGGGGTCAAAAGTGTCACCATGGATGATTTGGCTACGCATTTAGGTATTTCAAAAAAAACAATTTATGAATACTACGGCAACAAAGAGGCTTTAGTCAAAGCCACCGCTGATTTTATGTTTACGCACATCTCAGCTGAAATCAACACTTTGATTGCCGACGAAAACAGTAATAGCCCTATAGAAACCCTCTTTGAAAGTCTTTTGATTTTTAATCAACATTTCAAAGAAAACCATGCGCCTCAATACCAATTGAAAAAATATTTCCCTAAAGTTTACGAGGAGATTTACAAAAGAAAGTTTGAGCTGATTACCAATGCCATCAAAAAAAACCTTAAACAAGGGATTGCGCAAGGCTATTACAGGGAAGACATCAATCAGGATATTATTGCAAGGTTTTATTATGCCGGCATGAGTGCCATAAAAGATCATGACATTTTCTCTTCTGAAGCCTATAAACCTGCCCAAATAATGATTACATATACTATTTATCACATTAGAGCGATTGCTACCCCTAAGGGTTTGAATACTCTGGAAAAATATTTATCTGAACATGAACTATAAGATCATCATATTACTGACGTTTTTACTGCCATTCACTATCATGGCTCAAGGTCAAAGGAACTTTAGCTTGGAAGAAGCTATAGACTATGCCCAACAGAACAGTTATGCTATTCGCAATGCCGAAGATGATATTGCCATTGCCAAGAAACGGGTGTGGGAAACAACGACCATAGGTTTACCGCAAATCAACGCTGATGCCGAGTACCGGAATTTTTTAAAACAACAAGTACTACTTATCCCCGCTGAAGTTTTTGGTGGGCAACCCGGAGAGTTTATAGAAGCTGTTTTTGGAAATAAACAAAACATCAGTGCTTCCGCCACACTGACACAATTGATTTTTGACGGATCTTATATCATAGGCTTACAATCATCTAAGGTTTTTCTTAAAATCAGTGAAATAGCCAAAAACAAAACAAGTATTGCCGTCAAAGAAGGGGTCATCAATGCCTATGCCGGTGTTCTTATGGCACGTGAAGGCATCAAAATCCTCAACAAAAACAAAGATAATATATCTAAAAACTTAGCCCAAACCCGTGAAATCGTTAAAAACGGTTTTGGGGAAGAACAAAGTGTAGAACAACTGGCACTGACGTTAAACACCATCGTCAATCAATTGAAAACCATGGAACGCCAGGAACAATACACCCTGAATATGCTCAAATACGCCATGGGGATTCCTATCAGCGAAAACATAGCATTAACCGACACATTGGAAGCTCTTGCCGACACCTATGATACAGTTTTACTACCGGATGACAACTTTGACTTATACAATCACATTGATTATATCATGACCAATAATAGCCTCAATGCCAAAGAACTTCTGGTAAAATTTGAACAAAGTAAGGCTTTACCTTCACTAGCGACTTACTTAAACTTAGGGGTAACTGCCAATAGTGACACATTTACATTTTTGGACACAGACCAAAAATGGTTTCTTAGCTCCCTTGTCGGAGTAAAACTCAAGGTTCCTGTTTTCAGCAGTTTAAAACGTTGGGCAAAAGTGCAACAAGCCAAAATAGACTTAGAAAAATCCAAGCGCCAACAGCTTGAAACAGCCGAAAAACTCAACCTGGCTTATCAAACTGCTAAACTCAACTATGAGAGCGCTATAGATACGTATCACAATGCCCAAGAAGCCCTTAAACTTGCAGAAAGCATTGAACGCAAAGAAAGCATCAAGTTTTACGAAGGAATTTCAGGTAGTTTTGACTGGAGTAATGCTCAAAACCAATTGTACAGCAAACAACAAGCCTATTTACAATCTATATTTGGCAGACCTTAAATTGCCTGAATATTTCAAGCAAGACTACCAAACAGAAGATTCAACAGCGGTCAAAGATATTCAAAAAGACATCTTATGGGCGCAACATTTGGTATGGGTTTATCCCACTTGGTGGTATACGCCTCCTGCTCTTGTCAAAGCCTTTATTGAACAGGTCTTTACCTCCGGATTTGCTTTTAAATACAAAGAGAATCCTTACAGGGTAGACTGGGAGTCTTTTTTGACCGGAAAGACCGCACATATCATTTCAACGATGGATGCACCACCATTGTATTACCGTTGGATTATTAAAAATCCGGGCGGGAAACAGATGAAGCATTTTTTAAAATTTTGCGGATTAAAACCCGTCAGACAAACGTACTTTGGATCAGTCATTAAATCCACAGACAAACAACGTCAACAATGGCTGACAAAAGTAGAAACACTAGGTAAACAACTGAAGTAAAAACAGATAAACAAACAGATAAACACATGAAAAAAATAATCCTCAGCATCATTTTGATAAGCGTTTTAATTGCTTGTAAAAAAG
>PDWJ01002537.1_pt1 | contig 19235 bp, 15 predicted proteins | sample 1430881 | NCBI WGS metagenome assembly PDWJ01 (sample SAMN01162460, study PRJNA174530) | Oral metagenome, whole genome shotgun sequencing project. | biome: Marine environment; feature: Marine mammal; material: Swab sample of the gingival sulcus; isolation source: swab sample of gingival sulcus...
GCTTTATCGAAAAAGAAGAATGTATGTGAGAATGGATCGTCGAAGTTCTGCAATACAACAGACGAAAACGTTCATCGAGCAATTGATGGCGAGACAGCAGATTCCGCAGGAATTGCAGGATCGGTGAGTCGCCTACGCGTGAAGAGGGAACTGTCGCTTTTGCGGAACATCTGAGGCAAAAGTGTTTAAGACATGTCCCCGATGATCTCTCTGGCCAATTTCAGTTCCTGCTCTTTGGTCATCATCTGCCCGTTAAGCCTCGCGTTAAGTACCTTGGTCAAGATATCTTGGAATACCGGCCCCGGCTTGACATCGAGTTGCAGCAAATCTTTCCCACTCATCACTGTTGTTACATCACGGAGTTTTGCCAAATAGGTTGAGGCAGATTTTTTGACAGATTCTTGCCGGGTCTTAGCCATCCAAAATAAAATGACTTCAATCGGTAAATCCTTAAAAACAGCGTATATATCGCTATGTCGCAAAGGATGTTTGCTCGATGTTTCGTAGAGAGGGCGTTCGATCAAGGCATATCCGTTGCGAGCTGCCTGAATTGTATATAAGACTTTTTTCGTCATCTTAAAATAATCACACAAATCTCGCAGATCGTGATCCACAAGATTATCACTAAACCCTAAAAAATAGAGCAGCCAGGGTTCAATCTTCTCTTCACGGTATAAGAGCTCGTACCAGTCGAGTACAGCGCGAATGTTACGAAACAGCGTTCGGATATGGTCGATGGCGGTGAGTTGAGGATGGATCGCCCGAAGTACTCCAAGCTGATGCATGCGTTCAACAATCAGCAGGGGGTTGGGTTCGTGAAACATCAGGTAGAGTTCATTAAAAACTCGTTTCCCGCTGAGTTGACTGACAAAGCCTTTTTTGATGGCGTTTTTCGTCAGATTGAGCGTGAAATTACCGATCCGAAAGTTGAAACGCTGCTCAAAACGAATTGCTCGGAAAATCCGGGTCGGGTCTTCCACGAAGCTCAGACTGTGCAAGACTCGAATCACTTTTTCCTTTAGATCGCGCTGCCCACCAAAATAATCGTACACTTTGCCAAAGGTTTTCGGATTCAACCGGATCGCCAGGGCATTCATACTGAAATCCCGTCGGAACAGATCGAGCCGGATTGAGCCGAGTCGTATGATCGGCATGGCCGTTGGATACTCGTAATGTTCGGTTCTGGCAGTGGCAATATCAATTTTAAATCCATCCGACAGCACGATAACAGCCGTACAAAATTTCCGATGCACCTTCACACGTGCTTCGAGTTGTTTTGCCAGGATCTTTGCAAATCTCACTCCATCCCCTTCAATGACAATATCGAGGTCGAGATTCTCATCGGCGCGTAATAATAAATCACGCACAAAGCCACCAACAATATAGGTCGCAAAGCCTAGTTTATCACCAAGTTGACCGATTTCACGCAGTAAGTTTAAAATCCGTTCAGGCAGCCGTTCATCCATGAGACGGCGAACGTTTCTGGTATGCGCTTCTTCTGGGTAAGCTTGTTCTTCGAGAGTGTGTTCTTGCAAGACCTTCAAAATGTCGTTTTTCGTGATGACCCCCAGTGCATGATTCGCCTCATCTACAATCGGCAGGATTTTTTGAGGCCGCTGAATCATCATGAGCTCAATCTCGGAGAAAGGCGTGCCCGGGCCGACCGTTTTTACATCGGTTAGCATGTATTCCTGAACCGGTTCAGCTTCCAGACCGTGATAAATCGCCCGTTGGACAATCTGACGGGTGATATATCCGAGAGGAACCTCATCCTCCAGCACGAGTAAGGTATTGATCGTGTATTTGTCCAATAACTCTTTGGTATCTTTAATCGTTCGATCTTTTTCGACGAACAAGACCGGAGATGACATAATCAGACTGGCAATGTGAGCTTCCTGAATATGTCTGTAGAGGTGCTGGATCAATTCCTCTTCAACTTCGGTCAAGGTCATCTTTTTGATCGAGGCAGAAGCGGCATAGGGATGTCCGCCGCCGCCAAACTCGGCGGCAATGTTGCCGACGTTCACGACCACTCCCCGGCTTCTGGCGACCATCTGCACTTTGGTATCCATCCGAATCAGGGCGAAAACGACATCGAGATTCTCCATTTCTTTCCATTTATGTACGATAAATGCCGCATCTCCGATATAGCGACGAGAAGAGGCCTTAGCAATTGTGATTGGCGTTCCCTCAATCACCAGTTCGCGTTTGGACAGCATCAGATCGTTGAGTAAACGCACCTGAAGCGGCGTCATTTCGCGATTGATAAATTCGGAAATGAGATGCAGATTCGCACCTTTCGAGAGTAGATACGCCGCTGCGTGTAAATCGGCTTCTTTGGTCGATGTAAAGGTCAGAGAACCGGTGTCCTCATAAATTCCAAGGGCCAGGACAGTGGCCTCCATTGGGCTTAATCCGATCTGTTGCTCTTGCAATAACTGGACAAAAATTGTTGTTGTCGCCCCGACATCTTCTACGATTTCTACTTCAGCTTCGAACTCTTTTTCATTCGTCGGATGATGATCGTACAAATGGATACTGACAGAGGGCTTATGAACGATTTTGGAGAGCTCTCCAATACGATCGAGCTGCTTGGTATCAACGAGAATGAGACGGGTAATATCGTGAATATTGACATTTTTCAGGGGATCTATCTCAAAATGAAAGTCAACGCGCTGGAGGAAGTCGCGGACATTTTTTTCCTGAGATCCAGGGAAGACGATGTGGGCCTCTGGGTAGAGCTTCTTTGCTGCCACCATTGAACCGAGGCAATCGAAATCCGCATTGAGGTGTGTCGTAATAACATCCATCAAGGGGTTATTTCCCGTTCAGGTTCCAATCGTAATCCATGAAGCGGAGTGTCAAGTTCGCACGATTTTCCCGGAGAAATTTTCCGACATCCTGCTTCTGTAAGGCGCGGATAATAAAATCCAGCAGAGTTGTTTTCTTTTTCTCGAAATCTTTACGATACCAATAAAAACTCCGGCTCAACCAGACTGTTTTTGTTTTGCGGTCGACTCGCATACCACTGCCCTGGAGATATCGAGTAACTGACCGGTTGATCTGTTGGTCGAGATTGTTCGGAGTGTACACAGTGAGTGGCGGACTCGAAACTGTCCCGTATACAAAGCAGCAATGAAGACGCGGGTCGGGAATATTCAGGCAAAGCACTTTGCGGGGATCTGTGCCGCTGAATTGATGAAAAAGGGTGTACGGCCGGCGTTGATTATTGCGTAAAATACCATGCTCGATATCATCCAGACTGAAAATGTATTCACCCAATCGATAGCTCGTTTTTTTAAAAAACTCTTTTTCGTCATGAACGCTGCTCTTAATGGAGAATTCGATAATGCCATCGATCACCAGAAAGTTGTACAGATTGAGCCAAAAAGCCGTTTGTTCCTGAGGATGATGCGCCAGTACCGACGGATCGAATTGCTGCAGAAAGGCTGTTGCCGTCTGATATTGTTGAAACTCACGAGTTTTTCTGAGTGTGCTGTAATTGATCGTATTATTTGCCGGATCAACATACTTTTCTGTGAGCAGCGTAATTACCCGATAAAATTCCCGCAGAATACTGTCTGAACCAATATCAGAGACCCCTATCCCTTGAAGGTTCAACACTTTTCGGGTCAACACGTTTTTTTGTTGCTCATGCTCTTCAGTGGTTTGGGAAGCATCATAGTGTTCAAAAAACGCCGACAATCTGGATTCAAGTTCCAGCTGTTCGATAAGATGAGGATAGAGTGTGACGACCGATTCAAAGGCTTTGGAAAGTTGAGGCAAAAAGGTCGTTGAAGAAACCCGTCCTAATACAATTTGAAGGATCTTGGCGATAACATCACATAAACCATCAACAAATTCGCGATATGTGGCATCTCCCTCATAATGAAGGGTGCTGTTTGCGTATCGAAAATCTCCGATAAACGGATCGAGAAACGCATACGAATCGGCCACCTGGGGCAGAATCTTTTTCAGAATGGTCTGGAACGTTCCGGGTTTGAGATGAGTGTCTGTGACAGTTTCAAGGCTGTTCAAGATGGCTTCAAACAATTTCACAGCTTTTAGAGGAACAGTCTTTGTCTCGAAGTGTTTTCCTGTTGAAACTGTCTTCTGTCCATCAGACTGATAGACGTTAAAAATCGCCCCGTGAGTTTCGCATAATTCGGCAAGATGCTTGAACGTTGTAGAATCTCCGATAAGCGGATTGTCCATCTGCACAAGAAGGCTATCAGTTAAGCTCCCTTCGGAAAAAAAGAGATTACCAATCCCCACATCATCTTCCAGAAAGATTTCGATAAAGCCAGAGAGGTGTTCCCTTTCAAGTAATCCCGCAACTTTTTCCAGACTCGTTAAATCAGTTGAAAGCTCCTCATATTTAGGAACGCCGTTCATGATCAAAAGAAGACTGCTCACCCGTTTTGCTGGCAATTGGTAAAGATTCAGTGTTCCGTCTTTTTCCCGGGATTTTTTCAGAATGTTGTTGATTGCGGTCTGGCCTTTTCTGGTCTGAGTATTTCGTCCTCTGATTTCCTCAAGTCCACTGATCAGACTTCCAGCTTGAAAGAAAAGAATGCCGTCATATTCCCAGAAACTGACATGGCAATAGCCAGAGAATCGTTTGCTTTGAAGCCCTTCCACCAATTGCTCGAGATGGGTATATGCTGTGCTGAGATTTTCACGAACGACTTTTCCTTTTGGAACGAGCATCATGCCCTCCTTGCCCTTATGATAATAGGTACTTTAGCATTCAAATATATTCTTCTGTTACGAGAGAGTTCTGTCAATACATTTTTTCGCAAGAAGTTCTTGACACACTCACAGGGCTTCGTGGTGTGAGTTCGGCGTGCTGTCACGTGACTGCTCCGGTTATGATGCGTTATCTTGCCGGAACGACAGTCGGACGAGGTATGAGTCTTTCAAGCCGGAGGAATTGCCGGGAGTATGATGGCAGGCCCGCTTTCAGATCGGTTCGGGCGGAAACAGATTCTTGTGGGAATGCTGACAATTTTTCCGCTTATGATGTGGGGCTTCATTCTAAGTTCGGGCGTCTGGACGCTCCCTTTGCTTATTGTACTTGGAATCTTTCAATTCTGGGTCAGACCGGTTATGTTAGCGATTGTCCACGGTACCAATTCCGATTATCCGGCCTATGTGAACGGTATTTATATGATGATTAATTTTGTGACGAATTCTGTCATGATTCTTGTAATGGAGATGTTAAGTGATGCCATCAGCCTTGAACATACCTTCCGTGTCGCGTCAACCCTTTCATTATATCGCGTTCTTCTTCGCTCTCAAATTACCGGGAAAGCTCTCGTTCTCGGAACGATAGTGTCGGTATCGAGCCAGTAAGAGCCGCTGCGTCGAACGGCTGCTGATTTTTCGACGGAAATCGGAGCATTGCTACGGCTCCGTGATCGTTGTAGAGGGTTAATTCCCCACGAAAATCTTCCCGAACAATTTTGTGAACAAGCCCTAATCCGGAATCGTTTGGGCTAAATTCCAGTACTCGATCAGGATAGCCAGATCCATCGTCTTGATACTCGACATGAATGATGCGATCCATGCGAGTAATATGCACAGAAATGTGGCCTCTGGTGTGTTGAAATCCGGCATGTTTGACAGTATTAGTGACAAGCTCATTCACGATTAAAGCCAGGTTATTCGCATTTTTGGGCGAAATCCGAACCGCTGAGGCCGGAATCGCCACGAAAATTTTTTTGTCCGGCTTTAAGGCTTTTAGTGAGGCATGAATCACCCGACTGCACAGCTCGCTTAATGGGAACGGATTCCATTCGTATTCAGCAAGCAGGTTATTGATGATTTGTAAGGTGGTTATCTGGTTGATCAGGGCGATCATTGTCGAATTGAATTCTTTTTTTACTCCATAATTTTTAGCAAAGGAGAGGAGTTCTGCGACGGCCGCCAGATTATTTTTCCCACGCAGATGAATCTCATGGATCAGAAGAGATTTCGTTTCGTTCACCGACCAGATTTTTTCATTGAGGTGAGCATTTTCAATTGCAAATGCTGCCGCTGTTGCGAACAATTCCTGCAATATCCGATCTTTTTCAGTGAAGCGGTTTGGAGGAGTATCTAATACTTGCAACACTCCGATGACCTTTTGGCCGACTTTCATGGCGACACACAGGATCGAGCGGAGGCTTTGTCCGGTTCGCTGATCAACTCCCTTAAAATGACGCTCATCGGCGAACGCATCTGGCACGATAAGGCTTTCTCCTGTTTGGGCCACAGCTCCGGCAATCCCCTGCCCTGGAGCCAGCCGCCAGCCACGAACCGTCTGACTATACGGGCCGATGGCATATTCGCAGACTAATTCGTCGGTTTCCATATCGCGCAGCCAGATTGAACACGCATCGACCTCCAACAATCGACGAACCTCTTCTAAGACTGTAATCAGAATGCGCTCAAGATCGAACGTCGAGTGAAAGACCAGACTCACCCGATTGAGAAGAGCTAATTCACTGTGACGTCGCAAGAGTTCCTGATCTTTCTCAGCCAAGACCTCATGGAGCTTTTGAATATATTCCAGCGCCTCTTCACGCGAGAGCTCATGAAAATCCTCCAAGTGCTGAGGTCTCTGAGGCATATTGGGTATGATTGTGCTTTGCGTATGTTCCTGAGTTGCTTCAGTATTTTTCATGCCGGGCACTCCTCTTTTTTTTCAAAGAGTATCGTTATGGTCGTTCACTCGGGCGCATCTGCCTCTGCCGTTTACTCCTCTCATGTCATGCTATGGTCATACATACCGTGATATCGTAACGTTTAAAGATCCTTTCAGGCTCCCTAAAAAGATACTGTCGTATCCCCATCACAAATGTAAAAAATTATTAAGCCACAGACATGGATTCTGTCAATATCAAAGGCTATTTTAATTAAAAGCCATTTTAAAAAAAATACTTGACAATAAATACTATTATGTAATTTGTATGACAAGTTACATAATAGTATTTTATGTACATATAAAACCTCATTTTGAAAAATGATTTATGTCACAAAATATCATAAGCTTGCCCAGTTTTAAACGAGACAACCTTGTTGAAATGGTTTTCGAAACCCTGAAAGAGAAAATTTTATCAGGTGAGTTTAAAGATGGGGATCGCCTTCCGACTCAGGAAGTGCTTTGCAAGCAGTTTGGAGTATCCCGAACTGTCATGATGGGGTCTCTGCATAAATTGTCATCCTTAGGGCTCGTTGAAAGCCAGCAGGGACGGGGGACATTTGTGCGTTTGCCTGACACCAAAGCCGTGTTAGAGCCAATGTTTAACGCGCTCCTGCTTGATAAACCCTCAACTCGTGAACTTACCGAAACCCGCTATTATCTGGAACGTATCATCGCGCGTCTGGCGGCAAAACATATTGATGAACAGCAAGCGAAAGAGCTTCAAGATCTTGTGGCTGTTATGGATCGAAACTTTCAAAACAGCGATATCAAGGCATTTTCACAAGGCGATCTGGCGTTTCACATGAAATTAGCTGAGGCCTCGAAAAATACCATTTTGCGACGTATCATCGAAATTATCCGCGAAATGCTCGCAAAATTTCTTGATGAATTTAACCGTACGCCCGGTGCTGCAGAACGGGCGAATGAGCATCATCGGAAAATCTGTGATGCCGTGGTACACCATGATGCTGACAGCGCAGAGCAGGAGATGCGATTACATCTACGCGACGTGATGACCATTCTGCATGACCAGTATCACCTGGATGTGGATATTTAGTAATATGAAGCAGAAAGCGCATCGCTCAAAGGTGAACGAAGTCTATGTCGAATCTTTCTCAGAAGGAGAGCCCCTTGCACGAACCTGTGTAGAAATATCCGGATTGGCGAAAGGAGCCAAAGTCGAAATAGATGCGATTGCACTGATATTGTGTGTGATGTAAGGTTCGAAACCGAAATAAAAAAAGGGCGTTCAGTTGAGAACACACCTTGCCCTGTTTTCCCAATTTATAATCCACCCTGAGCGATGCCATAACCTTCCACCAGTCTACGGCAGGTTTCTCGCAAATGTGTCTGCATGTACTGTTCGCTTTTCTCTGCACTTGAGCCCCACGTGCTCCTCTTTGGAGCGCTGCTCGATCGAGTAGATTTTTTGGTGATATTACGCGTTGCGGAAACAAGGCTATCCGAGCGTCCCCTTTGTATGAGCCGTGCTGCTCGGTCCAATGGAATGGGGCTATTTACGCGTGATAAAGGGCAGCAGCGGCGATTTTCCCCTGACTCAGATAGACAACGATTCCCAAAAAATGTCTGCGCGTAAATAAAAACTTGACAAGGGTATGTATTATGTAATTTATATTACAAATTCTATACTGCATATTTTCGCTGATCCAGCTTAGCACAGAGTAGAAAGTTTTAGGGGAAATGTATGTCGCAAAATATTGTCAATCTGCCCAGCTTTAAACGTGATAATCTCGTCGAAATGGTTTGTGGCGATTCAGACTCTAGTTTTCATACAATAAAATAAGGAGAAACGCAATATGAGTTATTTTGAAAAAGCACGAGAGTTGTTGAAAGAATTTAAAGGTGAGGCCTATCTGTATGGCAATGGAGTGTTAAAAGATGTCGGAGATGTTGCGGCTTCCGTTGGGAAAAAAGCGGTGTTGGTCTATACCGAATTTCCCGGCGTTGATGGCTATGTCAATACGATCAGCAAGTCTGTAAAAGAGGCTGGCGTCGAACTGGCAGCCAAAATTGAAGGTGCTCGCCCGAATGCGCCGCGTGAGGATCTGGCTCGCATTACCGAGGAACTCAAAGCAGCTGATCCAGATGTGATTATCAGCTTCGGTGGCGGCAGTACGATTGATGCAGCTAAAGCAGCGGAAGTGTTACGGACCTTAGGCGGCGGCATCGAAGACTATTTCGGAGTTGGATTGGTTACGAAAAAATTGAAAGAAACCGGCAAAACCCTGACACCACACATTGCCATCCAGACGGCGGCGAGTTCCGGCGCGCATTTGACCAAGTATTCAAATATCACTGATGTCAGCACCGGCCAGAAAAAATTGATTGTGGACGAAGGGGTTGTCCCCGCTTATCCGGTCTTTGATTATACGGTGACACACGCTGCCCCCCAATCACTGACGGCTGACGGCGCACTCGACGGGATCGCCCATATTCTTGAGGTATATTATGGAGCTGTTGGCAAACCCTATTACGATCAACTGAAAGACATTGCCGAAGCCGGTATTGGCCTGATCGTGCAATATCTTCCGAAAATTGACGAGAACCCCAAGGATGCCGAAGCCCGTGAGGCTTTATGCCTGGCGACCGATCTGGGCGGATATGCGATTATGATCGGTGGAACGAACGGTGGACATTTAACAAGCTTCTCGCTTGTTGACGTCCTGAGCCACGGTCGCGCCTGTGCCTTGATGAATCCGTATTACACGGTTTTCTTCGCCCCTGCAATCGAAGGGCCATTGCAAGTCGTCGGTAAGCTTTTCAAAGATGCTGGTTACATTCCTGAAGATCTTTCCGCTCTGACAGGCCGTGAACTGGGTGTGGCAGTGACAAACGGCATGTTCGCCTTTGCCAAAGCGATTAATTTCCCGACCACTCTCAATGAAGTTGACGGTTTTACACAAGCTCATATCGACCGCGCTCTGACGGCTGCGAAGAATCCGCAGTTGAAGATGAAGCTGGAGAATATGCCGATTCCGTTAACTGCAGAGATGATCGATGAGTACATGGGGCCGATTCTCGAAGCTGCCAAAACCGGCGACATCAGCCTGATTAAAAATGTGTAATCATTTTTTGGAACCACGAAGGGCACGAAGACACCCAAAGAGAGGGAAGCATTTTTTCTGATTTTTTCGTGTCCCTTCGTATCCTTCGTGGTTAAAGTGTCTTTCCCATGAATATTCGACTAGATTACGGGAAAACAGGCCTCGAAGTTACTCTGCCTGACAGCGCACATGTCACGGTTGTCGAACCGACACATCTAGAGGCTGTCCCCGATCAATTCGAGGCTGTCCGTTCGGCCTTGCGACAGCCAACCGGCACTCCCCCTCTCCGAAAACTCGTCGCGCCGGGAGATTACGTTGGAATTATCTTTTATGATATTACCCGTCCAACGCCGGATCAGATCATGACTCCGGTCTTGCTCGAAGAACTGGAAGCTGCCGGAATTTCTCGCGATAAGATCACCTTGTTCAATGCTGCCGGAACACATCGTACGAATAGTGATGAGGAATTGCGAACGATGCTTGGCGACGAGGTCGTCGATACCTGTCGTATCGTGCAAAACGATGCCAATGATAAAGATTCGCATGTGCTGGTCGGGACAACGTCAAGCGGTAATGACATTTGGATTCACAAAGAATTTGTCGAAGCTGATGTCCGTATTTTGACTGGTTTCATTGAACCACATTTTTTTGCCGGATTTTCCGGAGGCGGGAAAGCCGTCATGCCGGGTATGGCCCTCTTAGAAACCGTGATGCGGAATCATAATGCCCGGAATATCGATGATTCGAATGCGACGTGGGGGATTACACATGGCAATCCGGTTTGGGAAGAAATTCACGACGCAGCAGCATTTGTCAAACCGACGTTTTTGCTGAACGTGGCCTTAAATCGGCAAAAAGAAATTACTGCCGTGTTTGCCGGCGATTGGGAACAGGCTCACGAAGAGGGGTGTGTTTTTGTCAAGAAAACGGCAATGGCAGCGGTGGATGAGCCATTTGACATTGTTATCACGAGCAATTCCGGCTATCCACTCGATTTAAACCTTTATCAATCGGTAAAAGGTATGAGCGCCGCCTCACAAATCGTCACACAAGGGGGAAGCATCATCATTGCCGCCGAATGCTGGGATGGCATTCCGGATCACGGGCCCTATGGGAAATTGCTCAGAGAAGCGGAACGCCCCGATCAGCTTCTGGCAAAAATCCGAGAACCCGGCTATATGGAAGGCGATATGTGGCAGGCTCAGATCCATGCGCTCATCTGCCAAAAAGCCGATGTCTATTTTTACAGCGATGGGTTAGACAGCGACACAATCGAAGGCGCGATGCTGCATCCTTGCAACAATATTGGGGTTACCGTGGCAGAACTTCTCAAAAAGTACGGCAAGAACGCTCGGGTTTGCGTGTTACCGGAAGGTCCACAAACCATTCCATACATTGCTTAACGGTCTGCCGGTTTTCGGCTTTTTTGAAAAGGGCCGAAGCAAAAGGCACTGCCATGATGAAAGCATTTGTGAAATACGTCAAAGGGGTTGATCACAGAGTGATTTCATGACGCCCCTTACCACATCTATCATGAAAAGGAAACAATATGAACCTCATGCAATCGGTTACTATCGTCGATCTCTCCGTAACGCTTGCAGAACCATTCCCTTGTTCGTGGCCGGGACATATGCCATTTGCACAGAGTCATTGGGTACAATTTACAAAACAGGTTCCTGGCACACCTGCGACTCAATTGGTATCCCCTTATCAAACCAATTATCTTATCATGGATGAACATTGCGGTACGCATTTTGACGCCTCGGTGCATTTCATCCCTCCCGAAGATTCCGGCCTTCCTTTTGCCGGACCTCTTGGAAACAATACGGGAGAAAACGTCGGCCTTAAAGATTTAATCGGGCCTGCCGCTGTCATCGATGTTCGTTTTTTGTGCCATTCGGAAGAAACGCCTGGGGTGAGCCCCATGATTACTCGTGAACATATCATCTCATGGGAATCGCAGCATGGCACAATTCAGGACAAAGATATTGTGTTATTTCACACAGGATGGGATGTTCATTATAAGGCAGGCAATGAAGGACATCGATATGCTCAAGGGCCTCTGATATCTCGGGATACGCCGGGATGGCCGGCCCCTGAAGTGGACACCGTTATCTATCTGTATGAAAAAGGCGTGAAAACCATTGGAATCGACTCGCCAAGCCTTGGGGCAACGCATAACGGAGTTCCGGTTCACCAGGAGGGGCTTCGACGCGGCCTGATTTATATCGAGGGGTTAGCTCACTTAGATCAGATTCCTTCGCGAGGCGCGCAGTTTCTTTTTCTCCCCTTAAAAATCGCTGGAGCGACAGGCTGCCCTGGAAGGGCAATTGCCATGCTCCCTCAGGGAGAGGGCTGACATGAGCAATATTCTCTTGCGCGCAACAAATATTACGAAACATTTTGGAGGCATTCAGGCGTTACAGGGGATTGATCTCGACCTGTTTGAAGGGGAGATTTGCGCATTGGTCGGTGAAAATGGCGCAGGGAAATCGACCCTTGCGAAAATTATTGCCGGGGTTCAGGCGTATGACTCGGGCTCTCTGGAATTACACGGTGAATCTGTCGTATTCCATAGTACCAACGATGCTGTACAAGCCGGAATCGCAATTGTTCTGCAGGAATTCAATTTAATTCCTCATCTGTCGATTGCGGAAAATATCTTTTTAATTCACCGAGAAGCCTATCGTGGAGGATTCTGGTTGAATCGCCAGACTATCCGAAAGAATACGCGTGATCTCTTCCATCGAATTGGCTGGGAACTCGAAGTTGACCCTGACCGTAAGGTGAGTGAACTGACCGTGGCAGAGCAGCAAATTGTCGAAATTATTAAGGCGATTTCATTGAATGCCCGGTTGTTGATCTTAGATGAACCGACTGCGGCTCTCAGTCAACAGGAAGTGGGCAAACTATTCGACTTAGTTCGCCATCTCCATCAGCAAGGGACGACAATTATTTTTGTCACACATAAGCTTGATGAAATTTTTGCATTATCAGAACGTATTATTGTCCTTCGTGATGGCGTTAAAACGCAGGATTTTGTGACCTCAAAGATTTCCCACGAAGAGCTTATTCGGTCAATGGTAGGCCGCGATCTTGGGGATCTCTATCACGTCAGACATCGAAATCCTCCTGGAAAAACGGTGTTGAATGTCCAACAACTTTCTCGGTCGAGCCATTTTCATGATTGTTCACTGCATGTGAAAAAAGGGGAAATCGTTGGTATTTCAGGGCTTGTTGGCGCAGGCCGTACAGAGTTTGTGCGAGCGATTTTTGGAGCCGACAAAGCTGAGAAAGGCACAATAACCTTTGAGGGCACCGTTGGGCTTATGGGCTCTCCGGTCAAAGCACTTCGATCGAACATGGCGATGGTTCCGGAGGATCGAAAATCTCACGGACTCCTTGTGAATTTGCCAATTTATCAAAACATGCTATTAGCCTATCATGCGCTCAAAAAGGGTTTTTGGCTCCATCAACGACTGGAACAGGATCTCGTGTCCGAACAAGTTGAGAACTTACAGATAAAAGTGACTGAACTTCGAAATCGGGCCAATTCTCTCAGTGGGGGGAATCAGCAAAAAGTTGTCCTGGCTAAATGGTTGTTAATAGAACCGACACTTCTTATTCTCGATGAACCGACCAGAGGGATTGATATCGGCGCGAAATTTGAATTGTATCGCCTGATTGATGAATTGGCATCACGGGGGACCGCTATTCTGCTTGTTTCTTCTGAACTCCCGGAGATTCTTGCGCTGTCTGACCGGATTTTCGTGATGAATTCCGGAAAGATTGTGACCGAGTTGTCTCATACTGAGGCAAGTGAAGAAATCATTCTCTCGTATGCGGCGCGTTCCTCTCACAGAGCATCAGAAAGGAATGTTTAACGTATGAAAAAATCAACGTTTTTAAAGACAGGGATTGTTGCTGAATATCGCGTTGAACTTGCGATGACACTGGCACTTATCCTTTTGTGTGCTGTATTGAGTGTACTTTCTCCACGCTTCCTCACTATTGGAAATTTTCGAAATTTGCTTTGGCAAGTTACCGCTATCGGCATTATTTCTATTGGTCAGACCCTCGTGATTCTTACTTCCGGCATCGATCTTTCTGTTGGAGGGATTGCCGCTTTTTCAGTGATGCTGGGGGGGATCGTTGTCATGAAAATCGGAGTCCCGTTAGGAGTCATTGCTATACTAGGCATTGGGATGCTTGTGGGATTCGTGAACGGGTATTTAATTGCGTATACCCGGCTTGCTCCTTTTATCGTCACATTAGGAATGCTTTCAATTACACGTTCGTTGACGTATGTGGTCAACGATGGGAGATCGTTAGTCGGCTTGCCAAAAGCGTATAGGATGATTGGAAAAACCTCGCTGGGTGGCATCCCGTTATATACCATGATCTTTATCGGGTTGTTTATTCTGGGGCATATCCTGTTAACAAAGACGAAAGTCGGACGATTTTTGTATGCGATCGGAAGCAACGAGGAAGCTGCCAGACTGACCGGGGTAAATGTACGATTTTATAAAGCATTGGCATATATCCTTACCGGAGGTTTATGTGCGATAGCTGTCATCATTTTAACATCCCGTTTGGGAGCGATCGATCCTGACACCGGTACAGGGATGGAATTAGATGCGATAGCGGCTGTTGTGATTGGAGGAAGCAGTCTTTCCGGCGGAAAAGGGAGTTTGATAGGAACATTTATCGGAGTATTTTTGATCACGATTCTCCATAATGGACTGAACTTAATCGGCGTTTCTCCGTTTTGGCAAGGGTCGGCGGTGGGGTCGGTGATTATCATCTCTGTGCTGGTAGATCGCCTCTTAAATTAGAAACTCAAACATTTGGGATAAGTAAAGTGGTGCAGAAGTTGGATGTGATGTCTGATATCAAGGAGGTGGTGACCGGAGCGGGGAAATAGTGTTGGGGCTTGTTTTTTCTCACGGCGTGCCAATTCGCTGTGTAAGTGCATCTTTTAAAATGTCTAGTAGAGAGTTTTAGAAAACACGAGACATCTCACAGAGATTATACAACGAACGCGGAGAAACGCTTTGTGACACTTCGTGCGTGTGCTCTGTGAGAGATCATGTGTACGCACTTCCGACACGTTGTACTTGTGTGTTGAGTATGTAATGGTGCATTTACTGAGCGATATGGTATAACCTAAATAACAGATCACATAACACAAAGTAAGGAGATTTCTCATGAAAAAAGTATGCTGTCTAATCGGGTTGTTGATGATTGTCGTTTCTTTTTCCAGTATTGCGGAAGTTCAAGCAGACTCGTTCACTATTGCGTATATGACTCCCGCCTTGCATATTCCGTTTTGGAAAGATGTTTCAGATGGTATTCATCAGGAAGCAGACAAAGTTGGCGTGAAAATCATTGATTCTGATTCGCGTCTCAGTGCTGCGACTCAATTACAGAACGCTCAGGATTTGATTACAGCCGGAGTTGATGCGATCATTATTTCCCCCACCGACAGCGCTTCCTGTCCTCCGGTACTCGAGCTTGCTGCAGAAGCCAACATTCCTGTCATCATCTGCGATATCGGAACAGACTCTGGGGAGTATGTCTCCTTTGTCATTTCGAGCAATTATGGCGGAGCAAATGAAGCTGGAAAATATATGGCTCAAAAGATGGAAGAAAAAGGCTGGAAAGGCGGAGAGGTCGCGATTATTACGATTTCGCTGGCTCGTCAGAATGGGCGCGACCGCACCGATGGTTTTAAGGATGCGATGGCCGACGTCGGGAGTGAGGTGGTCGGATTGTTGGAATGTAAGGATTATACCCGTGAAGAGTCGATGAAATTTGCTCAGGATTTGATCACCGCTCATCCGAATTTACGAGGACTCTTTACAGAACATGATGAAGCGAACCTTGGCTCAATGCTTGCGATAGAAAACGTCGGGAAACAGGATGAGTTGATCCATGTCGGTTTCGATGGAAGCCCTGAATCTGTGGAAGCCATTAAAGAGGGGACACTCCTGGGAGCAGCCTCTATGCAGCAACCTGTTCTGATGGGGCGTGAAGCCTTCAAAGCTGCTATGCAGTATTTGAATGGGGAAACTCCGGAAAAAGAAATTGTGATCCCAACGATATTGGTGACTCGTGAAAATGTGTTGTCGGTTGAGGATCAATTGGCAGACAATGTCTATCCGAATGAATTGAAGCAGTAAAAACTGCCATTCTTACTTCACATTCGTGCGAGCTTCTCCGGCTATTTCATTTTCGTGGGAGAAGATTGCACGAAAAAAACGTCACAAGATGCTCCGGCCTTTTTTCTCGTATGTTTCGATTGAATGTCTGAGCATTGTTGTTGAATTTTGATAATGAAAGCATTGGTCAAATATGCTAAAGGCCCTGGAAATATGGAAATTCGAGATGTTCCGGAACCTCAGGTGAGAGCCGGTCAGATAAAAATAGAAGTCAAGGCTGCCGGGATTTGCGGATCGGATATTCATATTTATCATGACGATATTGCGATTCCCATTAATCCACCAGTTGTGACCGGGCATGAATTCTCTGGAGTGATTACTGAAATCAGCGATGGAGTCTCGGGATGGAACATCGGAGACCGCGTGGTGTCTGAAACGGCTTATGATTTTTGTGGAATCTGCGATCATTGCGTGAACGGATTTTACAATCTGTGCAATCATCGTAAAACCCTTGGATACTGGTTTAATGGAGTGTTTACAACGTACACTGTTGTGCCTGCCGCACGAGTTCACAAACTTCCAGATAATCTCGATTTTATCGATGGCGCGATGATGGAACCATTGGCGTGCGTGACCCATGCCGTTTTAGAACTTACTCATATCACGGCAGGAGATAAAGTCCTTATAACAGGACCAGGAGCGATCGGGCTACTGGCGCTGCAAGTAGCAAAAACGCAAGGGGCGACTGTTATTATTGCCGGAATGGAACACGATCTGGAGCGCCTCAAAAAAGCGGACTCGCTGGGGGCCGATTATTGTCTCAACTTGTCGCAAGCTGCTCTTCAGGACGAAATTGACCGTCTGACTGATTCTTGCGGCGTAGACGTTCTTCTTGAGTGCTCCGGGAATGAGAGGGCCGCTAATGACGCCCTGCTGGCACTCAAAAAGCGTGGACAATTCACGCAAATCGGCCTCTTTGGAAAACCGATCATGTTGGATTTTGAGAAAGTGTGTTTCAAAGAACTCAAAGTCACCGGATCTCTGGGATCTCGACGGAATTCCTGGCAGAAGGCGTTACAATTGAGCGCACAGGGAAACGTTCAAATGCGCCCGCTGATTTCAAATATCTTCCCGATAACCGAATGGAAACAAGCGTTTTCACTCTTTGAAGAAAAACAAGGCTTGAAGCTGATATTGACTCCGGTAGATGATCACTAGTACAGTATTTCGCAAGTATGTAGACATGGATTCTGGGCTGTTAACTCTGATAGGGTTCCAAGCCCTGTCAGAGGGCTGTGTACATATTTCCGAAAGTGTGTACTAGTGGTCAGGCAACATGTCAATGACGGGTTGATGGAGTCCACCCAAAGAAAGGTAGACTCCACCATCTGCGCGAGCCCCGTCACCGACACGTGACAAAACACGACGTGAAATAAATTCCATCATCCCTTCCCCATTTTCTTTGGATTGCACATTAGTTTTTGACAAGTGTTCTTTATAGTAGGTATGCCGTATACGAAATTGTCTAACTTTCCATTTTCTCAGGAAAGGTCATTCCTCTCATCGTTCTGCATTTTTGTGGTGAAAAAAGCGATTGACAACGGTAGAAAATTTTGAACACATCACGAATGACAAATCGTATTGTTCGCTCAAGTCTCAGTGAACAAGCTACGGAGAAGATAAAAGCCTGGATTTAAATTTGCAGGTACAGCCTGGAGAGCGGCTTATCGTTGATAATTTAGCCGACACCCTCGAAATCAGTAGAACCCCTATCTGCGAAGGCTTGTAAAAATTAGTGACCGAAGGGCTTGTCGTGTATGATGGAAAAAGCTATACGGTAACAAAACCTACTCAGCAAGACATTGAAAATTTATTTGAAATTCGTTGTACATTGGAAGTCTTAGCCGTCCGACAGGCAAGTGTTCGAATATCTGATACGACATCAGATGCTTTACATGCATGGGTAAAAGAGTGTGAAGAACACTGGCAGGAGCATAGCATCGAATTTCTTATGTCACACGATATGCACTTCCATCAACTCGTGTGCGAAGGGGCGAGAAATCCAAAATTGATGGCATTGTTGAGCACTCTGAATGTACAGATCTGATGCTCGGTCAGAAAAATCTATTCGTCAAAGCAGATCAAGTACTTTGAAGAGAGGCTGTTACAGGAACACCAAGCCATTTTGAACTGTATCGTACATCACGAACCAGACCATGCAGCGTATTTGATGGAACAACATATTCATAGAGCAGAAAAGGATAGCTTACAGTATATCGCCACGCATGATAGGACTGAATGAAGTGTGATCGGCGTATTCTTTTACCACAATAATAGTGCTATGATGCTGATATTGTGATAATTGCAGCATATAGACTCCAGCTTCAGCCCAAGAGAGCGTCTCGATTTTAAATTGGAGGAGAGTTTAAAAATAACTTGACAGTCTTCTGTGTTCTGTATACGAAATACGAAAATTGCTAAAATATCCAACACGACGAAGACAGGTAAAGTGTCTTCCTTAGGTCTTACCTGTCTGACGTGAAGAAACGTTTAGCAAGCAAAGGGAGTCTCGGCATGTTACACACCCCATTCGGAAACGATCCGGTAAAAATTGAACGATATAACGCATTCTGGAAACGAGAAGACGTTCGTCGTCCAATGGTGGGATTTTCTATTAAAAGCTGGTTCCCGTTGGAAGAATTCGAAGCAAGTCGACAATGGCCGTCTGGTGGCATTCTCACGCCGGATATGGTCGACCCTCAAGCGTTCATGGACGATCAGGTACGCCTGTTGCGCGAAGGTGAAACAATGGATGATGACATCATTCGCGGTGCCTGCCCCTCGCAGGCGGTTCCCTGGCTCTGCGGTATGCTAGGCAGTACCCTCCGTATTCTGCCCGGTAACATTTTGGCCGAAGAACAACACCTGCCCTGGGAGGATGTTGCCAAAATCGATCTGGATGCTGAGCACCCCTGGTTTCAAAAATATATGGAATTCGCCGAAACCCTGGCAAAAACAGCCGACGGAGCATTTCCTGTGACCCATGGCATGCTGGTCGGACCGACCGATCTGGTCGCAATGTATCGGGGGCATACTAAAAATCTCACAGACCTGCTGGATGAGCCGGAAAAAACTCAGGAGGCTCTCTGGCAATTTTCCGAGATCTTCAAAGATATTACCGAGGAACTCTGGAAACGGGTCCCTCGCTATGAAGGCGGTTATTTTGACGCGCAATATCAACTCTGGGGACAGAACCCGATTATCCGGATGCAGGAAGATGCTATCGCGTCCTATTCTCCGAAAACCTATCGAAAACTCGTT
>PDWJ01002538.1_pt1 | contig 19235 bp, 25 predicted proteins | sample 1430881 | NCBI WGS metagenome assembly PDWJ01 (sample SAMN01162460, study PRJNA174530) | Oral metagenome, whole genome shotgun sequencing project. | biome: Marine environment; feature: Marine mammal; material: Swab sample of the gingival sulcus; isolation source: swab sample of gingival sulcus...
ATGCGGTATTAATCACCGTTTCCAGTGGCTATCCCTCTGTACTCGGTAGGTTGCCCACGCGTTACTCACCCGTCCGCCGCTTTCCAGTAGTATCTTCTCTCCGAAGAGATCCGTTACTACCTTCTCGCTCGACTTGCATGTGTTAAGCACGCCGCCAGCGTTCATCCTGAGCCAGGATCAAACTCTTTGAAATAATCTTTTATAAGCAAATCTGCTGCGTATATCGGCGTTTATTCCTTCAAGTTCTCAATCGCGTACATCTAGTACGCTCATTTCGAACTTTCACTCATAAGCCACCAATCTACTTGCATCTTTACTTCTAAAATCATATTTAGATACATTTTGACTCTTTACAATTTATTTCCCTTCGCTCGCTCATTCGATTACGTACATATAGTACGCTCACTCACTTGCTCACTCGGTGCCTAAAACTGCTCGTGTCTATGTCTCTAAAATAGTTTAGATAGTCAAATGCAAAATATCATTTTCACATCTTACTTCTAACTTTTCATTACTGACGTTTGTTTCTTATCCGTAATTTCTTTGCTAACAAGTTATCACTTATTAGCTTTGTTTCTTTAAATTGAACGGTTTGGTTTCATACTGTTTAATTGTCAAAGTCCAAGTCGCTTTTACTGGCGACTATTTCATTATATCATTTTGTAATCTGAATTTCAATATTTTTTTCACTAAAAATAATTTATTTTTTATAATAATTTTTAAGGGCAAATTGCAAATAATCAAAACGACTCGAATATATTATCACCATATATAATAACTTGTCAATAACTTTTTTAAAAAACTTTGCATTAAATTACAATAGTAAGCGTCAGTATTAAGCAAATAATTTTTTATACATATAATTAGCTGATTTGCCATCAAACTTTTTTACTCTATTTCAATTGTTCATATGCTTTAATTTTAGGCGGAATATAAGATTTAATAAATTCATCAATTTCATCTAATGAATCTGTAAATAAAATTTTTTGTCGATATTCAAAAGATAAAAATTTCTCACGAACCATATCATCAAAAAATTTTTTTAGATTATTATAATATCCATCAACATTTAAAAATATACACGGCTTATCGTTTTTTCCTAATTTTGACCAAGAAATCACTTCTGAAATTTCCTCTAATGTTCCTGTTCCACCAGGCAAAGCAATAAAACAATCCCCCAGTTCTATCATTTTATTTTTTCTTTGTGTCATTGTTTCCACAACTATAAGTTCTGATATTTTATCATGTGCAAGTTCTATTTGTTGCATAAATTTAGGGATAACTCCTATAACTTTACCATTTCCTTGTAAAACAGTATCTGCTATACTTCCCATTAAACCTACATTTCCACCGCCATACACCAAACTGTAATTATTATTTGCAATCCACCTACCTAGTTTGATGCTAACCTTTTTATATATATCCTTACTGCCATAATTTGCTCCACAATACACTGTTATATTCATATCTTATCTCCTTATTTTTATATTATTATAAATTCATAAATCTATACTCATGTAAATTGCAGATTTCATTGGATTATCATAATATGGTTCAATTTCCTCAAATCCATATTTTTTATATAAATGAACGGCAGGTTTTAAATAATATGCCGTATCTAAAAACATTTTTTTATATCCTATTCGCTTGGCATCATCCAATATTTTTTCAATAAGTTTTGAACCTATTTTCTGACCCCTAAATTGAAATTTTACATATAGACGTTTCATTTCGCAAAAGTTTTCATCCATCTTCCTAAGTGCTATACAACCCGCTAATTTATCATCTAAATAAGCCACATATAACCTTCCATAAGGCAATCCATATTTTTTCGATATATCGACTAATTCCTGTTTATATCCCTGCTTTTTAAGACAATATGTAACTTCATCATCTAAGCTAATTAAAATATTTGTATACTCTGTAAACAGATTTTTTATTTCTTTTATTTTATTATAGCCATAGATTATTTTTACAGACATATCCACTCCTAAGTTAATATGTTTTATTAAAGTAAAGTTTAACAATGTAAATCTAAAGTAAAATTTTTTAATAATTTCTAGGGGTTGTGGGGTATTTTATTTATAAATAAAGATTGAGAAACTAACAAGCTTTACAAAAAAATTAATGTAAATTATATTTTGCATTTGTATAAATATAAATCTTTTTATTAATAATCAATATATTTTAATTTTCAAATATATTATTGCCAAAAACCTCTCTAAAAATATTTAGTTTTTTCTTATCATTTAATATTGCAAACGCAATATTATCAAAAAACTGATTTAATTGTCTTTTCACTAATAATTCATAAAAATAATTTGCCACCACTCTAGCTTCATGACCAAAAACACCACATCCCCATGCTCCTAAAACAATATTTTTATAACCCTTATACGCTGAAGCATAAATAAGTTTATTAATTCTATCCATCATCACTTTATCAATGATATTTTGTTCTACATCTCTTGCCCTTCCATTTTTATTTGGTGCAGGTATGCTAATCACCCCAACTTGATAAGGTGAATCTAACAATTTTCCATATTTATCCCTAAACACCCAAACATAATCTGAAAAAATCATATAATCTGAATCAATGGGGGAATTTATTTTCTCATTATGCTCATACATTTTACTGGCTGATTTTGAAGAAATAGAAGAATAAAGTGTGCTATTTCTGCAAAGTGCCTGTTCCTGTGAATTAATTCCATGCTCAAATCCTCCACCAGCTACAGATGCATTTGCAAAATTCATAACAAGAGGCTTAGATTTGTCGCCTGAAAAACTATTAGCAACATCAAAAGAATCTCCATCTACTATAAATATTTTAGACTTTTCACAATGGTAAAATTTATTGGTTAATTCTTTTTTATTTTTAATAATATATTCTAACTTAGTAGTGGTAAAGACTTCCGCTATGTCATTTGCTTTATCATTTTTGCCATATATATCAATTTTTTGTCCATTTAATACATAATATCCATCTTTTATTATTTGTAAAGTTTCTTGAGCAATATATTTGTAACTACTCATTTTTAAATCCCCCTTACAATAATTTATATTTATTAGCTATATCAATTAGTTTTATAAATAATATATCAACTAATATAATTCCAACAGAATTTATTAATGAATTTTCTTATAAATTTCAAAAAGTTATAATTCAAAGTGTTATAATTCTAACACAACAATATTTTGCTTACCATCTTTCTCATCAATAGGCTTAAAACCGACAGAATAATACATATCCCTAGCAATAATATTGTCAGGTTGATGCGATAACCAAAGATATTTAGCCTTTCCACAAAGCATTGATTTTACAAAATCTATCCCTAATTTAAGTGCCTGTTTGCCATATCCCATATTTTGGTATTTTTTATCTATCATTAACCTTACTAAACTATAATTTCCATAGCATATAGCAGGTGGATTATCAAAATATCCTGTATCGTCAAATCCAATCATCATAAATCCAACTATTACATCATCACTATAAATACCAAATGTAAATGCATATCCGCCAGAAATAATTGCAATATAAGCCTCAATAATGCTCCGCTCATTACTTGCAAGGAAATGTTTTTGCTTATTATCAACTTTTAAATTCAAAATAGATTCTATATTATTAACGTCTACTTCTCTAATTTCAATCATAAATCCCTCCTCATATATTTTATCACTTTTGATGTATATGAAAAATAATTATATTAATTTCAAAATTTTTACATAAATTTTAATAATAAACATAAAGCCATTAATTACTTGTTATATACACATAAATTTGATATTATACAAGATATAACATATATGTTTACACTATGTATAAAGGAGTACTTATGAAATGGTATTTACAATGCTTTAAAAAATATGCGACATTTGAAGGACGTGCTAGACGAAAAGAATATTGGATGTTCTTTTTATTTAATACTATTATCGCACTAATCGCAGCCACTTTAGATAATATTTTGGGAATAACTTTTAAAAATGAAATTTTTGGAATAATATATCTTGTTTACAGTATAGCACTTTTCATGCCTTCTTGGAGTGTAGGGGTCAGAAGATTACATGACGTTGGCAAAAGTGGCTGGAATTTATTATGGGGAATAATCCCTTTAATCGGTACTATTTATTTACTAATATTAACTGTTAGAGATAGTGAATTTGGCGACAATAAATACGGTCCAAATCCTAAAGGCAAAGGACCAACAACTGACTACACTCAAATGTAATTTGAAAATTAAGCAAAACGTAAGATAAGAAAAAGAGGGGAAATCTCACCCCTCTTTTGTTTTTAACCAAATGTATTTTATAAAATCATAATTCTAATACCTAAAATACTATCTGCATTATATCAAAGTCAATATATTCATTATCTATTTTAAAATATCCCTTAAATGTCCCTATCTTCTCAAATCCAAATTTTTTATATAGATGTATGGCAGATAAATTATCACTTCTTACTTCAAGGGAAACAATCTCTGCTTTGGCAGATTCTTTGGCAAACACAAGTATTTCCTTAAGCAACATTGTTCCAACACCTTTATTCCAATATTCCTTTAAAACACATACAGAAAACTGCCCTCTATGACTCATTCTGTATATAGAAAAAGTGTTGTAACTAGCTGTCGCTATAATCTTTTCATTATATTTAGCCACCAAAAACACATTAAAAGTATTATCAAGCATAGATTGTATATATTCACGTGAATTTTTAACTGAATTAGATACTCCTTCTTTTCCAAATGTTAAATTATCGCTTTCAGCTCCAACTTTTTTGGTAAAATCTAATATTTCCTTAGCATCATTTGGATTTACTTTTTCTATTATTACATTCATCTATACTCCCCACTCTCTGCTTGTTCTAATATTGATATATATAAATCAAGCTGTTCATTTATATATCTGGAAAATAAATCTGCCATAGCAGATAAATCATTATCCACATGATATTTATCAAAGGCATTATAATATTTTATTCTATCAGCAAATTTAATATCTATAGGAGGATACCCTTGTTTCATTAATTCTAAATTTATAAGAAGTCTACCAGTCCTACCATTCCCATCTCCCAATTACATCATAGGACGGTATAGAATAGCTACACACTATTCTATACCTCGCTTTAAGCTCTCTACTTTTTCATCTACCGCCTGTTTTATAAATCCGTTAATTGATAAATCGGTATTGTCTTTAATGAACTTAATTAACTCCTCTGCTTCATCTTTTTTAATTCTAAACGTAATTTTTTTATATGTTTTTTTATCATAATCTTTGATATATTCATTTTGATTAAATTCGCTCATTTTATTTACTCCCCCCTATTTTTAATATAAATATACATTTGATATAAACCTATCACAATAAAAGTATACCCAATTACATTTAACATCATTTTCATTTTTGACAAAATAATGGCTATATGATATTCTTCGTGTAGGGGATAATACCCCCTACACATTCTATTCTAATATTTTTCTTATTAGTATAAGAATTGTCCCGATAACAAGTTTGATTATTGCGTCGATGATTTTTTCATCTAAATCAAGCTTGTTGTTTTTTTAGCCATTATTTTCTGATGTATACATATAATCCACTCCTGCATACTCACAAAAAGTTCTAGCAGTAACATCTCCCAATTACAACATAGTACATTATAAAACGAACAAACTTTAAAGCTCTCTACTACTTACCATTCTTTATCCTTTCTTGAATAGCTTTTTTAATAAACTCGTTTTTGCTCTCTCCTGTGCTTTTTATATATTCTAATATCTCAACCGCTTCATCATTTCGTATTCTAGCAACAAACCTAGTATAATTTTTTTTGTTGTAATCGTTTATATATTTGCTTTGATTAAATTCGCCCACTTTATTCTCCTTTGTTTCTTTTTAACATTACAATAGCTGTTATAGACAAAAATAGCGCTATTATATTTGCTATTATATTAGGTCTTATAACACTAATAAGATTCAATATAATAACTAAACATATCAAGTAAAAAATATTATTGTTTTTCATATATTGTTTTTATGAGTAAATGGTGTTATAATGAGTACATCAAAGGGCTTTCGCCCCTTGATGTATAACTACTATTCGAAAAATGCTTTGACCAGTGTTGTTATCATCGTTATGATTGTTGTTATCAGCGATATTATTGATGATATGAGTAGTAGTTTTTCTCTTGTTGGGTTATTCCGACTTTTTTTCTTTTTACTCATTTTGTACCTCCTTTCTGTATATAGAATATCACATATGTTGCCATATGTCAATAACTTTTTTAAAATATTTTACATAAAAAAAGGGGCATATCGCCCCTTTTATCATCTAACTTTCTTTGCTAATGCAATTAAAAGTTCATCACCATATCTATAATTATATAAATATTCTATCGTTTTATCTTCTAGCCCTACTTTTTCTTTCATGATTTTTTTAGCTTCATCAACAGTCATATTTTCGTTGATGATATCATTCGTTGATGTTTTGATATATTCCACCCCCGCATACTCACAAATCGTTTTAACCGTAACTTCTGCAAACTTATCAATGTATTCAGTCGTATTACATTTGTCTAATTCTTTAAAATTAGTGAAGAAAAAATGTTCAATTAATACAGTTGGACAAGTCGTTTTTCTTACAACCATAAAATTAGTCCAGTGATGTGGTTTACAGGTCCAAACTCCAGTACCCCAAGGCTTTAAATCTAATAATTTTTTAGCGTTTTTATACCAAATTTCACAAAATCTTTTTGTCGTTTTATTTGTATGCCAGTGGAATATACCCCAACCACTAGCTTTTGGATTATCTGATGCATTTGCGTGTAAAGATATACACATCAAATATTTATGTTTCTTATCTCTATTATTTATAACTGGAAGCCGATTTTTCAATCTTATCTCTTTACTATGTGGCTCTTGATACCAATCAACCTCAAAGCCTAATTTTTCTAATTTTTTACGCAAAACAATCGCAACATCACTATTAAATGTATGTTCTTCAAAAACCACCCCATCAGGCTTTATTACATATTTACCCCCACCACGCTCACGAGTATTAGATCCATGTCCTATGTCTAAAAATATTCTATTACTTATCATATATACCTATCTTTCTATTATCATCACGTCTTTTAATCGTAAGTTGTTTTATAATTTCATTACTAAATACTGCAAGTGCTGCAATTATTACACCTTGAATTATAGCTGATACAATACTTGAGGGGCTAAACCCTTCACCAAGCACAAAACTAATATATAAAACCGTAATAATAACACTGAAACCAAGTAAAATGAATGGTATAATCCACTCTTTATTAAAAAGTGGCATTTTCTTAAAAAACAATCCTAAGCACCATATAAAAATTACCAAAATAAGTAGCTCTGGTCTAACAAAATTTAAAACTAAATTCAAATCCATAATTATCCTCTTTTCTATTTTATAAATAACCCTATCACTACCCCAACACCTGCACTAACTAAAGAACCCACCGCTATTTGCCAGTAGTTATATACTTTTTCAGCTGGCAATCTTTCTAGTCTGTCTATTTTACAATCATGTTCTTTTAGAACCTTAAGCATATCTTCTACTTGTTTAGCCATTATTTTAATACTTGCAGACATATCAAATATAGCTTGTGTTTGATTATCGAGTGCATCTATTCTATGATGTGCCGATTTAGTTGATTCTTCGACTCCTTTTAATCTTTCTCTTACTTCAACGCAATCCTTTGTAAAATCTTTGTCCATAAATTCCATCCTTTACTGCTTAATAATGCTTAATTTAACAATTAATAATAACAACAATCTTGTCTGCTTTAATCAAAATATAATTATCTTTGCCATCTTCTAGTTCAAAACAGAGCATCTTATAATAGCCACTTTCAATCATTTCTTGTATATTAGTAATTGTTTGATTAGTAACAACGCACGCTGATAAACTTCTATTCCCACTTTCATACTCAATAATAAATTTATTCATATAATCCCCCTATTTTCAAAAATATCAGGGAGCAGAATATCTACTCCCCTATTTCCCAACAATAAAAAAAGCACCTATGTGCTATACTTGCGGTGTTGCGATTATCATATTTTTTTCTTCTTCTGTAATTCTTCCCTTTTGCACTTGTACATTTAGATAATTCTCATCAATTTTTCGCATCATCCACATGTTAAGCAGAAATCCATAAAACATAATATCCCCCCTTTCGATATTTATTTGTACATATTTACATCAACATCATAAGCATTGCATTTTCTAACTGTTCAAGTCGCTCATCAGCAGTGGGCAAACTTGGAAGTGGTACTGGGTCATGATTATTTATAATCTCATTTATCTGATTTTGTAAACTCTCAAAATCAAATGTTTCAAAGACTTCTTTTTGTAGCTCAACTTCAACAGTTTCTACCTCACCATTTTCATTTATTTGCTCCTGCTGTTCTGTTACTGTTTCAAAATGTGATTTTTCATATGTTATAGTTGTATCTATAACATTACCCTCATCGTCTAACTGTTCAGTTTCTCTTTTATAAAGATTAGGAAACTGTAAATACATATTTTCTTCATCATAAGTTAGATAATACACAACCCCCAAATCTCCTAGTTCTATGTGTAATTTCCCAATATTTATATTTTTATTTTCATATTGTAGTTTATGCATTAAATCACCCCACTATCCTATTTTTTGCACCTTTAACTTCGCCCAATTATAAAGTATAAGACTACTTCCACTATCTTGATATACTTTAATCCTTAAATCATCACCTCTATTTAATCTATGAAAGCTAGTAAATGATGATATATGCTGATTAGATATTGATTTTTCCTTTAACACATAAATATTATTGTTATTTGCTATCAGTTGAATAACTCTATTCCCGTTTGCACTCCCTTCCCAGTTGGCATAAAATTCAATTAAATACACCCCTGTTTCTTTAATTTTTAATTTATCTATACCGTCCACCAAATCATGATTATCATAATATATGCTATCAAATACTATTGGTGTTTGAACGCTATTAGCAATACTTTGATTTAAACTAGAATATACAAAGCAATGTGTTTGCTCTTCCAAACTTTTAGCTACATCAGCCACATTTGCATGATGTGCGTGGGTTAGTTCTGTAATCGACATAGATAATAAATATTTATCAATAAATGTAGACATAAACATTTGTCCGTCATCATCTTCACAGTTATGATTAAATTTAAAATCATTTACTAGCTCATTATTCCTATATGTTTTAATTTCAAAATTATTATCTTTTTTAGTGATTACAGATTTAACTATATCTCCTTTAGTTAAAACAATATTTGGAATTGTAACTACATCAACTACCCCATTATTAATTCGTATAATGGTCAGATTATTATTTCCTACATACGTTCTTACTAAAAACGTATTAGTTTTCCACCCGAATAGATGATGAGGACTATTAGTTTCTATTTGTTTTTCTCCTGTCATAACAAAATTTTTAAATGATTTATTTAATATTAATGATTCTAATAAGTTAACACCCTTAGTAAGTGATTTGCATACTAACTTCCCATATTCATATCCAACAAACCACTCACCCGCATTAATTGCAAGCTCTCTTTTGCCATTTTTTTGAAATGGGTTTGGATAATCTTCAAGCGGATCATTTTTTATAAGTTGAAGTAATTGAAAACTTATAAATTCATTAGCTTGACCAGCATTATGTGAAAACCAAAAGTTAGCAGACTTTATTTGTGTAAAATCTCCACTGCCATTAAATTCAGATTTTTTAGCTTTTATATAATTCCAACCTTGATTTAAATTATTTTTTAACATCGCATAAGCCAGTTGTGCATTGTTAACATCTCTAAAATCTACATATAGATTAGTACCATCTTTTATTAAGTCCATAGATGAGATATAAAAAGATAAATATACATAATCGTTATTTTCAAACATTTGCCCATTATTTAATTTGCTTAAATCCTTTGTGTTAAATGTTTGAGTTATATTAACAACCCCTTCATTATCAGATGAAGGTTTAAGCTTTACACTTTTAGCATTAATAAGAGCATTAACAGTATCTAATGTTACATTTCCCGCAATCCCTTCTGTAGTATGAAAATCACTCACTAACTTCGTATTCCCATAATACGCCTCAAAGTCTGCATACCAGCTTTTTTGAGGGATTGCGTTAAGTTGTTCTACGGTTGCCAGTGCTAGAGGATTAACATCAAATAAGATACTTTGTGTATTTTCTAAAGCTATCTTCATAACAAGTTCAATTTCTCCTATTGAGCCTGATGAAATACTGACCTTTTGTGTATCAGGAGTATTACAAATAGCTATCATATTGCCTAAATCATCAAATATTGCCATTTCTCTAATAGTAAATCCTCCAACATCAGAGGGGATAACTCCCACTATATCAATCATATTGTGAGATTCTTGATTAATATTAATACTGCTAATCAGCCCCCTCCAAGTTTCATTTTTTAAACTCATCATATCTGGAGTTGGCTCATAATACTGCCCGCTCCCATCACCTACCGCTAAATGAGTTATACCTATTTTTATATTATTCATTGCAGCATTAGTAATAATTTCTAATCCCCTATTTGTTAATATAGTTCCATATTGATTTTCAGACATTTATTTCCTCCTGTTTTGGTTTTACAATTATTGTATTTGAATATTCTATTAAAGCAGCTATATTTATTTTTTGTATTTTTTCTATACTGCTAACTTTACAAGGATATATTTTTATAATGTTTTTTGTTTCACAAAATGAACTTGTAAACATTTTAGTATCTTTTTTTACTGTATAATTTATACTCTCTAACTCAGATCTCACATTTTTATAAAATTTAATTTTTTCTAAAGCTAAATTTTCTTGTTCTTTTATGAGTCCATTTTCTGTTATATCAATAATCAACTTAAACTTATACGGACTACCATTATATTCAAACCATTCTTGAACCTTTGAGTCTTTAAATATATTCCCTAATGCTATTTCTAAACCTCTTTTAGTTCCAGAAAGATTATGTACCTTAACATTATCTTTTATAATATTTCTTTTTATTTCTATAGAATAATTAGGATCATACCAAGCCACATTAAAATCTACCGCTAAAACATCTAAAACCTTTTCATCTAGCTTATCTATCTCTGCGTAAATAATAACCTTGTAGCTTTCTAGGTATATTTTGTATAGTTCTTTTGCAATAGCAATAGCTAAGGCTCTATACTGTTTATTCTTTAGTAGAGAGGGTGGGAGTAACTTTATTAAATTTTCTACTGTTATAGTTTTACTCATCTTCAACCCCGCCATTGATTATATTTTTACCACTTAGCTTTGCTACTTCGTTCTTTTGTAGCACCTTAAACGTCGGGCTTCTTACCTCTACTCTTTTGATACCTGTATTCATAAGCATACTAATTAAATAGGACGGATTGATATCTCTTCCTAGCTTCTCGGTTTGCCATTTAATATAATTTTTTACTACAGTCTCTATAATTTCCTTAGACTTCTCACTAGCCATATTTCTAGGAGTGTAATAGGTTATATCTACGTTAAAGCTTATTATCTCGGGAGCTTTTACTATTACTTTATCCGTAAGCGGTCTAACTTCGCCTTTGTCTAAAGTGTTTTGCACTAAGTTTATAAGCTCTTCGCTAGGAATCTCTCCAGTATTAGTTATAATTCTTATTCCAACTTCCCCTGGTCCCTCTCGTCTTACTGATACATCGCCAACTAGGGAGCTTGCACTTTTGGTATGATATATATATGCTCTTTCGGGTCCTGCTGTCGAGTATGCGTCGGTGCTATCTTTTAGCCTTTCATATAAAGCCACGTCGCTTTCTTCGTCAGCTCCGCCATCGCTAGTGGTAATATTTTTAACCGACTCATAAAACGGGAATATATCTATAATCTCCGTTATTTGTCCAGGGATAAAACCATTTCCGATAGTTCCCGCTTTGTTAGCTTTGGCTAAAGCTTCGGTAGTAGTTTCTCCTATTTTTATTTCTGCGTCCTCTAATGTATAAAACATTAACTCGCCATCTACGCTTATTCTAGTTCCTGCATTTATAACTATAACGCTTTCTTGAGGAGCTGATATAGTAAATTCAAAAGTCGCCCTAGCAAACTGTTTATCAAGCCTCTTTACATCTCCAAACATCTCGCAAATAGCGTCTAAAAACTCACCTTTTGCATATCTAGGTATATTCTGTTTAGCCGTTTCATTTATAATAACTCTTTCGTGTGCTAATATTTTAGCTATCCAAAATAAAAAAAGCCTTTTCGGGTCTGCGGGATATAAAATGTCTCCGCTTTCTTCTTCATAGCTCTTTATTAAATTATTAACTATAATTTCCGTGTCTGTATCTATAAAATCTATCTCCCTATACATTTACTTCCACCTCCAGTCTTGGGGATATTTTACCTATGCTAATATCAAAGTCATCAAAATCTATAGCTATAACCTTAACTCTCGGCTCATATTTTTCGACTTTTTCTATAGTTTCAGCCGTTATTTTAGCCTTTGCTATATTAGTCGGAGAGTCTATAAATTCAGCGTTTATCCCAAACTCTCGGTCTAAAGGCTGTTCGTTTTTATTTACCGTTAAAATCATCTGTATATTTTGTCTTATTTCATCTTCTACGCTTTTTGGGGTAAAATCTATTTTAATATCATCATCTACATTTATAATCATCATCTTATCTCCGTGCGTTTTCTATTAACTTAACGCCTACGCTAGCCGTTAACAAGTTACCTTTATTATCAAACCGTTTAAGCCCCATATTTAAACTCTCTATAACCCATTTACTACGACCATATGCTTTGAATCCAATTATTAGGTTATTAGCTTTTCCGCTTCTTTCCGCTATTAAAAGCTTTTTTATTTCCTCTATTGGATTTACACCCTCAAAAGCACTAAACGTCATATTAAAAGTTATTGTTTCCTCTTTAGGTCCTAAAAATTCTTTTAAAGGAATTTTTAAATGTCTGTTATGCGTTGCATACCTTACAGAGCTAGCCCATTTAAGATCATCAAAGGTTTTTACTTCCTTTTCGGTTACGCTAAAGACTACATCGCCAAACGTTCCAATAATAGCCATTACGCACCTCCTAATATATAGCCGTCTCCCTCGTTGTTTTCCACGAACCCACATAACACACGCTCGCCTATTTCTAGGTATTCTACCGATACTTGAGCTAATATTTTAAGCTCTGCCGATACCATATTATCCATATCATCAAATTTAACCCTTGCTACTCGTGCGGTTTTATTTAATGAACTTATCTCTCCTATTTTTAACATTATTAACCCTCCAATACTTTACTCATTTTTAAAGTGGTCGTGTAGCCTCCAGTAAGCTTATGAGTAGCCGTATTTATAAAGTATTTCCCGTCAAAAAGTCCAAACCCTTTTATATTGATGTTTTGGCTTGCTACATAATCAACGTTTCCTATAAGGGTAATTGTTGCGTTATATTCTCCAACATTTGCACTTCTAAGTCTATTTATCGCAAGTTTTTTCGCCTCTTCAATGTTATTTACTTTATCTTTAATTTCTAGTATCTTTTTTTGACCATTAACATTAGGCAGATTATAGGCAAATTCTATATACTTTCCTGTTTTAGGGTCTTTAGATTTTACAACCGCTCCAGTATATGCCTTGTCTTTGTCGTTAGTATTAAACCCATATCTTATTATATTTGACTTTCCATAAACTATATTTTCTATGGCTTTCTTATCCTCATACTTACTAGCGTCATATAAAACCAATATGTTAGATGTTATCTTAACGCTTACGCCTGAGTCTTTACAAAGTCTTATCAAAAACTTTAAGTCGGATTCTGATTTTTGCTCTCTTCGCTTATACTTTGGATTTGATGTAGAGTCAAACATATATTTTAACCCTGCATTTTTAGATATTTCTCTGCCTATATTCTCTAAATTTATTTCTTCCCACGCTTTAGTTTTAACCTCTTCTTTTATACTTCCGCCCTTAGGTATGGATAGAGCTTTGAATTTAATTACTGTAGGTGGTCCGCTAACGTCTATTGTATCTATATTAAAAACGCCACAATCTAAAATTTTACTTTTGTTTGTTTCTGCGTAATTTTCTTGTATTATTACTGCCGATACCTCTAGTCCTTTTATTTCAACTTTTGTATTGCTATTTTCTTTTTTTGTCTCTACTGCTTCACTTATTTGGCTTTCTTTAAACCAACCTAAATAGTCTACGTGAATAGGATAAGGTACGCCATTTTTTTTATTTAAATGCGTTATTTTTCCTTTGTGATTTTTTACTTCCCTCCCGGGGTTTCCTCCATAACTTGTGTACTGCGGTCTTCCTGTAACTATTACGTTATCCCCAATTTTAAAAGGTTTATTGTTTCTTGCAATATTTACTACATCGTTAGCATTATTTTTCTTTTGATTTAACCAAAAATGTAGCCACTTTCCCTCTTTGTCATCTATTGTAATTTGTAAATCGTCCGCTCTATTTGTGTCATTATCCACATATGTAAGAGAGAGTAGACTATTACTTATATCTTTGGTAATATCTACTCCCTCTATAATTATTTTTATCTTAGTTCTTTCAGTCATTATACCTCTCCTCCTCTTTTCCAAGGAGGCAAGTTACTATAATTTACGACTTGTTCGAGTTTTGGAACGTTTAAGATAACCCCCGAGGAGAAAACGATAATATCTTTATACTCCACATTGGCTTTAATTAGTCTATTCATAGCAAGTTCGCTACCTAAAGTTTTTTTAGCTATCATATCCCAAGTATCGCCTCCGATCGTTGTATATTTAGTCAAAGTTTCTTCTCCTTTCGTCATATTCATCGTCCTTTATTTCTCTTTTTATTTCCTCTTTTAGCTTTCTATTGTTAGCTTCTAAAGCTTCCTCTAGTTCGCTAGGATCTCCGCTAGTATGAATTGTAGGGGCGTTGTGTATCGTAATTTGATAAGTTCTAGCCTCTGCACCACTTACATTATTTACCATTGGAGCTACGCCAGCTACTGCGGGTTGTCTAACTCCTAACATCTGCCCTATAGCCACTTTTAACGCCTCAAGGTTTGTAAATATATTTGTTGTTTCAAGTGTTGTAAAAACTTTTCGCCCTTTAGCTCCTGTTATTAACTCCGCTCCTTTTTCTCCAGCTATAAATGTCTCGGGGCTGTTGTTTGAGCCTTTAGCCAACATCGGTATTTTAGGAATTGATATTCCAAAATGTTCGCCCCCTAACTTTGGTACCCAATCGGGAATGTCAAACGATACTTTGTTTATATTTCCGATAGCTCCATTTATAACCGCTATAACTGCGTTCATAGGCATTTTAACCAATCCACCTAAACTTTCAAATATACCGCTAAAGATATTTTTAACTCCGTTCCAAGCTTTTTCCCAGTCTCCGCTAAATACTCCAGTTATAAAATCGATGATACCGCTAAGAGTTTTTAACAATCCACCTATTATAGTCGTTATACCCTCTATAGCTACACTAAATACTGATTTAATGGTTGGTAATATGGCACTAACAACTTGCAACGCTACTCTTAATATGGTGCTTATTATATCCCACATACCTTGTAATATACTTATTATCGTTGGTGCCCACTCGGTTACTTTTATAGCTATCATCGGTAACACTTCGTTTACTATATAATTAAATATATCAACAATAATAGGCTTTAAGTAGGTATCTATAAGCGTTATAAACTCTCCTATAATGTTTCCTACGGTGCCGAATACATCTACACAAGTTATCAAAAATCCAGTTAGTGCTGTGTTTTCTCCAAATGTATTTTTAATTAGTGCCTTTACCGAGTTAAGCGTTGACGGGCTAAAAGCGTTTTTAATAGCATTTCCTATATTGCTAATAACTTCTACCACTTTGTCAAAAATCGCTACCCCTACATCTCCGAACACATTTTCTATTATATTTCTTATTCCGTCTACATTGTCTCCAAGTATTTGAAATACCGCTATAACGCCTCCAACCGCTAAAACAATAGGTAATATACTACCTAGTATGCCTGCTAGTGGTCCGAGTAACATTCCAAAAACATTCATAAGCGACCCGCCAAAGCTAGTAAGTAGCCCTAACGGTTTTGCTAAAAGTCCTCCAAACCTCATAAACGGTTTAGAAATAATCCCGCCTATTTTCCCTAGTGGTCCTTTTATGCCTTTAGTTATTCCGCCGACAATTTTAACGCCCGCTCCTTTAGCTTTTCCGCCTAAGCCATTAAATATAGGTACTTTATTTAGTAAACCGCCCAAACCTTTAAAAGCTTTTATAAATCCTTCTCCTAATTCCTTAGCTCTTGCCCCAGTATTTCCTAGCTTTGTACCAAAATTCAACATTTTTAAATCAAGCAGACCAAATCCACTCTTTGTTACTTCTATGCCTTTTCTTAAAAAGTTAAATCCTTGATACACTTCTAAAAAGCCTAATTTTACGGTAGCGGTCGCTAGTTTAAACGCCAGTAAAGCGGCTACTCCTTTTGCTATGTTTCTTACTAGCTCAGGGTTTTCTCTCGCAAACTCTGTAACTTGTTTAACAACTACACTTAATTTGTCCGCCATTTCTCCCGCTAGCGGTAAAAAAGCCTCGCCAATAGTGTCGTTTAAATTTCTTAATTGGTTTCTAGCTAACGCTAACTTATTTTCTGTTGTAGCACTTCTTGTATTAAATTCATCTTGCATACTACCCGCATATTTAGAAGCGTCGCCAACATTATTTAGGTTCTTTTCTAATAAATCTAAATTAGTAAGTAGCGGAGCTATTGAGCCTACCGCTTCTTGCCCGAAATAATCTTTTAAAGCTGCGGTTTGTTCTGCCTTTGGAAGTTTATTAACCGCTTTTAAAAAGTCTAGCGTTGCACCCGTTGCGTCTTTTTGCATACGCTTTGCTAAATCCGTCGCCGATATTCCTAACTTATCAAGGGTTTTTCTTTGTCTTCCTGTAGCCGACTCTCCCGCTGTCATAGTTGTCATTAGTTTTCTTATGCCTGTAGCGGCTACGTCCTCATCTATACCAACCGAGACGAGAGTTGCACCAAGTGCGGCGATTTCTCCCGAAGCAAAGCCCGCAACCTCTCCAATAGGTCCTATCTTGGTTACTATCTTCGCTATCTCGGGAGCCGAGGCGGCGGAGTTGTTACCTAAATAGTTAATTTTATCAGCTAAAGCCACTACCTCGCCTTGTGTCATCTTAAAAGATGTACGCCACTTGGCTAACCATTTTCCCGACTCTTCGGCTGTAGAGCCAAAAGCTACGCCCATTTTTGCAGCGTCAGTCGAAAACGCTATAATTTCCTCTCTTGCTATGCCCGCTTGTCCTGCGGCGGCTGCAATTTCTGTAAGTTCCTGTTTAGTCATAGGTATTACAGTTGTTAAGTCCGCTATAGCGTGCTTCATTTTTACATATTCAAGAGTTGTTTTTCCTGTTTTGGGGTCTTTTAGTCCTTTAACAACTTTTGCTACATTTGCCATTTGAGACTCAAAGTCCATAGCACCTTTAACAGGTCCTACCGCTAATGCACCACCAACCGCAGCTATAGCTCCTATTGTACCTCTTATTTGCCCTTTAGTGTTTGCGATAGCTCCCGCTGTTTTTTCTTGAGCTTTTGTTATTTTGGCTATGTTATTTTGACTTCTTTTTAGTCTTTCATAACTTTTTTGTAGCTTTTTATTATGTTTAGCAAGATTATTAGTATTTACTCCCGCTAATTTTAGTTTATTCGATAAAGAACCTAAACGTCTTTTTTGCTCGTTTATAGATGAGCTTGTTTTTTCTAATTCTCTTTGTTGCTTTTTAATGTTGCTTGTCGCCGTTTTTATCTCTTTAGCGTTCTTTTGTTGCTCTATATTTAGTTTTTTTAGTTCTTTTTTCTCCGCTATAATTGTTTCTTTGAGTTCTGATTTTTTTCTCTTATAGTCGGATGTTGTTTTATCTAAAGTTTTTAACTCTTTTTCGTGTACGTCTATAGATTTTGTTAAATCATCTTGTTTTTTTCTATATCCTACACTTGCTTTTTCAAGCTCCTTTAATCCTAGTTTGCTTTTTTCTAACGTTCTATCAAGCTGTTTTACTCTGTCTTCGTTCCTAGTTAAAGAAGCTTGTAATTTTGTATATCCGTCAATTTTTGAGGAAGTAGAATTGACCTGTTTTAATGCTCCTTGTAACGCTTTTGTAGTTCTTGTAGCTGTTTTAAAATTCCCAGTAAAATCACTACCTAAAGCAGCTTTAAGCTTAAATAATAATTGATACTCTTTAGCACTCGTTGCCATTTCTTACCTCCTCTCCTTGTTTTGTTCTGCTGTTATTTCATTCACTTCTTTAACCCACTCGCCAAATTCGGCTAGCGTAAGCTCAAGCCAAAAGCTTATAGGCGTATAAGTTTGCTGTGCTAATATTATACTGTTACGCCTATAATATTTGGCAGGGTTTAACGCTACGCCTGTTGTGCTAAAAAATTTCTAGCACTGCTTGTAATTCTGTAAAAGTCTCCAAGCTTTAGACTTTCAATAAAATCCACTCCGACCTTACCTGCTTTAGCAGCTAATTTTGCTTGAAAAGTCCTTGATAACATCGGGTCAAGTGCAATCTCTCCCTTGTCTGTCATTTCTTTTTCGATTTGGATAAATGATTTCCCAGTAAGAGAGCTGTAATCAAAAGTGATTGACTCTATCTCTTTGCCGTTGTATTTCTGTGGCTGTGAAAACTCATGAACATAAATGCCTGTTAGATCTACAACGTCTTCTACCTCTTCTAAAACGGGGGCATCTTCGTATCTAACCTCTTCGACTTCTACAACCTCGCCCGCTTCATCTACCGCCTTAATTACTTTGTTATCTTCCATTTGCTTGCCTCCTATTTGCCTAATGCTTTTCTAACGTCCGCTAGATAGTCCGTACCATTTATTTTGAAAATAAAGTTTAATACATCTATCTCTTGCACTTGTTCTCCATCAATATATGTCGCCCAGTATGTTACCGCCATTTCCAAGCTAGCCTCTGCACCACTTGCTGGAGCAACCTTGCCCATAGCCATTTTCTTTGGTGTACACACTATTACATGTTTTACCTCTTCTACTTCAATTGCTCTGCTAACTGTATCACTTGACTGCACTGCTACTCTTAGGTCTATTTGATGTTTTCTAGGTTCGTTTAAAGTGTACATCTCTTTACTTGGCGTTCTAAAGTTTAAACCTAGGGTCATCGCCTCTAAGTGTCCAGTGATTAC
>PDWJ01002540.1_pt1 | contig 19229 bp, 18 predicted proteins | sample 1430881 | NCBI WGS metagenome assembly PDWJ01 (sample SAMN01162460, study PRJNA174530) | Oral metagenome, whole genome shotgun sequencing project. | biome: Marine environment; feature: Marine mammal; material: Swab sample of the gingival sulcus; isolation source: swab sample of gingival sulcus...
TAAAACGCATAAGCACAAACGAGCACTCGCACTTACATCTCGTAAAACAATTAGACTGATTTATGGATTGCTGACCAAAAATCAGTTGTACTCAACTAATTGAAAAAGAGTGACATTTAGTCACTCTTTTTTATTCTAATTTATTCTAAACTGCACAGTTACATGTTATAATAAAGAAGTATCGGCGCGCCGCTATTGGCGCGCTTGAAAAACTGGAGTTATTATGCGCACAAATCACGCGATGCGACGCTTTTTAATATTTATGGTGGCGATGACGGCAACGCTCGCCCCGGGCATTTATGGCGGATTGAGTTTTATTTTGCCAATGGCCATTCCGCTGTTATTCGCCCTGTACAGTTACCGCTATCGGTTGCGCTATGCCATCGTCTACGCCTTTGTTTCGGCCAGTGTTGCAATTATGATGCCCAGTGGCATTTGGCTGGTTATACTATTTGTTTACAGCCCGCTCGGCATCGTGATGGGGCGCTATTTAAAGCGCGCCGCCGCGACCGAAAAGACGATATTCGCCAGCTTGATCGCCGCCTTAATCGGCACGCTAATACTGTTGGTTGTCGTCCAAAATGTATTTGGCGGCGCGGGCTTGAGCGACGCGATGGCCGAGGCGATTGACGGCATTGACTTGCCGCCGGAATTAATTAGTCAAGTGGAGGAAATCAACCAAATTGACGGCGTCGGCGACGCCGCCAGTTTGCGGGAAAGCCTCAAACAGCTGATACTGTTGATCATCCCGGCGCTGCTGGCCTTTGCCCTGTTCATACAGTGCGTCGTCGTCTATTTGCTGACGCTGATCACACTGCGCAAATTTGGCGTAAAAGTCAAGCGGCCGACTAAATTAGCCGCTGTCAAACTGCCCGGCAATCCGATTGTCGGCACGCTAATCATGGTCGTCGCGGCCCTGTTTTTATCGTGGATACTGCCCGATTTTGGCACGGCGGTAACCGTCAACACAATGTACCTAATCATCATGATGTTTGCCGTACAAGGTTTGGCCGTATTAGCTTATGCGGCGCAAAAATTAAGAGTCAACGGCCTTTTCAAGTGGCTGATTGCAATCGGCGCCCTATTGCTTTTGCAGGCGCATGGCCTGGCGATTATCGGCTGGTTAGAGGCCGGCTTTAAGATTAGACACCGCATAAATGGGAGAGCGTTAAAATGAAACCGAAAAAAATAGACGAAATTGCCAGCAATTCGATTATTTTCACAGTTGTCGCACTATTGGTCTTGGCGGCGATCGTCTTCGTTGACAACATTTACCTATCGGTAGTCTTAATTGCGATGACCGTCGTAATCGGCTATTTGAACGTCAAAAAAAATATTCAGCGGCGGCGCGATTTGACGCACTATGTCGAACGCCTGTCGGACGACGTCGATCAGTCGGCGCAACGGGCGATTCTAAATTTGCCCACGGCGCTGTTAATCGTCGATTCAAACGGCAAGATTTTGTGGTACAACCAAGCGGCCAGCGCGGTGTTTGACGGCGTCGAATTACTGGACAGAGACATCAATGACGTCATCACCGGCCTATCGTTTAAACAGTTGAGCGACGGCGCTGGCGTCGAACAGCGCATCGGCGAAAATTACTATCGCATCGCCTGTCAAAAATTGACCAGTGAAAAAGACGACAAGCGCGAGTTGTTCAACCTTTACTTTCACAACATTACCGAATACAGGCAACTCAAGACGCTATACGAAGACAAGCAGCCGACCATCGCCATTATGCAAGTCGACAACTTCGACGACGTCATTAACGACGCCAAAGAAGATCGCCGTCCCTTTATCAAAGCCGAAATCGATAAAAAGATCAACCTCTGGTCGTCGCGCATGAACGGCGTATTGAAAAAAATTGACAAGGACAAGTACGTCGTCATATTTGAATACAAGTATCTGAGTATTTTAGAGGCCAAGCGCTTTGCGATATTGGATGAAATTAGAGGCATCGACTTGGGCAACCGGATTGCGCCGACTCTCAGCATTGGCGTGGCGACCGGCGGTGGCAGTTTGGTGCAAGTTGAGGAGAGCGCCTCGTCGGCGCTGGAGTTGGCCTTGGGTCGCGGCGGCGATCAGGCGGTGCTTAAAAAGCGCGGCGAATTTGAATTTTACGGCGGCAAGACCAAGGCGGTTGAAAAGCGCAATAAAGTCAAGGCGCGCATCATCGCCCATGCCCTGCGCCCGATTATCGACCAGAGTCAGTGCGTGTTCGTCATGGGGCACACCTTCCCCGACATGGACTCGTACGGCGCGGCGATCGGCATTTATCAGGCGGTGTTGAACCGCGGTAAAACGGCCTATATCGTATTGGAAAAGGTCAACGAAACAATTCGCGCCATTCACGAAAAATTTGCCGACGACGACATTTTCCGCTTTGTTAAACCGGCTGAAGCGCTTCAGATGTTCGACGACGACGACCTGTTAATCGTCGTCGACACGCACCGCCCCTCGCTGACCGAATCGCCCGAATTAGAGGCTCGCGCCCAGCGCAAAGTGCTAATCGATCACCACCGTCGCGGCAAGGAATTCATCGAAAACACCCTGTTGACCTATTTAGAACCGTATGCGTCGAGCGCCAGCGAGCTGGTCACCGAAGTGTTGCAATACATGGAACGCAAAATGGTTTTGGAAAAGCGGGTCGCCGAGGCCCTATTGGCCGGCATCTACGTCGACACCAAAAACTTTAGCGTTAAAACCGGCGTGCGGACCTTTGAATCGGCGGCGCTGTTGCGGCGCTTTGATGCCGATACCACTGAAGTTAAGGCGCTGTTTAAAGATGATTTAGACAGCTTTGTGGCCCGCTCTAACATCGTGCGCAACGCCGAAATGGTCTTTTCTGAAATCGCGCTGTCGACCAGCGACGAGAGCATCGCTAACGGGCGCTTGATCGGCGCCCAGGGCGCCGATAACCTGCTCGAAATTCGCGGCGTCAAGGCCTCGTTTGTACTGGTTCGGGTCGACCAAGAAATCTATTTGAGTGCGCGCTCTCACGGCGACATCAACGTTCAAATCATCGCCGAATCGCTCGGTGGCGGCGGCCACTTAACCGGTTCGGGAGCGCAGTTTAAAGATATGACAATGGCAGAGGCAAAACAGCAGTTGCTGACGGCAATTAGCGACTATTATCAGGAGGCGCAAGAATGAAAGTAATATTGTTAAAAGACGTTAAGGGAACGGGACGACGCGGCGACGTCAAGCAAGTCAGCGACGGTCACGCGCGCAATTTCTTAATTCCGAAAGGGTTGGCCAAACCGGCGACTAAGTCGTCGTTAAGCGAACATCAACATCAATGTGCCAGCGAGAAAAAACGCAAAGCCGAAGAATTGGCAGCGGCGCGCGAATTGGCTGAAAAGCTATCCAAGATTAAGTTGACTATGCCGTCAAAAGCCGGTGAAGCCGGCAAGTTGTTCGGTTCGATTACCGCTAAGGAAATCGCCGAACAAATCGAGGCGGAACACGGCTTGACGATCGATAAGCGCAAGATTCAATTAGAACACGGCATCAAGGCGCTCGGCAGCAGCGACGTGGCGATAAAAATTTATCCGGGCGTCGTCGCCACAGTGCAGGTCGACGTCGTCGAAATGGAGTAGCGCGCCATGCAGGGTCGAATTCCTCCACATAATGAAACGGCGGAACAATCGTTGCTGGGAGCAATGATTCTCGACGCTCAGGCGATTGATGTCGCCGTCGAATTGTTGGTCGCCGAATCGTTTTACAATCGGGCGCACGCCGTTATTTTCAGCGCTATCGCCAAGTTGTACAACGAGGGTAAGCCAATCGATTTAATCACGCTATCGGACTTTTTAAGCGTCGAGGGCAAACTCGACGCCATCGGCGGCATCCCCTATTTAACCGAGTTGACCGACAAGGGCATCATCACCACGAACGCCGCATCGCACGCTCAAATTATCGACCAAAAATACACCTTGCGCCAGCTGATTAAGGCGGCGTCGCAAATCATGGACGACGGCTATTCGGAAGTCGATGCCAATGAATTAATTGAACATTCCGAGCAGCTCATTTTTAATATTACCCAGCGCCGACAGCGCGAGGGATTTACACACATTGGCGACGTTTTGAGCGCCGCCTTTGAGCGCGTCAGCGAACTTCACGCCAGTTCCGATTCGCTGACTGGCTTGGCGACCGGGCTGACCGATTTAGACAGAATGACGGCCGGCTTGCAGTCCTCTGATTTGGTGCTGTTGGCGGCGCGTCCGTCGATGGGTAAGACGGCGCTCGGCCTCAACATCTGTAAAAATGCCGCGCTCAACGGCAAGGCCACCGTCGCCATGTTTAGCTTAGAAATGGCCAAAGAACAATACGTCGAACGGATGCTGGCCGCCCAGTCGACGATTTCGCTGGGAGCGCTAAAAACCGGTCAGATGCGCGAAGAAGATTGGGCCAAGTTGGTGTCGGCGATCGCCAAATTGACGGCGACTAATATTTACATCGACGACACGCCGGCGATTAGCGTGTCGGAAATAAGGGCTAAGTGTCGGCGCCTGCAGATGGAAAAGAAAATTGATTTGGTACTGATTGACTACATGCAGTTGATGAGCGGCGGCCGAGCCGAAAATCGCCAACAGGAGATTTCGGCGATTTCGCGTGGACTGAAAAGCCTCGCCCGCGAGTTGGAATGTCCAGTGTTGGCCTTGTCACAGCTGTCGCGGGCCCCGGAAATTCGCAACGATCACCGGCCGATGCTGTCCGATTTACGCGAATCCGGCGCCATTGAACAAGACGCCGATATCGTCATGTTCCTCTATCGCGAGGAATACTACGATAAGGATAAAGAGGGCGTTCGCAATACTGCCGAATTGATCGTCGCCAAGCATCGCAATGGCGAGACCGGCACAATCGACCTGCATTGGATGGGTCAGTATCAACTGTTTAGAGACTTGGCCAAGCGCACGCAGTAGGCGCTGGAGTAATTATTATTAAGTTATAGAGGAGAAAATCATGTCAGTTGTTGTTATTGTAGGTGCCCAGTGGGGCGATGAAGGCAAGGGCAAATTTATCGATTACTTGGCCAGTCAGGCCGATGTCGTAGTGCGCGGTCAAGGCGGCAATAACGCCGGACATACGGTTGTCGTCGGCGATCAAAAATACGCATTACACTTGATTCCATCCGGTATTTTGTACGGCGCGACCGTCAATGTGTTGGGCAACGGCATCGTGTTTGATCCAGCCGGTTTTTTTGCCGAATACGACGCGCTCCAAGCCAAGGGCATCGCGCTCGACAACCTTAAGATCAGCCGTCGTGCCCACGTCGTATTCCCCTATCACCGCGAACTGGATGCACGCGCCGAAGCGGCCAAGGGCGAACACAAGATCGGCACGACCAAAAAGGGTATCGGCCCCTGTTATATGGATAAGGTCGAACGCAGCGGCATTCGCGTCGGCGACTTGTTAAAACCGTCATTTGCAGAAAAGTTGCGCCTTCAAGTCGACCACAAAAACCAAATTATGACGGCGCTTTACGGCGTGGCACCATTTGATTATCAAGCCATTTACGAGGCGTACAGCGCCTATGCCGAGCGCCTGCGGCCGATGGTCTGCGATAGCGTCGCCTACCTTAACGATGCGCGCGAGAGCGGCAAGAATATTTTGTTGGAGGGTGCACAGGGTACGCTATTAGACATCGACTTGGGCACTTATCCCTTTGTGACGAGTTCACATCCGACTTCGGGTGGCTTTACGATTGGCACCGGCCTGGCGCCCAATCGCATCGATCAAGTGCTCGGCATCACAAAGGCTTATACGACGCGGGTTGGCGCCGGACCCTTTGTCAGCGAGTTAGACAATCCAATCGGCGATCGGATTCGTCAACAGGGCAATGAATTTGGCGTGACGACCGGGCGGCCGCGCCGTTGTGGTTGGCTCGATTTAGTCATCGTGCGCCACGCCGTACGCGTCAACGGACTGACCGCCATCGCCCTGTCGCTACTCGACGTCTTAACTGGTTTTGATCGAGTAAAAGTATGTTGTGCCTATCGATTAGACGGCGTTGAAACGCTTGATTTTCCGGCCGATCTCGACGATTTAGCAGCATGCCAACCAGTCTATCGCGAATTTGACGGTTGGCATGAGGACATCACTGCTTGTACCAGTTACGCGCAGTTACCCGACAACGCCAAGCGTTACGTCGACTATGTCGAACAATTTTTGGGCGTGCCGGTGGCCTTTGTCTCAGTTGGGCCAAAGCGGTCACAGACGATTATTCGACAAAAAATATTTTAAGCCAATGGGAGTAAATCGACTTGAATAAAAGATATCTCGGCATCGTGCTAGCGATCAGTTCGGCCGTCAGCTTTGGCTTGATGCCACTGGTGACTAAAATGCTGTACGCGATGGGCGGCAATCCGATCGACATTTTGTTTTACCGCAATGTGTTGATTGGCGGCGTCGTCTTGGCCGTTGCGCTGCTGCGCGGCCAGTCGCTCAAGTTGACCGGCAAGTCTTATTTGTTGGTTTTTGGCGCGTCGTTTTTAGGGCATTATGCGACGACGATTTTATTGTTTTACTCCTACTATTTAATTCCGTCGGGCATGGCGACGACGATTCACTTTTCTTATCCGATATTGGTTTCGGTCGGTGCCATTCTGCTGTTGAAGCGACCGGGCAACAGGTGGCAATACCTCGCCTTGTCGCTCTCGGCCGTCGGCATCGCGCTGCTCTTTGAACTGTCGGGAGGGCTGCGTTGGCAAGGCATCCTACTCAGCTTGGCTTCGGCCGTTACCTACGCGGCCTATATCTTGTTGATCGAACGGGCGGCGCGGCGGATTCAAAGTCCACTGCAAGTGGCCTTTTACTTAAATGTCTTTGGCAGTTTTTGCTTTGGCCTGCACGGCTTTACGGTCGGCGCCATCGACTTTAATTACGATTGGCAGATGTGGTTATGGCTAGTCGGCTTTGCCGTTTTAGTCGGACTCGGCGGCAGTTTTTTGATGCAGCTGGCGATTGGCTATATCGGTGGTCAGAATGCGGCAATTATCAGCACTTTTGAGCCGATTACCAGCATCGTCATCGGCGTGCTGCTGTTGGCCGAGGTGGTAACCGTAAAGATGGCTGTGGGCATGGCGCTGATTATTGCAGCGGCGCTGATCGTCATTGTAGTGGAAGGACGTAGTCGCAATTAAAAATGGCAACTTGACAACTGCCATTTTTTTTATTAGGATAGAGTCATCGACCCCCACCAAGGGGGGTAAAAAGGAGTTTATATGAGTAAAAAAGTATTGATTGTGGGCGGCGTCGCCGGTGGCGCTTCGACGGCTGCGCGTCTGCGTCGCCTCGATGAGAAAGCTGAAATCATCATGTTTGAAAAGGGCAATTACATTTCATTTGCCAACTGCGGCCTGCCCTATTACATCGGCGAGACCATCAAACAGCGCAGTGCGCTACTGCTGCAGACCCCCGAGGCATTTAATGCCCGCTTTAACGTCGACGTGCGCGTTCGCCACAAAGTCATCGACATCGATCGCGCCAACAAGACGGTCACCGTCGAACGGCTCGATTCTGACGATCGCTACCAAGAAAGCTATGACGTCTTGGTATTATCGCCCGGTTCGACGCCGCTGCGACCGCCAATTCCCGGCATCGACGCCCCCAATATTTTCACATTGTGGGATATTCCGGACACCGATCGCATCAAGTCTTTTGTCGACGATCAACGGCCGCGCCGCGCCGCCGTTATCGGCGGTGGCTTTATCGGCATCGAAATGGCCGAAAATTTGTCCGATCGCGGTTTGCACGTCAGCTTAATTGAAAAACTAGATCAGGTGATGTCGCCGCTCGACAAGGATATGGCCGAAGTGATTCACCATCATTTAAGCGACCAAGGCGTCAGTTTATTTCTCAACAACGGCGTCACCAAATTTGAATACAATAACGGCACGACCACGATTCACTTGGAAAGTGGCGAAATGGTCGACGCCGAAATTGTCATGTTGTCGATAGGCGTGCGGCCGCGCTCTGAATTGGCTAAACGCGCTGGCTTAGAGCTAAATAGTCGCGGCGGCATCGTCGTCGACGATCAGATGCTGACCAGTGATGCCAACATTTACGCCGTCGGTGACGCCGTTGAAATCAGCGATTTTAACACCAAGTCGCCGACCATGGTACCGCTGGCCGGTCCGGCCAATAAGCAGGGTCGCATCGCCGCCGATAACATCTGCGGCTTAGACGATCACTATCAGGGTACGCAGGGCACGTCGATCGCCAAAGTGTACGATTTAACCGTTGCCAGTACTGGGCTTAACGAAAAGCAACTACAACGCGCCGGCAAGGTCTACAAGCGAGACTATCACGCCGTTTTAATTCACAGTAAATCGCATGCCGGTTATTATCCCGGCGCAATTCCGATGGTGCTCAAGCTGATCTTTGACTGCGCCGGCAAAGTGTTGGGCGCGCAGGCGGTCGGCTACGTCGGCGTCGATAAGCGCATCGACGTCATCGCCACGGCGCTGCGACTGGGCGCCACCGTTGAAGACTTGACCGATTTAGAGTTGGCCTATGCGCCGCCCTACGGTTCGGCCAAAGACCCGGTCAATATGATTGGCTTTGTCGCCCAGAATGTCTTGAACGGCAAAATGGATTATATCAACTGCCGCGAAATGGAAGCCGTCGACACCAGCAAAACCATTTTGCTGGACGTGCGCACGGCCGAAGAGCGCAAGATGGGCTATATTGACAATTCGATTAATATTCCGCTCGACGACTTGCGCAGTCGCCTCGACGAACTCGATCGCGACAAGGAGATCATCACCTATTGCGCCGTCGGCCTACGCGGCTACGTCGCCCTGCGCCTGTTGCGCGAAAACGGCTTTACAGATGTCAAAAATCTATTGGGTGGTTACACTTCATACGGTTATAGCAATAAACCCTGTCAGTTTTGTAAGCCGCCCGGTAAAGACGCCGCTCAATTTGACGATTCGGGCGATCCGATTAGCTCGCCGCAAGATGGCGATCGCAGCGTTACTTGTGAACTCGACGCCTGTGGTTTGCAATGTCCCGGCCCGATTATGCAAGTGTATCAAAAGCTAGATGAAATGAAACAAGGCGAAGTGCTGCGCGTCGTGGCCTCCGATCCGGGCTTTGCCAAAGACATTAAGTCGTGGTGCAATAGTACGGGCAATGTACTACTCGACGCCGGAAAGGCCGACAATGGCTTTTTTGCCCTAATAAGAAAGGGCGGACAAATCAATTTGCCAAAGACTTCGTCGCGCGCCAACGACAAGTCGATGGTGGTCTTTAGCGGCGATCTGGACAAGGCAATCGCGACCTTTATCATCGCCAATGGCGCCGCGTCAATGGGTCGTAAGGTCACGCTATTCTTTACGTTTTGGGGTATCAATATCGTGCGCAAAAATCAATTCGTGCCGGTTCAAAAAGATTTTATCAGCAGGATGTTCGCGCGGATGATGCCGCGCGGCAGCAGGCGGCTCGGTCTGTCCAAGATGAATATGGCCGGCATGGGGCCAAAGATGATTCGCAGCATCATGGCCAAGCACGGCGTCGATTCAATCGAACAGCTGATGCAACAGGCGATGGACAGCGGCGTTAAATTTGTCGTCTGCAACATGTCGATGGAACTGCTTGGCATCAAGGCGGAAGAATTAATTGACGGCGTTGAATTTGGCGGCGTTGCATCCTACCTGGGTGCAGCTGAAGAGTCGGATATGAGTCTGTTTATTTAGTGTTGAGGTAAGTGGTATGAATGTCACGTTAACGGGCGTATTTGTCGCCGGACTATTGTCGTTTTTTTCACCCTGTGTCATTCCGCTAATTCCGATGTACGTCGGATTTTTGGCGGGTGATTTTGATGAAGATGGCCCCAGTAAGCAGAAAATGTATTTGAATGCGATTGGTTTTTTTATCGGCTTGATGAGCGTTTTTATCCTGTTGGGTGCGACGGCGACGGCGTTGGGTAGTTTTCTGCTCGACAAGTCGACCATCATACGGCAGATACTCGGCATCGTCGTCATCTTCTTTGGCATCTTTCAACTCGGCATCATCAAGCCGTCGTTTTTGATGAAAGAGCGCAAAATGCGCATTAAGATGAAGCGGTCGGGCTTTGGCACGGCCGTCGTGATGGGTGCGGCCTTCAGCTTTGGCTGGACGCCTTGCGTCGGCCCCATTTTGGGCGCCGTATTGGCTTTAGCTGCCAACAGTAGTACATTGGCCGTTGGCATCAGCTACTTAATCGTCTATACGATTGGCTTTGCAATTCCATTTGCCCTGTCGACTTTGCTAATGGGACAGATGACGCGTTGGCTAGAGTCGATTAGCAAGTATCTGCCGATTGTAAAAATTATTACCGGCATCATGCTAATTGTGATTGGCTATTTGATTTTTAGCAATCAAGTTAGCCAGATGACTTACTTATTTAGTTAGGAGATCGCTATGAAAAAAATTATTATCAGCATGTTAGTGTTGTCGCTGGCGCTGGCGCTCGGCGCCTGCACAGCGACCGAATCGAACGCCGCCGTCGAAACGACGACTGAACAGACGTCGTCGACCGCACAGGCGACAGAAAGTGAAGTTGCAACCAGCGCCGCCGACGACGTCGAAGAGGGCTACTTAGCCGGACAGCGCGCGCTCGATTTTGAACTGCAAGATTTAGCGGGCAATGCGGTTAAGTTGAGCGACTATCGCGGCAAAACTGTCGTTTTGAACTTCTTTGCAACTTGGTGTGGCCCCTGTCAAGTGGAAACGCCCCACCTCAACGAGACGTATCTCGATATGCAAGATGAAGACGTCGTCGTCTTAGCGGTCAATTTGACTTTTTCAAGGGGTTCTGAAAAGGACGACGTGGCTGAGTTTGTCAAAGAATACGACGTCGCCTTTCCGGTTCTGTTAGATGAAATGGCCGAAGTCTCTGACATGTACCGAGTGCGCTCAATTCCGACCAATATCTTCATCAAGCCCGACGGCATCATTTACAACAGCTTTTCCGGTGCGCTCAATAAAGAGGGCTTTATCGAGATGATCGAAGGGGCCAAGTCAGAAGACTAGTATGAATAATTCAAAGCAAGCGATTATCAATCGACTCAAGACGATTAAAGGGCATATTGGCGGCGTCGAAAAAATGATTGCCGACGATAAGCCCTGCGCCGACGTGATGGTACAAATCAGCGCCATCAAATCGAGCATCCACAAAGTCGGCATGGCAATTATTGAGCAAAATGCCAGGCGCTGCCTAGTCGATGATTCCGGCGAAGAATCGGATTGCAACGCCGTGTCGGAACTGTTAGAACAAATCTTTAATTACACCAAATAGGCAAGCCTAGAGGAGCAAAATAGTTATGAGCAAAAAACGGGCCTTATTGTCGATGGTATTTGCTTCCGCCTTTTGGAGCATCGCCGGCTTGTTTATCAAACAAATTAGTTGGCACCCGATTGTGATTGCCGGGATGCGCAGTTTAATATGCGGTGTCTTCTTGTTGTTTTTTATCGACAAGAAAAAAATTTACTTCAACAAGAGCATTTTGTTGGGCAGCTTGACCTACACGTTGGTAGCCGGTTTATTTGTCGGCGCCAATAAATTGACGACTTCGACAAATGCGATATTGTTACAGTTTACGGCGCCGATTTGGGTGGTGCTGATCAGCGTGCTGTTTTTGCGCAAAAAGCCGACTAAAAAGGATGTCTTGGCGGTTGCCATCGTCAGTTTTGGCATGGTGCTGTTCTTTTTGGGCGACTTGCAAGTCGGCAATATTTACGGCAATATCATGGCGATTATGGCCGGTATTGCGCTGGCCGTGATGTTGCTAATCATGCGCGATAAGAGCAGTGACAGTCCGCTGTTGATTCCGCTAATCGGCAATTTTTTGTTGTTTTTAATCACCAGTCCGGGCCTTTTGTTGTTTCCGCCCGACCTGACGGCACCCAACTTGGCGAACATCTTTGTATTGGGCGTCTTTCAACTGGGCATGGGCTATTTGCTGTTTGCCGTCGCCGTGCCCTACGTCAGCACATTGGAAGCGTCGCTGATCATGGTCATCGAGCCGCTGCTCAATCCGGTCTGGGTGTTTTTATTTATCGGCGAAAAGCCAACTGTACAGGCGTTGATCGGCGGCTTGGTCGTCTTGGTTTCGGTCGTCAGCTATCAAATTTCTAACTTAAAACCGACGGCGACATAATATTAACAATTTGTGAATTTATTGTCAAAAGGTTGACTTTAAATTGATATGTGATATGATTAATTGTAATCATATCAAAAATGAAATGATTATTAGATAATACTGTGGGAGGTATCAAATGCAAAAGTATGTTTGTTCAGCGTGTGGTTATGAGTACGATCCGGTAATTGGCGATCCCGATGGTGGCGTCGCGCCCGGCACGGCCTTTGAAGATGTACCGGAAGACTGGGTTTGCCCACTCTGTGGCGTAGGAAAAGATATGTTTGAACCGGCTTAAAGCCAAGTAAAGGAGATTATAATGCAAAAGTATGAATGTTCAGCCTGTGGTTATGAGTACGATCCGGCCGTCGGCGATCCCGATGGTGGCGTCGCGCCCGGTACGGCCTTTGAAGATATTCCCGAGGATTGGGTTTGCCCGCTTTGTGGCGTTGGCAAGGACATGTTCGAACCCGTCGCGTAGAGAAATGAGTTTATAATGAAGCGAACTATTGCCGACATTGGTCAATTTTTAAAAGACAATAATATTAGGCCGTCTGTACAGCGCGTCAAAATTTTTGACTTTCTCTACCGCACGTCCGCCCACCCCACCGTTGAGGACATTTACAGTCAACTGGCACCGACCATGCCGACTTTGTCTAAGACGACGGTATATAACACACTCAATTTATTTATCGAGAAGGGCATTGTCTTGCAGATTTCAATCGATGAAGGCGAGTCGCGTTACGATGCAAAAATCGACAATCACGGACATTTTAAATGTGAACAGTGCGGCCGCGTGTTCGACTTTGCGGCCGACTTTTCCAGCTTAATTGGCGATGAGTTGGCGGGCTGTGCCATCAATCAAAAACACCTTTACTTTAAGGGAGTTTGTCAGGTCTGTCGCCAAAAATATGCCAATTAATTGGAGGGAATTATGTTAAAGACAAAGATGAATGAAGTGTTTAATAAGCAAATCAACGAGGAGTTCTATTCGGCCTATCTGTATTTGGCGATGTCGGTCTACTTTGAAGATCGCAATTTGCCCGGATTCGCCAACTGGATGCGCATACAATTCCAAGAGGAACAGTTTCACGCGCTGAAGATGTTCGACTTCGTGCACGAGCGCGGTGGCAATGTCACGTTACAGGGCATTGAAAAGCCGGAGATTGCATTTGACGACATCGTCGCAGTCTTTGAAGAAACGCTTAAGCACGAACGCCATATTACAAGTTGCATTGAAGCGATGATGACGCAGGCGATCGAATTGAAAGATTACGCCAGCGAGAACTTCTTGCGTTGGTATATCGACGAGCAAGTCGAAGAAGAGGCGTCAGTTGAAGAAATTGTCAATCAGCTCAAACTGATCGACGGCAGGGGCGAAGCATTGCTGATGTTCGACCGCCAATTTGCCACTCGCAAGTTTGTGCCGCCAGTTAAATAAAAGTTTTAAGGATGCTTTGATAGCAGTAAAAAAATGCAACATCGCCGCGATGCGATGTTGCATTTTGTCGTTTTAGTATGCGCCACTGATCAAACGACGCGCTTGCCGTCGACCCAAACTTGGAGCACGTTGGCCATAATATCAAAGGGATCCCTATCCCAAACGACGAAGTCGCCGTCTTTGCCATCGGCGATAGCCCCGACGCGGTCGTCGATTTTGAGGATTTGCGCCGGATAGAGTGTAATGGCGCGCAGCGCTTCACCTTTTTTGAGGCCGGCCTTGTGCGCCAGCGCCGCCCACATAATTAACGACGCCAAGGGGTGTACGGGGTGGTCGGTCATAATGGCAAAGGGTACGCCGGCCTCCGATAATATGCGCGGCGTATCAAAGGTCTTGTTAGACAATTCCATCTTGCTGTTGAAGCCAAAGGTCGGTCCGGTGATGACCGGAATGTCAGCGGCCTTGACGCTGTCGACGATTAGGTGCGATTCGGTGCCGTGTTCGAGCGACATCAGCAAGTCGAATTCTTTGACGATGCGAATTGCCGTCAAGATGTCGTCGGCGCGGTGGGCGTGAATTTTTAGAGGCATTTCCCTTTTGATGACCGGAATCATCGCCTCTAATTTGGCGTCGAAGGCGACGCTGCTGCTTTCCTCGCGGCGACGCATATAGTCAATCGTTTCCATAATTGTACTGCGCAGGCCGGCGGCGATTGCCATGCGCGTTTTGGGGGCGTGGCCGGCTTTGCCGTAAAGCCGTTTTGGGTTTTCGCCAAAGGCGCATTTCATGGCCGCCGATTTGCTGATGGCCATTTCGTCCATCGATTTTCCGTAAGTTTTAAAAATCGTCCATTGGCCGCCGATGATATTGGCGCTACCCGGTCCGGCCGCGACGGTTGTGACGCCGCCCTTTAAGCCCTTTTCAAAGGCGACGTCAAAGGGATTAATCGCATCGATTGCGCGCAAGTGCGGCGTAATCGGATCGCTGATTTCATTGCCGTCGCCGTCCTCGCCACTGACGTTTTCTTCCCACAGGCCAAGGTGGGTGTGGGCATCGATTAAACCGGGTGTTACGAATTTACCGGTCAAGTCAACGCACTGGTCATCGCCGCTGTCGGCACTAAATTTCTGGCCGCTTAGGCAAAAGTCTCGCTTGACAAATTGGCCCTTGTAGACGTCAAATACAGTTGCATTACAAAATTTCATAAATCACCTCTCCCTATGCGTTGTGTCGTTGTGAAGCCGATTGATTATCAATAACGGATGTCTTCGCCAAAGAAGCGCAACATCTTATAGTGACCAGCCAATCGCGAGAAGATGCGCGCGCCGTAGTGCTCGCTCAGTGTTTCCGGATTTAAATTAGTCGAGATAATTGTCTTTTTGCGCTCCAATAGCCGCGCATTGATCAAGTTGAACAATTCGGCGTTGGTAAATGTGTTAATCAGTTCGGTGCCGAGGTCGTCGACAATCAATAAATCGCATTTCGTCAACAGGCGATAGCGCGCCGTCGACAAGGCGTCGTCGGCAAAGCGGTGGGATTTAATCGTCTCAAACAACTTATAGGCCGTTTGATAAATGACGTGGTACTCGCGATCGATTAAGGACTTGGCGATACAACTACACAAAAATGTCTTGCCCTGACCAGTCGGGCCGTAAAACAGTAAATTTTCAGCGTTGTCGCTCTTGAAATTGGCGATAAAGGCCGTGGCGACTTCGGCGTTTTTGACCATGTTTTGGCGTTGTGAAATCGCTTCGTCGGCGACCGGTTGGTCGCTGAACAAGTTGAGTTGAAATGAATCGAAGTTTTCGGTCGTCAGTTTAGTGCGCAAATCGTTGTCTTGATAGGCGAGGTCGATCAGGGTGCGCTTAAAGCACTGACAGCGCTGGCCATTTGGCAAATAGCCTTCATCTTGACACTGCACGCAGTCGTATAACGGGTCGAGATAATCGGCGGCAAAGCCGCCCGCTTCAAGCAACTGGCGTTTCTTTTGTGCTAGTGCGCGCCCGGTTTGTGCGATTTGTTCAGTCGCCAACTGAGCGTGTTCGCGCTGTGCGGCCAAGGCGTTGACGACTTCTTTGACGACGCTGGCCATCTCGGCATCAAGCGCTTGAATTTGCGGGATTTTTTGATAGATTTCCGCTTTTCTAGCGCGGGAAATTTCGGCGTTTTTAACGCGCTTTTGGGCGATGATTTGACCGGCCCGACGAATTAAATCATGCATGCTGACCCCTACTAACTATTGTTCTTTTTTCTGATAATGTCATTTAAATTAGCTTTTGTACGCTGTTCAAAATTTTGAAAATTTGTCCGCTTCGGCTTTCCGTTGGCGCTTTTGGTCGCCGTACCGGTCTGGCTGCGCCTATTTTCAAAATAGCGCTTGGCGTGTTCCAGCGTGCTGCCACCGCTGTTGGCAATCGCTTCAAATATGCCCAATAGATAATTCAGATTGGGATTATTGGTGCGCCGCGTCGCCGCTTTGACGACATACAGGATATAGTCTTCATCGTATTGCTTGACGTCGCGCCAATCGTTGACGGCATTTTGCAATTCGGTTGGAATTTGTCGTTGATTGATGCCGAGTGCGCGACTAATCGTGCGCAGCAGTTGATAATGGCGCAATTTAAACTGATCCGATTGTTTTAGTGCCGCCAAATTATAGATGCCGTTTTGGTACCAGTTTTTAATGATGCCCTCGGCGTAGTTTAGCTGATTAATGCGAATGTTGCGCTCCTCGTAGGTGATGTAAAAGGCCATCACGACGACGTCGGTTTCCATATTGTAGTGTTCTAAAAAGTTGAGCACTTGGCTTTTTTCTTGCGCGGTCAAGATGCGCCGCGCGTAAAATTCGATATCCTCAAACATCTTTTTGATGTGTGGATTGCTCAAGGCGGCAAGTAGTTTACTGGCCGGCGTTAAGCGATTGCTCTGCGCTGGCGTTGGCAGCGGCTTATCTTGGGCGACGTACTTTTCGCGAATCGAATGAAAGACGACGTCGAATTGGTGCGTGGAGTGGGTGATGGCACTGTCGATACAACTGACGATGCCGGCGCTTTGCCAATAGTGCCAAGCGGCGACGACGTCGGCGATATTCATCGTTAGGCGTTGGGCAATCGTTTCGTTTGAAAACGTCGCGTCGCCAAGGCGGGCCAAATAATAGCCCAGCAGGTAGACTTTGACGTGGTCGCCCTGCGCGTTCGCCATAAAATCGTTAATGAAAATGTTTTCGATAGCCGTTTGCCCCAAGTCGACGGTGGGGCGGTCTAATTTAAATGCCATAATTGCTCCTCGTGCTACTAATATTACCATACAATTAGGCGGCCGAATAGATTTTTTGATTTAAAATGACAATAAAGCGCTAAAAAATTAAAATTTCTTTAAAAAACACTTGCAACTAATTGGTATATATAGTAGATTATCTATATATGCGACTTTTTGGATTTATGGAGTAAGTATGACAAATCAAACTATTAACGTCAATGCCTTTAAGCGATCGTTTTCGGCATTGCTAATTTTGGCCATCGCAGTCGGTATCGTCTTAATCAGTGGGCCGAGTTATGCCGACAGTCCGGCCAGCGGGCAACCCGTTTCCAGCATCGTCAAGCCAAAGTTTACCACGATTGGCATTTTGGTCGACGGCGAACCAGTCGTCTACTGCCCAGATCGGAGTACGGCGGTCAACGTGTTGGTTCAGCTGCGCAGCAGCTATGCAGTTGGCACTGAAGAAATTGAGTCGATCAGCTTTGTCGAAGACGTTCAAATTGGCGACGTCAAGGTCGTCTTAGAAGATTTTTCCGGCTATCTCAGCGTCGAGCAGATGGTCGACTATATTAGACATGGCAGCATGCAGTGCGAGCTCTATACGGTGCAAGTGGGCGATACTTTGCCGGCCGTCGCCGAAAAATACGGCGTCAGCGTCGAACAGCTATTGTCGGCAAATCCTGTTTTAGCCGAACAGAAATATTTGAGTGAAGGACAAACCATTAACGTCTCCAACGCGCAGCCGCTCATCGGCGTTCGCACGGTGGAGCGAGTTTATTACGATACGCCAATAGAATTTGATACGGTTGAAGAACCGGCTGATTACTTATTTGAGGGCGAGTTTGACGTCAAGATCAAAGGTCAACCGGGCGTCGCCAACTGCGTCGCCCAAGTCGAGCGCCTCAACGGCGTTGAAATGTCGCGCGAAGTGCTGTCGGAAACCGTTCAAACGGCACCGACCACGCAGGTGCTGAAAGTCGGCACTAAGAAGGCTCCGCCCAAAAAGGGTACGGGCGTATTTATCCAACCGGCCCGCTCTTATATCATTACATCGCCCTATGGCCATCGCAGCCACGGCTTCCATCACGGTTACGATTTGGCGATGCCGATCGGCTCTGACGTCTGTGCCACCGATGGCGGCGTCGTCACATTTGCCGCATCACGCGGCGCCTACGGTCGCTTTATCGTCATCGATCACGGCGATCGCAAAACGAGCTGTTATGCGCATTGTTCAGAGCTCTTAGTCAAGCCGGGCGACAAGGTCTTCCAAGGCCAGCGCATTGCCCTATCGGGCAACAGTGGTCGCAGCACCGGTCCACATCTTCACTTTGAAATTAGAATTGACAATATACCGGTCAATCCGGCAAAATTTGTCGACTTTAAAAAATAATAATTGAGACGCGCTGACGCGGTGGAGAGCATCTAGTCGATTTGACGACTAGGTGCTATTTATTTTGCCCGCAATGGCGCAGTTGGTTCAATAAAAAACGAGGGCCGGATTTATTTTTTTATTCACAATACAGCATGAATACTGTGTAGCCCAACTGACGCTAATATCGTTTGGGTATTGTAGATAGCCCTAACGATAAGGCGACTAATCGCTCGCCAGTTAGAATTTCAAAAAAAATGTATATTTTTGGCGAGAATAATTATTCTAAAATTCGTCAAATGCCTAAACCCCTGTAAAATACTTTATTTGTTTGCTATTGGCAATATGCATATTTTTATGTATACTAGTAGTGAACAGCCTTTTAAAAGAAAAGAGGATCACATGAAAAACTTAGCTGGAATACAAGTCCTATCGGAAATTGGTAGGCTGCGCCGCGTGATGTTGCACAAGCCCGGCGCCGAAATTGAAAACTTGACGCCCGACTTGATGGATCGACTGTTGTTTGACGATATTCCCTACTTAAAAATTGCCCGCGAAGAACACGATGCATTTGCCAAGACGCTATCGGACAATGGCGTCGAGGTGCTCTACCTAGAAAATTTAGTGGCGGAGTCGATTGCACAAGATGACGTCAAAGCGGCTTTCTTGAACGAATACCTCGACGAGGCCAATTTGTCGGGGCCGCAGGTCAGAGCGGCATTACTCGATTACTTCAATGGCTTTTCAAACAATGCCGACTTAGTCGATAAATTGATGGCCGGCGTGCGTCGTGAGGAGTTGACGTTGGCCAATAAAACGACTTTGAGTGGCATGGTGGCATCGCACTATCCGTTTATCGTCGATCCGCTGCCCAATTTATACTTTACACGCGATCCGTTCGCCAGCATCGGTAGTGGCATTTCACTCAACCACATGCGCACGGTGACTAGAAATCGCGAAACCCTCTTTGCAAAATACATCTTTAATCATCACCCCGAAATTGCCAAGTGGCAGGTGCCACAGTGGTACGATC
>PDWJ01002541.1_pt1 | contig 19222 bp, 24 predicted proteins | sample 1430881 | NCBI WGS metagenome assembly PDWJ01 (sample SAMN01162460, study PRJNA174530) | Oral metagenome, whole genome shotgun sequencing project. | biome: Marine environment; feature: Marine mammal; material: Swab sample of the gingival sulcus; isolation source: swab sample of gingival sulcus...
AGCAAGGGAAGTGATATTCATGTGGAGGGCGGCAGAGACCTTCTGCCATGCAGCAGCTTCTTCCTGCTGATACTGAGCTGTTTTGGCTTTGGTCTCCGCAAGCTCTGCCTGCAGCCGCTTTATCTCTTCACGCAGAGTATACAGTTTGGTGACCGCGGCCACCGCGCCCCCCGCGATGAGAATGGCCCAGCCTGCGGGATTACTGAGCAAAAAAGCTGCAGTCGTTCGAGCAAGAGTTGCCAGACCGATTGAGACGGTTTTTACCACTGATGCAAATTTGGATAAGTTCACAATAGCGTTCTCCGCCAGATGCAGTGTGGCCAGTTTCAGAATATCCACCGCCTTTCTCATAGTCCTAAGCCCAAGCAATCCCCCTGCAAAAGCTGTAAAGCCGGCAGCGACTTCAGGCATTTCTCTGACCAGATCCGCAAAAAGAGACAACACCCCCCTTAAAAATTTTGCAGCAGCCCCAATAGCTGGCAGAAACCCCTCCCCCACACTACGGGCAATATCGACAAAAGTATTTTTGAGCAGAACCAGCTGCACCCCTGCGGTTGCCAGCTTCGCATCGAACTCTTTATTCATTGCTCCTGCCAGCTGCGTCTTATCTGATACCTGACCAAGGGCCTTCTGGTAACTGTTAAGACCACTGACAAGGGTGGCAATACTCTTGTTGTGCTCTTCACCAAAGAGTGACGTGATAATCTCCGCACGCTTTTGAGAATCAAGCTCCTTCAACGTCTCCAACAGCGATGTAACAGCCTGCTGGGGGTTTTGCCGAACCATTTCGGCCATTTCTTCAGCGCTCCAACCTATATCAAGCAGCGCCTTTTTAAACTTTTCAGTACCAACATTTGCCGTCTGCATTTTATTGAGCATGGTACTTATAGCCGTGCCGGCAACCTCTGGAGGTTGCCCCAGACCGATCATCGCCGCGGCGAGAGCTGCCGCCTCTTCTTTTGCCAGACCAAACTGCTCCGATGTGCCGCCGATCCGCAACATGGCTGCAACAATATCGCGCTCTTTAGCCGCAGTAGTATTGCCCAGCTGATTGATAGCATCGCCAAACTCTTCGATCCCCGCCATATCGAGATCGAAGATATTACGCAGCTTGCCTATACTCTCCCCCGCCTCGTCTGTCGTCATATCAAAAGCCGTTGCCATTTTGGCCGCCAGCTCGGAAAAAAGACTCAGGTCCTTCAGAGGGATACCCAACTGCCCCCCGACGGCGGCAATGCGAGCAAACTCTTCTGCTGTCCGCGGGATCCTCGTTGACATCTTCTGCAACTCATTCCCCAGTGCGACGATCTCTTTCCGGGTGCCGCCAGTCGTTTTGGCAACTCCGGCCATTTCCGATTCAAAGCTGATCCCAAGTCTTGTCGCCTTTGCCACGCCTGCGGCTCCAGCTGCAACACCCGCCACCGCCACTTTGACATCATCCAACGCTTTAACCCAGCCATTCGTCTGCTTCTGCAGATCCGCAATCTCTCTCAACATTGCGACTTTTGCCTGTGCCAGCTCTTTCCGAGTCAACTGCCCGGATTTTGCCAGTCGCCTGTAAGCCTCCCGCACCTTATCTATTCTTGACGTAATCTCCTTGTGAGGAACCACCTTCAGCAAATCGCGGGCACTGGCAAGCTTAACCGTACCGGACAGCTTGCGTTTCAACGTCTGCTGCGTCCTCAGCAGCTCCTCTTTGTAAGACTCAACGCTCTTCTTCGCCTCTTCGAACTGCCGAACCAGCCCATCGGTTGCCCCCCCCCGATTGATCTCCGCCTGCAGTTCCGACACCCGACTCTTTGCCTCTTTCAGACGAAAATTCACTCCCCGAATCTGTTCCCTGAGCACCCGAAAAACATCCACGCCATCAAGCGAACTCTTCAGCCCTTTGGCTGCACGTCGGAAATCTTTCTGCAGCTGACCAAGATTTGATTTGACTTGAGAGGTATCAGTGGATAGTTTGAATGAAAAGGAACGATTTGGCATGAACATTAACCTTTCATAAGAAGCTATTTGAAATGGACCCTAATCTCTACGACTACGACGACAGCACCTGGCTGGAGGCAGCTTTTCTCGTCTGCTTCATTATCTCATTTTTGCCTGGAATGCTGAATTTCGTACTGGCACTTTTCCTCTGCTTCGTCTTTTTTCTGGCATCCGGATATATCCTTGGCGCAATTTTTGGGCAATTGGGATTCTTTGTCTCCATGGTAGCCTCCCTCCTTCTTCTCTTTTCAATAATCCTCTGGGCCCTCTCCAGTCTGATCGAAAGTTTCATCTAACGCCGGGAAGAAGCCGCCAGCTCCTCCAACGACTCCATAAAAAACGAAAATTCATAGTCCCGCGCATCTCTGTGCCCATGGCGAATAAGGACCATAGTCGCTCTTCTCAGGGCTTTTGCTCCGCCTGTTGAAGAATGACCTTTTGTGCCCTTTTCAGAAAGCTTACTAAAAAAGGGTTAGCCTCCTCCACCGCCTCCCAGATCTGGCGTGCATCAGAGGGCAAAATCTCGCCATTCAGGTACTCTGAACTCAGCCCCGTAGACTGAATGACAAACTCCACATTCACCGGAGACTCCACCAACAGATCGACAGTACTTATTTTTTGATCTTCTGCTGCACCATCCAGCAGCTCCTCCACCTGTCTGACCGTCAGCTCCTTTGCGACGATCTCTTCGCCGTTTAACAACACCGTCTTACTCTTCATCTCTATCGCATCTGTTATAAACTGTGTTACATCCTGCTCCTGCCATCTGACGGGAAGCCATCTCCTGCCGGATTCCCGTCAGGACCTCTCTGGTCCGGTCGGTCAGGACCTCTAATCCGCCGAGCCGTGTTCGCCGGCCATACATCACAGCGGCAGGCCGTCGATGGTGCCGTAATCCTTCTGGCCGGTCGGGATCTCCGGGGTCAGCGTAAACTCGATCTGCTCATGTTCGGTACCCTCTTCGGAGATGAAGTTGACCTCATTGTTTGTGGTGAGGGTGACCTTTCTGAGATAGATCTTCACCGATTCGCCCGAGAACTCATTTACCAGGTTGCCCTTCAGCGCATACTTTCCGGAGGCCTTTGCGCCAATGGTCAGCCTCGCTCCAGAAAAGGCTCCGCTTTCGGCATCGACCAGCACACTCCCATCCTCGGTGATACCCCCGCCCTTCTTCGCCGCGATCAAACCAAGTACCGGGTTGAGATCGTAGTCAACCCCCTCCTCATAGGTGGTACTCCCGGTCGAATCGGTAACGACAACAGAGCTCAGATCTTCGGCACCGATCTCGACAAACTCTCCGAACTTGCCGACGGTGACCGCCTGATCCGTCAGGGTCGAAGCCGAAACCTCTCTTTTTGTCACCATCGCCTTCAGCCCCTTGGCCACCGAATTGGCAGTATATTCATGCAGCGTCAGAGAGCCGGTGCCGCCCGCAGGCTGTTTCTTTGACCCGATGTTCATGCCGCCGGTATCACAACGGCGGGACTTGATCGAGACCACCTCATCGCTCAGCTGCAGCGACAGCGGATACGCTTCACCAGGACTCTCCCAGTTCGATTCCAGGGTGCCGTCTTCACTGACTTCAGCCAGATAGATGCAGCCGAGATATGTCGCCATATGTGCCATGACATCCTCCTTATGCGCAGGGGACAGTTCCCCTGCCGGTTGAAAAGTTGAGGTACATCTTAAAAAAGTGGTAGGGATGAGGCTGCATCGCCTCCCGGCCCTGATCCTGATCGCCAAACGAAAACTGCACCGGCAGATTGAGAGTGAAAGGCAGGAAGCTGCGCTTCCTGACGATCCCGCCGACCGCCTCGGCAAGCTCCTTTATCTCCGCAGTCCCCTGCTGCACATCACCCTCGGTGTAGAGGAGACCGTAGATCAGGACGCCGCTCTCGCCGCGCGGAATGTTCAGCTCTCCTTTGTAGAGAGCAACCTGAATCACCGGGCACTCCTCTCCTTCGACGCTTCTCTTCTCCGGAGCGAGGAAGGTGTCGATAACCCGGGGTGCGACAAGGGTCCCGCCACTCTCTCCGGGCCGGTAAAAGCGCAGATGCCCGGTAAGCTCTTCCACCCTCGCACACACTTTTTTCACAAGGCCGTTCATTGTCGCAGGCTCACCTCGTATTCGATCTCATGCAGCAGGAATTTTTCAAAATCAACAGACAGATCAAAACGGGCGTAATCATCAAAGGCAGTCTCGACAGACTCGTGTATCGAAACCGACGCCTTTACAACCGGGAACCTGTCGGTGTCTGCTCTGCGTTTTAAATACCGCCATCCGCTGTAACTCCTCTTGTCAAAGTGCCGCGAAAACCGGCGAATCCAGATATGCCGATTGGTGCCATACATCCGCTGAACAAAGGCTCCCGAATAACAAAAGCGACCGGCACAGGAGCCTCTCTTTCTCTGCACCGGTTCATAGACGTGCGCCGGATCAACATCTGCCACGCCAACCCAGAAGCGGATCTCATCTCTGATCTGCCCGTACCGGGTGGCAAAGAACCGCCCCTTTATCGCCCGCTGCGGCAGGCGGGTCTCAGCAGAAACCCGCCGTTTCACCTCGGTCTCGACCTTGCGGCGCATCTTTTTTAATGCCCGCATCTGCGCCACATAAACCTGACCGGTAGTCGCCCCGAGCTGCTCGATCAGCCGCTCAACTTCTATCGTGTCAAGGACAAGCTCGATCGTCATGCGAGATAGCGGCTCAACGTTACTTGAACAAGATCGCCGGCCTCCGAGACCGCAATCGCCCCCGAGGCATCAGACTCAGGCTCCACATCCCAGACCACGCCGTCGATCTCAACCCGCTCGCCGGTGATGACATCCATGTCAGCACTCTTCACACAGAGCGAAAAGACCGCCCGCATCACCCCGTCATACTTGCTCAACCGTTGACGCACCGGACCGACGATGGCCTCGACCTGACGGCCATCGATGTTCACAGTCCTGGTATTCTCCAACTCAAAAGCTTCAAACATTTTTGTGCAGCCTGTTCGCCTCAGTTGTTCTTTAAATCCTTCCTGACGGGGCATGATCGCCCGGGTGTCCTTGAAAGCCTTTTGTGCAGCCTGTTCGCCTCGCAGCTCAGCACTCAGCTGTTACGCCTTGACATCTGCTATCGCAGCAAAAGACTGTGCCCGCTTCACCGCCACATCAACATCCTGCAGCGCGATTACCCGGATGGTCCCGCTCTCTGCCTTGCTGTACGGATCAATGGTCAGATCGAGCGTCCCCCACATCCCGATCATCAGATCGGCGAAGTTGCCAAACAGCAGCGCAGAGAGCTTGGTGCCGGTGCCCTTCTTTAAATCATGCGGTACCTGATTCGATATGCCGCAGCGGGCTCCGGCAAGGGTCACAAAACCCTCCGGATTCGGAAAACCATCGACGAGGAACTTGCCGGTGGATGCCGATTTTTCGGTCACCAGCAGCTGACCGCAGACCAGAGAGTTGGTGATAAAGCCGGTATTTCCGACATCAGCGTTTTCGAGAGCGACGCTGCTCCACAGCTCGACAACCTTCTCCCAGCTCAGCGTGCCGCCGTTGGCCCCGAGACTCACCGAACCAATCCCGGTAACATTCAGGATACCCTCGGGCTCACTGCCGCTGCCGCTGCCGTTTATCCCCGCCATATCAATTCCCAGTGCCACCGTGGTGGCAAGGTCGTTGCGGATGAAGCCTTCAATATCGAGACTCGACTGCAGCAACAGCTTGCGACTGATCTCGGTGCGCGCACCAACCGTCTTCGGCGTCATCGCCACCTGGCCAAAGGTCGCGGCAGACTCGTCGGGAGCTCCACCTTCATCGACCCAGTAGCAGGCGGTACCGCCAAGCTGTTTCGGCACGGCAATATCACCGATCAGCCCGGTGAGCAGTGTCGTTCCCATTTTGGTCAGCAGCATCTTGTTGCGCAGCAGATCGATAAAGCTGCCGGTCATCAGCGTTGTATCAACAAGATGCCCGCCGGCAGAAGCCGGATCCTTGAGCTGACCCGCCCGCGACATGACATCCATCGGCACCATGATCCCCTTTGCCGATCGGCCCATCTTTTCGCCGACAGCCGCCGACGCTTCATACTCAAAAGCGGCAGCCTCCTGCGCCTTGCGGTTGCCCGGATTGGCAAGGGCATAGATCGCCCGCTGAAAACTGAACTGGCGCACCTCAGCGTCACTCATGCCGATCTCGGACGACGGAGTCTCAACCGGCTTCACCCCGCGTTTCGCCAGCTCATCGAGTACAAAACTCCGATAGTCATCAACCGACTTTCCTCCGGCAATGAAATCTTCGGCCGATTCCTTCATCCCATGCGCCGCTCCGATAGCGGTGATCTCACGGATTCTCTCCAGCTCCGCCCTGCGAGCCTCCGCCTGCAGCTTCTCGACATCAATTTTCGGGGTGGTCTCTTCCTGTTGCCCCTTTACTTCCTTTTCTGCCATGTCTCTCTCCTTTGTTTGTTTTTCGGGCATATCCCCGTCACCTGACCTGCCAACCCCGACGCTCTGATCTGCGGGGACCGAGACAAAAGAGACCTCAAGAGGCTCCCAGTCTATGACCCGGTAGGTATCCGTTTCCTCTGACGACTCCACCAGTTTGACTTTATGCACCCGGTATCCGACACTGATGTTGCTGCGGATACCATCAATCACGTCCTGAAAAATCTCGTCAGCAGCAGCCGACTTTGAAAATCGCACCGTGCAGCGACCAACCCCGTCAGCATCGATGCGGGCGGACTCGATGACACCGATCTGGCGGGTGTCGTTGTGCTGGTCAAGCAGCGCTGCGGTACCACCCTTGAGCCAGTCCAGCCGTACCTCTTTTTTCCCGTGACCGAGGATCTCTATCCCGAACCAGCGGGCGTACGGCGTTTCAGACGAGAAGGCCACCTCCACGGTACGGCTCTTTTCATCGATATCCCTGCGATTTGCAAACCGCATTGAGCGATAGAATTTTTTCCCTTCGACCTGCTCGCGTTTTGCCTCCTCACGGACGAGGGGAAGACTGGCTGTCGTCATCGCTGTCTCCTTCTGCGGAAATCCCGCTCTTTTGTTCACTCTCCAATCCGGAAAACACCGGCAGCGAGAGCCCATAGCTCTCGGCAAGATCACGTGCGCGGGCATTTTCCGCCATCACATCCGCCAGATCATAGCCCCGCTCCGCAACCACCTGATAGAGGCTGTCCATACAGTTGGCAACGGCTTCGCTGTTGGCCTTCACCTCTTTGAGCGGGTCCACCCACTTCCAGCCCCGGGGCTTCCAGCTCACCGCCCGGACGATCTCATCCATCCGGCTCACCGGCAGATTGCAGGCTCCAGTGGTCAACGCCATCGGCAGCCATGCGAGAAAGATCTCTTCGTAAAACTTGTCGACCAAAAGCCGCTGCATCATCCGCCAGGCGTCACGATCCATCATCTCGCCGGAGCGGATCGAACTGTAGCTGACCCCCTCAAGATTGTTCGACAGTCCGACGTAGGAGATGTTCAACCCGCTGGCAATACCGCGCAGGATCGCCTTTTCAAAGTCGGCAAAGGTGGCGTTGGGATACTCCGGATTCCACTCCTGAAAGCGATACCCGTCGGGCAGCACCTCAAAGGTCCCGGGACTCGCTTCGGCGGGGATAGCAGGACTCTCAGTCTCTTCACCTTCGGCAAAGTCGGCGATGTTATCAACGTAGTAAAACCCCATCTTGCTCGCCCCGATCCGCGCGGCGACGACCGCAGCCTCTTCGTACGCCCCCAGCTGCCGCAACCGCTGCATCGCGGTAACAGCAAGCGGTACACCGCGGGTCTGGCCGGGACGGGTCGGCCGGTAAAAATGGCGGATAAAAGCGGCGTCCACCCGCTGCGACCCGCCATGAACCCCACCGGACACAACTCCGAGACGATCCCCGGGATGGCGGGTTAACAGCCAATACCCCTGCCGCTGGCCATACCGGTTACGCTCAACACCCATGGTGACGACGTTACCGTTGCCAAGCTCGGTGTTTTTCAGCAGATCAAGATGGTCCGCCTCTATCAGCTTGATGGTGAAACCGTGGGCGTTTTCCCAGCCAGGGAGGAGCTGGAAAAGAACTTCACCGTCAACTGTCCAGGACTCAAGCACCTGGCAGGCCATTTCCCACAAAGAGAACTCGCCACTGATAGAGGCGTTCCGAGGTTTTGAAAAGTCTCTCCACGCCCGCTCAAGCTCGTCGTTGCTCTCAAAGTCCGGAGAGCCGTCTGGACGTTTCAACCCGGCCTGCAGGCGGATCCCGTCCGCGCCGAGAACATTGGTTTTCACCAAAGAGACAAAACGCATCATGTAGTCATCGTTGCGCATCAGCTCACGCGAGCGGCCGCGCAGGATGTTCAACTGCTGATAGATTTCGGCATCGGCGGTGGTCTCCGGGTACCGCCAGTCCCGTGACAGCCTGTCAACAAGGGCGGCGGCGTAGGAGCGTACCTGCCGGCGGGGAGCCGGAGCCTTCTTGTGCCGCAGTATTCTGCTCAGTAATCCCATCAGCCAAACTCCACTTTGATCAGCCGGCCGACGCCCTTATGTCTGCCGCTGGCCCGATCGGCGGCCAGCTGCTCGGCCGCTCTGCGTTTTTCGAGGCGGTCAAGAAGGTCGAGCTGCTCAAGCTGACTCATGTTTTTGATCGCCAGGTTGTCAAAACTCATCTCCAGCTGCACTTTGTCGGCACGCCCGGCGATCGACGCCTGCAGCGCCTCGATCGCCCGGTCAAGCCAGCTGCGACCGTCATGGCCGGTGGCAACTTTGCCAAAGAGATCTGCGGCCACAACCATCCGGCCGCCGGCAACAGCAGCACTCCACCCACTGCTTTGGGCCGATATCTGCCAGCGGTACTCACCGGCCATCGTGGCGGTTGCTGTGGAATCAAGGGTGAAGGTGGCCACATCCCCGGCAACGACCCCCTCGACTGTGAGGCCGCCGGTCGGGCAGACAAAGGCGCACTTCATCGCAACATCTGCAGCTGCCATCTCCGGCAGAGGGTACTCCCACTCGAGGGAGTCACCGGCGGTGATTTGTGTGGGGGGGGCGGAGAGCTTTTTCATGAGAAAAAGTATACCACCGGTTTTGAGCAAAAAGCCGAAAAGGTAAAAAAGGGTGCCGAAAAGGCAATAAAAGGACAAAAAGAGATGTTGACAAGGTTTTTGGAAGGCTCTTTTCGGAGCAAATTTTCAGGGGTTTTCTAACAAAAAAAAGTTGCGAGCGGTGTTCTGAACGCTTGCGGAACAATCAGCTCTTGTTTTTCAGGGTTTTTTATTCTATTCTGTATTGCTGTAAAAATTTATAAGAGAGTACAGTATGGCAGAAACAGAAAGCAGACAACAGCGCCGAAAAGTATTCAGAGAGGGATTTCTGAAGGGGCTCGCCGCCCCGACCATGCTGTTCTCCCCCCTGACCTTCCCCGAACGGGAACCCATTGCCCCCATTGACCTCGACGAAATCAGTCCTGCACGCGGACTGCAACGGGATCTGGGAAAGATCTCCCGAGATTTTTTACGGGTACTCGACAGGTCATGAGACGTAAAACTACTTCTCCCCGTAGTACTTCGCCCGCTGGTCGAGCAGCCACCGCTCAAGATCCTCATGGGTTGCCAGCCACTGGCTGCCCCCTTCGACCTTAAACGCGGGGAGCTTCAGCTCCTCGACATAGTGCCCCATATTTTTCCAGTTCAGCCCGACTGCGCCACATATCTCCTTCGCCCCCCGATACACCAAAGGTTTCATATGGCCAACTCTCCCCAGTTCTGCTTCCCCCTTCAGGACACCGCCACGGCACGTCCGGCAGGTCAGTAATTTGTGACAAAACCTCTGCGCCGATGGGATCGTTTTACCGCCGTTTTTGGTTTCTCTTTCCGCCGGTTCCGAATCCCCATAATCTCAGCCAGTGCCAACCCGTACACCGCCACGTCCCACTGGTGGTTGTCCCGCCCCTTCGGACAGATCCAGTAGCCGCGATCGTTGCGATACTCGGCACAGAGCATCCGGGCATACTCGCGATCGATCTCCGCATGCAGCCGGATCGATCCGGGATCACCCGGTTCAATCATCAGCTTGCGGTCAAGCTCATCCTTGAACAGGGTGACGTTGATCGTGTAGAGCTTCAGCCCGCCCGGAATAGGAACCTTCTTTCCCATCGAACTGGGGTAATAATCGAGCCGGGAGACCCGCCAGCCCCCCTCGAGGGTCCGCCGCCCCTTGAGCGGGCGAAACAGTGGGTTCTTGCGGCAGAACTCATAGACCTCTACGGTCCGGGAGTGTTTGGGATTGTCCGGATTGGTCCCGCCACCCGAATCGATGAACGCCGCCTGCACCCGATATATCTTGCCCTCCGCATCGGCATAGTCGAGCTGCGCTTTTTCGACAAGCGTCCGAAACGACAACAGAAAACCGTGGTCTATCACCCGCACCGTCAGATCCCGCCCCCAGCCAAATGCCCACAGCTGATAGAAAAAACCGGCACGCTGGGTATCCACGCTCATCACCAGCGCACTGGTGTCGGCCGGAACCACCCCCCGGGGCATGGAGTCGTCTTTGAGCCGCAGGATGAAATCCTCCTCACGATCTCTCTGCTCATGAACATAATCGATCGCCTCATAGCCGTTTGCCCACGCGATCCTGTCGGTGGTATCACCCTGCTCCGCGCGCAGCCATGCGGCGGCAATCTCGGTCAACGACACATCGAGACAGTCAAAGGCCCGGTGATGGAACCCCACAGTCAACGGCCGCACCGCATCCTTGACCGCCACCCAGCGCCCGGCGCGGATCGCCCGCATCCTGGTCGGATCATCCCACAGACAGCCACACTCCGGGCAGGCTATCCGCACAGAAACTTCACTGTTGGCGACATCTTCCGGCAGAGGGAGCTGGTGGCGATCATCCGGCGGTTCAAACCCCGGGAAGGCAAAACCATCGGCCTGGAGCGCCACCAGCCTGTCGCACTCCGGGCAGCGCTCGCGGTACTCCCAGATCTGTGCGCACCGCTGCAGACCGCTCCAGATATACATCTGCGCGGGAGTCGAGGCGAAAAACCGCTTGTACCGGCCGTTGTAGAGCCGGTTCCGCTTCTTGATCAGCGTAATCGGATCGGTCTCTCTGCCAGCCCTCTCCGGCATCTTGTCGACCTCATCGCCAAAGCAGTACTTTGCCGGCCACGTCGCCATCGATGATGGAGAGTTGGCCCAGCTCGGGCGGATGGTGACCCCATGGGTGAGACTGAGTCTTGACAGGGTCATATCGCTTTCACGCCCCGAGAGATATTTTCTGAGCCGCGGAGACTGCTGCACCATCGGCCGGATCTTGCCGGCGAGTACTCTCGACATCGTATCCTCGGTGGGCATCAGGTAGAAGATGTCCCCGGGACTCACATCCGCGCACCAGTGCAGGCAGTTGAGCATCGTGTTTGTCTTGCCACTCTGTTCAACCCCGCAAAACCACACCTCACGCACATGCGACAGACCAAAGGTGTTCATGATCTTGACCGTATGCGGGGCAAAATCGTGCCGCCACGACCCCTTGTGCGGACCGTCGGTCACCCGGCGATACTTTGCCGCATGCTCGGCCACCCCGATAAAAACAGGCGTGCGCAGCCGACGCCGCACCTGAGCCGGCAACCGCTTCCAGCGGTAGCTTGCTCCGGCCAGCTCGGCACGGATCTCATCCGGTACCCAGGCCGGAATCGGGCTGGTCTTGTCGGCAAAGAGACCGGTCATGCACTTTTCCCCCAGACGCCGCGTTCGGGCAGCGAAAGACCGCAATAGAACCAGACTCCATTGATCTTTGACTTGCAGAACTGCCTGTCCATCGCCAGACAGAAAAGCCGCCGCGAAGGCAGTCTCTCTTCAGGATAGTTTTCCGCACACCAGCTGGAGAACATGTTGTACAGCAGCACGGCAGAGACACAGCCATCGCTCTCACAAAGACCCTCAGACAGCAGAAACAGCTCGAGCAGCCAGGCAACCTGATCAGCAGGCCCCGGTGTCAGCAGGTCGGGAGACAAGTCGATAAAACCACCCTCCTGCAACCGGCCGCCGATATCATACCCGGTCGCCTCCTCTACAAACTCGCAGACGAGCGCCTGTCTCTCCCGCCGTCTGTCCATACCGAGGGCAGCGGCAAGGATCCCGGCAGACCTCGCCGCAGCTCCCACCTCACTCAGAACATCAACCGAAAGAGGAGCAGTACGCGCATCTTCCTCTCCGGGGAGAACATGGACTGCTGCTGAATCACTCATAACAACCTCCGACTATTTTTTTTCAAACAAACCCTTTGGGCTTCCAAACGCAAAAAGGGCAGACTGTACGGGTTGGAAGACCGGTAGTCGGCACCGGCGAGCCTTGCGGCTCCCCGCACAGCTGCCCAAAGTGATGAGAGAGCAATACCATGCTGTGGACGTAAAAAAACCGCCGGAGAAAAACAGAAGGCGGAGCGTCCGCCGACTCTTCGGGCTTCCAAACCCGGCTGCTGTTTTTTGCAGCAACGGGACCATAGTAGCGAAAACAGCGGGTGGTGTCAAGAAAGACGCGACTGACCTTTTACGAAGGTCTATGGTGTCTCCTGACGTCGCGCAGTTCCGCTTTTTCTTGCGAAAACCAAAACAATAAAATATATTTTCCCTTTTCAGCTCACTCCGAAAAACAGTGAACAGGCCGGAAGGAGAGAGGAACAACATGATCGACATCGACCGTATTCCGCGCAAAAAAACACGCATGACCCCAAAGCAGTTTTTGCGACTGACCCCAAAAGAGCGCAGCAATATCGCCCGCAGCCGGTTCATTGCCCCCAAACTTGGTGAAAAAGATTTCGGCAGGGTTGAGGTTATCTGGAAAATTCCAAGATTTTCTGCCCAATGAGTTCTCAACAGCAAACCCGGGAAGTGCACCCTTCCGGCGACGACGCTATCGAGCAGTTTCTGGATCTCCAGAAACAGGAACTGGAAATCAAGCAGCAGGAGATCTCCTTCGCCCACAAGGAGCTGGAATCCAACACAATCATCAGCAAGCTGGGCATAGAGACCAGTGAACGGGATCGAGAAAAACAGCGCCAGCACAACCAGAAGGTGTGGCAAAAAGCCTTCTGGATTGTCTTTTGGGCCGTCGTGGCCCTCTTTGTCTTTGGTATCACAGCCCTTTTCACCGGTCATGCTGAACTGTTGAAAGAGCTTGGCACCGGTGCCATCATAAGCGCCACATCCTTTGCCGCCGGCTATGGTTTCCGGCAACAGAGAGAGCAGAAAGACAGCAGCAACAGCTGACCCTACCTTTTCCACAGCTCACCCCCCTTGACCGCGCGATCCTGATGACGCGGCTCCTCCTGCGGAGGAAAAACACCCCGCCCCCGGCACAGACTGCACACCCCGGAGTAGTCGTGTCCGCTGATATTCGGAAAGTCGAGCCTGCCACTGCCGCCGCAGTCGGGGCAGGCGGCGTTATGTTCGGAGTCTCCGGCACTCTGTTCGGAGCTCCCGGCGTTGTGTTCGGAGCTGCTCTCCGCGGCGTCTGGCGGATGACAGACCACAACGCCCTGCTCTGTCCGATCGATGAAGTCGGGGCAGTCCCAAAAGCAGTAGTCGTCCCCGACGGTAACCAGCACCCGGTGAGGGCAGCGGTCACCCATGCTGTAGCGCACCGTCCTGATCTCCTCAGCCTTCATTCTCCCTCCATGTCAAAAGAGATTGACACCTCACTGCCGGCCACCTCGTTGTACGCGGCATCGACCGCCTGTTCCATCAGCTCATAGGCTTCCGCCAACCGGTCGTGGTCGCCACCGGCGGCAAGCACAATTTCAGACGCCTGCCGATACAGCCACTGCCGGGCAGAATCGCGCATCGCACCGGTTATCGCGGCAAGCATCGCATAGGCCTCGGTGCGGTTGATCCACTCGTCACTGGCCTCGCGCTGCATCTTCTCGGCTTTGATCTCGGCCATCTTCGCCTCGGCCTTCTCGCGCTGGTGCCGATACTCACTGCTCTCGAGCGCCGTCGGATCGGTGATCAGATCGTCCTGCAGCCGGTTCCCATACACCACCGTCTGGTACTTCGAGATCGAGCCGTCCTTCTGAATCACCGGGAAGCCCTTCTTGCAGTCACCGTAAAACTTACCCCGGCTCACCTTGTACCCGCTCTGCTGCAACCAGCTGAGCGCCTCAAGGCGGCTTTTGAAGTATTCACCGGGTGCCGGTTCCGGCAAATCCTGCTTCGATTTCTTACTCATCTTCCAGCCACTCCGTGCGCATTACCCTTTCGTCGAGGTAAGAAAGGCTGTTGTGGATGCCGGCAAGGGCCAGCTCTACTTCGCGGGGCATCCGGCCCTCGGGGCTGCAGCGCCGGAATTTCTTCTCCAGCTCGCTGTCAAACTGCCATGCCAGATCCCGCAGATTCATAAGCCGCATCTCCAGCTTTTCCTTTGTTTCCATGTTCCCTCCCCGGTTAACACCATGCCGTTTCAACGTCTGCCTTTACTGCTCGACCTGTTCCAGCTGCTCGAACAGAGCGGAAAAGGCGATGTCGATATCGGCAAGATTCAGCTCTATTCCTTCCCGCAGCTGGTTGTTGCATTCGAGCAGCAGATTTTTTCTCAGCTCGCTCTCAAACTCCCGCGTCAGGTCCCGCAGCTCCTCAAGCCGTATCTGCAGCTCCTCCTTTGCTTTCATTGTCGCTTCTTCCTTCGCAAGACTCTGTGTCCGTCCCGGCCGCCGGCACAGCCCTCTCAGCCTGACGTCCCGCGTGAACATAGCCGCCAAAAACACTCTTCACCTCGATCAGCTGCGCCATCGCAGCTGCCCTCTCCTCTTCGGTCATCGCCGCTGTCGCCGTCTGGAACCGGGCGATCTCATGATGGCTGAAAACAGGCTCCTTCTCCCGGGTCAGCCGGTTCCACTCGGCCCGGTCATCGGTCACAAAAAACACCGCGCCGTTCTTCAGGCTTACCTCCACCACCGCTGACTCTGCCGCCGGGTCCTCCACCGGTTTTGCTGTCGGCTTCTCCTTTCCAGACGAAACCGGAGTCGAAGCCGAATCCGGAGCCGGAGAGCCAGTCACAGGTGACGCCATCCGCAACCGCAGTCCCCGGGGCATCGCCGCCAGCAGCCACTCCCAGAGATCGATCCCGGCGGCGGCCATATCACCGGGATCCTTCAACCAGCCATCAGCCCCCCGCACCGGCTGCGGACGGACCAGATGACGGTACCGCGCCTGCCACCACGCCGTCGCAGTGTGACCCGCCTCGTCGTAATCGAGGCAGCAGAGGATCAGGCTGCACCGCCGCAGCAGCGTATCCGCCCGGCGGTCCGGGCGGGCGGATGCATTCCAGGTGGTAATCGCGCCGATCTTCCCCCGAGAGATGCCGGCAAGGAGGATCGCATCAAACCCGCACTCAACCACCGCAAACACATCCGCCTCCGGATGCAGCACCATCGTCGCCTGACTGGAGCCGACGACCGGCAGGTACTTGACCTCTTTCGCAAAGCGGGCGATATCGCTGTTCTCCCGACGGATCCGCAGCTGCATCAGCCGGCCGGCATCGTCCCGGGCCGGAATAACCCAACCCCGCGGCAGCCACAACGGTTTTGGCCGCCCGTTTTTGCCAGGCTTTTCCGCGACCCCCCACAAACTGCGCGGGCGGTAGCGGTCACCACCCTTGCTCGAGACGTTGTAGCCAAGGCCGCAGCGGGCCGCCATCTCCTCGCTGATACCACGCTCTGCAAGCCACGCCAGCGCCTCCGGTGCATCCCACAGCAGACGGGAGGAGCAGTCGGCCAGAAAGGCCTCACCTCTGCGCCGCCAGAGCTCAGACGGAGCCTGATAGACCCTCGGCTGCCAGTCTCCGTGCGAGCGCAGCTCCGGAGTGCGCTGCCATCGCCTGCGAGCCACCTGCCGCCCCTCAAGGACAATCCCCAGCTCGGCACACGCCTCGGCAAAACTCATGCCGCGAAAAACCTGCAGGAAGCTGATCGTATCCCCGTGAGCATCACACTTGCGGCACCAGTACCGCCCCTTGCAAAGCTTGCTCTTCTCCGCCTGCGGCCAGATGTGAAACCGGTCAGAGCGGGGACCCTTGCCGCCGTCACCACAGCCCGGGCAGCCACTGGCGTACTCTCCCCCTTCGGCGGGTGAGACCCGCTTCGGTGTAAACCCGAGATGTTCCATGCAGCGCAGCAGGTCCATGGCAGAAAAGAGAGGATGTAGAGGATAGGTGACCTTAAAGGTGACCTTGTCAAATAATTAGACACTTCTTTTAAGTATCTATTTTTAGGTATAAATATATATATATTTTTTTTATTTGTAGAGGATGTAGACCTTAATATATATAAACAAGCTCTAGTTATAGGACCCCCTATAGAGACTCTTATGTATGCAAATTAAGGTCTACATCCTCACCTACACACAAATTTCCTAACAAGATTTCGGCTAAAAAGATAAAAATTTCAGCCTGTTATCTTCTTCCGGAAAGGCGGAATCTACTGTAGACCTTAGCAAAATTAAGGTCTCTCCATCCTCTACATCATCTCCTCTCCTCCAGGCCGGTTTCAGACCAGATTTCAGCAAAAAAACACATTATTCCCGTGCCATAGCCAATTATTCCCGCCCCATAGCCACATCGAGCATCCGGGCGTACCAGGTCTCATTCAACGTTACGCCAAGGTACTGGACCGCTCCTCCGCTGGTCGTCTTCTTCAATTCATCCCTCCTCTTCATCTTCAGACCAAACGACCGATGACTCGGCGTAAAGTTCTTCCTGCTGTTGACGTTCTCCCGATACCAGACGACAAAAGCGGTATAGAGCTCGGTCGAGCCCATCTTCGCACCCTCACCGCCGAGCTCACAACAGGCGTCAAGGAACTGCTGGATATAGTCGGTCTCGCCCTGGTACTCCTCCGTATCTCTGAGCACCGATGCCGGAGGAGACAGCAGCATCTCATCGCGCTGCCACAAGAGACAGCCCTCCACCATCCAGGCAAGGACCTCGCCGTCCAAGCTCTTCAACCTCTCTGCGATCAGAGGATCTCCCTTGCGTTCGTTCTCTTTCTCCGGTTCGCCCGGAACAAAACTGATCGGGTGCCGGATCAGGATCGTCCGCCGCCAGAAGGCGGGATCGCCGGCAGGTGGAACCGGCTCATGATTGCCGACCATGATCGCAAGATGGGTCGGCGAAAAGGTTCGCATCGCCCGATCGTACGGGTTGCGTCCGGAAAGGGTCTCTCCGCCGGTCAGCCTCTTCACCTGTTCGGCAGAAAACCGGCTGCCCTCCTCAACCTCCGAAGAGATCACCAGCCGCTTGCCTTCGAGCTCCATAATCGCCGGATCAGCCTGCCCGCGTGATCGGGGCAGATTCGACTGCAAGAACATATCCACCGGGATGATCCCGGCATAGTCACCCATCACCCGGAGGATTGTCTCAATCAGCATCGTCTTGCCATTACGGCCGGATCCGATCAGAAACGGAAAGATATTGATGTTGGTCATCCCCGACAGACCATATCCGAACAGCCGCTGCAGAAAGCTGATCAGCTCCTCATCGTTGTCGTAGATCTCTCGCAGAAAGACACTCCAGTTCGGATACCCTTTCTCCGGCTCATAGCTGCAGCTGCACCGCTTGCTGACCATCAGCGTCTGGTCCGGTGCCTTCAACTCCCCGCTGCGCAGATCAACGACCCCGCCCTGAACGCCAAGCAGCCAGGGATCCCGGTCAAACTCATCTCCGACAACCGTCAGTGGCGACTGATGATGACGCCACGCAAATTTTACGCAGGCCTGAGCGCCCCACTCCCCGCGGAGTTTACTGATCCGCCCCTGGAGTTTGCGGATCTTCTGATCCCAGCCTTTTTTGTAGACCTCGTGATCCTCCGGAGAGTTTTTCTGCTTCGACTCCTCAATCCTCTTCTCGAGGGCATCGATCTCCATGCCGTAGCGGTCAACGACATAACGGACAAACCCCAGCTCGCGCTGCTTCTTATCTATGTCCCAGTGCCAGCCGGACCAGATATACCAGTACTTTGTCTGGGTGGCGTAGAGGAGACGATCTTTCATCAGCGCGGCATACAGCATCCCGTCACCTTCTGACTCCATATCCAGACAGGCCATCACATAGTCTGAAGGGACCTCGCCCGGTTCCGGCAGCTTTTCCAGCTCACCCATAGATCACTCCCTGTTCAAAACAGCAGTTTACGCCCACTGATACCGTCAAAAAACAACCTTATCTTCCACACTTCCAAGCCGAAATTTTTCCCAAATGGAGCCGGATTTTGAGTGGATGGTCACCCGCATCTGCAGGCTCTGGAAAGGACCCGCGACCGTGCAGACCGTCGCCAGGCCAGTGACGTCAGCTTGTATACCTTGCAAAAGTTTTCTTAAAAAAAAGAGAGAGCGCCGGAGAGCGACGGTCCGGAACACAAGAAACCCGGCAGGCGACATCATGGCTCAACCTCCCGGCGGTCACCCCACGTCGCCATCGATCGGTGCGCATGGGCAACATCAGCAGCAGTGACATCAGCCGCGTGTTCGGCCAGCGCAGCAAAGAACAGCCATGCAAGCAGAACCGACCAGGCAAAAAAACCGGCACCCATTCCGCCGACTCTCCCCAGCCTTCTCAGCCGTTTCACGCCACACCTCTTGCAGCGATCCACGCCTCAACCTCTGCCCGTCGCCACGCCACCGCACGATCGCCAAGTGGCACCGAAGAGGGAAACTGTCCCTCCCCTGCCAGCCGGTTGATCGATGACTTCGACAGTCCCACCAGCCGGGCGACCTCACCAATGCGGAGCAGTGCCGCCGGCTCCTGGCGTTCACCGACCGCCGTCCGCACCTGTTCGGCGACCTGCGCCGGCAATTCGGCCAGTGCCCGGCGCAGCTCTTCACGCACCGTCAGCCTGATGGTCTCTTCAATGCTCATTGCTCGCTCCTCCGACCTCTTGAGACTATGCCGATAACAAGAACGGCGTTGATAAAAGTCCCATCCCCTGCTAACTTCGAAAGCGCCAACTGTCGAAGCCTGTACTGCGTTCAGGGGACGGGACATTTTTGTGTGCTTACTGCTCCTCCGGCCAGACCTCGCTGACCTTTTTGTTGATGGCTTTGGCAATAGCCTCGCGGATATAAGGTGTCCGGCGTTTTCCCGAAATCACAACGCTGACGCAAGGTGGCTTAACACCGAGTTTTTTTGCGATCATGGTCGGACCAGTGTCGTTGAGAAGAAGTGCAGCTCTGATTTCATTAGGTTTCATCATGTCCCTC
>PDWJ01002907.1_pt1 | contig 19220 bp, 16 predicted proteins | sample 1430881 | NCBI WGS metagenome assembly PDWJ01 (sample SAMN01162460, study PRJNA174530) | Oral metagenome, whole genome shotgun sequencing project. | biome: Marine environment; feature: Marine mammal; material: Swab sample of the gingival sulcus; isolation source: swab sample of gingival sulcus...
TGCGGCTGCCATAGATTTCCTGTTGCAGCCTTTTGTCGATAAAGCAGCTGCTCGCACGACCTTTGACCATGTCGCCTTCAAGGAAGAGCAATACGACAAGCTTGCCGCCCACGTACGCCGTCATGTCGATATGGAACGGATCTATTCTTTTTTATCAGACAATAATGATTTTTTATCTTGAATACGAAATTCAGAAGGATTCATTCCCGTTTGTTTATTAAAGTTGCTTGTAAATATTTTGTCAGATTTATAGCCTAACTCGTATGCAATATTTGAAAATTTGGCTTGATGTAAAGGGTGATTTTTATCTGAAAGAATTCTTATTGCTTCATCAATTCTTATTTGTCTTAAAAGTTCATTGAATGTTAAATTATTTGCGTTTATTGCTTGCGATATATACTCTCTATTTGTATTTAGCTCGGATGCGAGCATCTCTAATCCAATCTCCTGTCTTTTAAAGTTTTTTTGTTCAATCAGGTAATGTATTATATTCGAATATAACTCTTCTTGTTTATCAGGATCTAATTTTTTTCGGTTATTTATTGATTTTTCCAATTGATTTTGAATGCTTTTCATCTTTTCTTTATGATTACCCGCCAGTTCTATATTCTTTTGAGCAAGTGCTTTTAATGCCTTTACTTTTCTTCTCTCTGAAGAATAATAAAACAGAAGCGTAATAATGATAAGAGTTGCAAACAATTCAATGATTAAAAGAGTTTGTTTTTTTTGTTTATCTTTTATTCTCAGTTGTTGTAGCGAAAAATTTGTTTTCAGCAGCTCCGATTGTGTTTCGTATAATTTTCTATCCGATTCAATTTGTTCTTTTTGCAGAATCTCATTATAATATGTTACAGAATCAGTGTATTTTTGATGCAAAGAATGATTGTTTTTGTATATTGTTGACAGATTCGAATAGACCCTCTTTTTTGATTCGGGATATTGATGTGTATGTATAAACAATTTTTCGGCTTCCAATGCGTAATGAGTGGCTTTTCTCAAATCACCTTCTTTTAATGCAATTTGAGATAAAAAAATAAAAGCATTACCCACTCTTATTTTTGTTCCTACATAGGTAGGTGGTATATTAATGGTTTGATTGAAATATTCTTTTGCCAAATTGTCTTTTCCTTGTTTGAGAGAAATCTCTCCCAAATTATTATACAACAGTACTTTCATTTGATTATCACCATATTCGTGCATAATAGGCAGACATAAATTTGCATAATAATTTGCTTTTTCAAGATCGTTTTCAATAATATAATAATCCAACAGATTGATGTATATGTAGTACAATTCTAATTTGTCTTGATATTTTTCCAAGATTTTCTCCGATTTGGAAAAACATTCAAATGCAGCCTTATTGTTATTGACATTCATGTAAAAGCGTCCAAGAATTTTATCATTAATTCCTACACTTTTTTCCAACCCTGCTTTCCTAAAGTTTTCCGATGATTGAGTAATCCGGCTAATACATTCCCTGTTATTATTCAATAATAATATTCGTGCAATAATTCGTTGACTAAGTGCCGTAGCTCTAATATCCAACTCCGACTGATTTAACACGGTTTGAAGTGTTTTATAGGATTTTGCATATTCTTTTTCTCTGAATAAGATTAATCCTTCGATATGGCTATACCAATACTTATCAATAGTATTGAGTTCTTTTTTATCTATTTTTTGAAAGATTTTTTTTGCCTCATCCGTATTCCCCTTTTCGCATAATGCTGCTGCCTCTAAAATAATCCGGATATTTGATGCTTTACTTTTTGAGTTTAGGGTGTGTAATATATTCAGTATGCTGTCATTTTGATTCTCAATATAAAATAAAGTGAAGCATTCTTCAACACTTTCTTGTTTGTTATAATTACCCTCACAACTTTGCAGTAATAGAAAGGTTGTCAATAAAATTTTTATATGTTTTTTCATAACAGGTGACATTTTGCCGAAATTTATTTTCACGTATTTGTCGCTTAAATCAAACATTAATACAAAGCAATTATTAGAAAGCAGATTCAACTTATAAATGTAACTTTTCTGCCGGCAAAGATACATGATAATTTTGGAATTTCATACAGAGGGGGGGAGAAGTTACTTTGTCTTGACACAAAGTAACCAAAGGTCAAGGCTGTGTGCGCTTCAGGGAGACATAGCTCCCTGACTACATTGCTGCTTGGCGTTTATTGGCTGAACCTTAATTCAAAGAGACATGGCTCCCTGACTACATTGTTACCTTTCTAAAAAGAACATCCCCCGCCCTGCGGGCACCCCCTTCAAAAGGGGAATTCGGTGCGCGCGCTTCGGTCTTCCGTCTTGCCATCCACCCCGAGCCCTACGGCTCACCCCTCCGGAGAAAGAAAATTTGGGGTGCTTTGCTACTTTTGCTTCCGTTTTCTGTTTTCCGTCTTCCACTTTTTTTTTACGATGAAATCGTGTTTTTTTAAGAAAACACAACAAAATCGTATCCGAATTGATCAATTCGGATAAAAAAAGCAAATAAAAAGAGTAATCGTAAACATTTCTTTACGTTTCTTTGCCGGTGATAAAAAACGATTAAATTTTACATTCGACCAATATTTTGACAACCATAATGACATTTATAGATACAACTATTAATATTTAACCTGCGGAGCAATCCGCACATTTATTAACAATAAACAACTGATTTTATGAACAGAAAAATTACCTTTTTAATGTTTGCCTTTTGGGCAACGATGTGGAACGCTGCCATAGCACAGAAAATATACGACTTTAAAGTTGGCAAGTTGTATTACAAAAAACTTTCCGCTACGGAGGTAGACGTATGTCCGCAAAAGGCGGACTATCCCTATTACGAAGAGGCATCAAAACCTGCGGGAGATATTGTAATTCCGGATTCTGTAACATACGAGAGGAAAAAATATCATGTATTAATAGAAAGGAAGAGAGTGAGCAAAGTAATTTTAGGATGCGGCGAATACAGCATACAAGATTAAGAAAGAGTTATATGGTGATAACCAGAAAAACCAAATAAGGAATAGAGTAGGGATTATAAAATTACTAAATTCGTATGAAAAAGAAACTTTTAGTGTTATTTTTTCTTTTAGCGAACTATTTTTTCTCTTATTCGCAAGAGAAAAAAATCTATTGGAACAACTCATTATTAAGTATCTCTGATATCACAAATAATACTTTTGTGCTCAATAATAATTCTGATAATACGATAAAGGTGAAATTGTTCTTTAAAGAAAAAGAAATATTCCAATGTGTATTAGAAGGTTACTCCTCCACATCTATTATCTATACAAATATTAAAGTGTTTAGTCAAATTAAGGATAGTTTTGATGATTATTCAATAAAGCTATACTATGATTTTGATTGCTTTGAATGTGATATGAAAAAGATTAATGCCGAAGCAAAACGAAGAAAGAATTGGGCTCTACTCCGGAATGACTTTAAAATGTTTTTAAGAATTGCAGCATTAGGGATGGAAAAATTAGGTGATAGTGATTGGAAAGAAGGCGGGCATAAATTAGATAAAGGAGTGGATATTATTGAGTTTTTTGAGAATGTTAATGAAAATGGGTGGGAAGATGCGATAAAAGATAAAATCAAAAGCTTGATAGCAGTAGACCCTATAGATGTTCTTGATGAATCTGTTAAAAACAAATACATAACAACAACTTTACAGGGGATAAAAATCTTTTATGATTATAGAAAAAAACCTGTCTCCGTAGATTTTAGTGATTTGGACAACATGGTAAACACGTTATTTCAATGTATTTCAATTCACACTCCACTTGCAACATATTCAATTAATTATAAAAGAACAATACAGCCGGTTATTGACAGAGATTTAGACGGTATTCCCAATATTTATGATAAATGTCCTGATGAAAAAGGAGATTTAGAATTTATAAACCATCCTGAATATAGAGGTTGTACAAAAGCTTATGTAATGGAACAAAAACGTCTTGCACGAAAGAGGGGTATTGCAAAAATAATAGGTTTTTATAAGCCCTCTGAATTTGATAGTCGCTGGGGGAAGTTATCATTCAGTATAGGCTATAAGCATTTAGAGTTTTTAGATATATATTATCTAATGCGTGTAGAAGAAAAAATGGTAAAATACTCCTATGGAGTAAACACAAATATTTCTGTAAATTATTATCCTATAATGATTGATGTGAGTGCTTTTTATAGCAAATATACAGTAGACAACTTATATTTTCATTCTTTTATTGATTATCCTGATAAAAGAATATATCATTATGGCTTGTCCGGTTATTTGAATATCTTCCCACTTCCAAGATTGGGGGGCTTAACTCATTACATAATGCCATATATAGGCATTGGATATGAAACATCCAGTTTGTGTATATTAAAAAAGCCTTTTGGGAAATCGAAAAGTTCGGAAGGTTCAACTTTAGCATCTACTCCTACAAGTGGATTAAAATGGAAAATTGGAACTAAAATTTATCTTGGAGGACGATTCTCTCTATATGGTGAGTACTACAATCCGATTAATTCAGATAAAGAGACGGCAAATAAAGGTTGGATTGTGGGTGTGAGTTTGAATATATAATAGTTATAGTAGTAATTAATTAAAATAAATTGAATGAATAAATTGTCTCTTCATTTCATTGTTTTTTTTGCTTTATTTATAGTTAGTAGTTGTGATAAAAGCTTAAATGACCATGAGATATATGCTGTGTTTTTTGATGAGATGTCTAACATAGAAGAGTTAAATAAACTTCATGATTATTCTTATCAGTTTTCTAATAAAGTTGTTTATTACTATGAAGATTTCAATAATCCTAACTCTACAAATTGGGGAGTTGGGAATTCAAAGTATAGCAATAGAAAAATTGGTAATGGACATTATATTATTAAATCATATATGGATCACATTTCTTCGCTTAAATTAAATTATGATCAAACAAAAGATTTTCAGATAGAAATGACGATAACGGATATTTCTTGGGGGGGAATACAAAGCAAGCCTTTTGCAGGACTGGTTTTCGATATAACTGAGGAGGGTGGAATGTCGCTGATTGTCAGGTGTATAAGCTCAAAGAGTCAGGTTATTGTATTTGATATTACCAATAACAAAGATCTATTTCAAACTTCAAATTTGGCGGCAAAGACTCCGATAACTTTTACAATTCGAAAAATTAATGGTAATGTTTCATACTTTATTAACAAGAAATTTTTATATAAAACCATTTATAATCATGTTGAAACAAATATTGGATATATCATTTCAAAGGGTAGTACTATTGTGATAGATAGTGTACAAATTGACTATTTGGAATAAAAAGAATGGAGGATAGATTATGAATTGGTTTTTAATTGTTTAACAGCTTGTTGTCTGAAGTTAAAGCTATTTTGTCTGTTTTTGTTGGCAGGGAATTGTTAAATTGTTGACGATGAGTGTTGTAATTGATATATTCTGCTCAATAATATAAATGGAAATATAGAAAAAAGATTATAATTGCACATTTAATAAAAATATTTAAAATATGCTTATATCAATTATCATTATAATAATTCTTGTTGCCGTTGGAGCCTTGTTGGGAGGCAATAGTTTTGGGGATTCATTTAGAAAAGGATGTGGTTGTTCAACAATGGTAATATTATTTATAATTGTCGCCATTGCGATTACTGTGTATTTCTTTTTACAATAAATAAATAATTAATATACATAATAGAATAGTTATGAGAATAAAGAGACTGTTTATTTTTCTACTCGGTTTGTCGTGTGGAATCGTATATGCTCAAACGATAAAATTCACGATAGCAAAAAAACTGCACAGCAGCTCCGAAAAAGTGAATATTTATATAGACCGCTCTGGATCTATGCGTGGATTCTTCGAAGTGGGTGCCGGTGCTGACAAAGAGCGACATATTGTTCATACGCTTTTTAGTCGTATATCCGATAAGATTCCTAATGGTGTTGTCTATTATGGATTTGATACAGTTGCTGATACTGTGCCATTGCCTGAACAAAAAACCACAAAACTTGCAGAATCAAATACCTTTAATGCACAATATAATGTATATAGCAGTGCATTAGAATCTTTAAATAACCTGATGAAAGGATCTAAAGATATTTCTGTTTTAATTACCGATGGTGTTCCTTCTTTAACATCTGGGAAATCGGGTCTTATAGGCGGTGAGTTAAATAGGGCTTTGGCTTCAGAGTATGAGGAAATAAAGTCTTATATGCGTGAATTTTTATTAATGGACTCATGTAATAGGATTGTTATATATCGTTATTATCCTCTGTTTAATGGTGTTTATTATCCATCTGACGACAAGGCGTTTAAAGGGGCTTCAGCTTGGAAAAGACAAAGAAATCTTTATGCTGTTGTTTTTGCGAAAGAAGAACAATTACAGTATGTGGATGAGTTATTTTTTGATAAGAAAGCAACTAAGGCTTTGGATGTAAAAAAAATGTCTCCAAGTCTTTACAGTAGTATCATGGGGGTTAATTATTCTTTGGTAGAGTATAAAGACAATAAAGCTAATTTCTCTATTACACTTGAAATGAAAGATGAGTCATATGCCGATTTGGTACAAAAGGCAGTGTATGTTGAAAATGGACAAAAGCAGAAGATAAACATTCAAAGTGAAATTAAGGAGAATAAACTTATACTGAAATTTGCAATACCCGAAAAGAATTATTCGCCTAAGCAAACATATCAGATAATTGGAGGCAATGCTCTTTCTTCAGGTATAACTTCTTTTAAAGAACTTAATATTGAGCTTGATCCGAGTAGAGGACAAACTCATGAAAGAGATGTTTTCAGAAATGATGAATCGTTTCATTCAAAAACTTTTAGACTTTCTTATTTGATAAATCCCATTATTGATTTACAAGAAGAGATTTCGGGATTTGTTTTAACTTTTACTCTTGCTGAAAACAGTAGAAGTTGGGTTTCTTATTTTGAGCCTATGTTTGGAGCGATTAAACCACGAGCTTCCATTGAGGAAATTAACAATCAATTGGCTCCGCTATGGATGTTTCTATATCGTTGGATTATACCTGTCTTAGTCGCATTAATTGTTTTTTATTTCTTTTTGAACTTCAAAATAGGACGTATTACTAATCCTAAACTGCAGAAAACTTTGTGGTGGGTGGGTTTTATAATGGTTTTTATAATCGTATTTTCGGCAACAGCCTATTATGTATTTTCTGTATATGTTGGTAATCAAACTCCATCATTGGGGTATCAGTTAAAACATTTGATTTATAATCCGATATTCGCATTGTTGGTGTATTGGATATTGTCACTTGTGCTTACTCGACGTACATGGTGTACGGCGTGTAATGAACCTATACCTTTTTAATATAAACCTATAATTCAAAATAATATAAATTTAAATTAAAATATTTTTTTATGGCTAAATGTTTTATTTTTGCGATTGGCGGTTCGGGAGCCCGAGTTTTGGAGAGTTTTACACATCTCATTGCTGCAGGGTGTGCCTACGACCAACTACAAGGTTGGGAGTTTGAACCTATTATCATTGATTTAGACACTGACAATGGTAATACAGTTAGATGCATAGATGCTTTACAAACGTATGAGAAAATTCATACAGATCTAGCAGGAACGACAGGTGAATCCCCTTACTTTCGATTTCCTATCCAAAGGAATGTGGGAACAGGTAATAACTTTTTGATGCAATTGCATGCTCCGGATACAAATTCTTTGTCCGGTAGTATTGGTTATGCTACGTTGTCTGACCATAGAGACAAGGGCTTAATTGATTTATTGTATAAGGAAAATGTATTGAATATGTCGTTATCAATGGGATTTAAGGGTGTACCTTCCATTGGAAATGTTGTTTTAAATCAGCTTGGTTCAAATGCAATTTATCAAAGCTTTTTAAAGCAATTTATGCCTGGCGACCGTATTGTGGTGATAGGTTCTATTTTTGGTGGAACGGGAGCTGCAGGATTACCGATATTGCTAAAAAATTTCCGTGCATCCGGTATGGCTTCTGTTTCTAATGCACCTATTGCCGCTATCTCTGTGATGCCTTATTTCCAGATTGAGAGTGATAATAATAGCATGATAAATTCAGATAGTTTTATTACCAAAACAAAAGCGGCTTTGTCCTATTACGAGAGAAACCTAACAGAAGCCAACTCTATGTATTATGTGGGTTATAATAGTACACAGCAATTTGAAAATCATGAAGGTGGTGGTAAGCAGGATAATGATCCGATGGCAATAGAAGTAATTGCAGCAACATCTATATTCCACTTCCTGTCGCAGGATAGTGATTCTTTTCAACCATTTTCTAATCCTGATTTGTATCCGAATAGCAGGAAGTTCTATACTTGCGGTTTTAGAGCAAATAATGGAGTTATTGACCTATCATCCCTTGAGGGAGAGATGAATAGGTGGTTGAAATTTCCTTTGTCTTCTTTTTATTATAGTTCATTGATGGGGTATTATACAGAGATAAGGTTTAATACGACCAAAGGAGCAAATGATGTTTCTATTACTAATATTAAATTTCCGATAAATTTTGGCACATCCGAATTTATTCGCAACTTTTTTAAATATCAGCAACTTTTTATGACTTGGTTGCATAAATTAAGTCAAAGTAGCGGTAATCCGAGATTTATTCCTTTTGAAACAGTAAATAACTTATCAGAAGTAGATGGGTGGGAGCAGACTAAGCAATTACCATATTTAATAAAAGGATTGCCTATAACTAAAAAGACAGGTTTTGGTCCGTTTGCAAAATTACCTACAAGCATAAGAGAGGAGTTTAGTCATTTTAAAGACACAAAAGGTAGTGTCCGAAAAATTGCTGCAAATAATCCTCAACTTTTTAGCGAGGTAAGTTACCTATGTGCAAAAACATTTATTAGTGAGTATCAGCATTTAACATGATAAATTTATGAAAACATTACGATATAAGCGACAAGTTGCTTTCGGTATAGATCTACTGCTTTTTTTATTTTTATTTTTGATAGTGGGACTCGTTATTGATGATTCTGATGGGATTATCAGTTTATTGGTAGCTTTTCTGGTATGGTGGTTTACTTGTACCATTTTAGAAAGCTTTACGGGACAAACTATCGGAAAACTGATTATGCGACTCAAACTTATAAGTACTTGTTTCTATAAATTTAATTTAACTATTGCACTACCGCGTAATATGTTAAAAATTATAATACTTCCTATTTCCGCCATTGCTTATTTATTTAGTAGCAGCGAAAATGTCGCGTTACACGATAAATTTGTAGGAGCGGAGTTAATTCAAATTTAGTTTATTAAATCAAAAAAACAATAATTATGGCAGATAATATAATTTATTCAGCTCGCTTAAAAAGAAGCGATGAAGAAATAGCCACTACAACCACAACCGGTTGGAATGGAGAGTTGAACTTAGGCTATACCTCTGTTGAGATTGGCAAAATAGTGGATGTTGCAGGAGCTGCCTCCGATCGCAACATCACTTCTGTACCTTCACCTTTGGCACAAATGCATATTTATGATGATGCCTTTGATTATGTACACTCTGTAAGAAATGACGCAACAAAAAACAGAGACACGATTTATCATAAATTAGTATCGTATTGCTTGGATGTATGGGAAATTATGTTTACCTATACGCAGCATGAAGGGCTTGATTTTACTTATTGGGATAAGGTTCAAGCTGTTCTTAACCTTCAAAATGCTGGAGATCCTGCGCACAGACTGTTAGGTAATACTCTTAACCTTTATCTAAATCAGGATAGCAATCCACGTGTGCAAGCCATGAGTGGTATTCACTTGATTTCTTATAATGGAAATGTATTTGCAGGAACAAGTCCTTTTACAGGATTTTTTGTAACGCCCAACAGCTTGAATATTCCCCTAAAAAATAGTGATAACGTACCATTTTTTCAGATAGATATTCCGTTAAATAAACGAAGAAAAGAATTTCAATTTTTTATGGTACGTTTTCTTAAGGCTTACCAAACGGAATCGGTTTTTTTATTCAAAAATCTTTATACCTATGTTATAGAGAACCTTAAAAAGTCGCCTTACTATTCTGAGATAAATATGCAGGTTCTATCTGCTGTTTATACATCTGCAAGTTTTGCTACTGATTACTCTACTCCTATAAAATCACATGCGGGAGCAACTTTAAATTTGAATTACAATTACGGTGCCGGCGTTTTAAATCTTAATATGCCTACTTTTGAACTTAAAGTTGACAATAATTGCGGCTTATTAATTGTACCGACTAAACCGTTTAATGGTAATAAAATAGATTTACCGTTAGTGCTAAAGACCAATGTAACAGGTGTATATATGAGTGGGCAACCGCTACAACCCGGATATGCTATACCGACCGATGTGGCTGATGGAAACGGAAATATTATTCCGCTAGACAAGCGTTTGCTCCCCATTCATAATATAAAACACCCGTATGTTGTAGCCGGTGACTTTATCGAAGAGTATCTCATAGAGTTAGACTACAAAATAAACGATGATTCGTTTATTACAGGAATAAAGCAAAATTTTGGAGATAAAATAGACAATAAATTCCAATATTTATTACCGATAAAATCACTCTATTTCGAATATTTCTCATATGAAGATTTGATGAAAAATCTGACTATTGAGAAAACGACCTATTATATTCGTGTGGAATTGAAGGTACCTGTAAGTAACGGACAGACAATTGCACTTGAACGTACTTTTAAACGTTTTGACAACTATATTCCTAATTACTCACAGATTCACCGTTCCGATTTGGAAGAAGGAGGAACCGCAGGGCAGGGAGCTATTATCTCAGCACATGTTGGATTGACACTGTTCCCTAACCTGAAAGTAAAACCGGCAACAGGTACGCTATCTGAATTTAATGATTTCTATAAAATCGGTGTTGTGTCTGCCCCTCGCACAGCAAATATAAAAGATATCACTTTCTTAAAAGAGAGTGAAAGTGTATCTGTAACTCCGGATAGTCCAACTCGAATTGTTCCAACTCACACACAAAGATACGAAAAAAATGAAGCTGTTATTAAGTTTCTTTCATTGGGAGGCAATGGTGCTGTTTCTGAGTTTGACTATATGCAATTACAGTTTGACAATGCAGGTATTAATACGATTTCCGCCATTATTTATCCAAAATGGTTGAGAAAATCGGTAGGTTCCACTCAGTTTGAAGTAGCAGTAGATTTTGGAACAAGTAACTCGTATGTGGCTTATCGTCATAATGGAGGACAACCAAGGTCTTTCGATATTTTGCAGGAAGATATGCAATTGATTCGATTGGATAAAGCGTCCTCCGAAGATGGACTTACTATAACTCAACGGTTTGAGAATAAAGTCGGTCATGGAGGTACTGCAATTACAACTTTGTTAACGGAAGTACAACAGCAGTTTGAAGTTCCTTCACTGATGGGTATTGATGGTGATAGATTTGGTTACAAAATGCCGTTTACTACCGCAGTATCAGCAGCAGAGGGTGCAGGGTCTCATCTTGATATAACTTCTGCATCGGCAAATATTCCTTTTGCACTTGGAAAATATGCACAGATGGAGGATTTGATTGATATCTTTACAAACATTAAATGGAGCAATATTCAGCCGGACAGTGTTGAGGAAGCACGTTTGAAAGTTTTTATGAAACAATTGCTTTATATGATTCGAGGTAAGGTGTTAATTAATGGAGGTGATCCCAAAACGACAACTTTTAGATGGTTTAAGCCGTTAAGTATGAGCGTATTCCAAAGCGGTCAATTCTCTAATTTGTGGAGTGCACTTTTACAAGAGATATTCCACTCGTCGGTATCACCTATGATGATTACAGAGTCGGAAGCACCATATTATTTGCATGACGCCGAGGGTAAGCTTGATGGTAATAATCCTGTTTTAAGTATAGATATTGGTGGTGGTACAACAGACGTGCTCGTTTTTCACAGAAACCAGCCTCTATTTGCTAACTCTTCGTTTATGGCGAGTCAGGTGATGTTTGGTAATTTTAGAGCGACAACACATACACGCAGTAACCCTATTTTGACATATTACAAGTCTTATATGGGCACAAAAATCGAACAATATATAAGTTCTTCACATGTCGAAGATAAGGCAGCAGGTCACCAAATGAAGAATATTCATGAGTGGTATTGGGATGCGAACTCCAATGCTCGCTCTGAGGATATTATCGGTTTTTATTTCTCTCGTCCCGAACTTCGATTTAATTCCGTATTGGCAGACCCCTCAAGTCCATTCAAAATTTCGTTTTTACTCTATTTTGCAGCTATTCATTATAATAGTGCTAAGTTTTTGAAAGAATGCAATTTGCCGGCACCGCGTCATATATGTATGAGTGGTAATGGTAGCCGTATGATGGGTATTATTGATGCCACTGCAAATGCTGCAAATTCTCCTTTTGCAAAGTTTATTTCGGAGATATACCGTAATGTAATGGGCGAGGACTTTACGCATACAATTCAGATACACACAACTCTTAATCCGAAAGAGGCAACTTCGCAAGGTGGTCTTTATAAAGATAAAAACTTTAGAAATGCTTTTGCAGAGGTAAAGGTATTGCCGGGTGAAAATCTTTTCGATAAAGATGGAAATCTTTATACAAATCAAATACTGTATGGTGATTTCAAGGAAAATAAATTGACCTTTAAACCGGAAAAATCTGAATTTATGAAATTGATAGAGCTATTCACAGGGCATTTGAACGAAAAATTCCATTATAATGAAACCTTTGGTATTAGGGCAGATTTAAAAGAAGTAAAAAAACTTCTTACAGATTTAGGAACCATTGAAGCCGATTATGAAGCAGGATTGCTGAGACGTCTTCAAATGTCAGGTGATGATGAGCGATTAGCTGAAACGGTATTTTTCTATGCCGTAGCAGGAGCTATAGAGCGTTTGTCTCGCTATATGGCAGATAAAGCCGCAAATGATAACTAATATAGTTGAAAATTTCCTTGTGTAATATCAGCATTATTGCTGATATTACAACGGGAGATAATAAAATAAAAATAATACAATATGAATAAAGTGAATTTAAAAATTATAATGCTCTTATTGGTTACAATATCGGCAATAAATAGTGCTTTTGCTACAAGTACCTCCTCCAAAATTCCGATAAAAAAAGTTAAGGGGTATCTAGAAACTTGGCGAGACAGCGCAAAAGCTAAAACTAAAAACGAAGGATTAATATGGATTAAGCGGGGAAGGGATATTCGTACTATCAGTGAGGATGGAGATTCCTTAAAGAAACAGATAGATTCTCTTTTTAAAGAAATAGGGGAGATATATTTTGACAATCGTCTTTTTAGAGGGAGTCTGAACAAAGATGGTAAAAGAATGGCTCTCTATAAGGATTCAATTCTTCGAAATGCAATTGACACTCTATTTCAAATACATGAGGGAAAGTTGATGATATATAAGGCAGAGTTGAAGAAAGAAGAAAAAAATGTAAGTTCAGACAATCACAACGGAGGTGAAAAAAACGGAGAAGAAGCTAGCAATACCCCAAAATCTAAATATTATTTCCTTCATATTATTTTACTATATATATTGTTTGTCATACTTCTATTAGGCATACTCTATCTCTTATTTATGTTGAAAAAGTTAAAAGCTCGAGATAAAGAGAGCATTGATTATTTACAAAATAAAACTGAGCGTCCTAATAATAATTTGCAAGAACTTTCAAGCCTTAAAAGACAGTTAGAACAGTTGGAAGCTACAATCAAAAAAGAGCCTGATTCTATATCGGAAATGAAAAAAACAATTAAAAAACTACAAGCCTCTGTTGATGAGATAAAAGAAACAAAGGGTACAAAAGAGGTAAAAGGAGGAGATAAGCCTTCCAAAGCTAACGAGGCAGAAAAAGCAGTAATGCTTCAATATTATTACGCTACGCCCCAAACCGATACTTTTGCGGTAAAAGTCCCTCAGGCGGATTATGATGCTTTTTGGGTTGTAGAAGTTTCTGATGAAAATGCTCAGACAGGAGTTTATAAAGTTAATGATAATAAGAAGAATCAACTATTGTCCAATGCCGAAGTTTATTTAAAACCATTTTTGGATATTCAGAATATGAATGCGGTAAGTAAACCTACTCGAATAGAATATCTGAGCAGTGGTAAAGTTACACGTACAGCAGAAGGATATTGGAAATTAACAGAGAAAGCAAAGGTTAATTTATTATAAACAAATTGGTTATGGCTTTGTTATATTTAATACAGTCTATTGTTGCATTGTTTGTGTTTTATCAGGTGTCGCGCATGGTAAACATATTCGGTGAAGGTCGGTTTGATGGCGAAAAGCGGTTTGACACGAATCAAAAAGCTCATCTCTTGCATGTATCGAATCCGCCCCCGCTTATGCAACAAGCTATTGATAAAATAAACAGTATTCTTGTGAATAGGCAACGAAACAAATTTTATGTCAGTTCTTATACTGTTGAAGATGTGGTTGATGGACTTGCCACTTCGGCTGCCATACGTGTAAGAGGTTTTATCTCTATACATATTATGGTGGCATTGGTCTCAATGGCAGTAACTTTTGGCGGGTATGCGTTTTATAATCAACTGACTTCCGGTTTGTTCGAGTTCTCAATGGAACCGGGAAGCGTCGTGGCATTGGCTGCACACAATCAAAACTATTGGTTCTTATTATTTTATGTTTTTCTATTTACATTTTTGTTGATGAGTATTGAATATATTTATTGGTTGTTTTCACGTAATAAGATAAATGAAAGACGAATGGAGTTAATGAGCTTTATCGACAGAGAGTTCCAAGACAATATGATGGATGATATGCGCTTGGTTTTATCTCAATTTTCTGATATACAAAGAGAAATGAATTCGGGTTTACAAAAAAACAATGCTCAACTGACAGAGAATGTTAGCAAGTTAAACAAAATTGTAGAACAACAAACAGAATATATAAAAACTTATTCCGGTTATATTGCCTCACTACGTGAAATTAAAGTCGAAGATTTGGTTGTTGACACGGTAAAACTGCAATCGGAAATAAATAGTAGTTTGAAAAAGGCAGGGGAGTATTACCCGCAATTTGCTTCATTATCGAAGACTCTTAATGAAACACTTAACCGTACAATTACGCTGTATGGTCAATTGAATGATGCTATTAATAGAGATGCTCAGTTCAAAACAGGAATTGAAGTATATAACGATAGTGTGAAGTACAACGGGCATATTACCGCTAAACTTCTGGAGACTCTGAATAACGTACAGGCTCACATCAATCAAGTAGTGATGACATATGGACCAAAGATAGAAGAGTTGGATAAAGAGTTTTTCAAATACATGGAAAATCGATTGATTAAACTTAAAGATGCACTTGAGAAAAATGATGAGTTAATGGTTAAGCATTTGAATGAAATAACAAAATCAAAAATAAGAAAATTAAAAGATGAGAAATAATAATAGTGTATTGCCGAAAGTATTAGTTGCCTTTTTTTCATTGGCAGCGTTGTTGTCCTTGTTTTTTGTGTGGGTTAGAATAGACGTTCCTTTTATCGGTGTGGTATATAAACTCAACGGATTTCAAATAGTGAAATATGTTCCTCCCATTTTATTGGCTATTAACATGTTGGCATTCGTTCTTTATGTTTTTATTCCAACAAAACGTTTAGTAAGCATTGTTACTTCATTTCTTAATATTGTAGCAGTGGCGTTTATGTTTTTTAGGTTTGAAAACTTTAGAGACGAAGACACTATTATGTCCTATTTGGGGAAAATACCGATAATAGACCATTATTTAGGTATTGACCTTTATTCTATTGCTGAAGCTTGTATTAAGTATGATACGAGTATTATACTGACAAGTGCATTTGTGCTTCTATCATTTATTATTGCATTTTTCGTAAACGACTCTTATTAACTTTTTATGAAAGCTAAATTTATTTTATTTTTAATCGTTCTATTATTAACATCTTGTATAAAGCCGAAGTCAGATCTACAACCACAAATAGATGATTCTACAAATATTTCGCCTAAAAATAGTGTTGTAGATAAGCATAGCACCCATCAAGAAAAGCATATAGAGAATAGTAAAACTATTGCTGTTGTTTTGTTTGAGGCGCAATGTGAGAAATACTATGTAATTGAACGAAACTCAGAAGAGTGGAAACTCAAATTTAAGGTAGAGCCATTTGATAGAGAAGCTAAGCAAGTGAACACATCTGTTCCTAACTCCAGAGAACAAAAAAAATTACAAATAGTAAATCAGATAATTCAAGAAATAAATTCGAAGAGTAAAAAACCAGATAAACTTTATTTTATCGCTAACAGCAAATATCAAAAAGATGAAGATGTAAAAGAATATAAAGATATAATAGAAAAAGAAAAGAAGGAGACTTTTGAGTACTATAGGGAAGAAGACTTTCGAGGTGACACGATTTCCCACGCAATTCAATTTGCTTTAAGTAAAAAATTAGACAACTAAATATAATAACAGTAATTCTAAATTTAAAAATTAAAACGTATGAAAAGAAAAAATTTAATGATGTCATTCTTGTTTGTATTGTCAACAATTGGCATGGTAAGCTGTGTAGGAGGATCAAAACAAACTCCGGAGCCAAATTCCAATGATTCTATAATTGAAGTTCAAGAAGAAGTGATACAACTTCCATCTTTTGATTACACTCCGGTAGCTCCTGTTAACGGTAAGTTGAAAGGTGTTGTAGAACTCGGTGCTTCCGGTTTTAACTCGTTTATTATCGAACTTGATAAAGAAAAAAACTGGCAGATAAAAAAGAAAGAGTTTGGCAATAGTATGGTGACAGAAAAATTGACTACGGCCAAAGAGGTTAAGTCAACATTAAGAGACTATATTAAAACGATTGTAGATTTTGGTGTAAAATCCAGAGACGTTCATTTTGTAGTTAGTTCCGGTGCCGCAAAAGAAGATATTACTGCAACTATAATCTCAGCATTAAAAGAGATAGGATATGTTGTAAATGTAGTTACACCTAATCAAGAAGCTAAATACGCCTTTACGTGTGTGTCTCCTAATGATTTTAAAAACAAATCCTTTGTGGTAGACTTAGGCTCAGGAAACACCAAAGTCTCTTATGTGAAAGATGAGAAAATAGCAACAAGAGAAACTTATGGAGCAAAGTATTACCAAAAGGATGTTGATGACAATTCTGTTTATAATGATGTAAAAGAAAAACTGTCTGACATTCCCGCAGACAATACAAAGACTTGTTTTTTAATAGGTGGTGTACCTTATCAAATGGCAAAATTCTTAAAAAAGGGAGATGAGAGATATACTGTGTTAGACATCAATTTGAATACATATGATGAATTGGCAAAAGAAGAGGGAGAGAAATTTAAAGCCGGATTAAATATTTACAAAGGAATTCTTGATGCTACGAACTGTAAACAGATCGTTTTCGATTGGGATGCTAATTTTACGATTGGATTTTTACTTTCAATTCCATATTAATACAACCTAAAATAAGGGGCTGTTTCATAATGATTCAGCCTCTTTTATTTGTTTGAAAATATGTATTTTAGATCAATTCCTATAATATATTGACTGAGAATATGGAGGAGTATTCAAAACAAATTTATTAACGAGATAGATTGTTTTTATTAGGTTATTATTTCTCCTTAGTTGTTAGACAGCCTTTTTCCTTCTAAAAATCGTTGAAATACAAGTTTAATTATAAATTATAATCTGAAATGAAAAAAATATTTACTTTTTTATGCTTATTGATCTTCCTTGTTTTGCTCTCTTCATGCAACAATGAAGCACAGCAGAGTTACGAACAGTTGCAATCGGCATATAGTCAAATAAACAGCAACTCTCCCGAAACGATAGAATCACTTATATCGCAAATAGATAATCATCTTGAACAATATCCTTCTTATGAAAAAAATGATGAATTAGAGAATTTAAAAATAAATCTTTCTTCTCAGATAGAAGCATTTATATTTACAACTCTTCAAGACAAAATAACAGAATGTTATAATCATAAGTTTGACAATTATGATGAAGCAATTAGTACATTTTCACAATTAAAAAATGTGTTAAATGATTTTGTACGAAGTTCGAAAAATAGTGAGAATATTTCGTATGCAGAAAAGTATATCGATAAAATCGATGGTGTGTTGCAAAATATTTCACAAGAGCGAACAGACTTTGAAAGTGTTATCTACTCTAACGATGTCAGTGATATTGAAACTTTCTTAGCAAACTATCCAAACTCCATAATGCGCGCTACGCTGTTGGAAAAAATAGACCAAATCTATTTTTCAGAGTTTATGAGCAAAATAAATCTCTCTCCAAATTCAATAAGGGATCTGAATAGCAGTATAAGTAAGGCAAAGTCTTGTCTCGAAAACTTACAAAATTTTGAAGTAAAAGCACAAGTTGCAGAAATTATTACTCAAATGGAGTCCGGACGACGTCAAGTTCTTGAGGCAGAGATGAGTGATAAATTGCAAGATTTAATCGAATCTATGGAAGATACCGCCAGAAATGCCGCTGAGAATAAACATCCAACTTATGAAATTCAAACTTGTGTTGCCCGTGGCAGTAATCCTGAAATTGTCGGTAATAGCAGCACTATCGAACGGATCTATCAAGTAAATATGAAAGGAGCTTTTTTAGGCATCGATAAGCGAGAGATGGAAATTACCGTTATTGGTCGCATAAAAGGCGATATCAACAATGGTGTCTCCATTTCCGTTACTGGTACCCGAATTATGTCTGATACAAAATATTAAATATATGAATAACGATTGAAAACACCTTTCCGTTTCCGAACCCATGCGTGCCTATATTGACATGGCTTTGGCTGACGGCAAGCTCAAAGCATATGAAATCCGGCTTCTTCGCTGTCGGGGAGTGGAGTTTGGCGATGACCCCGATGAAATGGAAATGTTCCTCAAGGCGGAAATGGCGCGTATGCTTGAGGAAACAAAAGAAATAAAAACGGTTGTTATAACTCAAAAGCCAGCAAAAAACATATTCGCTCACTTTTGGAGTACGCTTCGGAAGTATGCCGCCTTCAAGGAAGAGCAATACGACAAACTTGCCGCCCACGTACGCCATCATGTCGATATGGAACGGATCTATGCCATGATGCAAACAGAGAAGCCGGAAGAGGAGTAACGTAGGCAGTAAATTTTACGGTTACACTCGTTTTCGTATCCATTCGGCGAAGAACGGATCGTCTATCTCATATCCGTCACTTCTGATGATGTATCCCGATTGCAG
>PDWJ01003155.1_pt1 | contig 19218 bp, 20 predicted proteins | sample 1430881 | NCBI WGS metagenome assembly PDWJ01 (sample SAMN01162460, study PRJNA174530) | Oral metagenome, whole genome shotgun sequencing project. | biome: Marine environment; feature: Marine mammal; material: Swab sample of the gingival sulcus; isolation source: swab sample of gingival sulcus...
ACGGCCAAGGGCCAGGCCTGCGCGCTGGTCGGCGGCTTCATGAGGCTGCGCGGCCCCGGCCAGCCCATCGACCCGATGGTGACGGCGGTCCTGCCCCGACAGGCGGGGCTCGTGGTCCACGACGCGGCGCTGGTGCCGATGGCCTTGGCCCGTCAGGTCTTGGGCGTCCCGGCGGGCGAAGGGACCGATCTCGCCCTGGACGTCAACCACGCCTCGGAGGAGGACGCCATCCGCGCCGACCTCGCCCGCGCCCTGCCCTTCGAGGTCACGATCACCACCCGCGGCGAGGCCAAGGGTGGCGCCGTCGCGAGCCTGTCGCGGCGCGGCGGCGTGCTGCTGCTGATCCTGCTGCCGGCGCTGTTGGCGATGGCGCTGCTGGTCGCCGGCGCCGCCCGCGATCGGGCGGCCCGCGGCGGCGAGGTCGGGCTCCTCAAGGCGCTGGGCTGGACGACGGCGGACGTCGTGCGCCTCCACCTGGTGCGGTCGCTGGCCGTCGGCCTGCCGGCCGTCGCCCTCGGCGGCGCGGTCGCCTGGCTCCTGGTGCTGTCCCCGGGCGCGACCTGGCCGGGGGCCCTGCTCCTGGGCTGGGAGGGGGCCCCGCCGGCGCTATTCGTCGACGCGGCCGGCGCCCTGCAGGTCCTCATCAGCGTCGGCGCCCTGATCCTCGTGCCCTGGATCAGCGCCGTGCTGTGGCCGGTGGTCCGCGGCGCCACGCGCGACCCCGGCGAGCTGCTGCTCGCGGGCTCGGACGGAGGCTGACGTGGCCGAGGCCCGCCCACGGACCCTGCGCTGCGAGGGCGTGCGGGTCGCGCGCCGCCGCCCCGGCGGCCCCGAGCGCCTCGTCCTCGACGCCGTGGACGTCGCCTTCGAGCTGGGCGCCGTCAGCCTGATCACGGGGCCGACGGGCGCCGGCAAGTCCACCCTCCTGCAAGTGCTGGGCGGGCTCCTGCGCCCCACCGAGGGCGCGGTCTTCGACGGCGATCGCCCCGTGTCCCGCTGGGTCGCCGCCCACCGCGACCGCTGGCGGCGCGAGGTCGGGATGGCGACCCAGGACCCGCGCCTGCTCGACGACCTCAGCGCCCTCGAGAACGTCATCTTGCCGCTGGTCCCGCGGGGCGTGGGCGTGGACGAGGCCCGCGAGCGAGCGCGCGCCGCGCTGCGGTCGGTGGGCTCGGCGGCCCTCGCCCCGGCCCGCGCCGCGGCCCTGTCGGGAGGCGAGCGCCAGCGCGTCGCCCTGGCCCGGGCCCTGGTGGTGGCCCCGCGCTGGCTCCTGGTCGACGAGCCGACAGCCCACCAGGACGCCACCGCCACCGACGTCGTCCTCGCCGCCCTCGCCCGCGCCCGCGGCGCCGGCGCCGGCGTCGTCGTCACCGGCCACGATCCGCGCCTCATCGACGCGGACCTGGCCGACGCGCGCTTCACCCTGACCGACGGGCACCTGGAGCGGGCGTGACCCTTCACCCGCTCCTGCTGGCGATCCTCGTCGCCGATCTCATGGCCGCGGCGCTCGCGCTGGCCGCCGCCAAGACCGCGCTGAGGGTCGTGCTGGGCTGGGCCCCGGGCGCCCCCTCGCGCGATCAACTCGCCCTCGAGCGGCAGGTCGAGGCCGCCTCCCTCCAGGGCCGAGGCGCCACCTGGCTGACCGCCACCGGCTCGCTCCTATTCGTCGGCGCCATCGCCGGGGTCCTGCCGGCGCTCGTGCCCGGCGCCATGTGCGGCACCGGCGTCGTCGAGGCGACCGGCGGCCTCGGCGGCCGGGCCCTCGCGCTGCGGGGCCTGGCGGTCGCGGCGCTGGCGGCCTGGCACCTGCTCGACCGCCTCGACCGGGGCGCCCCGGGCGGGCCCCTGTCGCCGGCGGCGGCCCGCGCCTGGCTCCTGGCGACCCCGCTGACGCTGCTGGCGACCTGGGACACCTTCCGCGCCATCGGCGCCCTCGACGCCGAGTCCCCCGTCAGCTGCTGCGCGGCCGTGTACGAGGCGGCGGCGGTGGCGGCCGCGGGCGGCGACGGGGGCGGCTCGATGCCCGAGCTCTTCGCCGCCGGCGGCGGGGCCCTGGTGCTCCTTGGCCTGGCGCTGGCGCTGTCCCGGCGCCTCGCCGGCGGCCGCCTGGTGCCGACGCTCACGGCCCTCGGCGCCGTCGCCTGGGCCCCCATCGCCGCGCTCTACACCATCGAGGAGCTCACGGCCTATCACTACCAGGTCCTGCACCATGAATGCCCTTGGTGCCTGCTCTCCAGCGACCACGGCGCCGTCGGCTACCTGATCTTCGGCGCCCTGCTGCTGGCCGTCCTCGAAGCCATCGCCGCGGGCCTGGCCGCGGCGACCGGCGCCCGCGTCCCCGAGGTCGCGGCCGCCGCGACCAGCCGCGCCCGCCGCGCCGGCCTCATCGTGGCGCTGGCAACCCTCGTATTCTTGGCCGCCGCCGCGGCGCCCGCCCTCGCCTGGCGCCTGGAGCACGGGGTGTGGATCCGTTAGCGAAACCCGCGCGTCATCGCTATGATCGCCAAAGACGCGTGTGAAGAGGTGGACACGATGACCGAGCCCTCCAAGCCCATGACCGTCGCCGCCATCATGTCCCGGGACCTGGCGACCTTGACCGCCGGCGACACCCTGGACCTCGCCGGCACCCTGATGTCCGCGGCGCGCATCCGCCACTTGCCCGTCGTCGACGCCGCCGGGCGCCTGGTCGGCCTCGTGACGCACCGGGATCTCCTGGGCGCCACCGTGAGCCTGTCGTCGGACATGAGCGCCAAGGAGCGCATGCGCTTTCTCGGCAAAGTGCCCATCGACCGCATCATGCAGAGCGACGTCAAGACCGTGCGCGCCGACACGCCCATCGTCGCCGCCGCGCACCTGATCCTCGAGCACAAATACGGCTGCCTGCCCGTGGTCGACGCCAACGGTCGCCTCGACGGCCTCGTCACCGAGCACGACTTCGTGATGCTCGCCGTGCGGATGCTCGATCGCGGCTCCGCCTCCGCCCCCAAGGGCCTCGGGGCCTGAGCTGCAGGCGGCCCTGCGGCTCAGGCGGCGCCCCCGCGCGCCGCCTGAGCCGGTGGCGACCGCCCCTGTGGGCTGCGCGCTGGCAGGACGCTCGCTGTTTTCTTGCCAGCGCGCCCCGACGCACCGAGCCTCGGACCATGGCTCGAAGCTCGTCGTCAGCGGCCGCCGCGTCCTGGTGCTCGAGCGGTCCCAGCGCACCCGCAACGGCGGCCTGTGGGGCCTGCCCGGCGGGCGGCTCGAGCGGGGCGAGGCGCCCCACGACGGCGCCCGCCGCGAGGCCGTCGAGGAGCTGCGCCGGCTGCCGCCTCTGGAGCTGCTGGGGCGCTTCAGCGTCCGACGCGCGCGGGCGGGCCGCTACGAGATCTTCGTCTGCCGCGCGCCGAGCGGCATCCGGGCGCGCTGGCGGCCCAAGCTCAACGGCGAGCACACCGAGTGGCGCTGGGTGCGCCTCGAGTGGCTGCTGGCCGAGCACAAGCGCCTGCACCCGGTCCTGCGCACGCTGTTCGACAAGCCCGACGGCCTCAGGGCGCTGTCGCGGGTGCTCAACGAACGCCACGCCAGCATCGAGGGCGTCCCGCCGCGGCGCCGAGACCAGACCCTCATCATCGAGGGGCGGACCGAGGCCGCGTAGCCGGCAGCACACCCCGCGACCGCAAGGCGGCGGCCCCGGCGGCGGCCGCGACCAGCGCGACCTCTGACCAAGCACCCGCCCCTCAGGCCTCGCTGGGCCCCTCGGGCGCGCTCGGCGGCGCCTTCGCCGTCGCCTGCGTCGCCTCCTGCGCCGCCGCCTTCGCGTCCGAGCGCCCGAAGCGCTTGACGCGGGCCTCGTAGGTCTGCTTGGCGGCCTCGAGGGCGGCGTTGATGCGGGGCCTGATGACGGCCTCGATGTCCTTGACCAGCCGCTTGGGCTCGAGCCCCTCGAGCGCCTGCTCGGCGTCCTTGACGAAGTCACGCAGCGCCATGAGATCGGTGATCTCGCCGAGCCGCTTGGCCTGGGCGATGAAGGACTCGTGCGCAGCCTCGAGCCCGCCCTCGCCGCGTGAGGTGACGAGCTCCAGCTGGTAGCGCAGGGCCTTGACCGCCTTGCGCCAGGTGTGCAGGTCGTCCTCGTCGCGGGTCTGCTTCGTCCTGCGGAAGGCGGCGCGCGCCTTGGCGTAGCTGGCCCGCAGCGCCTGACGCAGCGCCCCGTCGGAGACCTCACCCTCGAGCGCCGCCTGGTAGGCCTCGCCCAGCCCTGTGAGGAAGCGGATGTTGGCGCCGAGGAGCTCGGGAGCGCGCAGCCCCTCGGCCGTCGCCTTGTCCGCCTGGAGGAGCTCGCGGATCCTCTCCGCGGCGCCCTTGACGCTGAGGCGACCCTCGAGCTTGTCGAGGGTCGGGATCAGCACCCCATGGTCCCGCAGCGCCCCGGTCCTCGCGAAGGCCTTCTTGAGCGCCTCGCGCATCCAGGCGGCGCCCTTGTCGCTGAGGAAGGGCTTGGTCAGCTTGAGCTGCGCCCCCGCACGGCGGATCGAGCGGCGGAAGTCGTGGACGGCGGCCTCGGGCGCGGCGCCGGCGCGCTCCGCGCGGGAGCGCGCGAAGTCGACCATGTCCTTGAAGGCGCCGCCCAGCGCGACGGACAGGGGCTTGTCTTTGTCCATCTTCAGCTCGTGCTGGGCCATGAGCGGGCTCCCATCGGACCTCGATCCGAGTTGTGGCGGTTGCGCCGGGGGCCGGGGCCCACGGTCGTGACGAGGTTTGTAGCAGATTCGCCGCGGGAACGTGACCCCGGCGCACCGCACCGCCGACGGCGGGCGGCCTCGAGTGCCTCGGCCGCTTCGGCGAGCGCCGCAGCGCCGACGAGCGCGCCCTGATCCGCGACCTCATGGCCCGCGGCGGCAGCCTCTTCTTCACCCACGATCCGGGGGTGGCCGACCCCGGTCTTCGGCGCCCGATGGCGGGGGTGGTCGAGACGAGGCCAGGCCGCTACGGGGAGGCCGACACGATGGAGCAGGTCGAAGGGCTCGCGCTGAGCTGAGTCGCTCGGGTGGTCGATCCGACGGTCGAGCGGGCGACCCGCCTTGACGTGGGCCCCGAGCGGCCGGCTCAGGAGGGCAGGCGCCGCTGCGCGAGGCGCTCCAGCGCCTGCTCGAGGCCGCGGGCCATGGCGCCCTCGGCCGAGCGGCCAAGCCGGTTCAGCAGGCCGCGCTTGACCTGGTGCTCGACGGCGAAGACGTCGCCCTCGGCCGCGCGCTCGACGAGGTAGTCGTCGCTGGTGAGGATGCGGTCGACCAGCCCCAACTCCAGGGCCCTCGAGCCGTACCAGAACTCGCCCGTCGCGACGGTGTCCAGGTCGAGCCCGGGGCGGTGGCGAGCGACGAAGCTCTTGAAGAGGGCGTGGGTGTCGTCGAGCTCTTCTTGCATGCGCTGGCGGCCGCCGGCGGTGTTGGGCCCGAGGACCGTCAGCGTCCGCTTGAGCTGGCCGGCGGTCAGGAGCTCGTAGTCGATGTCGTGCTTTTTCAGCAACCGGCTGAGGTTCGGGATCCCCGCGACCACCCCGATGGAGCCGACCACGGCGAAGGGCGCCGCCAGGATCTGATCGGCGACGCAGGCCATCATGTAGCCGCCGCTGGCGGCGACCAGATCGACGCTGGCCGTGAGCTTGACGCCGCGCTCGCGCACCCGCTGCAGCTGGGCCGCGGCGAGTCCGTAGGCGTGGACCATCCCGCCGGGCGACTTGAGGCGGACCACCACCTCGTCCTCGCCCGGGCGGGCGACGGCGACGATGGCGGTGATCTCCTCGCGCAGGGCGCTCACCCGCGAGGCGCGCAGGTTCCCGTCGAAGTCGACGACGAAGGTCCGCGGCCGGGACAGCCGCGCGGTCAGGGCCTCACCCTTGGCCTTGCGCTCGGCCTTGGCGCGCTTGCGCTCGAGCTTCTGCTCGGCCCGCGCGGCGTGGCGCGGCAGCACGGCGCCGCGCAGGGCGAGGGCCTGCTTGCGCAGGACGTCGTTGAGCTTGCGCACCTTGATCTTGCCCCGGTCGCGCGCCTCGGCGTTGCCGCGCGAGGCCGCCCGTGCGACGCCGGCGATCACCGCGAGGGCGGCCGCCACCAGGATGATGGCCTTGGCCGCAAACAGGCCCAGCTCGGTCCACGACTCCACGTCCCCTCCCGGGCGCTACGCGCGCCCTCGGCTCGCGCCGGTCGCGAAGCCGCCGGCCAGAATGTGCGCGACCCGCAAGGGCTCGGGCAAGCTCCCATGTCGAATATGGGCCGCCAGCAGGGCCTCGGCCTCGGCCAGCTCCAGCCCCGCGCGCTGCACCCAGACGCCGGCGAGGGGCTCCATGGGGCCGGCGCGCTCGATGAGGCGCCACTTGCGGGCGCCGCCGGGGACCGGCCCGAGGAGCGCGCGCTCGATGGCGCCCATGCGCGGCGCCCGGCGTGCGACCACCAGGACCGGCCGGCCCAGGGTCGCGCTCAGGCGGTGGACGTCGACGACGTTGAAGCCGCCCAGGGCGATCCCCTGGAGGAGCACCGCCTGGATGTGATCGTCGAAGCGCGATCCGAGGATCATCGCGGCCAGGCGGTCGGTGGCGTTGGCGCCGTCGCGGCGGATCTTGGTGGTCAGGACGCCGTCGAGGCGGTCGCTCGCGAAGACGGCGCCGACCACCGCGACGTCCCCGCGGTGGCCGCGGGGAAAGGGGCAGTCGTCGACACCGATGACGTTGGACAGGGTGCGGATCACGTCCGCGAGTCTACACGGCCGCGCGCGCGGCCGCTCGCTACTCGACGAGCCGCGCGCTCCTCGCAGCGGCCGACGTCCGCGCCGGTCACCCAGGGGTCCAGCGGTGACGACCCGCAGTCCAGCTCGACGCCGCCGAGCTCGCCGTCGCCGTCGGTGTCGGTGTCGGTGTCGTCGCTCAGCGGGCCGAGGCACGCGTGATCATGGAGGCGTATCGACGCCGCTACAACGAGGTTCGACCCCACTCAAGCCTCAACTACCAGACGGCGGCTGCCTTCCGGCGAGCACACAACGAACCCCTTACCTCGGACGCGTGTGTCAGGTAGTCACTGGTCCGAAGAATGGGGGCAGGTCATCGGCACACCACTGCTCCACTGGCTCTTGTCGGTGGGCGTCAGCGACCCCTCGCTGGGCGACGGGTGCGTCATGCGCCTCGGCGGCGGCGTCGGCACCCACATCGCGACCGCCGGCCGCTTCTACGTCGACCTCAACCTGACCGCCCACGGGCTGCTCAGCCAGGGCTGTGACTTCGACCACTTTGCCGACGACGAGGTCCTCGGCCAGGCGCGGGTGGCCTTGGGCCTGGAGCTCACCCCGGCGGTGGCCCTGTTCATCGGCGCAGCGGCGAACATAGAGACGCGGCTCGAAGAGGACGACGTCGGCGCGCCCTTCCTCGTCGACGAGGGCGGCGGCTACAGCGGGTCCTGGAGGACCCGGCTCGAGGCGAGCTTCTTCGCGGGCGCGCGCCTGTTCTGAGCCGCGTCAGCCCGCGGCGAGCTCATCTCGGACGCTCCTGAGCTCGCCGGCGGGCGACAGCTCGCGATCGGCGCGGGTGCCGATCCGCATGTTCGTCGCCAGGCGCGGCACGTCCATCTCGTGGAGCATCTCATCCATGGCAGCGCTTGACAGCGCCGAGGACGCGCTCCCAGTCGCCGTCGAGGTTGGTGCCGTTCGCACCAAGCTGGGGCGCCGGGACCGCCCGCTCGAAGACGCACTCGCAGGCGACGTACCTCGACAGGGACAGCCCCACGCCGAGGGGCATGATGGAGACGTCGACGATGAGCTTCATGAAGCCTCGTGTCGGCCGGCGTCGGCAAGCCCAGCGAGCCCGCGCCTCCCGGCGCCGTTGGTCGACAGTGGAGGCCGGCCTACGGGTCTTCGGGTCGAGGTCCCGTCGCGATCAGCCCCCGCGCGTCAGAACTCGCGCCACAAGACCCTGGGAGAGTCCCGCCAATACCCCACGGCGAAGTGGTGAAGGCTCTCATTGAAAGAGAAGCCATGTCTTGGAGCTACGTAGCTACTTGCGGCCGAGAAGTGGAAGCCGCTGGGACAGGCCAGGCCGTTGGTTTTCCTTCTCTTGCCAACCTTCGTGAGTCGCATCATGTCACCGCAACGGGCCACTGGTTCCTCATTTGGGCCTGGCTGATAGGGACGGGGGTCGCAGGTGTCGCAGAGGTCAACCCTATAGAGGTCAACCCAGTCGACACACCTATCAAACCAACCACCTGCGTTGCGATGCGACCCGATGAGATAGAGCTTGTCACCGGATGTCCGCCCTTCGACCAGAGTCATCCCCTGATAGTTCGCCCAGTTGTAGTCGCCTATCTCCGAGCTGATTCCGTCACCGCGGCTGTCCCATTGGCAGAGCTTTGTCCAGGGATGCTCGCCATTCTCAGCAAGAGACACGAACGATGTTGCGGGTGCCTGTTTCTGGTAAACGTCGATACGCTTGTTCCCGTGTTCGCCTACGAACATCACAAACTTCTTTCCGTACCTCGAGATCGCGATCGCGCCGGCCGAACCTTGATCGATTCGTGGCACCGAGTAGAGTATGCGAGGATCGCTCGGGTCACTGTGATCGACGAAAACACAGCCGAGTCTGCAAGTCCTGATCGTGAGGCTTTGTTGTTCTCGAGACCGACGACGGTGTAGTGGCCTATTGCCTGAATTCCGCCGGCGTGGGTCTCCCAGCGCCGCCCGTTCGTGCAATCTGGCAGCGGTGGACTCGTCGCGCACGCGGACAGTGTCAGCTGCCCAACAATCTTGTCGTAGCCATCGTCGCAGCCGGAGCCCCAACGTGACGCGTAGAGAATGGGTTGTGAGTGAAGCGATGCGAAATGGAGGCGCGCTGGATCGTTCGAACTCACCGCGATTGAATTCCCTGCAAGGCCAGCTATCCCGAACCATGGGGTACGCAACCTCGCGATTCCTTGGAAATGTCCATCGTGCGGGTGCACTGCGCTCAAGCCAGCGTTCGTCGAGTAGAAGCAGCCGCCTGTTGAGGGGCGCGAGATCAGCTGGCGAAACGCCGCTACCGGATCCTGCAGGACTCCGTTCGAATCGAAGTCGATCGAGAGCTTCACAAGCCCAAGGCAAGCATCGAGTCCAGTGCACCCAATCGCCAGGCTGAGTTTCTGAACCAAGCCTTGAGTCGACCAAGGAACCGTGTAGTCGATGATCGCGCCATGGTCAGCACACTGATACCAACTCACGGTGAGCGTGGTCCTATCGGCGTCGAGGAGTCGGAAGAACGTCTTGTCCGGAGGCCACGCAGCGCCATCAAGCGCGTCACATGTCCCGACTCGAATCGTCGTACCCGGCGAGAACCAACCGAGATCTACCACCTTGGTGTTCGGAGCCGTGGGATCGGCCCACAGCGTCTCCGATGCACCATAGGCAACAAGTGTCTCTTGGGTCGCCTCCGCAGTCTGCGGCGCGAGAAGAAACCAGACCGCTCCTATGCACACGGCCCAGCGGCGCACAGCCTGTGTGTCTGTGAGAGTCTTCCTACCAACAGGATGAAGAATCGGCATCGACACAGGAACCTCCTTGCGGGCAGGCCACTAGCTCGGCCCGGGCGCTGGCAGGTCTTCCTTCGCCGGGGCGGCGGCGGCGATGCCCAGCTCGCGGCGGCAGAAGGCGCGCAGCCCCGGGGCGTCTTCGGACGGCACATAGATAAAGTTGCGGATGTACTCCGAGCCCCGACCCCGGCGCTGGTGCTTGGCTCGGTCGAAGCTCTTGACCGAGTGGAGCGTGCGGGACGCGATGAAGAAGCCCTCATAGCCGCGGTCGGCCAGCATCGCCGCCAGCTCCGCGACGATCCCGGCGCGATATCGCTCCTCGGCCTCGAGGAGCAGGTGCGGGCGGCAGCGGCGCAGGGTCGCGTCGGCGCCTCGGATCACCGCCGGCTCGTGACCCTCGACGTCGATCTTCACGAACCCCACGTCGTCGAGCTCGTAGCTGTCCAGCGTCCGTGTGCGAACCTCCACCTCGTCGACCCGCTCGGCCACCGCCTCGAGCCGGTTGGTGTCGGCGATGGTCGACACCGAGCTGTGGCCGCGGGGAAGCCGCAGCGTCGCCGTCGCGTTGGCGTCCGAGACCGCGACCTGATGGACCTCAACCGGGCGGCGCGACAGCGCGCGTCGCAAGAGCGACGCCAGCTTCGGTACCGGCTCGAACGCGAAGGATCGCTCGACATAGGGCTGGCACAGGGAGACATAGACTCCCGTGTTGGCGCCGACGTCGACCATCGGCCGCCCGCGCGCGCAGAAGAACGGGATGAGGTTGAGCTCGACCTCCATCTTGGAGCCGCGGCGCCTGTGCTCCCAGCGCCAAAAGCGGACCGGATCGATCCGGACCAGGCAGCGCTGCGCCGCATCGCTGACGACGTCGATCCGACGTTTGATGAAGGTGTTGACGTGCACGCGAGTCCTCTGTGCCGGCTCCCGCGCCGAGCGCGCGAAGCTCAATCGTTGTCAAGACAGCACCGGATTGTCTACAGGAGCGTGTCCCATGGGGCAAGGCCGAGCGCGTTGGATCAGAGGCTCGGCCCGCGGGGCCGACGCACCGCCGCCCTACCCACCTTCACCGAGTCTGCGGCGAGATCCGCAGGCGTCGGCGGCCCTCGCCGGGCGTGGGCGGGAGCAGGCCCGTGGCGCCCCGGGCCGGCCCCGATGGTGGTTGATCTTCGGCCGGCGCGGGCGCACGATGGCGCCGCCTGCGCACCCCGTAGGTGCGGGGAAGCCCCCTGGAGACGACCATGGCCGACGAGCTGCTGCGCGATGACTCCTCTACCCCGGCCCCCTTCGTGCTCGGGATCCCCATCCGGCGCGAGACTTGGACCAGCTGGCAGCTCGGCGAGCTGACCGAGCTCCGGGCGCGCCACGGACGCACCTACGCGCTGCGTGAGCTGACCCGGCGCGCCCAGGTCCAGGCGCCCGACGTCGCGGCGACGTGGATGCCCGCGCAGGTCATCACCATGTCGCTGCTCGCGGGGGTGAACCGCTTCGTCATCAGCTACTACTGCGAGGAGCAGGTCGCGGGCGCCCTCGAAGACGGGCTCGCCTGGATCGACACCGGCGCGCGGCCCGGGTCCCCGGTGCGCGCCAGCACCGGCGCGCTGGTGAGCCTGTACCAGGCCCGGACGCCGCTGAAGCCCGCCGCCGCCGCCAGCGAGCTCATCAACCTCCGGCTCATGATGGAGAACCCGGCGCTCGAGGGCTTCCGGCCGCTGTTCGACGACGCCGAGCTCGCGTCGACCGCGCCCTACCCGGCGCTGATGAAGAGCCTCGGCAGCTGGTTCGAGGGGCTGCCGGCGGTCGCGGGCGCCGGCATGACGCTGCTGGAGCTGCTGCGCGCGGCCATGAAGGCCCACCCCCTGGATCTACAGGCCCAGCTCGCCTTCATCCTGCGGCGCTTGTCGCACCTGCTGCCGGCGTGGCTGCTCGCGGAGCTGCAGCTGGCGGGCGACATCCTCTCCGAGGAGACCGCCGCCCGCGGGATGGGCGGCCCGGGCCAGGCCCACACCCTGACCTTCGAGAGCGGCCACTACGAGGAGTACGAGAACTTCTCACCCGACGCCGACTGGATGTCGAACGTCGTCCTGCTCGCCAAGTCCACCTACGTCTGGCTCGACCAGCTGTCCAAGGAGTACGGGCGCGAGGTGCGGCGCCTCGACCAGGTGCCCGACGAGGAGCTCGACCGCCTGGCCCGCTGGGGCGTCAACGGCCTGTGGCTCATCGGCGTCTGGGAGCGCTCGAGGGCCTCCCGCACGGTCAAGCAGTGGCGCGGCAACCCCGAGGCCCTCGCCTCGGCCTACTCGCTGCACGACTACGTCATCGCCGACGACCTCGGCGGCGAGGCCGCCTGGTGGAGCCTGCGCGAGCGCGCGCGCGCCCGCGGCATCCGCATGTCGACGGACATGGTCCCCAACCACACGGGCATCGACTCGCGCTGGATCGTCGACCACCCCGACTGGTTCCTGCAGCTCGACCACCCGCCCTACCCCGGCTACCGCTTCAGCGGCGCCGACCTGTCGGAAGACGACCGCGTGAGCGTGCACATCGAGGACGGCTACTGGGATCACAGCGACGCCGCCGTGGTCTTCAAGCACTTCGACCACCGCGACGGCCGCACGCGCTACATCTACCACGGCAACGACGGCACCAGCATGCCGTGGAACGACACGGCCCAGCTCGACTACCTCAACGCCGAGGCGCGCGAGGCCATCATCCAGACCATCCTCCACGTCGCGCGCAAGTCGTCGATCATCCGCTTCGACGCGGCGATGACGCTGGCAAAGAAGCACATCCAGCGCCTGTGGTATCCGCCCCCGGGCCACGGCGGCGCCATCCCGTCCCGCGCCCAATACGGCACCCTGTCCCAGGCTGACTTCGACCGCGCCATCCCCGAGGAGTTCTGGCGCGAGGTGGTCGACCGGGTCGCCGCCGAGGTCCCCGACACGCTGCTGCTCGCCGAGGCCTTCTGGCTCATGGAGGGCTACTTCGTCCGCACCCTGGGCATGCACCGCGTCTACAACAGCGCCTTCATGCACATGCTGCGCGACGAGGACAACGCCGAGTACCGCCAGACCATCAAGAACGTCCTGGGCTTCTCCGCCGAGGTGCTCAAGCGCTTTGTCAACTTCATGAACAACCCCGACGAGGAGACCGCGGTCGAGCAGTTCGGCAAGGGCGACAAGTACTTTGGCGTCTGCCTGCTGATGGTGACCCTGCCGGGCCTGCCCATGATCGGCCACGGGCAGATCCAGGGCTTCGCCGAAAAATACGGGATGGAGTACGCCAAGGCGTATTGGGACGAGCACGTCGACGAGGCGCTGGTCGCCCGCCACCAGCGCGAGATCTTCCCGCTGCTGCGCAAGCGCTACCTCTTCAGCCAGGTGGACGAGTTCGCCTTCTACGACGTGGAGGCCGACGGCGGCTGGGTCGACGAGGACGTCTACGCCTACTCGAACCGGGCCTTCGGCGAGCGCGGCTTCGTCGCGTACAACAACGCCCTCAAGGACGCTTCGGGCTGGGCAAGGGTGTCGGTGCCGACCCGCCGCGGCGGCACCGACGCCGAGCAGGTGCGCCCCTCGCTGATCGAGGCGCTGGGCTTCGACCGCGAGGCGGGCCTCATCGGGATGTACGAGCACCTCAGCGGCCTGTGGTACCTGCGCGACAGCCGCGAGCTCGCCGACCGCGGCCTGCGCCTCGAGCTCGGCGCCTACGGCGCGGTCGCCTACACGGACTTCCGCGTGCTGCCGCGGGATGGCCTGTGGGGACAGCTGGCCTGGCGCCTGGAGGGGGCCGGGGTCGCCGACCTCGACGCCGCCCGCCGCCACTTGGAGCTCGAGCCTGTGCGCGACGCCTTCTGGCCGCTCTTCGACGGCGCCGCCTTCGACGCGGGCGCCTACGCGACGTTGTCGGCGCTGGCCGGGGTCGGCGCCGACGCGCCCCTGGCCGACACCCTGGCGGCCCTCGACGAGGCGAGGCTCGGTTCCCGCGACCTGCGGATCGCCCGCACCGTCGCGACCTGTCGAGCCCTAGCGCCGGAGCTACCGCGACAGGCGGGGCTGCCGGAGATGGCCGCCGACGCCCTCGAGGCCCCCGAGCTCGCGCCCATGCTGCACGTCTTCACCGGCCTCGAAGACGGGGAACCCGCGACGCTCATGATCGCCGCGCGCGACGCCCTCGGCGTCAACCGCCACGACGGCAAGCTCTGGTTCGACGGCGGCAAGATGGACGCGCTCATGGCCGCCTGGCCCGCGGCGCTCACGGCCATCACGCTAGCGGAGGCCGGCGAGGACGCCCAGCCCGGAGCCCCCGACGCCATCGAGGCCGTCGCCGCTACGGTGACCGACGCCGAGTTCCGCTACGACACCCTGCTCGAGGCCCTCGGGGTCGCGGTCGAGGCCGACGACGTCGACGAGGTCGACGACGACGAGGTGGACGAGGTGGACGACCACGCGGTCGAGGTCGACGACGAGGTCGAGGCCGACGACACGGCAAAGGAGCCGCAAAGGCGCTGAGGCCCGCAGGCGACCGCTGGCCGCAGGGGAGCGGTCGCCCCCCTCCAGCGCTCCGCGGTGCCTCCGTGGTCAACCCTGGCGCGCACTGCGCCGGGGTGGCGTCGGCTCGCGCCGGAACCGCGGAGCAGGCGGCTACAGCAACGAGTACTTGCTTGAGTACTCGCGCATCTGCGCGGCGAAGTCGTCGGGGTAGGAGATCGTGACGTCGACGATCTCGTCGCCCTCCATGACCGGGGTGAGCTTGGGGTTGATGAAGCCCGAGTAGGGCTTGATGCCGAGCTTCGCGTAGCGCTCGAGCACCTCGGCGTGCAGCGTCGGATCGACCTTGACGCCGTAGCCCTCGACCAGCGCCTTGCCGGCCTGGTAGTCGCCCTCGGACTTGATGCGCTGGATCTCGGCCAGCAGCCGCCCGAAGATGACGCGGAGCTTGTCGTAGTCGCGGATGACGAAGCCGGTCTTGCCGTCCTGGACGACCCTGTCGACGACACCCTCGGCCGCGCCCTGCTCGACGGCCCAGCGCGAGACGAGCGCGCGATCGCGCATGTGGGTCTGCTCGAGCTGCTCGCCGGGCGACAGCCGCGCCAGCTGCACCAGCAGGCCGTTGCGGAGGTAGTCGTCGTAGCCGGCCTTGCCCACCTCGAGGCTCGGCATGACGCCGATCTCGACGAGCTTCGGGTCCATCAGATAGTACAGCGCGACCAGATCGGCGCGGGACTCCTCGAGGACGGCGGCGTAGTTCTTGAGCGTCTCGGTGGGCGTCCCCACGCCCTCCTTGAGGCGCCCCGAGGCGTGGCCGATGACCTCGTGCATGTCGGTGTGGAGATGGTCGGACAGGGCCTTATGAGCCTTGGCGCGGGCGAGCTCCTCGGCGGTGGCGCAGAACTCGTCGAGCAGCCCACTGCGCTTGCTCGCCTCCTCATAGGCGTGGACGATGTTGCCCAGCGCCACGGACTTGGAGCCGTGCTCGGCGCGGATCCAGTCGGAGTTGGGCAGGTTGACACCCAGCGGGAAGGACGGCTGGGTGTCGCCGGCGCCCACGACGACGGTGATGACCTTGGCGGCGATGCCCGTGACGCTGGGCTTCTTGTAAGCGTCGGCGATGGGCGAGTGGTCCTCGAACCACTGGGCCTGGCGCGAGATGGCGGCGATGCGCTCGGTGGCGGCGGCGTCGCGGATGGACACCATCGCCTCGAAGGTGGCGCGCATGTCCAGCGGGTCGCCGTACGTCTCGATAAAGCCGTTGACGTTGTCGACAAAGGAGCCGGTGTCCGCGACCCAGGCGATGGAGTAGGCGTCGAAGTCCGCCAGGTCGCCGCTCTCGTAGAACCTCACCATGGCGTCGAGGGCGGCCCGCTGGGCGTCGTTCTCGCTGACCTCCGAGGCCTTCTTCAGCCAGTAGACGATCCGCTCGATGGCCGGGCCGTACATACCGCCGACCTTCCAGGGGATCTCCTCGAGGGTGCCGTCGGCGCGCTTGACCAGCTTGGAGTTGAGGCCGTGCATGACGGGCCGCTCGTCCTTCGGGTCCTTCTTGGCGGCGTAGAAGGCCTCGACCTCGGCCTGGGTGACGCCGGGGCCATAGAAGTTGTTGGCGGAGGCCGCGACCATGTCGACCGTCGGGTCGCTGTTGACGCCCTGGGCGGCCACGGCCGGGTCGAAGAGGATGGGCGTGAGCCGCTTGGCCAGCGCCGCGGGGGTCTCACCGTCGGCCAGGGGCAGCCGGTCGGCGTCAGCGCCGTCGACCAGGGTCGCGAACCAGGCCGCGTCGAAGCCGGGCTCGAGCTTGCGCGTCGAGTAGTGGTGGTGGATGCCGTAAGAGAACCACACCCGCTTGAGGAAGGTCTGGAAGGCTCGCCACTCGGCGGTGTCGCGCGGCCCCTGCCAGGTCGCGTCGATGGCCTCGAGGGTGCGCCGGATGGTCAGGCCGTGGGCGAACTTCTGGTCCCACAGGATGTCGCGCCCGGACAGGGCCGCCTCGTAGAGGAAGTAGAGGAGCTTCTTGGTCTTGAGGTCGAGGGCCTCGAAGCCCGGGACCTGGAAGCGCAGCACGCGCAGGTCGGCGAACTGGTCGGCGACCCACTCGAACTCGCCCGCGGCGGCAGCGCTCGGGTCGGCCGCGGCGACAGCGCTCGGGTCGGGCGCGGCGGCGGCGCTCGGGTCGGCCGGCGGCGCGGCGGTGGTCGTGGCTTGGGGATCCGGGGTGCCGGTCACGGTGGGCTCCTGCTGGGTCTCCTTGCTCCCGCAGCCCAGGATGGGGGACGCGGCCACGGCGAGCAAGATTAGGCGGTTACGCATACGGGTCCTCCCGAATGGGGCGCACCGTAGCAGACCGCGGGCCCGCGGAGAACACTAGCGAGACCCAAGGAACCCAAGGCCCCAGAAGGCAGGACACCGCAGGCGGGGCCCGCCTGCGGTGCTGAGTGCGGATTTCGGAGGCTGGTTGGGCGACCGGGGAGGCCGCCCGAATGGGTCTGCTTGGGTACATCGGGAGGGACGGCGCATTTGTTGAGCGGTCGACTCAAGAAATGGCGACGCGACCGCGGGCCGAGTTTCTCTGGTCGACCCGCGGGCCTATGCTATGTCGCAGTCGACAACCGACACCGCACGCCCACACAGGAGGGACCCGTGCCCAACGCCCGCATGCAGGTCACGCTGAACGCCGACGCCGCCGACGTCTGGAAGGTGGTCGGCCCCTTCGACGCCATCCAGACCTGGCACCCCGCCATCGGCAAGGCCGAGCTGTCCAAGGACGGCCAGCGCCGCACGCTCCACATGCCCGACGGCTCGACCTCGGTCGAGCGGATCGTCACCTATGACGACGCCGCCATGCAGTACCGCTACGCCATCGTCGACCCGGGGCCGCCGCTGAAGGACATGCTCGCCACGTTCACCGTGATGAGCCTCGGCGGCAAGACGGTCCTGACCTGGGAGGCCGACTTCGACGCCGTCCCCGGCGCCCCCGTGGACAAGGTCAAGGCCATGCTGGAGCACATCTTCGGCGCCGCCAAGCCGTGGCTGGTGGAGCGCTTCGGCGCCGCCTGATCCCAACGACCGAGAGGTCGAGATGACCACGCCGTGGCCGCCACGCGGGACCGACGAGGCCCTCGAAGAGTCCCTGCAAACCCGCTGGAACGCTCAGGTCGTGGCCTACGACCGCGACCGCTTTCCCTTCGACCGCTGGGTCCTCGAGCGGGTCCGCGCCCACGGCCACGGCGTGGACGACCTCACCACGCTCCACGAGCGCCTCGACCCGCCCGGCCTCTATGCCCTCACCAAGGCGCTCTGCGCCGACACCCAGCGGCCCGAGCTCCGCGCCATGGTCGACGCCTTCGTGCGCGACGAGGTAGCCGCCTCGGGCGCGCTGGAGGCGCCGCTGGCCGTCCAGCGCGTGCTCAACGTGCGCATCATGCCCCCAGCCCGACCGCGCTCGGTCTTCCCCTTCCACACCGGGCTCATGTACGGCCACGGGCCGGCCTCGCGCAGCGTCTGGATGCCGCTGACCGACGTCCGCGCCCCCGAAGACGCCTCGGCCTCGCTGCACATCATCGGCCTCGACCGCTCGCGCGCCCTCATCCGCCAGGCCGCCGCCCAGCGCCTGACGGTGACCGAGATGCAGGCGCTCTTCGCCGCTGACAGCCGGCCCCTGTCCGCCGGCCCCGGCCAGGCGGTGCTCTTCAACCAAGAGAACCTGCACGGGAACTTCGTCAACCTCAGCGGCAAGACGCGCGTGAGCGTCGACCTCCGCGTCGCCGAGGCGCGCTTCGGCGACCGCCTGGCCCGCAAGCCCGTCGGCGGCTACTTTCGGCTCCTCGACGCCCCCCAGACCGCGCTCGGGGCCGACAACGACAAGCCCACGGTGCTCTACCTCAACACCGCGACCTCGGGCACCCGCGGCGCGCCCGTGCACCTGCAGCGCTGCATGGTGCTCGACTACTGCAAGCGGCACGGCGTGAGCTTCGAGTTCGAGCTGTTCGAGCTCGACGACATGGCCCACCTGCCGACCCTGTCCCACGTCGTCGAGGGCTTGGGGGCCAACGCCGTCCTCTACAGCGTCTACGCCCTGCCCGAGGACGCCGGCGCGCGCGCCCGGCTCTTCGACGGCGCCCTGGCCGCCGGCCTCGTCATGCACTTCGTCAATGAGGACCTGCGCCTGACGGGCCCCGAGGACCGCGAAGCGATCGAGGCCATCCTGCGCTTTGCCCGCTACGGCAGCTGAGCGGCCGCCCGGAGCGCGCTCAGGGGCGGCGCTGCGGCGTCCCGCGCCGACAGGCGCGGCGCCTCGAGCGGCCAGGGGATCGCCAGCGCCGGGTCGTCCCACGCGACGACGCGCTCGTGCTCGGGCGCCCAGGGCGCGGTGACGGCGTAGACCACATCGGCGGCGACGTCGCCGACGACGCAGAAGCCATGGGCGAAGCCGGGCGGGACCCAGAGCTGGCGCCCGTCACCCTCGGTCAAGGTCAGCGCCGCCCAGCGGCCGTAGCGCGGCGAGCCGGCGCGGACGTCGACGGCGACCTCGTACACCCGCCCGCGCAGGACGCTGACGAGCTTGGCCTGCGCCCGGGGGTGCTGGAAATGCAGGCCCCTCAGCACGCCGGGGCCCGAGCGCGAGTGGTTGACCTGGACCAGGCGCGCCGACAGCCCCGCGGCGGCCAGGCGCGCCTCGCGGTGCAGCTCCTCGAACAGGCCGCGCGAGTCGGCGTGGACGGGGTGCCGCACCACCAGCACCTCGGGCAGGGCGGTGGGCTCCAGGGCGACGCCGCCGCTCACGACTCGGCCTCGACCAGGGCGCGCAGGTAGGCGCCATAAGCGTTGTGGCGCATGGGCTCGGCCAGGCGCAGGACCTGCTCGGCGTCGATCCAGCCGAGGCGCAGGGCGATCTCCTCGGGGCAGGCGATCATCAGCCCCTGGCGCTCCTCGATCGTACGGACGAAGGCCGTCGCCTGGGCGAGGGCCTCATGAGTGCCCGTATCCAGCCAAGCGTAGCCGCGGCCCAGGGGCTCGACGGTCAGGCGCCCGGCGGCGAGGTAGGCGCGGTTGACGTCGCTGATCTCGAGCTCGCCCCGCGCCGAGGGGGACAGCGCCGCCGCGATCTGCGGCGCGTCGCGGTCGTAGAAGTAGAGCCCGGGGATCGCCAGGCTCGAGCGCGGGGCCGCCGGCTTCTCCTCGATGGACAGGGGCCGCCCGCGCCG